>Ga0134105_1000474_pt1 | contig 42430 bp, 44 predicted proteins | sample 16_3_2metaG_FD_94457 | JGI IMG/M metagenome (GOLD analysis project Ga0134105, IMG submission 94457) | Switchgrass degrading microbial communities from high solid loading bioreactors in New Hampshire, USA - 16_60_3.3_214_A3 metaG | ecosystem: Engineered > Bioreactor > Semi-continuous > Anaerobic... | reverse complement strand
ACACTATTTGACAAAGAGCCGAAAAATACCTATAGATTCTTTCTCTATAGGTATTTTTATACTTACAAATCAAGGTCATCAATTATATTTTTGAGTTGAAGTAATTCCTCTTTAGTAAGAGTTATCCCTTTGCCCATTCTGGTATGTTCAGGATTCCATTCCCGTAAATCGTATTTTGGTTCGCGTTCATTCCAACTTACGATATTGAGTTCTTTAACCCAACCTTTACTACTTTCAGATAAAATGCCTAATTTTTCTTTGATTTCATAGGTTACTTCCGTCATATTATCCTCCTCAAACCGATGTCACTATTATATACGCTCCTCCTTATGATATTCTAAGTACCAATTGATTAAATCAGTCTCATTCATAGGTTTTGCATATAAGTAACCTTGCACATAATCACAATTCATCCCTTTAAGGATTTCTAATTGTTCTTGATTTTCAACACCTTCCGCTACTACTTTCATACCTAAATCGTGGACAAGCTCAATCGTCGAGTGAACGATATGACGAACTGCTTTTTCCTTGGTCATTTGATTAATAAAGAAACGGTCAATTTTAACGATATCAACTGGTAAATTGCTTAAGTAAGATAATGAGGAGTAACCTATACCAAAATCATCAATAGATAACCCTATGCGATAGTCCTTTATATGTTTAAGAAGTTTAGCACATAAATCTAAGTTTTCAATTAACGCTGACTCGGTTATTTCAAACTCGATACATTCATTATCAATATTATAATGGTCTACTAAATCAATTACACGATCAATGAAATTCTTATCCATTAGGTTCTTTGGTGAGATATTTAAAGATATTTTCATCTTTATATCAAGTTTACTGAGATTACTTACGGTATCTAAACTACGTTTTAAAACCCAATATGATAATGTGTTGATTAATTCCGTCTCTTCAATTAAAGGAATGATTTCTAAAGGTTTTATTTCTCCGTGTTTAGGATGATTCCATCGGAGTAATGCCTCTATTCCTATAGGTTTGTTGGTTTTTAAACATATTTTCGGTTGATAATGAAGATTTAATTCTTCTTGATATAGGGCATTTCTAAACATTCCTAATAACTCAATATTGCGAAAACTTTCAATATGTTCATTCTGAAAGATTAAATATGGTACATTATACTTTTGCGCGTGTCGAGCACTCATATCTGCATTCTTAAAAGTATCAATTAATGAATAATAATTTTGATGTCGACACACACCTATTGAGAAAGTCACAAAAAGCGGTATGTTATTAATGTAATAACTGACATTTAGAGTTGTGAGTATTTTGTTAATGTATTCTTCAATGTTTGGGTCTTTAATCGCCACCCAGATTTTATCCGTTGCGGATTGAATGATTTGCGTTTCTTGTGGTAAATTACTACGCAGATTATGATAAATTTGCTTGATTAAATCATTATAATGATCACGCGATATGACTTCGATAATATTTTCATATTTATTAATTAATATCGAAAATGCTAGTTGAGTATTTTCATCATCTAAAGCTTCTTTAATTAAATAGTTTTTTGTTAAAGCACTAATATTAGGAATACCTGTTTCTTGGTTATGCGTTAAATAATCAATAATGCGTTTGGTATTATATCGAAAAACATTCGCCATTAACCCTGAAAATACTCCCACAATTACAAATACACCCATTCTAAATACCCAATTTAGTGTTTCTTGGACTTCACCTGTTTTTGTATCTAATGGCATTAATGGACCTAAAAGAACACCACATACTATGCCTGTGATAAAACCACCTTTAACACCAAATACCACCGAAGCAAAAATAACTGGTAAATAACTACTATGGGTGTAAACATACTTTGTGCCACCAGTATAATAAACAAAAAGATAAACGAAAAATGATAATAAGGCAATAATAAACACATTAATAGCGATGGCATAACCTTTAGGATAAAGAAGATAGTTGATAATCTTCGCATACTTACCCTTCATATCTATCACCAAACGCTTCTTTTTTTCATTGTAACATATTACGACAAAACATGTAAACGAAAACATCACTGGTATCTAGAAAATTTTGAGTTAAACTTACATTCAATTATCACCCTTAATGGTAATTTTACATATAATGTACATCATGAAATTCCTAAATTAGAAATGAGGTAGAGTTATGTGTGGCATCCTCGGATGGATTAATTTTACTAAAGATCTTTCCTTACATACTATTTTTCTAAATGAAATGTTATCTACCCTAAGTCATAGAGGACCAGATGATACAGGTACAAAGGTCTATCCCCATGCACTTTTGGGTCATAAAAGGCTTGTTGTAATTGACCCTGAAGGTGGTAAACAACCTATGACCAAAATAGTTAATGGAAAAGAATATACTCTTGTATATAATGGCGAGTTATATAATACTGAGGACTTACGAAAAGATTTACTTAAAAAAGGCTATGAGTTTCAAGGGTATTCGGATACGGAGGTCTTATTAACTGCTTATATCGAATGGGGTGAAGAAGTAGTTAAGCATTTAAATGGTATCTTTGCCTTTGGAGTATGGGACAATACGAACCAAACGTTATTTTTGGCTCGTGATCATCTCGGGGTTAAACCATTGTTTTATTGTGTTAAAAATGATAATCTGTTATTTGCTTCCGAGATTAAGGCTTTGCTTAAACATCCTTTAATTGAACCGATCATAAAGGAAGAAGGATTATTAGAAATCTTCGCAATAGGTCCAATGCGTAGTCCTCACTCAGCAATATTTAAAGATATTAAAGAGATTCCCCCTGGTTATTATCTTATTTATCAACAAAATCATTTCTACCTACAACGTTATTGGAAATTAGAAGCTAAAGAACATACCGAAACACTCGAAGAAACCATTAATCATACGCGGGAATTATTAATTGACGCCATCGAGCGTCAATTAATCTCCGATGTACCTTTAGGTTGTTTTTTATCAGGTGGTTTAGATTCCAGCATTATCGCTACAATTACTGCGACCTATTTTAAAAAATATAAAAACCTTACTTTAAATACCTACGCAATTGACTATGAAGAAAACGATAAATATTTCAAAACTACTCTCTATCAACCTAACTCCGATAGTCCTTGGGTTGATCTAATGAGTAAGTTCATTAATAGTAATCATACTAATGTAATACTGAATAATACGCGATTAATCGAAGCTCTTGATAAAGCTGTTCATGCTAATGATCTACCAGGAATGGCAGATATTGATTCTTCCTTATACCTCTTCTGTGAAAAGGTTAGAGAAACCGAAACGGTTGCCTTATCTGGTGAATGTGCCGATGAGGTTTTTGGTGGTTATCCTTGGTATGCTCGTAGAGAACTATTTTTTAGTAATACTTTCCCATGGTTAAGAACTGTGTCATTAAGAAAAAAACTATTAAAAGATAAAAAACTCCCCATTGAAACCTATATCCAAGATAAATATCATGATACGATAAAGCGAGTTCCTAAGCTAACGACGGATAATGAGTATGATAAACGGCTAAGGGAAATGTTTGTATTAAATATTGAATGGTTCATGGTCACATTATTAAATCGCAAGGACAGAATGAGCATGGCTCATAGTCTTGAGGTGCGCGTTCCATTTGCAGATTATCGGTTAGTGGAATATGCATTTAATATACCTTATCACTTTAAACTACTTAATGGTAGAGAAAAAGGCTTACTTCGAGAGGCTTTAAAAGGGATATTACCTGATAGTGTCATCGAACGAAAAAAAAGCCCCTATCCCAAAACCCATCACCCGCAATACACTGAAGCTGTAATTCATAAGATGCTTATGATACTACAAGATAAGCATAATCCCCTACTTGAAATAATTGACCCCCAAGTGGTCTTAACGATTATCCAAAACATTGATGAATATAATAATGAACCCTTCTTTGGTCAATTAATGACTGGTCCACAGATCTTGGCTTACCTTATACAAATAAATACTTGGTTAAGAGATTATCAAGTTCAAATTGACGTATAATATTTAAAATGATAAGCTTTGACAAATAAATAATAAATTAAAAAAGCCTGAGATGATTCTCAGACTTTTTTAAATTTCGCTTCTAAACGAAATATTCGTTGCCCCGTTTGGCTAAACCGTTCTTCATATTCTGTCATTACATTGCCTTGGAAATCAGACTTATGTAAATCTAAACTAACAAAATTAAAGACCATGCCAAATTGTGACATGCTTACTAATGAATATTCAAAGAACTTTTCATTATCAGTTTTTAAATGGATTTCTCCATCATCCTTAAGAATGTTCTTAAAGATTTGTAGGAAAGAAGAATAAGTTAATCGTCTTTTCTCATGGCGTTTTTTAGGCCATGGGTCAGAAAAGTTTAAATATATTTGACTTACCTCACCTTTTTCAAAGACGTTTTCTAACTCCTGGGCATTTAATAATACAAAGATAAGATTAGGAAGTTTTTCTTCTTCTCTTTTATATTTTCTAAGTGCCTTCACCATGATACTTTCGACTACTTCAATTCCAATAAAGTTGATATCGGGATGGTTTTTCGCCATGGTGATAATGAATTGCCCCTTACCCATACCTACTTCAAGATGAATGGGATTCATATTACCAAAGAATGAATGCCATTTACCCTTATAGTTTTGGGGGGTGATAATTACATAATCAGGGTGTTCTTGTAATATTTCTAATGCATTGGGAATCTTTCGTAATCGCATATTTACCTACCTTGTTAAATTATAGATTGCCTCTGCATAAATGGCAGTTGCTAAGAATAAATCTTCTAAAATCGCATACTCATTTGGTTGATGGATTAATGCTTCTTTATTGGGGAATTCGGGGCCAAAGGCAACCGCATTCTTAAATGAACGGGCATAAGTACCGCCACCAATCGTCATGATAGGTGTTTCTGTATCATTAGTGTATTTAATGTAGGCTTGATGTAAAGTTCTTACAAGTTCACTTTCAGGATCAACGTAGTGAGGTTTACTATCGCTAATTACTTTATATGTTAAACCAAACTCTTGTGCTTTTTCAGATAATACTCTCGTCATCTTTTCGACATCTGTGTTTAATGGATAGCGGAAATTGAGTAAGAGTTTTACTTCTTCATTTTCATAACGACATACACCTACATTACAGGTTAAATCTCCCATCACTTCATGGGTATAATTAAGATTGGTTTTTGTTAGTCTGGTATCAAATGATAAATACTTATGGATAAAGTGAACAAGTTTATTGTTAGTAATCTTATGCAAAAACTCGACTAACACAAATCCCGCATTTAATCCTTTTTCAGGCTCCATCGCATGGGCACTCTTACCGTTAACTGTTACTTCAATCGTACCATTATCTAGTTCTTTTACACTTCCACTATAGTCATTATCTTGTAAGAACTTATAGAATCCTTCTTTAAACTTTCCATCAATAACAGCTGTTGCTTTATCTGGCACAACATTAGTGCGTTCACCAAAACTAAATTGATATACTCCGTCACAAGTGACGTTTCCGCTAAACTCACCAGTAAGGATTCCTTTTTCACCATAAATTAATGGGAAATTAGCGTCGGGTGCGAAACCGACATCAGGTATGGGTTCCTTCGTTAAATAATACTTTAGACCACGCCATCCTGATTCTTCATCCGTACCTAAAATAATACGCACGCGTTTATTAAACTTGACACCTAAATCTTTTAGCATTTTTAAAGCATAATAAGCACACATCGTTGGTCCTTTATCATCTAAAGCACCTCGAGCATATATTTTACCATCATGTATTTCGGCACCAAATGGTGGATATTTCCAACCATCACCTGTTGGCACCACATCTAAATGACAGAGAACACCAAGAATCTCTTCACCTGCGCCAATCTCTATATGTCCTGCGTAATTATCGACGTTTTTAACCGTAAATCCATCTCTTTCTCCTAGTTTAAGCATATATTCTAACGCTTCATGAATACCATCGCCAAAAGGATGAGAACTATTTGGATTAAACTCTGTCAAAACACTTGGAATTCTTAATAAACCTTGTAAATCTTTAATAAACGTTTCACGATACTTTTGAAACTCATCGTAAAAATTCATTTTCATTCCTCCCATTTATCATCATTTTCTAATAATAATTGGATTTCATCTTCCGTTAGTTCTCGATATTCACCTAAATCCAATGAATCATCCAACTTAAGTTTACCGATTTGAACCCTTTTCAGGTAAGTAACATGTTTACCAACGGCTTCAAACATGCGCTTTACTTGATGGAACTTACCTTCTGAAATACTTACATAAGCTTCATATGGGTTAATGATTTCTAAATAAGCTGGCTTAGTGGTGAAGGGTTCGTCATTACCATCAAGAATCGTTAATCCACGTAAAAAGCGTTCTTGGTCCACTTGACCTAGTGGTTTATCTACTTGTACATAATAAGTTTTATAAATATCTTTTTTTGGATGCATTAATTGATGCGCAAACTTACCATCATTAGTTAATATAATTAACCCTTCTGTATCAATATCTAATCGACCACAAGGAAATAAATCATAACGTAAATATTCCTCATCTAATAAATCCAAGACTGTTTCATGATATTTATCGCTTGTTGCGGAAATATAGCCTTGCGGTTTATTCATCATAAGATATATATAGGGGCGATAATTGACAATTTCATCCAAGATCATTATTTCATCATTAATTGCATCAACATGAATACTGCTATCTGTTACGATTTCACCATTGACTTTTACGTATCCTTGTCTAACTAGTTTCTTGATTTCATTTCTTGAGCCATATTTTAGATTGCTTAATAATTTATCAAGTCGCATCATGTCACCTAACTTCTTATTAATTATCAGTATTTTATTATATCACGTCTTGAAAAAAGAATAAATCAAGTAGGCACAAATCCGCTAAATAAACATACAATACTAGTGAATCATATCAGTAAGGAGTGAAAAGATGTATCCACAATTCCCATCTCAACCACCATTTCCATCCCAACCACCATTCCCAAAACCAGTCCCTCCCATCTATGGTGAAGACAATTACAATCTCGATGCTCGTTTAGATCGAATTGAACGGGAAACCATTGAAATTAATCGTCGCTTAAATATGTTAGAACGTCGGTTACGTCGGTTAGAAAATTACTTGAACATTAGAGATGACTTTAGATAATAAAAAGAAAACGTGTTAGTTTATTTAAATTAACACGTTTTTTCTTTTATTAGCTCTTCTCTAGTCATATTTTCTAAATCTTGTGCCATATCTTTTGTCGTTATCTTTTCTTCTAAATGACGTGTATATGGTGGTAGGAACTTAATTTTTACTGTCCCTTTCTTAAGTTTTCCAATCACTTCATGTGCTGTATAAATCTTCTCTGTACCACTAATGACGACGGGAATAATCGGTACACCCGTCTTTTCTGCTAACCTTAATCCCCCTGATTGATATGGTCCAACAACATCATCAGTAATTATATGGGTAATTTCACCTTCCGCAAAAATTAACATAGAGTGTCCTTTCTTAATATTTTCAATCCCTTGATTTATTCCTTTAATCCCTTCCCGCGGATTTTTACGGTTGACAAAAACACAGCCAATCGATTTAAACCATGGTGCGACAATTGGGACTTTTTCAAACCATAAATCACCCGCAATTACCGCTCCTGTTTGTCTTCTTAAAGCATATCCGACAAAATAAGGGTCAATCATGCTAGGATGATTGACTACATAAACGACAGGTTCAGTGGTTAAGTTATCTCTACCCTCAACAATCACTTTTGAACCTGAACGCTTAACTACAATGTCACAAAGTTTTTGAATATACTTAAAGCGTTCTTTTATAGTATACCTTTCTGGATGTTTATAACGTTTTCTAATTGGGATTATATGAAACAATGCATAACCAATCGCATTTAAATACACCCATAATATTCTAAGCATCGATTACACCTTCTTATTATACTAACCCCATTATAACAAATCTTCTCCATTTTTGGTATATTTGGATTTAATCTAATCTAGAGATTTCTCCATAATTCTTATTAATAATTTATAAATCTTGTTAGTTTATTAACACTCTAAGTTATTGCATTTTCTCGATTTCAGTTTGGAACTGTGATTATGAAAAAATCCTTCATATATGAAGGATTCTTTCATAATCATATCTAATTTATATTTCTAATTCGATTTATAATTTCTATTAATAAATACTAACAAGTGTATTACTTTTTTACTAATTACCCTTAACAATCTTTGCACAACGAGGGCATAATTCATCTTCATCGATGTGAGGAACTACTTGCCAACAACGGCTACATGTTTCACCAACTGCTGCTTCAACTAATATCTTCATAGCACCGAAGTCTAACGCACGTTCGTCCGCTTCTTCATAATCTTTGATTTCTAATTGCGATACGATGAAGATTTGTTGGAGATTGGCTTTAAGTGATTCAAAAAACTCTCTTGTTTCCTTATTAGGATATAAGATCAACTTCGCATTAAAACTCTTACCAATTACTTTATCATTACGCGCTATTTCTAAGGCTTTTAGAACATCATCGCGTAAGGTCATAAATCTTTCATATTTTTCAAGTAATTCATCTTTGTCAGGGTAGTTTTCGACTTTAGGCATGTCTGTTAAATGAACAGATTTACCTGGTTCTAAATGACTCCAGACTTCTTCAGTCGTAAAGGCAAGAATTGGTGCTATGAGACGTGCGAGTCGGCTACAATTTTCATATAAAACTGTTTGAATGCTACGTCTTGCGAAAGAATCGGCTTTTTCGATATAGAGAACGTCTTTAGTAAAGTCAAGATAGAATGCGGATAAGAATTGCGTGACGTAGTTATTGATGGAGCGATAAACGACATCAAACGCAAAATCTTCATAGGCATCTAAGACTTCCTTAGTGAGTTCGTCTAGTTTAACTAATACATACCGATCAATTTCTGGTAATTGATTGTAAGGAACTATATCCTTTGTTTTATCAAAATCAAAGAGATTTCCTAATAAGAAACGGAAGGTGTTACGAATCTTACGGTAACTTTCAATGATTTGATTCATTAAGTTTTCAGAAATACGTACATCAGCTTGATAATCCACGCTGGATACCCAAAGCCGTAAGATATCAGCACCAGATTGATTCATTACCTTGATTGGGTCAACTACATTTCCTAGAGACTTACTCATCTTCCGTCCTTCCCCATCAAGTACAAAACCATGGGTTACAACAGTCTTATATGGTGCTTGATTTGTCATCGCAACACCAGTTGATAGTGATGAATTAAACCAACCACGATATTGATCGGAGCCCTCTAAGTAGAGATCAGCAGGATATGGTAATCCTCGTTCAACTAAGACACCATGATGGCTCGTACCTGAATCGAACCAAACATCCATGATATCTGTTTCTTTCTTGAAAATACCGTTGGGGCTACCAGGATGGGTAAATCCTTTAGGAAGAAGGTCCTTCGCATCCCATTCAAACCAGATATTCGAACCATGTTGTCTAAATAATTCTGCCACATGAAGAATTACTTGTTCATCTAAGATTGGTTCACCGTTTTCTGCATAAAAGACGGGAATAGGAACACCCCATAAACGTTGACGGGAAATACACCAATCTTTACGGTCCTTAATCATGTTACCTAATCTGATGTCGCCCCATTTTGGATACCATTTAACTTTTTCAATTTCTTTTAATAAGGTATCTTTTAAGGCTTCTATTGAGGCAAACCATTGAGGAGTGACACGGAAAATAACTGGTTTTTTCGTCCGCCAATCATGAGGATATGAGTGTACGATGGTGCCCGCTTTTAATAATGCACCTTTTTCTCTCAACATTTCAATTACAGTTGGATTAGCTTCATCAACATGCATACCTGTAAAATAGACACTATCTTTGGTTAAGCGACCTTGTTCATCGACAACACATAGTACATCAAGATTATATTTTTTACCAACATTGAAGTCATCTTCCCCATGTCCAGGTGCAGTGTGGACGCAACCGGTTGCTTCCGCGGTAACATGCTCACCTAAAATGACGAGAGATACTCGATCATATAGTGGATGTTTACATTCAATGTATTCTAATTCACTACCTACATATACTTTTTCAATTTCAACATCTTCCCAACCTAGTTCTTGCGTTAGTTTTTCCACTAATACTCTCGCTACGACATATTTTCCTTTATTAGTTTTTACAACCGCATATTCTAGTTCAGGATGAATACAGATAGCAAGGTTTGCTGGGATGGTCCAAGGAGTAGTGGTCCAAATCACGAAACTTGTATCAGTATCGAGTAGCCCTTTACCATTAATCACGGGGAAAGCCACATAAATTGATGGTGATTTGATATCTTCGTATTCAATTTCTGCTTCAGCGAGGGCACTTTCACTTGACCAAGACCAATAGACTGGTTTTTCTCCTTTATAGATTAATCCCTTGCTTACCATCTTCGCGAATACTTTCAGTTGCATCGCTTCATATTCTTTTTGATAAGTTATATAAGGATTATCCCAATCACCTAGCACACCTAACCGTTGAAATTGGCCCATTTGGTTTTTGATTTGTTCCGCAGCATATTGGTAACATTTTTCTCGGTATTCTGCTGGTGATAATGTTTTACGATTTACTCCTTTTTTCGCAATCGCTGTTTCGATTGGTAATCCATGGGTATCCCACCCTGGAATAAATGGGGCTTTAAAACCGCTCATGTTTTTATAACGAACGACAAAGTCCTTTAAAATCTTATTTAAAGCATGTCCGATATGTATATCGCCATTCGCATAAGGTGGACCATCATGTAAAACATATAATGGTCTTCCTTCGTTTTTCTTCATGATTTGTTCATAAAGATTTTCATCCAACCATTTTTTCAAGATTTGTGGTTCTTTGTTTGGTAAATTACCGCGCATTTCGAAAGCTGTTTTTGGCATTAATAATGTTTCTTTATAATCTTTACTCATCTATTTCAACCTCCTTTTTGATAAAAATAAAAAACCGCCCAAAAAGGACGATTCATCACCGTGGTACCACCTTATTTCGTATATAGATAACTCTATATACCTCGAACTCCTTAACGCGGAAAACGTCATGCCTACTAGTAGTTCAGCATGCAGCTCCTGGGTGATCTTCCTTATTAAGCTTTTATAGGGCTTCCACCATCCCCTACTCGCTAGAAAAAGACATTAATAAGTACTGTCCCATTCATCGCCATTTTATGGTGTTATTAATATATAAATAATTATAGTCATATTTAATATATCTGTCAACCGTAACTTACTTTTTATACTTTAATTGATTAAATACTTCTAAGAATTTTTGAGCTTGTGGTGCTTCTTCCTCTTGTACCATTTCTTCTTCCTGTTCTATTTCTTCATTAACTACTTCGATAGTTTTATCATCAATCTTAATAGTTTGATCCTTTAACAACTCTTCAAGATCATAATCTGTTTTATCTTGAACTTGTTTGACAATCTCAAGATACTTAGGATCTTCATTTAAGTTTTTAATTAGTTCATCACATAGTTTTTGTAAGGCATCATCGGTCTCAAAGAACTGTAACAACTCGCGAAAATCATCATTATCATTGCGGAAAATAAAATAATTTGTATCAGCAAATCGGAAAATAGTTTTTCTAAAAATCGATAAAATATGACCACGATAACGTTTCAGTTCTTCATCTTTTTCTTTAATACTTTTAATCAATTCTTCAATTTGCTCTAGATAATCGGTTAAGATCTCATTACCTTTAAGATGAGCATCTTGTTCAATCTTTTCTGCTTGTCTTTTCGCATTGTTGATAATGTTATCAGCGTCTTTTTTGGCTTTCTCGATAATTTCCGCAACTTGTTCCTCATAAACATCCGTGCTTAATTTGGCATTGTTTTCTCGTTCAAGTTTTTCTGTAAGCAAGATTTGGTTTTCCTTTTCGAGTGCGGATCTTTTTTCTTCTAAATCGACCAAAAAATCCAATAACTTCACAATTATTATCTTGGATTCTTCGAGATTATATTGGTCTACATTCGCAAGTATTTGGTCGCGCAAGGTACTAAAATTCACAAAGATCCCTCCTAAACATTAAGCGGATGGTAAAAGTATTAGTACTACTAATTTCCCCGTTTTCGTTGTGCGTAATAATTCTCCGATTTTAAAACGACCAAATTTACGCACGGATACAATATCCCCTACTTGACAAATCTCATCAGCATCTTTACACACTAAGAAATTGCGATAAACTAATCCTTCTTGAATATGTTTTTTCGCATTATCTCTAGATAAATTATATACATGGCTAATTAAATTATCAATACGCATAGACGAAATAATAATTTCTTTTTGGTCATATTTAGGTTCAATTAAAACTTCTTCATAATGAGGAGTTAAATCAATCGGTACCTGATTAATATGGGTAAATTCATTATAAAGCACAGGAACTATCTCACGAGAGACAAAAATATAAACTTCTTTTTCACCTAACACTATGTCTCCAAATAAACTGCGCTCTAGTCCTAAACTCATCAATGAACCTAAAACATTACGATGGGTAATATCAAGAAAACGTTGATTATATGTAATTTTAAGGCATTCTATTTTACAATCAACATCTATATTTAAATCACGGGGAATGAGACAAGCTTTGCGTCGCTCCGCAAATGGATATCCACCATTAAACTGTAAGGTAACATCTTTACCTTTCACGATTTCTTTATAAATAGCCTGTTCACGTAAGGTCAAGAACTTCGTGATGATTATTTTACCGTTTTGAGTTCGCTCTACTTGATCGAGGACTTGAGCATAAAAGTTCTTTTCTTCTGGTATGATAATCATAATGTCACTATTATAATTAATAAGTAATGAATGAGTTTTAGAAACAATGATGCAAGTATTGGCGCAAAACTAATTCCACCAATCGTAGCGAACTCAAATGGCCTAATAATTGGCTCACATACTTGTTCTAAAAAACCATATAACCTTGAACCTCTAACCTCAGAAAAGTAACCAAGTATAATATAAATAAAGATTAAAAAGATGTATATATCGACAATGTACCCCACGATATCTACTAATGTTTCCATGTTCACATCTCCTAATGTGTTTTAGTTAATTATCCAAAAACGAAATACTCTTTTAGAAATCTTTTCGACGTCCCCATTTAAAACATAGAGGGCACCAGCGATAAAATCAGTGATGCGTTTACTAGTTTCTAAATCGACATCGGTCAAATCAACGATTACTGTATTTCCCTTTTCTAATTGCTCGATAACTTCACAAGCATCCTCATAACTCCGAGGATAAAGCTTGATTTCCATCCTGCGTCGTTCCATAACTGGTGTCTGATACTGCGGTTTTTGATAAATCTCTTCTTCTTGGGCAATTTCTTCATCCTCATGATTATCAAATATGTCATCTTCTTCATCAAATCCCAAAAATTTTCTAAACATCTTTTTAATCATCGTTATTTCCTCCGTTAGAATATAATAACGAGCCGATTCTTAAGACTGTTGCCCCTTCAAGTATTGCGATATGATAGTCGTTACTCATCCCCATTGAAAGTTCAGTACAAGGAGCATATGGCAACTTAAGTGCTTTAATTGTATCGCGTAGTTCTCTAAGTGTTCGAAATGTCTGTTTGAGAACCTCAACATCCGATGTATGTTCAGCCATCGTCATTAAACCTATTATTTTAATTTTATCATATTTTTCCAATTTGTATATAAAAGATTGCACATCTCTAACATTTAACCCATGTTTACTAGATTCACCAGAACAATTAACCTGAACGAAACAGTTTAATGGTGTTTCGCGATGCTTATTGATTTCTTCAGCAAGACTTTCGCGATCAAGTGAATGTAAATAAGAAATCTTATTAATCATTTTCTTAACTTTATTGGTTTGTAAGGTACCGATGAAATGCCAAGTAATCGGTTCACCTTGTAACTCTTCATACTTCATTAAAAAATCTTGAACGCGATTTTCCCCAAAGTTAGTTATACCCGCCTTAAGCAACTCTTTCATTTCATTAGGACCCACATATTTTGTGGCGGCACAAATAGTAATAGATTGGGTTAAGTTATTTTCTATCTTAATCTTATCGATATTTTTTAATAAACGTTCAACATTTTCTTTTATGCTCATACATCGTCACCTAGGAAATATTTACCTATATTATAACATAAACTATGCTGTATACTAATATTTTATCCTAGGTTTTTTACAGGATAGTTGACAATTATAACATTTTCACCAATCTTAATGATCTGATCCCATGGTATTCTAATACATTCTCGCTTTGAGAAGAGATTTCCTAGCCCTGCCCGCTGTTGAACAAAAATAGAGAAGATTTGTCCCGAGTTAGGCTCAATTTCTAAATCAACAATAAAACCAATAATTACCCCATCGACTACATTTATTACTTCTTTTAACTCCATATCCGACAGTAACAATTTTTTCCACCCCCTTAATTCTAGTATATGCATAAATGAAAAAGTAAAACCGAGTATAATTACTCGGTTTAGTTTAAATTTTCATACATTTGCTTGAGAGCATTTTTCTCTAAGCGAGAAACTTGTGCTTGCGAGATACCGATTTCTTCTGCAATTTCCATTTGTGTTTTCCCTAAGAAATAACGCTCATAAATGATGCGTTTTTCGCGTTTCTCTAACATCTTTAAACAGTTTTCAATCATCACATTGTTGCTCCAAGTTTCATAATCATCGTTTTCATCCTGAATTTGGTCAATCAAATGAATCGTATCGCCACCATCGCTATAAATTGGTGTATAGATACTTATCGGGTCTTGAATAGCTTCTAAGGAGATAATGACATCGATGGGGTCGATTCCTAAAATCTTCGCAATCTCTTCTTCCGAAGGCTCCCTGTGATGCTCCAATACATATTTATCTCTTACCTGTAATACCTTATACGCAATATCTTTTAATGATCGTGAAACTCTAATCGCACTGTTATCACGCAAGTACCGTCTAATCTCCCCAATAATCATTGGTACAGCATATGTAGAAAACTTTACTTCATGTTTTAAATCAAAATTATCTATCGCTTTAATTAATCCCAAACATCCCACTTGAAACAGATCATCCATATTTTCCCCACGTTGATTGAACCGTTTTAAAACACTTAATACCAAGCGAAGATTGCCAAAGATGAGTTGTTCTCGTGCTTCGGTGTTTCCTGCTTGGTATTGCTTAAATAGTTCAATCATTTCACTATTCTTTAGCACCTTTAATTTACTGGTATCTAAGCCATTAATGTCGACCTTATACTTGCTCATACAAAAGCCTCCTTCTTATAAAAAGTTTGGCTTTTTTCTGAGCAGTATATGCATCACCTCGTCAAATTTAGTGTTAATTAACTGATACCTTTCTTAATTTGTTGTTTCATTTTGTCGATAATTTTCTTTTCTAAACGAGATATGTATGACTGTGATATTCCCATCAGTTCTGCGACTTCTTTTTGCGTGAGTTCTTCATGACCATATAGTCCAAACCTTAATGTGATAATTTCTTTCTCCCTTTTACTTAGTTTATCAACTGCTTGATAGAGAATTTTACGTTCTTCATCTTCTTCAAGATCTTTCATAATGATATTTTCATCAGTACCTAAAATGTCCGATAATAATAATTCATTGCCATCCCAATCGATATTTAATGGTTCATCAAAACTTACTTCCGCCCTTACTTTCCCATTCTTACGTAAAAACATCAAAATTTCATTTTCTATACAGCGACTAGCATAAGTAGCTAGTTTAATATTTTTGTTTTTATTGTATGTCATAACTGACTTAATCAATCCAATTGAACCGATACTGATTAGGTCTTCAATGTATACACCTGAATTCTCAAACCGTTTGGCAATATATACTACTAATCTTAAATTATGTTCGATTAGCTTGTCTCTAGCTTTCATATCTCCCTTTTCAAATGCTTCTAGGTATTTTTGTTCTTCTTCTGGAGAGAGCGGTTCAGGCAGGACTTCTGTGCTATTAATGAAAAAGGAGAAACATTTTTTGAAAAAACTTTCTAACCATCCAAACAACTTTTTTAACATAAACTCCCCCTCCTAGTTTAAAATTTGTGGATGTAAAATGACTGAAAATCTCTCACCTTGAAATACTGTTTCATCAACGAGCGCAATATAAACTTCTTTCTCGTAATATTTCTTCTTTTTGACAATAAAGAAGTTTGTTGGTTTGAAACATAATAGAATACATTTTCCATTTATCGTATTAGTAAGGATATAAGTATAAGTAACTCCTTGTTGATTTAAAAAGGATTCATCAACTTCCATTGGTATTAGAGATTTATTTATAAAGACAACAGGTCGATTATCCCTAGTACAATAAGTTAAATTACCTGTATCGATAAAGCCAAACACTTCATAAGTCTTATTCATTAAAGTGAAACGGACTTTAATGAGATTATTACCTTTTGAGTTGTCCGTCACGATTTTATATACATAGGTAAATATATTCGCTAACAAAAAAGATATGACTAAAAGATACCAGGTTGTACTTTCTTCATATAGCAGTTTTATTCCTTTATTAAGAAACGAGAATTCATATGAAACTAAGATACCAGCCACGACATAATTCAAGAAGTAAAAAATGATTAAATTCTGACAGTATTGTTTAAAGGAAATATAACGAAAAGCGATTAAGATGATTCCAAAACTATAAATGATTCTTAGAATAATAAAAAGTATTTTTATCGGAATAAAGAATAGCACAAATCCACCAATCGCATACAGTGAGGCGAGGATAATACGATGATACTTGATGATTTGATGATTAATAATCCCAGTGTAAACTATCAAACAGTAATCTAGTAGAAAGTTGGTAATAATGACTAAATCGAGATAAACTTTCATTCATATCCCCACCCTTGTGTTTATGGCTATTTTAACAGATTACCCCTGAAAAAAAGCAAGGATTATGTCAAGTGCGATATTTTTTAAATCATTAAATAAGTGATATATAATTTGTATTTTTTGAAAAAGTCTAAATAAATAATTACGACAAAAACTAAGTAAACAGGTAATAAACGATAAATATTTAACAAGATTATATAATCAAAAATACTATGTAAGATGATCGGTACAACCAATGACATCACAAAATAGTATTGCTTAGTAAAACCCCTTCTCGCGTGTCTAGCGATAGTTATTAAGATACCTAATATAATCGCAAAACAGAGATGTCCGCTGCTACTTAGGGTAACTCGTAATAGTTCTAAATCATAGCTCCGATATCCAAAAAAGTAACAAATATTTTCTCCCGTCGCAAATCCACTCGCGATAATTATGGCGTATCCTAAGCCAAGATATCTACCTTGTTTATGACTTTTGTATGTGAAACTTATGAGAATATAACGCTTAATAAACTCTTCAATAAATCCTATAACAAAGGCTTGATATAAATAGTTAATCATCTCAGGAAATCTTCCATAAGATAGTACAATTTTTTCAAAAAAGATTGTTGGAATTGTGATGAGAATACTTATGACGAACAACTTGCTAGTTAATTTGACCTTCGCTTTTTCTCTCTTAAACACATAAAATAAGATGTAAAATATACCAATAAATCCAATGATAAAAAAAACCAAATATTCAAGTAAATCTAGCATCTTAACCTCCTTCAAACTACTTATAGTGTTAATCACTCAAGTGAAAAATATAAATATCTTTTATATGGATGGTTATAATATTAACGAAAAGGAGGATTGATATGTTCGACTTAATTTCACGTAAACGCAACTTTATAAGTGACATTATACCTGATTCACTAGTATTCTCCCTTGAGAAGAACATGCGGATAAATATTAAAGAAAATGAGCAAAATTATGAATTCGAAGTAGAACTACCTGGTGTTAAACGCGAAGATATCACGGTTACTTATAGCGATGATATCCTCACAATTAGTGTAAATAAGCAAGAAGAAGTAAAGGAAGAAACAACTAAATATATCCGTAAAGAACGGAAATTTGGTTCCTTTTCACGCAGTTTCTCATTACCAGATGTAAATAGTGAACTGATTACTGCTAATTACCAAAATGGTTTATTAAAGATTATCGCTCCTAAAAAGGAAAAATTAGAAAAACCGATGAAAGTCATAAATATTGAGTAAAAATAATAAAATCGACCTTTAAGGTCGATTTTTATATTATCGTTTTGACAAATAACGTATTTTCTTTATAATGAATATAGAAGTACTTGAAAGGAGCTTGTCACAATGAAAAACTTTACTTATGTTAATACCACTAAAATAATTTTTGGCAAGGACACAGAAAATCTTGTTGGCGAAGAAATCAAGAGTTTTGGTGGTAAAAAGGTTCTTTTCCATTATGGTGGCGGCAGCATCAAAAAGTCAGGATTATATGAACGCATCATCAAATCACTAAAAGATAGCCATATCGATTATATCGAGTTAGGTGGCGTTCAACCAAATCCCCGCCTAAGTTTAGTCAGATCAGGGGTAGAGTTATGTAAGAAACATAATATAGATTTTATCCTCGCTGTAGGTGGTGGTAGTGTAATCGATAGCGCCAAAGCAATTGGAATTGGAGCAGTATATGATGGTGATGTTTGGGATTTCTTTAGCGGTAAAGCAACTATAAACACCACTATACCTGTTGGCGTAATTCTAACCATTCCAGCAGCTGGAAGTGAAGCTAGCACAGGAACGGTCATAACCAATGAATATGGTTGGTATAAGTGGAGCGTTAATTCTGTTATCATTAGACCTAAGTTTGCGATTCTTAATCCTGAATTAACTTATACACTCCCTGCATATCAAATCGCTTGTGGGGCAAGCGATATGGTTGCCCATGTTTTTGAACGTTACTTCACTAATGAGAGCGGTGTTGATTTCACGGATGAACTATGTGAAGCCACAATTCGTTCAATTATGCGTAGTGTTAAAATGGTTCTTAATAATCCCACTGATTATGAAGCACGAGCTAATCTTATGTGGGAAGGTACACTAGCACATAATGGTATTTTAGGTACTGGTCGGATTGAAGATTGGGCTAGTCATAAGATTGAACATGAACTTAGTGCTATTTATGATATTGCACATGGTGCTGGTCTTGCGATTATTTTCCCACATTGGATGGAATATGTGTACAAGCATGATATTTATAGGTTCGCTCGATTTAGTCATCGTATATTTAACGTCGATGTCGATTTCTTCAATCTTGAAGCTACCGTTCTTGAAGGTATCAAACGCTTAAAGAAGTTTTATCAAGAAATTGGTTTGCCTACTAAACTAAGAGATGTAAATATCGGTAACGAGCGTCTCAAAGAAATGGCGGAAAAAGCTACTATCAATGGTCCAATTGGTGGCTTTGTAAAATTAACTACAGATGATGTATATAATATTTATAAAATGGCTTTAGAATAAAATAACAAATCCCTCTACCTAATATGTTGATAGAGGGATTTATTATTGGCTTCAACAATCTTTAGTTATTTAATTTAATCTTTCTTTATAGGATATTTAATCGCATTCTTTTTTAATTTTTCTAAAATAATCTCTTCTAAATCAAATCCATGTTCATCCGCAAATCTAAAACAGTAGATTAACACATCAGCTAACTCTTCTTTAATGTTTTGCATGTTTTTCGCATAGGCTTCCTCATTAGAAATCCATTGGAAATTCTCTAGTAACTCACTTGCTTCAAGACAAATAGATATCGCTAGATCCTTCCCATTATGGTATTTAATCCAATCGCGTTCTTTCGCAAAATCATGAATAATTTTTACCAATTCTTTAACTTCCATGTTATTCTCCTTATTTTTTTCTTTCTTTAAAATTAAAAGAGACTAAAGTAACTTTAGTCCCTTTCCCCCTGAATAAACTTAGCGTGCTTCGACAATTAATTTAATAGCTGTTCTTTCTTCGCCATCGATGATGACATCAGCGAATGCTGGAATGCAGATGAGATCTTTTCCGGTTGGCGCTACATAACCTCTTGCAATCGCAATTGCTTTTACTGCTTGGTTAAGTGCACCTGCACCGATTGATTGAATTTCTACAACCCCACGTTCGCGGAAACAATTCGCTAAAGCTCCAGCTACAGAATTTGGATTGGATTTTGATGAAACCTTTAATACTTCCATACTTTAATACCTCCTATAGTTTTTATTACACTGAAAGTATATTCGCTGTCAGCGCCAATTATGAATTAATTGGCATTTTTTACCTCTACTTATCTTTTATAATATTTAACCACATAAATTTAAATTTGTACAGAGGAAAATGTCAAAAATCTATATAGTTTTGTACGTTTTTTCGTCTTTTTTACACTTTTTAAGCATTTTCTGTAATATATATACGTCTTATCTCTTTTGCCTTTCCAGTTTGGGAATCAATATTTAAAATAACTGCACTGAACTGAATGTCACCGTTTTCAACTGGATTAAACCTACTAGGGAGACCATTAATAAAACGGTTAATTACATTATCTTTTTCAACCCCAATGACACCATTTAAGGGGCCAGTCATACCAACATCAGTTATATAAGCAGTACCATTAGATAATATGCGATTATCAGCCGTTTGGACATGAGTATGAGTACCAATGATGGCTGTTGCTTTCCCATCCACATAATAGCCAAATGCGATCTTCTCACTAGTTGCTTCCGCATGAAAATCAACAACAATAATCGGAGTGATAGATTTTATAATATCATAGATTTCATCAAAAGTCCGAAAAGGACAGTTTACTGGGGGCATATAAGTTCTTCCCATGAGATTAATAACCCCAATTTTAATATCGTTTATGGTAAAGATATCGTAACCTTTCCCTGGAACAGATTTATCCATATTAGCCGGTCTTAATAAAAATTTCGCAGAATCAATAAAATTGAAAATATCGTGATTATCAAAGGTGTGATTTCCCATCGTAAGCACATTTATTCCATTTTCAAGAAGTTCATGATACATTGTTTCAGTTATGCCACGACCATGAGCTGCATTTTCACCATTGGCAATCACAAAGGAAACATTATATGCGTTTATTATTTCTTCTAAGTATTTCTTGACTGTTTCTCTTCCTAGAGATCCAAAGATATCACCAATAAATAGTACATTCATCAAATCAAAACCTTTCTCATTAATAAAATAAAGTGGGAAGCCCCACTTTATTTCGCAACTTCAATTGCTCTTGTTTCTCTAATAACAGTAACTTTAATCGTGCCAGGATAATTGAGTTGTTCTTCAATTTTCTTTTTCACATCGCGTGCAAGACGATGAATTTCTAAATCAGAAATACTTTCGGGTTTAACTAATACCCGTACTTCACGACCAGCTTGAATAGCGTAAGATTTTTCCACTCCATCAAAAGAGTTGGAGATCTCTTCTAATTTTTCTAAACGGGTTACGTAGTTTTCTAAGGATTCACTTCTGGCACCTGGTCTAGCTGCAGATAATGCATCAGCAGCAGCTACCAACGCAGCGATTATAGATTTTGGTTCTGTATCTCCATGATGTGAGGCTATCGCATCTAGAACTACAGGATGTTCACGATATTTTTGGGCAATTTTTAGGCCAATTTCTACATGGCTTCCTTCCACTTCATGGTCAACTGCTTTACCAATATCGTGTAATAAACCTGCGCGGCGCGCTAAGATTTCGTCTTCTCCTAGTTCAGCTGCCAGTTTTCCTGCGATAAATGCTGTTTCAATTGAATGTCTTAATACATTTTGCCCATAACTCGTACGATAATTCAAGCGACCTAGTAGTTTTACCAAATCTGGATGTAGTTTTCCTATACCTGTTTCGAATACCGCTTCTTCGCCCATGTCACGAATTTTTTCTTCGACATCACGACGAGCCTTTTCGACTACTTCTTCAATACGGGCTGGGTGGATGCGTCCATCTTGCACTAGTGTTTCTAAAGCAAGACGAGCAACCTCCCGTCTTATTGGATCGAAACAAGATAAGACGACCGCTTCAGGAGTATCATCGATGATTAAATCGACACCTGTAAGGGTCTCGAGTGTCCGGATATTACGTCCTTCACGTCCTATTATCCGTCCTTTCATATCATCATCTGGTAAACTTACTACGGATACAGTCCGCTCACTTGCCATTTCAGCTGCATATTTTTGAATGGCAAGGGTGATGTATTCCCGTGCTTTTTTATCGGCTTCAAACTTAGCTTTTTCTTCTTCTTCTTTAATAAATTGTGCAATTTCTACAGATATTTCTTCTTGAACCTTTTGTAACAAGATATCTCGAGCTTGATCTTTTGTCAAACCTGAGAGTTCTTGCAAAATACGATCTTGTTCTTGTAGTTTTTGTTCAATTTCATCTTCTTTTTCTCTTAACTCATTAATCTTAGTCTCAATTTTCTCTTCTTTAAGAGATAAATGTTCTTCGCGACGTGCAATTTGCTTTTGGCGTTCATCTAAACTTTCTTCCCGAGCAGTTACACGTGCTTCTAATTCTAAGATCATTGATTTACGTTCTTTTAATTCACGTTCCGTTTCAAGCTTAATACGATGTTGTTCTTCTTTAATTTCAATTAAAGCCTGCCGTTTTTTCGCTTCGGCAGTTTTTATTGCCTCATCAATAATTTGTTGAGCTTTTTCCTTTGAACGAGCTATTTTACTTTCGTAAATATAGCTTCTAATCAAATATCCTATCAACATTCCAACTATTGCTACTAACAAAATAGAGATGATTGCAACGAGTATTGATATTTCAAGCAATTAGTACACCTCCATAATATTTGCAAGCTAAGCAAGAGTTGGACAAAATGTATTCTAAGTACTATCTTACAGTCTTTTTAATATCAAGTCAAGAAAAAAATTCCAGGCTCTCAGTATATAAGAAAAAGGACGATTAAAACTTGTTTAACCGTCCTTTTTCTTATTCACCCTCAAATCCAGCATCATCACTAGGATTGAAAATGTTCTTTTGCTTTAAAGTTTCTCTAATTTTTGCTTCTATTTCTTGCGCAACTAGTGGATGATCGCGCAAGAATTGCTTAGCATTTTCTCTTCCTTGTCCAATCTTTTCATGGTTGTAAGCGTACCATGCTCCGCTCTTTTCAATAATATCAAGTTGGACACCAAGATCAATGATTTCTCCTTCTTTGGAGATACCTTCACCATACATAATATCAACTTCAGCAGTTCTAAATGGAGGAGCTACCTTATTCTTAACTACTTTTAATTTAGTATTATTCCCGACAATATCATTACCAATTTTGATTTGCTCACCGCGGCGAACTTCTAGACGAATTGTCGCATAGTTGGCTAAATATTTGACGCCTATTTAGGTCTTCAAATATTCGCCACCAAACCGTACATGAAAGTTTCCAATCATACGGCTTTCCAATTGCGCATTAATCTACGTTTAAATTCTTTGATAAATAATCTTTTTTTTGGGGAAAAGTTCGATAAAGATCGGTTTTCCTGTTTCATCCACCCAAGTAACACCCCAAACACCTAAGCGAAAATACTTCTTGTCCCCTGTTTCCGTTCGGACATATAATAAGCGAGCTACTTTCGTTCGGTATTTACCAGCTAAAGTCTTCAAAAAACTTTGCAAGAAAAGATGATGGGCAAGCGATAGTTTACTTTTCACATCAAAACAGAACTTATAGTATTGATAAAAACGATGAAAAATTTTGTTATAGATTGTTATAATTTCATAATCAGTATTATTTAAGTTCTGCGTACGATGTGTAGCTTTACCATTCTTAGCGAAATGATTTTCGCTTAGGAATTTAGTGACCATTTCCTTGGGTAAAGATAACTTGGTATTTTCAACAATTTGATACCCTAAGAAATGTACCTTGTCTTGATAATGAACAACTTGTAGTGAACAAGGAAAAAAACTAGTCAACTTTTCCGCCAAATCTAATACTTGCTGTTTATGTGCTACTAAACCAACCGCAAATTTATTTTTATATCGCACGTAAGTACCCTGATCTTTTAAAAATGTGTCAAAATCGATCAAGACAATCTCAAGGCCAATTTCACTTAAGACACCTTCCATCGGTGTCTTATTATAAGGATGGAAATAACGAAAATCCTTGAGATATCCTGCTTTAATAAACTTATTGATTAAACGGATAAACTTTTCATCAGTAATCTTTTCTTTAAGTTTACTGATTAATAAGTTCTTATCATAATCAAGGTTTATCTCACCAATTATCCACCATTTAACCTCTTTAAAGTTACTTTTAATTACTTTTAAAACCTCTTTATGTTGTCGATGATAAAGCTGTAGTTTATCACTATAAATAGTAAATAAAATATCCCTAACAATACTAACAATAGCTTTATCAATTGCTTTTACTTCATCAGGGTTAAATAGTTCTGGTTGATACGATTCATCCTTGATAGTATTAATTACTGTTTCTAGGTTAAACTGACTTACGTCGAGATACTTTTCATAAATTTGTGGATTATAGAGTAGACGACATAAACGTGTATGTTTATAATCGGGTTTCAAAGAATTTAAACGTAATACTTCAAATACTCTTTCAGGATTTCGCATGGTCTCACACCATATCCTTTCATCATGTTGCGCAATCTGTCTCCCTTCGCTCCTTTATACTTTCGTATAAAGTCCAAACGCTACTATGGAGACTCCGTTACCATATAAAACCTTGCGGTTTTACTTAGGTAATCTCAGGTTATTCAATATACTATAATGCTCTTCTGTTTAGGTCTCCCGTTCGATGTTTACCTCTAACCGAGGTTGTGGGAGTAATGTCTAGGCCCAAAACGTAAATTCTAAACGTCTGGGATTACTCCTGTTACCATGATAGCCATTTGTAAGGTAACACCCGCTTTAAGGGCACTCCATCTGGGATTCACGCAGTTTAGCGTTGACCATGCAGAAGATTCTGTCTCGCCATTCACCTGTACCTATAATGGCTTAGGTAGGTTATGACTTTTCAGCCATGTGGTTGTCCCCCATCCCTTTCGGTAAGAGGTAAGGCTGATGACAGTAACTCCTAGACAAGTTAGCCACCCTCGTGGCAATAGTATATTGAACGCGCTCTAGTTTACACTAGAGCTTCCTGACACACGAATTTTAAAGCACGTCCGCCCGGTGTAGTTTCGGGATTTCCAAACATAATACCAACTTTTTCACGAATTTGGTTGATGAAAATAGCGATACATTTTGACTTGTTAATGGCACCGGCGAGTTTACGCATAGCTTGGCTCATCAAGCGTGCTTGTAAACCAACATGGCTATCGCCCATTTCTCCTTCAATCTCCGCTTCTGGTACTAATGCTGCAACGCTATCGATAACAACGATGTCAATCGCGTTGCTTCGAACTAATGCTTCCGCAATTTCTAAGGCTTGCTCCCCTGTATCTGGTTGCGATAATAGGAGGTTTTCAATATCGACACCGACTTTTTTCGCATATTGTGGATCTAATGAATGCTCAGCATCGATAAAGGCAGCGTTACCACCTAGTTTTTGTACTTCGGCAATCGCATGTAAGGCAAAGGTTGTTTTCCCTGAACTTTCTGGTCCGTAAATTTCAATGATTCGTCCCCGAGGGTATCCACCAACACCTAGTGCTGCATCAAGCGCAATGGAACCTGAACTTACTACATCTAGTGTTGGGGTAACATCAGCACCTAGTCGCATGATGGCACCTTTACCAAATTGCTTTTCAATTTGTTTAAGGGCCATCTCTAGGGCTGCTTGCCGATTGTTATTTGACATATCTTTCCTCCTTTTTTAATCTAACGTCATCTATTTATACGTTATTAATGTATATTTTACCCTACTTTACCTCTATAAGCAACTAATAATATAAACATTTGTTCGCTTTTGTTACTTTGTTTGGAACACAATATGTTTATTCTTTAACAAATAATCGAGACCTGAGACAATGGTTAAGATGGTCGCAAGAACCATTAATATGTCAACGATTAAGTGATAAACATCAAATTGGGTAAAGAACATATAGGTAGTTTCTGCTTGTAAGTTAAATAGGAACATAACGATGATTAAGATGATTTGTGTAGTGGTTTTCGCTTTACCTAGATAACTTGCCGCAATTACTTTTCCATCTGTTACAGCAAGTAATCTAATACCTGTCACCATAAACTCACGGGAAATGATGAGAATCGGTACAAAGGCAGGCATAAGTCTAAGTTCGATGGCAAGTAACAACGCTGAGGTAACTAATAACTTATCAGCCAAAGGATCCATGAATTTACCAAAGGTCGTTATTAAATTATATTTGCGAGCAATTTTACCATCTAAATGATCAGTGTATGCTGCTACCGCAAAGATAGCTGTACCAATTATATTGGTTAGCGGAATGCTTAAATCTAGAACACTAAAGGTTGTTTTAATTGGTAGATAAAAGACGATTACAAAGATGGGAATTAAGATAATACGAAATAATGTAAGTTTGTTTGGTAAATTCAAAATACATCACTCTCTTTCTATTTATTTCTTATCCCATTATAACATAAATCGACGTATATAAATATGCTAAAATTTTTTATTTACGCGAGACATGGGGATTACCTTTAATATAAAAGCGCCATAACTTATCCTTGTCTTCTTCTGCGTAGTCAATATTTATTCGTTTTGTGTGCACAATTTCCTGAACTTGATAACCATCATCTTCTAAGTACATAATATCGCTTGTAACTAAATCTAATTTATTATACCTTCGATCAATTCCTAATTTCCTACACAATTTCCCAGGGCCATTAGTTTCTGATTTTAGAGGAACATCTTGTAATGGTTCAACCGCTCTAATCAACACTGCTTCGGGATTACCTTCAACACTGGCAGTTATATTTAACATATAATACATTCCATAGATAAAATACACATATAAATGCCCACCACTTAAATACATGGCATCATTTCTTTCGGTACGTAAATAATTATAAGCGTGGCTTGCCTTATCGACACCTCCTCCATAACACTCGGTTTCGACAATACGATACTTTTCAATTTTTCCATTTCTATTAAGACAAATGACTTTTCCTAAAAGCTTTTGGGCTAAAACATAGGCATCAATAGTAAAAAAATCCCTATCTAATCGCATACCATCACCTGTAACTACATTACTCTTATTATATAATAACTGATAAATAAAAAAAACTCTTACAAATTGTAAGAGTTAATAAAGGTTGCGTGTGTGGTATTCTGTAAGCCATGTTCTGTACCTTCGTACTTCGAACGGATGCCTCCTCGTACTCAGGTGGTAATCATTTGTCTACAGAGATAACCTCTGTCCCTATCCCCGTTCATTTCCGAGGATTAGAGTTCCCCTACCATAATTTGGGTTTCTCGCTCGTGGGGTTTACCAACGTTCCACCCTACCAGTTTCCCAGTAGGCTCGTCTCTGTGGCACTTTTATAGGTACTAACACCATGCCCATATGGGTTTAGGTGTTTTCCCAGCCGTCAAGCCAGTTTTCACCAGCCTGCCCTGACTTATGACTTCGTCAGGCACGAACACTACAAGCATCTCAGCTTGTGCGAGCATGGACTTTCCTCATCAAAACCTTAAGGGTTTTGACGCGATTACCCGAATACCACACACTAATATTATACCTGATAACCTGAGTAAGTCAACCAAACTTAAAATACAATATCATCCAGCACCTTTTATTATTCGCAATTAAGGTAAAAATATAAATGATAGTGCGCAAATGACTTAATCCAAAAAAATCTTTCCTTTTTCCATAAAAATTTGTTAAGATTAAAGTGGTGGTGATCATATGGCTATTAATTATCCAATTAAAAAGAAGATGGAAGGTAACGTTAATTATGCCCATCGTGGCATGACCCTCGAAAACGAACTTAATGAATCAAATAAATATTATAAAGCTCATAACATTGCCTTAATTTATAAAAAGCCAACACCAGTGCAAATCGTGAAGGTTGATTATCCAAGTCGAAACAAAGCAGTAATTCGTGAGGCTTATTATCAATCTCCTTCGACCACGGACTATAATGGCATTTATCGGGGGAAATACATCGACTTTGAAGCGAAGGAGACCTCCAGTCGTACTGCTTTTCCTCTACGCAATATTCATGACCACCAAATCATGCATATCAAACAAGTGATTGACCTTGGTGGTATTGCCTTTATTATTGTTCGCTTTACTAAACTTGGAAAGACCTTCTTACTTGATGGAAGTATTGCAGTTAAATGTTACGAGGAAGCATTAAAAAACGGAATAAAATCTTTAAGTTTACAATTTTTTATGGAAAAAGGACATGAAATTACTAATAAATGCATCTATACTATCGACTATCTAAGTGTAGTCGACAAGGTGTATTTTAATGAATAAAACCTTATCTATTCTATTTAAGTCATTTGCGTTACTTATAATTGCTTTATGTCTTACTATTTATGGTTACCTTTATTTAAAAATCTATGCTTATATTAAAGAAGCAGAGAACTTTGATATCAATAAAATCTATGTTCCAGAAGCAACGAAAATCTATGACCAAAATGATAACTTAGTGGCTGAATTGGGCACGGAAAAGCGCACACTGGTAAAGTATACGGATATTTCTCCAAAAATGATTGAGGCATTAATTGCCATTGAAGATGCCCGTTTCTTCCAACATCATGGTTTTGATACCCCTAGAATCATTTCTTCTATAATTGAAAATCTTAAACATAAGAGTTATAAAGAAGGGGCTAGCACCATTACGCAACAGTTAGTTAAACTATCCTATTTAACCCGGGAAAAGACCATTGACAGAAAACTTAGGGAAGTATTTTTGAGTATCGAACTAGAAAACCGTTTAACTAAAGAAGAAATTATTGAAGCATATTTAAATCGAGTGCTCTTTGGTGGACGCATTTATGGTGTTGAAAAGGCTAGCCAATACTATTTCCATAAGTCTGCTAAAGAACTAAATTACGAAGAAGCAAGTCTACTTGCGGGCATCATTCAGAGCCCCAATCGCTATAACCCTTATACTAATCCAGAAGCAACCAAAAAACGCCAGATTCTCGTACTAGAGGCACTATATCAGCATGGTTATATCACTAAGGACGAGTTAGATCAAGGTATTAATCGACCTTTACATGAGTTAGTATTAGATCCACTTATTGAAAGTTATGATAAAGAAATAACCGCGTACCTTGATTATGTTATCTATGAACTGAAGACGAAATATCAATTAGATCCATTAACTGATTATCTTCAAGTAAAAACGCATCTTAATCTTAATATTCAAAAAACAATCTATCATACAGAGAACGATGAAACTTTACATCCAAAATCTAATACCCAATCGGGTATTGTTGTCTTAGAAACAAAAACAGGACACATAAAAGGAATTGGTGGGGGGAGAGGTTATCAAGATATCCTCTCTTTTAATTTAGCTACAGATGCTCGTCTTCAACCTGGTTCAACCATAAAGCCCATCCTTGACTATGGTCCAGCAATTGAATACTTATATTATTCTCCTGCCCATCCATTCATCGATGAAAAAATCTTTTATAGTACTCTTGGTAGTCGCTATGTAGCAGTAGAAAACTATGACCATAAATATAAGGGGATCCTTTCAATGCGGGAAAGCATTATCGATAGTAGAAACGTCACCGCAATTAAAGCTTTTCGTGAAGTGGGCATGGACCGAGCATATGAATTCGCAAGTAAATTAGGATTGAAGATTAAAGAACCTATGACAGAAGCCCATGCTATTGGTGGTTTTAAATATGGTTTTACCGTTCTTGAAATGGCAGCTAGTTATGCTGCTTTTGGCAATCGAGGTATTTATACTGAACCAACTACAATTAAAGAAATCATTAAAGATGGACAAGTAATAAAACCTATAACAAACCAAATTCAAGCGATGCGCGAAGATACCGCCTATCTAATGAGTCATATGCTCCACGACAATATGATAAATGGTACCGCTGTTACTGCTAATGTGACAAATCTTATCATCGCAGGCAAAACTGGTCAAACTAATTTTCCAGATGAAATAATAGCAAAATATAACTATCCCCATAATTGCGTTCGCGATTCTTGGTTCATCGGTTATACAACTAAATACACAACTGCTGTATGGTTAGGATTCACCAAAATAATGGAAAATACCTTTTTAACACCACAGGAAGCTAAACAAGCACTTGTGATGTTTCGCAAGGTTATGGAAGAAATTCATCAAAAACCACATGAAAGCACTGAATTTTATCGACCTGATAATATCATCGAAGTAGAAATTGAAGCTAACACCTATCCCTTAGGTTTGCCAAGTGAATATACACCTCTTATCTATCGTAAAAAAGAATTATTTATTAAAGGATATGAACCAAAGAATATTTCTAATTATTTTAAACCATTAGATACTCCAAAGAATTTCTTCGCATATTATGATTTTGAAACGGAAGAACTAGTCTTTCGTTGGGATAAAGTTAATTTAGACTTCTCCTCTGAAGATTTCTATTTAAGTGAAAGAGTGCACGGTATTGAAAAATTCTATGACAATTATAAGGCAAAAACACAAAATGAGTTCTACCAAACTGGCGAACTCACCTACTTAAAATCTAGTCGCATAGCGAACACATATGCAGAATACTGTACAAGTACAAATAAATTAGGGCGTCTCTGCCCCATCACGAATCCAAAAGAGTTAAATACACATATTTTACTATTAGAGGAATTAAAGAAAACAGAAATTAATAACCTCTTAAAAGACAAAAAGGCTAGAATCTTATCTGAAGGAGAATTAAGCATCATCAGGGGTTATGAAACTTATAATGGTTACCATAACGGTCTTTACAGCAACTTAGGCAATATTCAATATGAAATTAAAGGCATGCGTGGGTTTGAAGAAGTAATTCTATATCAAGGGGAGTATCGTGAAGAATTACGCGTACCAATGACTGCTGAAGAATATTTTCAGTTTAATGCTTTCGCGATAAGTGCCGACTTCTCCCGTTATAAAAACTTCCTCAAGAGTTCTAAAACCATCACCTTAAATCCTTTGTGGAACTAATTTACCAAAAAAGCAGATGATTAACTCTAAACAGAGAAAAAAGTAAATAAAGAATTAGACCTAAATAAATTAAAAAGCATATTCGACTAATCATCAAAATCGAACGATAATAGGTAATAAAAATTCCAACACGATGAATTACAGTTCTCCCAAAGCGCTCTATCCGTTTAATAACCGTCTGTGAATTGTACAATTTATTTATTTCTAGTTTATCTTTAACCCGATAGTTTTTTGCTAGTTTATATAAATGTTTCTTAATAACCCTCACATTAGGACTAAATTTTTTCAGCATCCTATCTCTTTCTTTTATTAAAAATCCTTTTGCGGTTAGGCCATATTTTAATACCTTATCAAAATACACTTTCACAATAATTAAATACATCGAAATGACAATGGAAAAATATACTAATATAGATAAAACATTATAATACCTTTGATAAATCAATAATTTGTTAACCATCGCAAAGAATGGTCCAATTACGGGAATTTCTTGTAAAAATGAGTATTGTTTAAGCAACACTAACATGATTACCGCACCAATGATGTAACCATTAATGGTGCGGTTTTTGATTAACTTAATACTTTTTACAGGATTGAAGGATGCTTGTTCAAAGATTTTCGTTAATCTTTCATCAATTATTTTATAGTAATCAATTTCCCAGCGCTTAATAATCTCATCAATGATTTGCTTCCGTTTCTTAATTTTAATATACGGATAACGCACAATATAATGTACTGGATAGGGTTGATTAAACAATCCATCATATGTTATCACAATATCTTCAACATACTGTTTCTCCTTATTACTACCAGGAATAAACGGATTAACATCATATTTTATATGATGATAGGTATTCATGAGATTCGCTTTATCGGATAAAATACGATAATCTTGACTCGCTTTCTTTGCTTCTATTTTCTCTTTGATACGTTTCTTTATCCTAAATAGGGATAGTATTGAGAATTTCATCTAAATCACTCAATTCTTCTTCATATTCTCTAATAACTTGTAGTTTTCATACGATAAAGTCACCTTTACAATTTCTGAAGCAAGTAATTCATCAATAATGTTAGGTTCGCAAAATTCTTGTTCGATTAAATACTCTAAATAGGTGTGCCCTTCCCGCTCAATTAATAAAGTTCTGATAATCTCATTAATGCTTTTTTTGGTACGATTATAAAGATCTTCATTTTGACTGAAATATTTTAATTGCTGAATAACTTTTTCTGATGTCATTGGGTCAACTTGTAAATCTTGATCGATATCGATGAGAAACAAAGCTACATAGATTTGAGCTGTTTCATAATAAATTTGATTATCACTTGTTAATCGATTAAAAAAGTCTAAACTATCGAGGACGAAAAGGTATATGATGCTCTCTTTTGGCATTTCTTTATCTACTAATTGATTAAACTTTGTATCCTTTAGAATCGCAAAAGTCAATTTATACTTAAATGATACATCATTCATTAATTTTTCATAAATCATAATCTGTGGTTTATATTTATTTAAATAAAGCGTTTGGAAGTTACGAAACCTCGCTAACTGACTTAAGATTAATTCTTGTTCCTTAGGTTCAAACTCATTATTAATTAACTCTATTAGATAATTTTCATAGAGATGATAATTATCTAAAATATTTTCTATGTTACCATCATTTAATAAATCACTTGTGGAGGAAATACTAATGTCAAAAGAAGTTGCTAGCCATTCTTTAAGAACAAGATACAACTTAACATTAAATTTCAACTTTGTCAACATTTCAATCGATAACTCATCGTTAGTACTAGCAGCTATCTCGTTATAGTTATGAATGAAACTTTCAATTACCTCATCTTCACTTTCCATCTCTAAGACGTGCTTTTCATATGCCCATATATATACTTGTTTATAAGTAGAAACTTTGTCGTATAAAGATTTATTTAGGTTATGCATTTCTTTATTTTTCAAGGTAAGTTCTTGAAAAAAAGTTAAATTATTTAGATAATATATTAAAAACTCTCTTTGATTATAATCTTCTGTAATAACTTTTTCTTCTAATAAGTAATTATATAAGTCATATGCTTCTTTTTCCGTATCCGTCACAAAATCTTTAACATCATATACTAAGCGCGTATACTTTTCCAAACTCTTAATATCCATAATCTTTAGCGAAGAAGTAACTTCATTAAGTTTATCAACTGTTGGTCGAGCTTTATCAAGTAATATTCCAATTCGCGAAAATCGGGGTGGATGATTGATTATAAACTTCGTTAAGGGATCATGTTGATTTGTAAAGTTTAAAGCATAAAAAGGGATAATAATGATGGAAATGATAATATACATGCGAATGAGCGCAAAGATGCCCCCTAAGATAGAGTTATACCGACCAAAATAATACTCAATTCGTTCATCAAGAACATACTTACCTAATCGCCATAAAAGAATCGCTAAGAATAGATAAACGACGATATATAGTAATATCTTAGTTGAAAGCGAAGCGATGGTATTGCGATAGGGAACATTAGGTAAGATATCATAAACAAATTGAACGATTTTCGGACTTGAGAACAAGAGGTTGGTAATTTTATCACCGAAAAAATAGAGGATTATAAAAGGAATAACAATCTTTGCGACTCGTAAAAATTCGATACCGCCACCGCGAATAAAACCAGTGATAAAAATGGTCACGAAAATCGCGACAATTATTATGTCAAAATCGACGTTAATTGTCATATTATCCCTCTTTTCTTTAATTATAGATTATATCATGATTACCACCCATAAGCAATTTACCTGAAGGAGGTCGAAAGATGTTTTTTGATTTACACGCTGATATCCTTTATGATATCGTTCAAAAAAGATTAGCAGGAAAAAAACATATAATTAAAGATTACCACCTTCCTCAATTAGAGAAAGGTAAGATTATTGGAGGAATTTGGTGCTACTATACTGATATCAATAACGAGTTGTGCCCTTTTGAGAAAGCATTAGAACTGCTTTTTGCCGAGTTAGAAGATGTGAAAGATTATGTTAAAATAATAAAAAAACAAGATGACATTGATCTACATAAAATCAACGTCATCTTGGGGTTAGAAAGTCTGGCACCTGTAAAAGATCTTGAGCATTTAGAAAATCTATATCAATTAGGTTTCCGTCATGCGATGCTTACTTGGAATGAAGCAAACCAGTTTGCGACTGGTGTAAAGGGTGAAGCAACCAGAGGATTAACTGCACTCGGTAAAGAAGTCATTAACTTCATGATAAAGAATAAGATGATAATTGATATCAGTCACGCTAATCTTCAAACCGTTGAAGATATCTTAGCGATTACTAAAAAAATTATCGCTAGTCATTCGAATGTCTATGAGTTATGCGCACATCCACGTAACCTTCCTCTATCCTACATCAAAAAGATTAGCCAAAGTGAGGGTTTAATTGGTATTACTGCGGTTAAGGCCTTTGTTAATCCTGATAATCCAACAATTAGTAATATGATTAAACATGTTGATTATCTGTTAAGTTATGGTATAGAAAACCATATTAGTTTTGGTTTTGATTTTATGGATTACATGAATATCGAAAACCTAACAGATTTCCATAATGCGTCTGAAACCGAAAAAGTTATAAGTGAACTCAAAGAAAGAGATTTTAATAAAGATTTAATTGACAAATTAACTTATCAAAATGCTTTAAATTTTATTTGTAACTACTTAACTTAGGATGATATATCATCCTTTTTCTTTTTTTAATATTAGTCCATTTTAGAGGGAAAATATTAGTAAAATGTTAATTTGGTTAAGATTTTGTTAAGTTTATTTAAAAATATAAATAGTTATGTTATTCTTGTAGGGATAATTCTATTGGAGGTATAAATAAATGAATGACCTAGTTAAAGTGTTAATTGGCTTAATTGGGGGATTAGGAGTATTTCTTTATGGGATAAATCTTATGGGTGATAGTTTACAAACCCTTGCGGGCGATAAGATGAAACGTATCGTTGAAAAACTAACAAACAATATCTTTATTGGGATTCTGGTTGGGATGTTAGTTACAGCGATTATTCAATCATCATCAGCCACAACCGCTTTATCAATCAGCCTAATTAGGGCAGGTCTCATGACGATGCCGCAAGCAATCGGGATAATAATGGGAGCGAATATTGGTACAACCATCACAGCGTTCCTCTTTAGCGTACCCGCAATTAGCGACTATTCGCTAATTTTTGTTGGTGTTGGTGCCATCCTCATTTTCTTTATTAGACATAAAAAGATTAAAGTAGTTGGAAATGTTATTTTGGGTTTTGGTTTACTCTTTTATGGACTTGATTTAATGGGTAACGGATTAAAAGAAGTAGTAAATAACAGTCAAACTGTCCGTAATATTTTAGTTAGTTTTAAAGATTATCCAATCTTAGGTCTTCTAACAGGGACAATCTTAACTGCTATTGTCCAATCTTCAAGTGCCACCACTGGTATCGTTCAAAGCATTGTCGATACTGGTGAATTATCAATTAGAGGTGCCATACCAATAATTTTCGGTAATAATATTGGCACAACGATAACCGCTATAATAGCGGCTTTAGGTGGCTCCATTGCTGCCAAACGAGCTAGTTTATTCCATACTTTATTCAATATATTTGGTGCGCTTCTATTTATGGTTTTATTAGTACCATTTAGTAACCTTATAATATATATTCAAGATTTAACTAATGCTTCTAATAAACTAACCATTGCTTATACGCATGCTATCTTTAATATCACTAATACCCTTGTTCTTGTGTGGTTTGTTAAACAAATTATTTGGCTCCTTAAGAAAATTATTCCTGGTAAAGATGAATTAGAAGAAGAATACTCAGATGATATGTTTAATGAAGACTTAATCAAGAACTCCCCTGTCCTTGCGTTAGAAAGTTCAAAGAATGCGATTGTACATATGGCCCATGTTGTGAAAAATATGCTTTTATCAACTATTCATTATTATAAAGAACCTACACAAAAGAATTTAGATGAAGGGTTATTATATGAAACAATTATTAACACCCTTGATCGAAAAATCCATGAATACTTAGTAAAAATTACTTCCTCAGTAGATGATTTCCATTCTTATGATTTATCAAAATACTTTGATACAATTAGAGACTTAGAAAGAATTGGCGACCACTGTGAAAACCTACTTGAGGTATTTGAATACATTCATGAGAATAAAGGAGTGTTTAGTGAAGAAGCTCATCATGATTTACAAGAACTCTTTGATATCGCAATGAAAATGTTAGAGAGCAGTATTCGCATCATCGAATCAAATGATATCATTATCGCCAATCAAGTAATTAAACTAGAAGAATATGTTGACCAACTGGTTAAAAAATCACGGAAACGACACACCATTAGAGTTAACGAAGGTATTTGTACCTCAGAAACAGGAATCATGTTCATCGAGTTACTTTCAAATATCGAAAGAATTGCAGACCATTGTACCAACATTGCGGAGTACACGATAAACAAAGATTATTACATCGTTATTGACGAAAAAGAAATTGACCTTAAGACCATTAAAAAAGTACCCCAAAATTAAAAACTGTTCATATTGAACAGTTTTTTTTAATCATCAATTAATGCTACCGCTCTTACTAATGAGGCTTCTATTTTAATGTTCAAAGGAAAACAGATAAGTTTAAAATTAAATCGTCCTAATAGTTTCTCTAAGTTACAGACATTTTCTAGCAGAATTATATCATTACTTAATAGGATTTTATGGATTTCAAAAGGTGGATAATCAGGCGAAGGAAAATCAATTCCCACTAACTTTACCTTTTTGTTTACTAAAAAATGTGCCATATCTTTAGTAATAAAAGGATGTTCATGAAAATACTTATCAGTAGGATAGTGTTCATCATGCCCAGTATAAATTAGCACGCAATCCTGTGGGTGAATCATATCTTCATAAACCTTTTTATAATCGATACTTTTTTCTCCATAAGCATTAATGATAACACCACGTCCATAGAAACAATCAAGTGGATACTCATCAATCGTTTTACTTATCTCTGTCAAGTGACTTGGAGCATCGACATGGGTCCCAACGTGCATTGAAGTGGAAATAATATTAAGAGAATAACCATCTTTATCATAATCTTTAATCTTTTTAATAGTTAATGATGGATCACCTGGGTAAACAGGTGATTCGTTATTTAATGGATAAGACAAATCGATTAAACGCATAAAATGATCTTCCTTTTAATCTGGGTATTTAAGGGATCTAACTAATAAATTAGTTCCTAAAACGGTATTGGGAAATACTTCTTGAGCATTTGTGAGGAATTTTTCGGGGTTTTCCAATTTTGGACTAAAATGGGTAAGAATTAATTCATCGACATTTCCTAACTTCGCTAAAGTCGCTGCTTCTCTAAAAGTCATATGGTAATTATTTTGGGCTTTTTCTAAATCATCTTCACTACCATACATTCCTTCACATATAAAAAGATTACTATCTTGAATAAAGGAGGGGATTTCAGAAATAGGTCGTGAATCGGTTATATAACTGAATTTAAGTCCCCTTCTTTCTTCACCTAAGACCATCTCTGGTGTATAAGTGACATCACCAAGAGTAATAGTGTTACCTTTTTGTAGTTTACTCCAGATTTCTTTAGGTACATGATTCTTGACCGCTTTATCAACATCAAAGCGCCGTTGTCTTTTTAGATAAAAAGAATAACCTAAACAAGGAATTGTATGTTGTAAAGAAATTGTTTTTATCTCAAGATCAAGAAATGTGATGACATCAGGTTGTTCAATAAAGATTAACTCATATGGCAAATAAGGAACTAATAATTTAATCGCATTGCTAACTTTTTCTATTCCTTTGGGACCTATAATCGTTAGTGGTTCTGTTCTTTCACTATTAGATATAGTTTGGAGAAGCCCAAATAATCCAAATAAATGGTCACCATGATAATGAGTCAAAAGAATGTAATCAATGTTTTTTAAACCCCAGCCAAGTTCTTTTAACGCTACTTGAATATATTCACCAGAATCGATTAAACACATTTTACCTTTATAACGAACTAAAACAGATGATAAGTAGCGATGGCTCACGGGGATGCTACCACCACAACCTAAAAGCGCTACATCAAGCATATGTTCCCCTCCAGTTTTGTGCTTATACCATTATTTTCTGATATTTCCAGAATTTATATGTATAATGATGAAAAAAGACTTTCTATTTCTTATAGAAAGTCATTCATTATTTATTACACGAAGAAAAGCATCCACAACATCTTTATCATATAGTTTACCAGCGAGACTAACAATTTCTTGAATCGCTTGTTCTTTACTCAAGCGATTTCGATAAGCACGGTCACTAGTCATCGCATCAAAGGTATCAGCGACCGCAATGATACGTGCTTCTAAACAAATTTCATCGCCTTTTAATCCATAAGGATAACCTGAACCATCTAAACGTTCGTGATGTTGTAGCACGATATCACCAACATCGATATATTTAATCGCATTAACATATTTAGCGCTTTCAATAGGATGATGTTTCACTAGTTCATATTCATCACTGGTAAGTTTATATGGTTTGCCTAATATATCATCAGAAATAAAAATCTTACCTAAATCATGGAAGAGCGCTGCTATCGCTAACTTCGCAATGCGATCACGACTGAGACCCATTTCAACACCAATCTTGACAGACAAATCTTGTACTCGTTCTGAATGACCTTTAGTATAGGGATCCTTTTTGGTAATTTCTTCATTAATTAAGTGTAATTTAGCATAGGATTCTCCTATGTAATGGAATATTGGTTGCGATGATATATACAACAATTTTGTTTTTGATAGTGTTCTAAATACACAAGGTTCTTTTAGTTCTTTTGTGTAAAAGTAATCTCCTTTTGTTAGTTTAATAAACTCTTTGGAATCTTTGGTGAGGTATTCAAGTTCACCCTCAATAATATAAAAGAATTCCATTAATGATGGGTTAGCTTCATCTGGATAAATATCAAAAGTAATGCCTTTTTCAAGTTCATGTGTCATTATTTCGATACCATCACCAGAAGCTAACAACCGTAATTCACTCGTTTTAAGTGTTACTTTATCTAAATAATCTGTTCCTGTTTGTAAAATGAGCCCAGTCTGTTTCATTATATCAATCCTTATATAATACTTTTAGTCACTTGATACGACTATTATACTAAAATTTACATAAATAGACAAGTAATTACTTTTATTATATTAAATATATAAAAATGACTTATGTTTACACATAAGTCATTTTATACTTTACCATCTATGTACCCTAATTGGATCGACATACACCACTCTGTTGCCAATTACTACTTCAATATATTCAAATTCAACTTCATAGCCATATTTTTCAAGTTGATCTTTTGCTTTTTCAGCAATCTTTTCAGTCTTACTTAATAAGTCAGCAACAATTTGGTCAAGCTTCTTTTCATATTGAGGATGGTTTTGAAACTTGAGTTCTTTTTCAATTGCTTTTTCAATTTCTTTTTCAATATCTTCATTAGCTTTTTCGACAATCTTCATTGCTTCTTCATAACTTAAGCCCTTATCCTTAACTTTCGCATTAGCGCTAATAGAGCCAATTAACGCAAAACCAATAAAGAGAAATAATAATACAAATAACTTTTTCCAAGTAAACTTCATACTAAACCTCCCATCCAATAACTCTACGACTATTATAACAGAATAAGTTTTATTAGACAATAGAATATTGTAAATTTTTTCTAAATGTTTACAACATAAATTCTTTGATATACTTATTTAATCGAAATTCAGCCAAATATTTATTAGTAGCTAGATACCCACTATAATATAAATTTTCGATTTGTTTTTTCGACAATTTAAAATCAGTTGATTTTAAATGATCAGGGTTATCAATCGTGATAATTCTTACTAAATCCTTACTACTCACATAAGTTAACTCATCTTTATTGATAGCTGCTGTAATCAAATCATAAGCATAGGATAAAACGTTATTTTTCCCTTGTTTAGTAAAACTCTCGTCATCCTTAATCTTAACTCCAATAACTGGTCTTAGAGGTTTAGCTGTTTTTTCAAAAATCCATATAGGAAAAGTACTAATTAATCCACCATCAACAATATAACTCACATAATCATCATTTAATATTCTTACAGGAGTAAAAAAGAAAGGAATAGTACAACTCATTTGCACAGCTTTACAAATCGCAAGATTTTTCGGGTCCTTCCCATAAAATCTGATATCATCAGGTAATATTAACAATTTGCGATTAGTAATATCAGCTGCCACCACTTTTAAAGGACATTCACCATTAATATAAAGGTCACCAAAAACTCGAATTCCTTTCTTTTTTAAGATTGAATCTATCCAAGTGGAAATAATATTACCATCGTAAAGTCCCTTACTAAAGATTAAAGACAATACTTTACCGATAATCGGAATATTACCAAACGGTGGGCTCTTAAGAAACATTGTAAAGTCCGTGTTTTCTAACTCTTCTCTTAATTCTTGAGGTGTAAATCCAGCACAGATTAGGGCAGCGATGACACTACCCGCACTAGTACCAGCTGCTCTAATGATTTGAAACTTATTTTCATAAAAAGCTTCATAAGCTCCCACAAATCCAATTCCTAAAACCCCACCACCTTCAAAGACTAAATCGACCCTCAAACTATCACCTGAATCAATAAATCTTGTTTATGTTTTTCAATACTTAATAACTCTTGTAAATATTTCTCCTTATGTTTTATTAATGTGTCTGCAATATTGGTTAGAACAGTAGGAAAATGTTGAAATTTATTTATTGCCTTTTTTAAAGACTCTTGTTCTTTTAAATCTTCATATAAATTATTGTCAATATAATGATATAATTCTTTTAATTCTTGGTAATTTATTTGCATATTAGTATAATAGCCAATTATTTTTAATATACGCATCAACTTATTACCCCGGTAATATAACTCTTTTACTAAACTTTCCGTGCTCTTAAACTCGGGTGTATTAGTAAGTGATAATAATAAACCTCGACTTAAAATATCGAAATTATTCCAAGTTTTCGCATTATCAACTAATTTTTGAAACTTCTCTACTGTCTCTAATATAAATCTAATATTATTTACTGCTTCATTTAATAAGCGAATTCTCAGTTTAATTTTACATGCTTCTTCATGTTGTTTTAATAAAACTTTAAACACTTCTTTTTCTTTATTCATTATTACGAATTCACTCTCGCGTTCAATTTCTTTCAATTTATTCTCATAATCGCTAATTGTGATAAGCTTTTGTTGATACTCATCTTGTTCTTGCATTAAGTAATATAAGAGATGATATAATAATTTATAATCAAAAATAGTTCTGGGTACCTTCATTCCTTTACTCGTAAAAATCGTGAACCAGATCACTAACATTTCCTCTTGATCTATTTCTTTTTGACTAAATCCGCTCATCTCAAGTTTCCTAACTAATGTATTTAACCGTTGTTGGGAAAAGTTAATTAATTCTTTTAACTCTTCCTGCATTTTTTCACATATAAACTTCTGATAGGACTTTTCAGATAAATCAAGGTATTTTTTTATCAAATCCATTTACATCCCCCCTTTTTCCTATTATATTATTATATGTATAATAAATTTTTTGGATGATTATCTACTTATTGGAGGTTTTTATGAATCAAGTTATTGATACTATTCTTAACCATCGTTCCATAAGAAGTTACCTTGATAAAGAATTGCCTGAAGAACATCTTGAATTACTCGTAAGATGTGCGCAAAAAGCCCCCTCTTCTAATAATGGTCAACCAGTGACCATTATTGCGGTAACTGATAAAGCAAAAAAAGCACAACTAGCTGAGTTGTGCGGTAATCAAGCGTTTATTGCGGAAGCAGGTGTTTTCTTTGTTTTTTGTATTGATTTTTATCGTGGTAAATTAGCCTGTGAAAAAACCAATAATGAGTTTTATATTACTGATGAGTTAAGTGCGACTGTTATTGGTACATTCGATGCTGGGCTTGCCATGCAAAACATGATTGTAGCGGCAGAATCATTAGGTTATGGTACCGTTCCAATTGGTGGTATTCTCAATGATTCGCATGCAGTGATTAAACTTTTAGAAATACCTGATTATGTCTTCCCCATTTGTGGTCTCGTAGTCGGTTTTCCAAAGGAACAATCAGCAGTTAAACCGCGTTTACCACTAAAAGCTGTATTTAATCGTGAAAAGTACGATATGAATCAACGAATTTATATTGATGAATATGATGAAGTCATGACAAAATACATGGAAGAACGTACTAACGGTGAAAGCCGGAGAAACTGGTCTGAAACTATTAGTAGAGTCTATAGAGTTAAAGGTAGACGTAACATTAAGCAAGCCATGGAAAACCAAAAATTCTATAATCGTTAAAATAAAAAAAGAAAAAAAGGGGCTGTAAAAAAATAAACAGCCTTAGTAAATAGAAAAAAGGTGCTTAATTTAGATT
>Ga0134105_1000464_pt1 | contig 43198 bp, 42 predicted proteins | sample 16_3_2metaG_FD_94457 | JGI IMG/M metagenome (GOLD analysis project Ga0134105, IMG submission 94457) | Switchgrass degrading microbial communities from high solid loading bioreactors in New Hampshire, USA - 16_60_3.3_214_A3 metaG | ecosystem: Engineered > Bioreactor > Semi-continuous > Anaerobic... | reverse complement strand
GGGCTATGTAAAGCTCCAAATACCTGCAGGAAAGGCTACACCTGCTCCACCGGTTGGACCAGCTTTAGGACAACATGGTGTTAACATTATGGGTTTCTGTAAGGAATTCAACGAGAGAACGGCTAAGGATGCCGGGCTGATCATTCCGGTTGTTATAACAATTTACGCTGACAGATCTTTTACTTTTATAACAAAAACACCGCCTGCTGCAGTGCTTATTAAAAGAGCATGCAAGATCGAAAAAGGTTCGGGCGTTCCGCACCGCGACAAAGTAGCAAAATTGTCAAAGGAAGATCTGAGAAAAATTGCTGAGCTGAAGATGCCCGATTTGAATGCGGCAAGCATTGAAGCAGCGATGAGCATGATAGCTGGAACTGCCAGAAGTATGGGCGTTGTTATTGAAGACTGATTATCGTCTTACAACGTGGGAGGGAGTAATCCCGAGTATAAACCACAAAGGAGTGATAGAATATGAGAAAAAGAGGCAAGAAATATCTTGAAAGCGCAAAGCTTGTAGATAAAACAGCATTATATGAACCAAAAGAAGCCTTTGACATAGTTCAAAAAGCTGCAAGGGCTAAGTTTGATGAAACAGTTGAAGTTCACATTCGTTTGGGCGTTGACTCCCGTCATGCCGATCAACAGGTAAGAGGCGCTGTCGTTCTCCCGCACGGAACAGGTAAAACAGTCCGTGTTCTGGTTTTTGCAAAGGGTGAAAAGGCATCAGAAGCTGAAAAAGCCGGTGCCGATTATGTTGGCGCTGAGGATCTTGTAGCAAAGATTCAAAATGAAAACTGGTTTGAGTTTGATGTTGTTGTTGCAACTCCTGACATGATGGGTGTTGTTGGGCGACTCGGACGTGTTTTGGGACCGAAAGGTTTAATGCCAAACCCTAAAGCCGGTACTGTTACCATGGATGTTGCAAAGGCTATTGCAGATATAAAAGCCGGTAAAATTGAGTACCGCCTTGATAAAACAAATATTGTCCATTGTCCGATAGGTAAAGTATCATTCGGTACAGAAAAACTGCTTGATAATTTCCGTACTTTAATGGACGCTATTATAAAGGCAAAACCTGCAGCAGCAAAGGGCCAGTATTTGAAGAGCGTTGTTGTATCCTCAACTATGGGTCCTGGTATTAAAATCAACCAGCAGAAAGTTTTAGACTAAAAAGTTCTTTACAAACCGGGTTTTATGTAGTAGAATAACATTTGTTTGTAAAACTGAATACAAACCATAGACAGCAGGAACCATTTGGTGTAACGTATATCATCCTGCCGAGGTTAAAGTAATATAACGGGCTATAAAAATAATCCCTCTGTATGTCTATGGTTATCCATAATACAGAGGGTTTTTTATATGCGGTTATTACCTGGCTGAAGGCAGGTGTAATAATTAGCAAGGAGGTGCAGCAGGTGGCTAGTGAAAAAATCCTTAATATAAAGAAAGCTAAAGTGGAAGAGCTTTCACAAAAAATGAAAGAAGCAAAGTCTTTTATTTTAGCTGATTACAGAGGATTGACCGTTGAACAGGATACTCAGTTGAGAAAAGAAATGCGCGAAGCTGGTGTTGAGTATACCGTAATAAAGAATTCAATCATCAGGTTTGCAGCAAAAGAAAATGGTTATGACGGATTGGATCAGTATTTGGCAGGGCCCACAGCTCTGGCAATCAGTACAAACGATCCGGTTGCTCCATCAAAGTTGTTGACAAAGTTTGCCAAGCAATATGAGAAACTAGAAATAAAAGCCGGTGTTGTTGAAGGTAATATTGTAGACATCAATGGCATTAAAGCTATTGCAAATCTTCCTTCAAGGGAGGAATTGATAGCAAAGGTCGTTGGTGGTTTGGCTGGTCCGATGTACGGAATAGTAAATGTTTTAAATGCAAATATTCGTGGTTTGGTAGTGGCATTGAACGCCATTGCGGAAAAAAAGCAAGCTGAAGCTTAATTAAAAAATAATAATTGGAGGTTATTATAATGAGTGAAAAAGTTACAAAATTAATTGAAGAAATTAAAGGTTTAACCGTTCTTGAACTTTCTGAATTAGTAAAAGCTCTTGAAGAAGAATTTGGAGTATCCGCTGCTGCTCCTGTGGCAGTTGCTGCTGCTCCTGTAGCAGGCGGTGCTGCTGCTGAAGCTGCTCCTGTAGAAGAAAAGACAGAATTTAACGTAATTCTGAAGGATGTTGGACCCGAAAAGATTAAGGTTATTAAGGTTGTTCGTGAAGTTACAGGCCTTGGCCTTAAGGAAGCTAAGGATCTTGTTGACGGAGCACCTTCAACCGTTAAAGAAGGAGTTTCCAAGGAAGAAGCAGAATCTATGGTTGCTAAGTTCAAGGAAGCTGGAGCTACCTGCGAATTGAAGTAATAAACTGTAAAATAGAAACCCGCATTAATTTGCGGGTTTTTTCATATCATCCGGAATATATATGATATTAATTTTGCAAGTTTTTATTTCAAAACTTGCATTTTTTATTTTTAAATGTTAATATATTTTAAACTGTCTAAAGAAAATTCAAAAAAATGTGATTTTTAATAAGAATTATGGGATATTAACAATAACATATGAATTATTGCAGGACGGTGACAATATGGTAGGGAATATGAAGATTAATGCTGCGGGACATCTGGAAATAGGCGGATGTGACACAGTTGAGCTGGCAAAAAAATATGGAACTCCGCTGTATGTTATGGATGAAATGGTCATTCGCAATAATTGCAGGAAATATAAAAATGCACTTGAAAAATACTTTGATGGAAATGGATTGGTGCTGTATGCCAGTAAAGCCTTCTGTACAATCGCTGCATGCAGGATTGCTCATCAGGAAGGCCTTGGGCTTGATGTGGTTTCGGGAGGAGAACTGTACACTGCAATAAAAGCAGGTTTTCCAATGGAGAAGGTTTATTTTCACGGCAACAACAAAACCATTGATGAAATTGAAATGGGTATTGATAATAATGTAGGCCGTTTTGTGGTTGATAATGAAACAGAGCTTTATAATATTGAAAAAATTGCAGCCCGCAAAGGCAAAAAGGTGAAAGTGCTGTTTCGGATAAAACCTGGTATTGACGCCCATACTCACGATTTTATCAAGACCGGGCAAATTGATTCGAAATTCGGCGTGGCCCTGGAAAACGGAGAGGCACATGCTATTTTTGAGAAGGCTGTAAAGATGAAAAACATAGAAGTGGTGGGTGTACACTGCCATATCGGTTCGCAGATATTTGAACTTGAACCTTATGAAGCTGCAGCTGAGATCCTTTTGGATTTTATTGCTGATGTAAGATACAGGTTTGGTATAGAAATGTCAGAGATAAATCTTGGGGGAGGTTACGGAATTAAATACACAGACAAGGATAACCCGTTGGAGTATGAGCAATTCGTGGAATCGATTTCAAAAGTGGTAAAAAGAATATGCGAAGAGAAGAAAATAAGCAACATGTTCATTTTGATGGAACCGGGCCGATCTATTGTAGCACCTGCAGGAATAACATTGTACGAGGTCGGGAATATTAAAGACATAAAAGGCGTTAGAAAATATATTTCAATTGACGGGGGAATGAGCGATAATCCCCGGTACGCTTTGTATAATGCTGAGTATACTGCAATGCTTGCCAATAAGGCAAACAGCCCTAAAACCGAAATTGTTACAATTGCAGGAAAATGCTGCGAATCAGGGGATCTGATAGCAAAGGATATAGAAATGTCAGAGGCTGAGCCCGGTGATATCCTGGCGGTGCTTGCGACAGGCGCATATAATTATTCAATGGCAATGAATTACAACAGGATACCGAAGCCTCCGGTCGTATTGGTGAAAGAAGGTAAGGATCGCCTTATAGTCAGGCGGGAAACCTATGATGATATAATCCGGAATGATCTGGTTCCTGATGACTTGTAGTAAAATATTTCAAAATAATGTAAAATAGCATTAAATTAAACTGCATTCGTGAAAATTTTATAAAAAATTACACCGAATGCAGTTTTATATTTTATATTGAAAATTAATCAGGTATAATTGGTTATAACAGGTAAAATAATGTGGGTAGATGGATATATAAACGTTGACAGAGCACTGTTAAATGTTTATCATAGTATGAGGAATTTTTATATCGGAGGCTGAGGAATTGTCAAAACCCATTGTAGCAATAGTAGGAAGACCTAATGTAGGTAAATCAACGTTATTCAACTATATAGCAGGGCGAAGGATATCCATAACCGAAGATACACCGGGAATAACCAGGGACAGGATTTATGCCGAAGCAGAATGGCGTGGAAGGAAGTTTACACTGATTGATACCGGCGGAATAGAGCCATACACCGGGGATTATATAAAGAAGATGATGCTTCGCCAGGCAGAACTGGCCATGGAAACAGCCGATGTTATCATATTTTTGCTGGATATGAAAACAGGCTTGACTTCGGCAGACAGTGATGTTGCTGCCATGCTCAGAAAATCTGAAAAGCCGGTAGTTGTTGCTGTGAACAAGGTTGACAATGTTGGTGAGCTTCCACCTGATGCTTATGAGTTTTATAATCTGGGAATGGGTGAATTCTACCCGATATCATCAATTCATGGTCTTGGCATGGGGGATTTGCTTGATGCCATATTTGAGTATTTTCCAGAAGATGTAAATGAAGAACAGGATGAGGATATAATAAAAGTTGCAGTTATAGGCAGGCCTAATGTCGGAAAATCATCTCTCATTAACTGCATTCTGGGGGAAGAGCGGGTAATTGTCAGTGATATACCCGGAACCACAAGAGATGCGATTGATACCCAGGTTAAACGCAACGGGAAGCTGTATAATTTTATTGATACTGCAGGGATTCGAAGAAAAAGCAAGATAGAAGAGAGCATTGAAAAATACAGTGTAATTCGCTCGTGGACCGCTGTTGACAGGGCAGATGTCTGCATAATAATGATTGATGCGAATGACGGGGTTACCGAGCAGGATACCAAAATAGCAGGCTATGCTCACGAACAGGGTAAAGCTTCCATTATAGCGGTAAACAAGTGGGATGCTGTTGAGAAAGAAACAGGAACACTTGAGAAAATGAGAAAAGAAGTTCTGCAAAAACTTGATTTCATGGATTATGCTCCTGTTGTTTTTATTTCAGCAAAAACAGGCCAAAGGGTTGAAAGACTGTTTGAGCTTGTGGATTTTGTCTTTGATCAGGCATCGTTCAGAGTTCAGACAGGGATGCTTAATGATGTAATTAATGAAGCCACAGCTATGGTTCAGCCTCCTTCAGATAAAGGCAAACGTCTGAAAATATACTATATGACTCAGACAGGTGTAAGGCCTCCAAAGTTTGTTGTGTTTGTTAATGATATGGAATTAATGCATTTCTCATACGAAAGATATATAATAAATACTTTAAGGAATAATTTTGGCTTTGAAGGAACACCAATACAGTTGGTTATAAGAGAGAAGCAGGAATAGTTAATGAAAGCAGGGGATTGCTGGGATGCTCATTAAAACTGCTTTATGTGTAGTTGCCGGATATTTACTGGGGAGTCTGAATGGCTCGCTTGTGATTGGAAAATTATTTTATAAAAAGGATGTAAGAGAATATGGCAGCGGTAATGCCGGCGCTACAAATACCCTACGATCTTTAGGTGCAAAAGCTGCTGCTGCAGTTTCAATAGTTGATATACTAAAGGGAATTCTTGCATGCATAATAGGTCAGCTTGTTGTTGGCTACATAGAAAACTATGGTTATGTTGGAATGTATGTTGCGGGTTTTGCCGCAGTTTTAGGCCATAACTGGCCGGTATTCTTTGGTTTTAAGGGCGGTAAAGGTGTATTGACCACGTTTTCGGTTATTCTTTACATCAGTCCTTTCCCGGCCCTTATTTGTCTGGGAGTTTTCATCATAGTAGTTGCCTTGACCGGATATGTTTCTCTTGGTTCAATAATTGCATCGGTTTGCTGGCCTGTTGTATCAATTTTCTTTGATATGCCTGTTATCTTGAGAATTACAGGTATATTGATGGTTGTGCTGATTGTAGCCAGACATAAGGATAATATTGTGAGATTGATTAATCATAGTGAGAAAAAAATCAGTTTTACCAAAAAGAGCAGATAAAAATACGGGTGGGGGATTAGGCTTTACAGAAATCTAAAAAATTAAAAATAAGTGGGGAAAAATATGAAGGTTGATTATATCAATCCCGTTTTAATTGCTTCTAGCAAAATTTTAAAAGCACTTTTGCAGGAGGATGTAACATTGGGAAGATTGTCTCTGCTTGACACCCACAATCTGAGAGACAGCATGGCTATTATTCTGTGGATGAGCGGAGATTTTGAAGGACGTTTTATTTTTGCATTAAAGCGTAATGTTGCTTTATACATTGCCAGTGTAATGATAGGGGAAGAAGTTACCGAACTTAACGATATGGCTAAAAGTGCTGTCGCCGAAATGGCTACTATAATTCTTGGCAGAACGGGTATCATATTTTCAGAGAGAGGAATCGATGTAAAAATAAGCTATCCCACATTAGTTGAAGGAGATTGCGTTTATATTTCAACTCTTAACCAAAAAAAGCGTTCTATAATAAATATACCTTTGGTTATGAGTAGAGGCAATGTAATTGACATAAAAATTGAAAGCGGGGATTTAATTCGCGAATAAACCGGATTGGAGAGTACTTTTATGGAAAACGGATGGATCATTGCACTGTATTTTTCGGGAATAGCTGCATGTCTGGGGATAGCTACTGCCCTGAAGCTAAAGGTCAAGGTTTTTCACAAGCACTTGATGCCTGCTTCAATGCTCGCCGGAGTTATAGGTTTTATCGCCCTTCAGCTGGCAAGGTATGTCTTTGGATGGCTGGATGAAGATATGCTTCGCAAGATCCAGCATGAACTGGGATATCTGGTGTCACATCTTATGGCAGTTGGTTTTATAGCTCTTGCTTTAAAGGACAGGAATAAAAAGAGAAATGCCGATATAGTCAATACGGGCTATGCCATTGTAAAAACATATATGGTTCAGGGAATTATTGGTCTGGCTATTTCTTTGTTGCTGGCAAAGTTTGCTTATCCGGATATGTTTCCTCCGATGGGCATGTTATTGCCGTTAGGTTTTGCCCAGGGACCGGGCCAGGCAGTTAATATAGGTATCAAATGGGAAGAAGCGGGTTTCACTGATGGGGCAAATATCGGTCTTTCCATTGCAAACTTTGGTTTCCTGTGGGCTTTGGTTGGAGGGGTGCCATTTCTTAATTTCTTGCTTAAAAAAGTATATAAAAATCAGAAAAAGTATAGTATACAAGAAGTTAAAGATTTGGAACCCGAGAAATATACAAAACATACCATGTCGGTGCCTAAAAGCGCACATATAGACGATTTGACCATTCAACTGATTCTTATAGGTTCATCATATCTTGTTACTTACCTGGTATTATGGGGATTAACAAAGCTTTTGGCTCCGCTTGGTTCCTTTGGCGAAACTGTTTCAGATATGTTATGGGGGTTTAATTTTATAGTTGGTACTGTAGTTGCTTTAGCGGCACGAGGCTTTATTGACAGGTTACGGGTTAAACGGGTAATACATCATAAATATGCCGATAACTACCTGCTTCAAAGAATTTCATCAGCATCCTTTGATTTTATGATTACAGCTTCATTGGCTGCTGTTTCAATAAGTGTGTTAAAGTCAAACCTGGTACCCATACTTATTATAACAACAGTGGGCGGCCTGTTTACGATGGTTTATTGCTATTATATCGGTAAATTTGTCTATAAGGAGGAGCAACTCGAACATATTATAGCGCTGTACGGTATGTGGACAGGAACTTTAACAACCGGTATAGCACTGCTTAGAGAAGTTGATCCATATTCGAAAACCAGGGTATCTGAAAATCTCGTATTAGGCAGCGGTTTTGCCATTTTTGTAGGTTTTCCGCTAATGTTTATACTGGCGTTGCCATTGCATGGCTATAAAATGAATCAGCCAATATATTATTTCTGGGCCTTTGCGGCAATGATAGCAATGGATATATTAATGACTGTTTTACTGTACCTGAACAGACCTGGAAAAAAAGAAAAATCTTAGCCGGCGGGACGGTTCTTCCGGTTGTGGTTTTAAGGGTTATTTCACATTCCCCGACATTAATAGAAAAAGATCAGGATATAAAAAAGAGGGTTATCAGCCCTCTTTTTCTTCAACTATAATGTTGTTTGGTTTGCTTCGTTTAAAGTCGAATTTATTTTTAATGCTTTTATCTGCATCAGACGGAGCTGCAGTCATTTTGCAGCTGCCTTCAAAAACAGCACCTTCATCGGTTACAAGGCTATGTATTTCAACATCACCCTTCAGGCGGGCGGTTGACTCAAGATGTAGATTGTTCTTTGCATAAATATTTCCGGTAACAGTACCTGCCAGTATCATATTTTCACACCATATATTGCCTATAATAACTGCATTAACAAGAGTAGTGACATCACCGGCAGCTTTGATATCACCTTCAACACGCCCCTCTACTTTTACAGAGCCGTCAGACTCGATATTGCCTATAATAGTTGTATGTTCTCCAATGATTGTATCCATTACTGTATTGTTTTGTTTTTTCAACATATACACCAACCTCCGTTTAGAATTTAATTATTTTCCTGTACCAATAAATATTACCGGATCTATGGGTTTCCCGTCCAATAATATTTCAAAATGAAGATGAGGTCCTGTTGTAGTTCCGGTATCGCCAACTTCTGCAATCTTATCTCCAACCTTGACCTTCTGCCATTTTCTTACGAGAATTTTAGAGCAGTGAGCATATCTTGTAACCAGGCCATTGCCATGATCAATATCGACCATATAGCCGTATCCGCCATTTTTTCCTGCTGCAATAACTGTGCCTGATGCAGCTGCATAAATTGGATTTCCCTTTTTACCTCCGATATCTACCCCTGTATGAGACTGATATTTTCTGTAAATTGGATGAAGCCTGTTTCCATATTCAGACTCAATCTTCCCTTCTGTGGGCCAAAACGTAGGCAAACTGTTAAGGTAATTTTCAAGTTCGGCCTTTTTGTCAGCTAATTCGGCAAAAAGTTGCTCTTCCTTTTCATCAGCTTCTTCAAGGAATTTTAACAATGTTTTTAATTCTGAAATTTTTCCCACAAAAGATATCGTTGGGTTTGTTGTTATAGATGAACGGCTTATAGTAAGAGTTTTTACTTCCTTGTCAATATAATTTTTAACCAGGTTTTGAACCTGATAGTTGAATTCTTCTATTTTATCGGTGGATATTCTTTCAAGATTCCTTAATTCCGATATGATTGAAATATTCTGTATGGCTATGTTTTGCTGCTCAACGAGAAAAGAGTTCAAAGCAAGATATTCTTCACGCAATTTCCTGTTTTCTTTTATAACAAGTGCCAGGTAACCAGAGAGAACTGATATGATCAGTAAAAAAAACGCTATAATCGAGAACAGTTTTAAGAAAGGGCGAGTGGTTTTCCATGTTTTAGCCTTGTCGGAATTATGCGGGACTATCAATAAAGTCACATATTTCTTTGCTCTATGCGCTTTTCCTCTTCTTTTTTTCATAGTTCCACCTTTGTTATTTTTTCTGAAATTATAAGCATTTTTATCTGCTTATAATTCCCAAATAGAGAATAAATATCTCTCAATTTTTAAAATTACCGGCACTATGCGTTACATCCGGCAGATTTGAGAAACCCAGGCAGTATGGTAAAATATCCGTTTAACGGCATCACAGTAAAATATTGCATGGCCGCTACTATTATAATACAAATTTAGTTATAAATGAAGATATAAATCGAATTTTATTTATTTCCCATGTCGCCGGTCGAATGCATCAGCGTAAAAATACCTTTCACAGGTGGTGCATGCAGATTTCCAAATATCCTTGCACCGCCGTTAAATATAGAATGGCACCGGAACGTTGGTTCCGAATATGCCCAATTTGTTATTTTGATACTGTGATCCGAATATCAGTTAGGCCCCGGTTATCATACAGTTGTCGAAAACAAAGAATTTGTGTATATACACTTAAAATGCTATATTAAAATTATAAACTCCAACTGCGAGTTGCTGTCTGGGCGAAGCAAAGCTTTCTGAACAGCGCCATGAAAGGGGAGAAAAAATGATTATCCAAAGCAAAATGGTATTTATATCCGGGCAGTTTATTCCGGCTCAGATACATACAGATGAAGGAAAAATACTTGGAATTTCATCATATGGAGAATTAACGCCGGATGTTGATTATGGTGACAGGTTAATTGTACCGGGGTTTATTGATATACACACTCACGGGATGGGTGGATATTCCGCAGATGAGCCTTCGCCTGAAGGGTTGATTAAATGGCTTAAAGCTCTTCCGGCCGAGGGAGTTACATCTTTTCTTCCGGCAACCACAACGCAAAGCAGGGAAACTACAATAGAATCACTGAAAAATATAGCAGAGGTAAAAAAGCAACGGCATACCGGTGCAGAAATAATTGGAGTTCATCTTGAAGGCCCGTTCCTTGACGATAGTTACAAGGGAATGCATCAGGAGCGGTACCTGAGGTCCCCGTCGATTGAAGAATTCATTGAATACCAGAAGGCATCTGATAATCTGATAAAATATATCACCTTAGCATGTGAGCATGATGAAGACTTTTCACTCATCCGGTATGCAAGCCGGAATGGAGTTACGGTATCCATCGGCCACAGCGGGGCAAATTTTGAAAATGCAATGCTTGCACTGGCAAATGGTGCAACATCGTTTACACACAGTTTTAATGCAATGAAAGCGCTGCATCACCGTGAACCGGGAGTAGTTGGAGCCTTGATGAGTTCCAGTGCTTATGCCGAAGTGATCGCCGACGGGTATCATGTTCACCCGAGTGTTGTGAAAATACTGTTTAATGCGAAAAACCACTCCAATATCATTCTTGTAACAGATTCAATCGGGGTAAAAGGGCTTCCCGAGGGTGTATACGATATATCAAATGTCAGGGTGTCGCTTGATGAGCATGGGACTGCGCGAAATTTCGGCACCGATACGATAGCAGGAAGTTCATTAAAAATGAACGAAGGTATCAGGCTGCTTGTTAATCGTGCGTCTGTTCCAATGGAAAATGCAATCCTTGCTGCAACGCTAAATCCTGCAAAGGCCCTGGGGATTGAAAACCAAAAGGGCCAGATTAAATATGGAAATGATGCCGACATTGTGGTCCTTGATGCCGGTTTTGACGTAATAGCCACATATTGTATGGGTGTACAGGTATACGGCCAAAATAAATGTTAGAAATAATTGCAAAGGGGTTATAATTTATTAATTGTCGTTATCAGGCTGCAGCGCTTTTTATAAAGCTGCAGCCAAAATCAATTTACGGGCTGTTTTTTATCAGCGCAGGGGTTAAAGCCGGTTATGCAAAAGCTGGCAACAATAGCGATAATAGCAATTTGTTAGATTGAAAATTTGCTGGTATTATAGATATATATTTTGACAACGAGGGAATTGAATCGAAATATGAAAAAACTGGTGATTGGGATACTGGCTCATGTTGATGCCGGCAAAACAACTTTATCCGAGAGTTTGCTGTACTTGAGCGGCAGGATTAGAAAACTTGGCAGGGTGGACAATAAGGACACCTATTTGGATACTTATGAACTGGAAAGAGCACGGGGAATAACGATTTTTTCCAAGCAGGCCGTGTTTGAAGTGGCGGATACACAGATAACGCTGTTGGATACTCCCGGGCACGTCGATTTTTCAACAGAAATGGAAAGGACGCTCCAGGTGCTGGATTATGCCATTCTGGTAATAAGCGGCTCGGATGGCGTGCAGGGACATACCAATACTTTATGGCGGCTTCTTGACATTTATCAGATACCCGTTTTTTTATTTATCAATAAAATGGATCAGAACAGAAACGATAAAACCAGGTTAATGGATGAACTTAAGAAGAAATTGTCAGACAGGTGCATAGAATTCAGCCAAAATGATGCAGAAGCTTTTTACGAACAGCTGGCCATGTGCGATGAAGTTCTGATGGATTGCTTTCTGGAAAAAGGGAACATTGAGGCATCCCAGGTTAAAAGTGCGATTAAAATGCGAAAAGTATTTCCATGCTATTTCGGTTCAGCTTTAAAACTTGACGGTGTGGAAGAGTTTATGAACGGCATTGTTGAGTATGCCGAGATTCCATCCTACCCTGAAAAATTTGGTGCAAGGGTATATAAAATAGGCAGGGACGATAAGGGAAACCGCCTTACCTATATGAAAATCACAGGCGGAAGGTTGCAGGTAAGGGATGTTGTCAGCAATGGCGTCTGGGAGGAAAAAGTAACCCAGATTAGAATATATTCAGGGCAAAAATTTGAAGCCGTGAATGAAGCAGGTGCAGGAACAATTTGCGCTGTTACAGGGCTTAGCCGGACCAGACCGGGAGAAGGATTGGGAGAAGATACTGCCTTTTATACACCCGTTCTGGAACCCGTACTGTCGTATCGGATTATACTTCCCGAAGGGTGCGATCCGAGAATGATGCTTCCTAAGTTCCGGGAGCTGGAAGAAGAGGAACCCGAGCTTCGTATTGTCTGGAATGAGCAGCATAAAGAGATACAGGTTCAATTAATGGGGGAAGTACAGCTTGAAATACTTCAAAGCATGGTTAAAAGCCGGTTTGGTATTGATATAGCCTTTGATTCAGGCAGGGTTGTATACAGGGAAACAATTGCAAACACCGTTGAAGGAGTTGGGCACTTTGAGCCATTGCGGCATTATGCCGAGGTTCACCTTTTACTGGAGCCGGGTGAGAGGGGGAGCGGCCTGAAATACGCAGTAGACTGCAGCGACGATGTGCTGGGCAGGAACTGGAAAAACCTCATATTAACCCATTTGAAAGAGAAAGTTCACAGGGGCGTCCTTACCGGGTCGCCGATTACAGATATGAAAATAACCGTGGTATCAGGAAGGGCGCATAATAAGCATACCGAAGGCGGTGATTTCAGAGAAGCCACGTACCGTGCGGTAAGGCAGGGCTTAAAGGAAGCAGAATCGGTATTGCTGGAGCCATATTATGCCTTTCAGCTTGAGATACCCGAGAAAATGGTAGGGCGTGCTATGTCGGACATCGAAAGAATGTACGGAACATGCCAGGTATCGCAAATCAACGGGGATATGGCGGTTATCACCGGCAGTGCTCCTGTATCCACTTTTCAGAACTATCAGAAAGATGTTACGGCATATACAAAAGGACAGGGCAGGCTGTTTTGCATGCTTAAAGGTTATGAGCCATGCCATAATGCCGGCGAAGTTATAGCCGAAATCGGGTACGATTCCGAAAATGACTTTGAAAACCCGACGGGTTCGATTTTCTGTGCAAACGGCACAAGTTTCTTTGTAAGCTGGGATAGAGTTAAGGACTATATGCATGTTGAAAGCTACCTTCAGTCCAGGAATACTTCGCACGAGGATATGCCGGATAAACAAGGCTTGTATAATCCTGAAAAATGGATTTCTCACGAAGAGGTTGATAAAATTCTTGAAAAGGCTTTCTTTGCAAATCAGAGTAAGGGTAAAAAACCTAACTGGAAAAGGAAAAAACCCGTTTCAGGAGAAGATTATAACCAGGCTGTCTATGTAGGCACACGTAAAGAAACAAAAGAGGAATATCTTCTTATAGACGGATATAATATTATTTTCGCATGGCCTGAACTGAAAGAACTTGCTAAGGAAAACATGGACAGTGCAAAGTCGAGGTTGCTTGATTACCTGAGCAAGTATAAAAGCGTGCAGAATTGCCAAATCATTGTGGTTTTTGATGCTTACCGCGTACAGGGTCATCCCGAGGAAGTTATCGAATACGACAACCTGTTTGTAGTATATACCCGGGAAGCGCAGACCGCCGATCAGTATATAGAAAAGTTCGCCCATGACAACAGGAGAAAATATGATATAACTGTAGCAACATCAGATGGCCTGCAACAGGTCATTATAAGGGGGGAAGGATGTGCGCTGATGTCGGCAACCGAGCTCAGAGAGAAAGTTAAAATGACAAATGAAAATATTATAAAAACCTTTAGGGAAAACCAGACAGCAGACCGGAATTACCTGATGGATAAACTGACCGATGAAGCCAGGCAGCGAATGCAAAAACTTTTTGAGGATTAATAAGGTGACGGGCACGTTGCCCGGCCTTGCCATTCAGTCGCAATTTATTCCTGCTTCTATTGAACCCCGTTCTGACAGTTCCTTGAATTTCCTGTACTCTTCGAGAATATTCGGATGCTTTTCAAAAAATTTGTTCAGCAAATCAATATTAACCATTGTATTATTACTGATGCTATGCTCAATTAGCTCTGTTTCAGAGAGCAGATTTTCGGTTATTCCGATGTTTGAAAGGAATTTTTCAATTACTTTATGCCTTTCAAGCAGAAATTTACCGTACTTTTTACCTTTTTCGGTCAGGAAAATGATGCCGTATTTATGGTAATCCACAAGCCCGAGTACGGCAAGCTTCTGAACCATTTTTGTCGCAGAAGCGGGCTTGACATTCAAAAGTTTCGAAAGGATATTTATTCTCATATATCCTTCGGTCTCCATGTTCCTGTATATCATTTCCAAATAGTCTTCCATCCCTGAAGTAAGCAATTTATGCTCCTGGTTCAATAACTGGTATCCCCGGACAGTATAAAACTCATCATTTTTACTCACGCTTCCACCTCTTTGGTCAGAAAAAATAATTATTTATACAAACCTTATTCGTAACATCATTCATTTATGTTTCATATATTGGTTTTGAATAAAAAATTTAGCCTCCGCTAAATTTCATGAAATAAATATTTGTACAGGATTGGAGGATTTTATAATGGATGCGGGTTTTATTCCTTTAAATTTTTTACCCATAGGGAAAAAAGCGAAAGTTAAATCACTTACCTCGGACGGAAACATCCGGAGAAGAATGCTGGACATAGGGCTTATTCCGGGTACAGTTGTTGAAGCCATTCAAAAAAGCCCGTCAGGTGATCCGACGGCTTACTACATCCGTGGAGCGGTAATGGCTTTGCGGTCTGAAGAGGCAAGTAAAATTCTTGTGGAAATGAATTAAACTTAATTCACCATAAAGGAGGATTACAGATAATGGGCCTAACAAACCAATCTACCGGTGTATGCGTATTGCAAAATGAGCTGAAACTTGAGCGGATTACACCTGACGACAAAGTAATAGCACTTTCGGGAAATCCTAATGTGGGGAAAAGTACTGTATTTAACGGATTAACCGGCCTGAACCAGCATACGGGGAACTGGCCCGGAAAAACAGTAACAAACGCCCAGGGAAAATACAGGCACAAGGACAGAAATTTTATCCTTGTGGATATTCCGGGTACTTATTCACTTATGGCTAATTCGGTCGAGGAGGAAATCGCACGGGATTTTGTCTGCTTCGGAGATCCCGATGCGGTCGTTGTGGTTACCGATGCTACATGCCTTGAAAGAAACCTGAATTTGGTACTTCAGACGCTTGAAATTACCGACAGGGTCGTAGTTTGTGTAAACCTGATAGATGAAGCAAAAAGAAAGAAAATCCATATTAATTGTGAGGAACTGTCAAATCGCCTTGGTGTGCCGGTAGTTCCCACAAATGCACGCAGTAAAAAAGGCCTAAATGAATTGATGGATGCGGTTTATGCCGTGGCAAACAGGCAAATTCCGCTGAACCCGATAGAAATTACATACGATGAGGAAATTGAGCAGGCATTAAAGATGATTCAGCCTAAGATATGGCAAGTGGCAGACGGCAGGATTAATAACCGCTGGGTTGCACTTAAGCTGCTGGACGGAGATGAAACAATCCTGAATTCAATTAACAGGTACCTTGGTTTTGACCTGTTAAATGACAGTGAATTAACTGAGTTATTGGATAAGGCAAAGCAGTACCTTGCCGAAAAAGGCATTCTGCCGGATCAGCTGCGTGATAAAATTGTGTCCCGGCTGGTAACGGTTTCAGAAGAATTAAGCCGAGCAACTGTTACATTTGAAAACAAGCAATACAACCAGATTGACAGGAAAATTGACAAGCTTCTTACCTCAAAAGTATTCGGATTGCCAATTATGATGGCGATGCTGGCTTTTATTTTCTGGATCACCATTGAGGGTGCAAATTTTCCGTCAGGTCTTTTGTCCGACTTCCTGTTCGGGATTGAGGACAAACTTAGCGAACTTTTCATATCCATAGGTTCTCCAATATGGCTTCATGATATATTGGTTCTTGGAATGTTCCGTACCCTTGCATGGGTGGTTTCGGTAATGCTTCCTCCAATGGCTATTTTCTTTCCTTTATTCACGCTTCTTGAAGATTTGGGATATCTGCCCAGGGTGGCATTTAACCTCGATAATTTCTTCAAGAAAGCATGCGCCCATGGAAAACAGGCTTTGACTATGTGCATGGGATTCGGCTGCAATGCCGCAGGTGTTATTGGGTGCAGGATCATCGATTCTCCAAGAGAACGCCTGATTGCTATACTTACAAATAATTTTGTGCCATGTAACGGGCGCTTTCCAACACTGATAGCAATGAGCATAATTTTCATCGGCGGAACGGTCGGGGGAGCTTATAAGTCTGTAGTATCAACCCTTGCTGTAACAGGAATTGTCCTTCTGGGGATAATAATGACCCTTTTGATTTCGAAGATTCTTTCCAAGACCATCCTTAAGGGGATGCCATCTTCATTTACACTGGAGTTGCCGCCGTATCGCAAGCCACAGGTAGGACGCATTCTGGTACGCTCGATATTTGACAGGACCCTTTTTGTTCTCGGGCGTGCAGTTGCGATTGCAGCTCCTGCAGGGCTGGTTATCTGGTTAATGGCCAATATTAAGGTAAATGACATAAGTCTTCTGGCATATGGGGCGAATTTCCTCGATCCGTTCGGGAGAATGCTCGGGATGGATGGATATATCATAATGGCCTTTATTCTCGGGCTTCCGGCAAATGAAATTGTCATCCCGATTATTATAATGAGTTACATGGCATCCGGGGCAATGATGGAACTTGATGCGCTGGAAGACTTAAGGCAGCTTCTTGTATCAAACGGTTGGACCTGGCTTACAGGCCTGTGCGTGATGCTGTTTTCACTGATGCACTTTCCATGCGGTACCACGCTATGGACCATTAAGAAAGAAACGCGCAGTGTGAAATGGACATTCGCAGCTTTTGCCATACCGACATTAACAGGTATTATAGTATGCTTTATTGTAGCAAACGGGGCACGCATTCTTGGCCTGGTTTAACCGTTCAGATGGGAAACATAAATAAGCCGGAAGTATAACCCTGTTGATTCTTCCGGCTTATCTAATCTGCTATCTGAATAATCCGTTAACTTTACAGTCGGTATCAAATATGCAGTATCAATGTAGCCAGTGAAAAATATATCGTAAGTGCGGCAGCATCTACAATTGTTGTAATAAGCGGGCTTGCCATTATTGCAGGGTCAAGCTTGAGCTGTTTCGCCAGGATTGGGAGCGTACCGCCAATAATTTTTGCCAGCATGATGGTAAAGAACAACGTAATACATACAGTTAACGATACGTATAAATCGATTTTTTTCAAGAAATATATCCTGACAAAATTCAGCGAGGATAAAACCAAGCCAACGATAAAGCTTACCTGCATTTCCTTCCATATAACTCTGAATATATCCCTGGTTCTTATTTCACCCAGGGCCAATCCTCTGATTATCAGTGTTGATGATTGCGAACCCGAGTATCCGCCTGTATCCATCAGCATTGGTATGAAAGAAGCCAGGACAACAACAGACTGCAATACTTCATTAAACTTAATAATTATATTACCTGTAAAAGTTGCAGAAACCATAAGTATCAGAAGCCAGGTTATTCTATGCCTGGCCAGTACCAGGGGATTGGCTTTCAGGTATTCTTCATCTGAAGGATGCATGGCCGCCATTTTCTGAAAGTCCTCGGTATTCTCCTGGTCTATGATATCCACAACATCATCGATCGTTACAATTCCTACCAGCCTGCGCTCATTGTCAACCACAGGCATTGAGATAAAATCGTACTTTTTAAACAGTGATGCAATCTTTTCGTGGTCATCATGGGTGTTTATATATATCGGGTCGGTCTTCATAATATCTTGTACTAAAGTTGTATCATCACTTAATATAAGTTTTCTTATTGATATAATGCCTTCAAGTATTCTGTTACTGTCCAAAACGTAGCAGGTATCAATTGTTTCTTTGTCCACGCCTGTTTCTTTAATATGATCCAGGGCCTGTTTTACAGTCATTTCTTTTTTCAGGTCCACATATTCAATTGTCATAATGCTCCCGGCTGAATCTTCCGGGTATTTCAGGAATTGGTTTATCAGTTTTCTTGTTTCCTCGTCGGTGGTTTTCAGTACTCTTTTAACAATGTTTGACGGCATTTCTTCCAGAAAGTCGATTGTATCATCCAAAAACAGCTCATCTATAATATTTTTAATTTCTTTGTCGGTAATAGAGTCAATAATATATTCCTGAAGTTCATATGGAACATATGAAAACACACCTGCAGCAATTTCTTTCGGCAGTATTCTGAATATGATCATTAATTTTTCTTTGTCCAGTTCTTCCAAAAACTGTGCTATATCAACTTCATTCATTTCAATAAGCCTTTTTCTGGCTTCACTGTAATTGCCATTGTCAATGAGATTAAGAATCAACTCCTTCATCAGCAGCCCTCCTTAAAAGAGCCACACCATGCGTGTAGTAGTTATGGCTCTTAAATAATCAGTATTAATGCTATTGTTTAAATCAGCAGGTAACGGAACAGGATCCACAACTACCACCTCCACTTTCATAAAGGAATTAATCAGGGGAAAAATGCCACAAAAAACATTAACAACATCAATGTTAATGTCTGACATTGTGTTAAAAACAGCAGCAAAATAATCGGGTTAATAAATTAACCAAAATATAACGAGGTAAAAAATGATGATATTAAGTATCGTAGTAATGAAACAGCGGATATAACACCGTGATTTGAGATCAGGATAAGGTATGTATAACAGAAACTAAAATGACATATGCCATAAAATGAGGTTTATATCGAAAAAAACAAAGTTTGGCATAGTCAATGTTAAGTTTTCACTATACATACGCTTTCCACCATTATCAATACTACTACTGCCAGACTCCATTTTTTTCACCTCACTTTAGCTTTACAACCTGAAAATTTAAAAAATTTTACTGTTATTCAATAATATTGTATGTTTACATGGACATAAAGTCAACAGAAAATTGCAGGTACAAGCCATGGGTAAAGGGTTTTTGAAATCATTTACTTTTAGTGAAATGCGGACGCTGCCGGCTGGTTATGAACATTCCATTAATAAGATCCAGGAATTGATTCAAAGCCATGTTGGTATATACGGAAAAGGAGCGGTTATCATGAATGAGCACTTAATTGTTTCATCTGATATGACTTGGAAGTGTTTGACAGCACGGAAAAACTGATATGCTGCCACACATATATGCCATGATATTACAGGAGCTATATTTATCAATTCCTTATTAGGTAAAATGCTCCTCCGATAACGCCTGTACCAAGCATTACAAGTATCGGGTTCGGCTTCCATTTCCGCAGAATGAAAACTGCCACTGCAAATAAAATAACAGATGCCATGTTAATTGAATGGGGGTTCAACGAAAAACCGCCTTCGCCCCAAACAGCCAGCACAAAAACAGATAAGCCTGCTGACGCAATCAATGATATAATGACCGGTCTTAAACCGTACAACACACCCTGCACAACTGTCAATTCCTTATATTTAAAATAAATCCGTGCCAGAAGCGTAACGATAATGCAGGAAGGAAAGATGCAGCCCAATGTGGCAATGACAGCTCCAGGCAATCCTGCAATTCTATTGCCAACGAAAGTAGCTGAATTAATGGCAATTGGCCCGGGCGTCATTTCTGCAATAACGATAAGGTCAGTAAATTCCGAAATCGTAAGCCAGTGGTGCAAATCAACCATCTGATATTGAATCAGCGGCATTGAAGCCATACCCCCGCCAATACTGAACATGCCGATTTGGAAAAAACTCCAGAAAAGTTTGATTAATGTCATTAAAACTCGTCATCCTTTCGCTTTTTTTTCATTTGAATGATAATTTTCAGAGCCCCGATACCCCCACACACTAAAATGATATAGATAACATTGATTTTTAAGAAGAACGTGGAAGCAAATGCACCCACCATGATAGCAGCAGATAATATATCCTTTTCCTTAAGAACATTTTCCCCAAGGTTCAGGACAACATCGGCAATTATGGCGGCAATACCGGCCTGCATTCCCTTTAAAACCGCATTTACAATTGCATTATCCCGGAATGCATTGTAAAAAAGAGAAATAACCGAAAGAGTAATTAACGGAGGCAGAACTGTGCCCAGAATTGTAACAATGGCGCCGGGCATACCTGCCACACGGTACCCTAACAGTATAGCAGCATTTACTGCCACAGCCCCGGGTGAAGATTGGGCGATTGCCGCTAAATTCAGCATTTCATCTTCTTCTATAAAATGCAGCTCATCCACAAATTTCTTTTTCATAAGAGGAATAATAACGAAGCCCCCGCCAAAGGTAAACATGCTTAAGTAAAAAGTGGAAGTAAACAGTTTTATGTATTTTTTCTTTTTGCCCCCCAATCAGAAAACCCCCTTGCCCTGTATATTATACGGCTTGAATATATATACGTTAAATAGTATTATTTTATATAGTTTATAAGATTTTTGTTATAAAGGATTAAACCAGGGCAGAATACACTGTTCCGACTCTTTGTAGCGGTATGTTGAAACCAATTTCATTTTAGGGGGTTTCTATGACACTAAGGCATCTTAAAATATTTGTTGCTGTTTGTGAGACCGGCAGTGCAACCGCAGCGGGAGAAAAGCTGTATATTGCGCAGCCTTCGATTAGTCTTGCAATATCGGAGCTTGAAGATTATTACGGGATAAAACTGTTTGACCGTATCGGGAAAAGGCTTCATATCACAGAAGCAGGTAAACACTTCCTCCAGTATGCAACACATATTGTAAGACTTTTCGAGGATATGGAAAACGAAGTTAAAAACTTTGATACAATGGGTGTAATCCGTATTGGAGCAAGCATAACCATTGGCAATTACCTGTTGCCCGGTTACATAACTCAGTTTAAGGAATCGCATCCCAAGATGGATGTAAAAGTCGTTATTGACAACTCGGAGAAAATTCAGCAATACATTTTATCCAACCAGATTGACCTGGGGCTGATAGAGGGAATTATTCACAGTCCATACATTGTAGAGCATAAATTCCGGGATGATGAACTGGTTATGATCTGCGGGAATGATCATCGGTTTGCTAATAAAAAGGATATTGAGGTTTCACAACTTCAGAACGAAAGCTTTATTCTCAGGGAGGCAGGGAGTGCCGGGCGTGAAATTTTTGACAGCACGATGACCATGTACGGTCTGGAAATAAAGCCTACATGGGAAAGCATCAGCACTCAGGCAATCGTGAGGGCTGTAAAGGCAAACCTGGGTATATCGGTGCTGCCTTATTTGCTGGTAAAAGACTCTATTGAACGAAAAGAAATCAGCAGGTTTGAGATAAAGGGAATAAGGTTTCTCAGAAGCTTTTGCATCATTCATCATAAAAACAAATTTCTGACAAAGAGTGCAAAAGATTTTATTGAACTGTGCAAATAGGGCAATACCATAAGATAAGGTGCAAAGATTTTACATGCACCGGGTAGGAGGGTGAAGGTAATTGTCCTGTACACAGAAAGGAATGTGAAATGAAAAGCTCCGGCTATGAACCGGAGCCATGATACTTATGTTTAAACATCGGTTAATAATCCTGCGTTTAGATATCAAGAGGGGTTACTACAATCAAATCCTTATGCAGTTGTAATATGGAGGCAGGAACCGATGGAGTTACCGGGCCGGACAAGGCTTTTTTCAATATCTCCTTTTTGTCATCACCACTGGCTATTAACAGTACCCTGCGAGCCTGCATAATTGGTTTGATTCCCATTGTCAGTGCTTTCTTCGGCACTTCATCAATATTGTTAAAAAACCTTGAATTGGCGTTAATTGTACTTTCTTTCAAAGTGACACAATGTGTGTCCATTATAAATTCATCAGAAGGTTCATTAAAGCCAATGTGTCCGTTATGGCCAATACCAAGGAGCTGCAGATCAATTCCGCCTGCTTTTTGAATCAAATCATCATAACGCTTGCATTCTGCTTCAATATCAGGAGCTTTTCCATTTGGAACGTGTGTATTTTCCAAATTGATGTTTATTTTTTTCAAAAGGTGTTTATCCATAAAGTAACGATAGCTTTGTTCATGGGTTGGTTCCAGGCCATAATATTCATCCAGGTTAATGGTGGTTACCTGGGAGAAATCAATATCTCCTGTATTGCATAACTCAACAAGCCTTTCATATGTCCCGATTGGTGTGGAGCCTGTTGCCAGCCCCAGTACAGTTCGAGGATTAAGGCTAATCTCAGCGGCAATAATATTTGCAGCTTTTCTGCTCATCTCCTCATAATTCTTGACTTTAATAATTCTCATGATTCAGCTCACCTTTCTTATTATGATGTAATAGTGGCTTTTCCGACAGACTAACACATATATGTATATAGATCGTCAACTTTTGTCCGTTCGGGATAATGATAGCACAAGCATTTTGCTAATGAAAGACTTTAAAAATCTCAAATCTTACAGAAAAAGGTTATCTGTGACATATGCCGGCGAAAAGTTATAAAAGGGAACCATTACAGAAAAGTTGACGCTGCCATAACATGCTTCAGCAGTTGATTCTAAGCCCGCCGTTTGGTAAAATTGAAAGCATGTTTAAACTGAAACCACAATAAAACAGGTATTCCTGAGTTTGAGGATGGTTTTCTGCCTGCCTCGCAGGTGGTGTATAAAGGTTTTAAGAACATGATTTATGCTTAGTATTGTAAGGCTTTTATGAATTAAGGGGGATAACAGATGAGTATATTTGAAATTGGTATGCTGGTATGTTTTGGTGCTGCCTGGCCGGCATCTATTGCAAAGTCATACAGGAGCCGTTCCACTGAAGGGAAAAGCATTCTCTTCCTTTTTATACTGTTTGTTGGCTACATATTCGGAATTCTGAATAAAGTGTTTTACAGGTATGACTATGTCATTTTCCTTTATATTCTGAATTCAGCCATGGTATTCACCGATATAATGCTTTATTTCAGGAACAGACATATCGAGCGTACCTCAAAACGTGCGTAATTTTGCGATTGGAGGTTGGCCATGGTAAAAGGAGCTGTCCAGCCTAAAGAAATTATCGTTGATGAGAATATTACGCTGGTGAAGTATTATCCTTACTACAAGCGCACATTGGAATGGTACCAGGATCTGGCATTGTGCAAGCAGGTGGAAAATATAGACGTCCCATATGATATGGAACGCCTTAAACGCATGTATAAATACCTTTCATCACAAGGGGAATGTTACTATATCAAGTATAAGGAAAACGGCATATCCCGTTTGGTGGGGGATATATCCTTATACGCCGGAAAGATTGCAATAGTTGTAGGGCTGCCGAGATTGGATTGAAACATGTCGATGCAGAAATCTACGATTTCAATGAGCAAAGCAAAAGGATGTTCACAAGTATTGGATTCCGGCAAATCGGTAAGGAAAAGTATAGGTATGTGATAAAAAAGTAAAAGCCCGGCTTGCACACTGTATTGGTACATATGGTTATGCGGATGTTAAAGTGTGTCTTCTTGGCTGTGTATTCTGCTAATATCACGTCAAACCATTCTTCAGGGATTACTGGTTTTTCCTTTATCATTATATAAAATATAAACGCGGGTGGAAAACGATTCGGGGGAAAAGGCATTCCATTTATCCTGTCAAAAAATGCACAAACATTTTCTTATTTCACCGAAACAGCCAGGCGGGTATCAGCTTGTTCGCACAACGAAATGCATCATCCAAAGGGACCATGCTGTCAAAGTAAAGGCGCTTGAACAGGCTAATGAGCAGTATATTGCATTTATACCATAATTGAATTATTGACTAATCCTTAAAAATCAACTATATTATTGAAGTATGTTTGCAACGGAAAGGTAATGCACAGATGAAAAGAAAATACATAGGCGACAAAGCATTTTACAAAATGGCAATGACAGTGGCAGTGCCGATTATGCTGCAGAATTTCATTACAAACCTGGTCAATATGCTTGACAATCTGATGGTTGGTTCACTCGGCACAGAGCAAATGTCAGGCGTTTCAATTGTAAATCAGCTTGTTTTTGTTTTTAATCTGTGCATATTCGGCGGGCTTAGCGGAATAGGAATATTCACATCACAATTTTATGGCAAAAATGACAACGAGGGCATAAGACATACCCTGCGAATGAAAATGATAACAGCTGTTACGGTTGTTATTACCGCTTTAATATTATTCAGCGCATTTGACGACTTTTTTATCAATCTGTTCCTCCATGAGACGGACGACAGCGGAGATCTTGTTCTCACGCTTTCATTCGCAAAGCAGTATCTTGAGATAATTCTTATCGGACTGTTGCCGTTTGCATTATCGCAGATGCTGGCAAGCACGCTGAGAGAGACAGGAAACACGTTTGTTCCGATGCTGTCAGGGCTTGTCGCGGTAATAATAAATGGAAGCTTCAACTACCTGCTGATATTCGGAAAAGCCGGTTTCCCCATGCTGGGAGTAAAAGGCGCAGCCATTGCCACAGTTATGTCAAGGTTCGCTGAACTTATCATAGAAACGGTTTACATTATAGTAAAACGAGAAAAATATCCATATATTAAAGGTGCTTTCAGTAGCCTGAAAATCCCTGGGAAACTTCTCACATCGATGCTTGCCAAGGGAACCCCTCTGCTTGTAAACGAGCTTCTCTGGTCAGGCGGGATAACAGCACTCTCAATTGCTTATTCGCTGCATGGAATATCGGTCGTTGCAGCGAGTTCAATCGCGTCCTCGGTGACTAACCTTTTCAACATAGCGTTTCTTTCAATGGGGACAAGCATAGGGATAATAGCAGGAAAATCACTCGGTGCGGGCAAACATGAAGAAGCCATAGACAATGTCAGGAAAATGATTTTCCTTTCTGTTTCCATCAGCATTGTTATCGGCATTATCCTTTATTTCACTGCCGGTTCAATCACCTCTTTATATAAAACAGATAAAGAATCAAAGAAGCTTGCCCTCTACTTTATCCGTGTCTGCTCCTTCGTAATGCCACTGAATGCCTTTGCCAACGCATCTTACTTTACATTAAGAAGCGGAGGAAAAACACTGATAACTTTCGTATTCGATTCCGGAACGCTGTGGACTGTCTCAGTTCCTCTTGCATTTTTACTGTACGCTGCCGGACTCCCTGTCATGGCAATTTATCCAATTGTGCAATCGGCAGAAACGGTAAAGGTAATAGTAGGATATATTCTTATCAAAAAAAGAGTTTGGGTAAAAACTATAGTGTAATAACAGCCTGGTGTCAAATTCTGTAATCATCTTTGATAGTATCCATCAATCCGTATTCCAGCAGGATTTGCTCCAGGCGTTCCTGGGCCATGGGCTTCGGGATTGAAAAACAAGTGTTTTCGTCAATTGCCCTGGCAAGTTGACGATATTCATTTGCATGTGCGGAACCAGGAGCATATTCAATAACTGTCTTACGGTTGATTTCAGCCCGTTGAACCACATTATCCCGCGGAGCAAAATATATGAGCTGTGTTCCAAGTTCTGCAGCAAATGCTCTGAGCAAATCGATTTCCCTGTCCACGTTGCGGCTGTTGCAGATGATGCCGCCAAGCCGGACACCGCCTTTCTGTGCGAACTTGGCAATACCCTTTGCTAACAACAGTCCCTTCAGTGGAAATTGATTCATGATGTTTATGCCTGACAGAAGCAAAATTAAAGATTAAACGTTTATTTCAGGTTTTCTGCATGTGTTTGTATTGTAGAGAATTACTGCCACCCGGTCATTAACAGGACCAAAGGCGTAAGATATTTTATCTTCACGGTTGAAATGTTCAAATGCGACTAATCTGTTAGCCGAAAAAGGTTTATTGTCTATCATTTTTATTTCTTTCGTGGAAAAAGGTGTATTCCGGTAATAAGGATCAAAAAGCTCCACACCTTCCTCTGAAAGCCCTGTCAGAGTAACAAAATGTGCGCAGTCAAGAAATACCCGAACCACTGCTGCTCCGCCGGCACCAAGAGCTTTAAGGATCTGACTTCCTTCTGAAATATATACGTCCCTGCCGGTGAATAATTCAGCGCGAACCGGGAATTTTGTCGCCTTCGCATATTCATTAAGCCAGCCGGCAATAAAGGACATTGCCAGATTTGAGGTACCGTTTTTATATGCTTCACCTTTCTCATTATAGCTGTCAAGCGTGCATATCATTAAGTGGCGAAGAATGTCCGGAGGGAAATCCTCAAGATCAAATAAAAAGCTGAACGCATTTAACAGGCTGGTTGGGCCGCAATCGTATTCAGTCCGCTGATATAGCAATGGTATTTTCATCGGATACCTCCTCATGGTCAGCCATCATTTCCATAACGAGCCTTACGCAATTTTCAAGCTCATGCAGGTTGCTGTATTCACGAGGGCTGTGTACTTCATGCATGCTGCAGGCAATAACCAAACCGGTTATTCCATGCAGGACGAAGTTATTAAGATCACTTCCACCGTAAGTGGAGTGAATATTGGGTGTGATGCCTGTTTTTTTGCATGCACGCAGAAAACGCTTTACCACAGGAGAGTCCGGCGGAGTTTCATAAGCCCTCAGTTCAACTTTATGTTTTATTTCTATTCTTGCCCCTGCTTTGGCTGCTTCGGCGTTAAAAACAGTCTTTACTTTGTCCCAGTACGACAGCACGGCATTATGATCCAGACTTCGCATCTCACCACTGATAATACACATGGAAGGTACAATGTTATTCGCCTCACCACCGGTGATGCGTCCAATATTAAACGTCAGTCCCGGAATTGGTTCGCCCTGGGTTAAACGTGCAATAGCATTAGCAGCAACCGCTATGGCATGTATGCCGTTCTTTGGTGCAAACCCGGCATGAGCGGCTTTGCCATGGATTTTTATTTCAAAAGACATAATGGTAGGTGCGGCATTTGCAGCTTCACCGATTGCACCGCTTAAATCCAGAACGTAAGCCTCTTTAGCTTTTACCATACTATAATCAAAAACCGAGGAACCTTCACCGTATTTTTCTTCAGCAACAGGGAAAAGCAGTTCTATTGGCTGGTGGGGAATGTTTTGCTCTTTTAACCGGGTAATGGCTTCGAGAATGATAGAAATCCCTGCAACATCATCAGCACCGAGAATTGTGTTTCCGGCGGATGTAATATCTCCATTTGCATGCAGTACTGCCTGCTTACCCTTTGCGGGTTCCACAGTGTCCATATGGGCGGAAAAAAGGAGGGGTGGCCCGCTTAAACAGCCGGGAATATAACAGTACAGGTTTCCGCAGTTTCCCTGGATTTTGCTGCCGGCATCATCTTCAATAATATTGCCGCTTAACCCTTGGAGCTTCTTAACCAGAGCATCGCAGAATTCCCGTTCCCGGTAAGACGGGCTGTAAATATCGGACAGTTCGCGAAACGTATTCCATAAACGGTTGCTCATAATTGTACCTCACAAATCACAAAGCGGTTATCTTAATTTTAATATTTATTATAAGCAAATTAAATATCTTTTTTAATAATACTAAACATATATAAATTATATGCATTTATATTATTCAGTGTCAATTACTTTTCCGGTTTTTAGCTTGCAATATGCGACAGAAACAGCTTTATTTGCTCTTATATTTAGGAAGGTATGACCTTGAACTGAACTGTTAAACATGGAAATACCCCCGGATGGGGGTATTTTGTGGGCAGATGGCATTATGAAAAAATTCCTTTCTGTAATTGTGCAAGCGCTTCTTTAAGGCGATTCAGCCCCTGTTGCAGAACAGAGCGGGGGCAGGCGATATTGAAGCGCTGGAACCCCTGGCCGCCCAATCCGAACTTAGTGCCCGGCGACAGCCAGATTCTTGCGTTGTGTACCAGGAATTGCTCCATTTCTCTATCTGATAGCCCAATCGCGCTGAAATCAAGCCACACAAGGTATGTACCTTCAGGCTCGACCAGGCGGATAACAGGGAGTTCATCCTTCAGAAAATTCCGAAAAAGTGCAAGGTTACCGCTCAAGTAGAAAATCAATTCATCCAGCCACTGTGCGCCATGTTCATAGGCTGCCTGGCATGCGACAATCCCCATCAGGTTGAGCTCGCTGTAACCTGTTTTCCTCATCTCTTCAGTGAACAGGCGGCGTATTTTCTCATTGGCGATAAAAATATTGGACGCCTGGAGCCCAGGCAGGTTGAAGGTTTTTGACGGAGCCGTGCAGGTTATGGCAATGTCTGCATATTCGGGTTTCAAACTTGCAAACACCAGATGCTTATACCCGGGATAGACAAAATCCTGATGTATTTCATCCGATATGACGTAAACTCCATACCTAACGCAAATATCACCTACTGCAGTGAGTTCTTCCCTGGTCCATATACGGCCAACGGGATTATGCGGATTGCACAGGATAAACAGCTTGACTTTTTCTTCTGCGATTTGGCGTTCAAATTCGTCCAGGTTCATATGGTATCGGCCGTCTCTGTATATCAGCCGGTTTACGACTAAGTGGCGGTCATTCAGCTTCACCGATCTTTCGAAGGGATGGTATACCGGCTGCTGGATAAGTACTGAATCACCAGGTTTTGTTAAAGTTCTGATGGCAGTGCAGATGGCAAAAACCACACCTGGAGAATTTACAAGCCATTCAGGCCGTATTTGCCAGTCAAACCGTGTCGTGAACCAGTGGGATAAAGCATTGAAATATTTATCATCGAGAGTATTGCTGTATCCGAATATGCCGTGTTGTACCCTTTGTGCCAAAGCATCAATAACTTCAGGCGGGGATTTAAAATCCATGTCAGCCACCCAGAAAGGGATTACATCTTCAGGCATACCAAGCTTTGCGGCAAGATCATATTTTTCCGAACATGTACCGCGCCGCTCTATAACTTCATCAAAATTATACATTTGTGTTTCCTCCGTTCAAAGCTTGCTTAAGATCGTCAATAAGATCATCCGGGGATTCCAGGCCGACTGACAGCCGCAGCAGGCAGTCCCCGATTCCTCTTGCTTCTCTTTCTTCAGCAGGAATATCTGCATGGGTCTGCAGCATTGGATAGGTGATCAGGCTTTCAACACCGCCAAGGCTTTCAGCATATTGAATCAGAGATACCCTTTCAAGCAGGCGGTGAGCGGTTTCTTTGCAGTCTGTTTCAAAAGAAAGCATCGCTCCGAACCCTGTAGTCTGCTTTTTTGAAATTTCATATCCTGGATGGTCCGGAAGGCCGGGATAATGTACAGCCTTGATTTTATCCTGCTCCAGAAGCCATTGTGCTATCTGAAAGGCTGTTTTCTGCTGCCTGTCCAAGCGCACTGCCAAAGTCTTTATTCCTCTAATCAGCAGCCAGCTGTCAAATGGGGACAGGCATGCGCCCGTTGTCTTGGATAAAAATCTCAGCCGTTCGGACAAGGATTTGTCTGTTACAACCAGGAAGCCGGCCAGTGTATCGTTGTGTCCGCCGAGGTATTTTGTGCCGCTGTGGAGTACCACATCAGCGCCCAACTGAAGCGGTTTCTGGAAGTACGGTGTGAGAAAGGTGTTGTCCACAATAAGAAGAAGGCCATTAGCCCTGCACAAACCGGCAACTGCTGCAATGTCGGTTACATGCATCATCGGATTTGTCGGTGTTTCAACGAAAACTGCCTTTGTTTCGGGACGCAGCCGTTCCTCGATATTTTGGATGCCGGTAGTATCCACGAAGTCGAAACTAAGCCCGTTCTTCATCGAAATGTGCTGGAACAGGCGATGGGAACCGCCGTACAAATCATCGGTGGCAATTATATGATCTCCCGGTGAAAAAATCTCCATCAGTGTAGTGATGGCGGCCATTCCCGTTGAAAAAGCCAGTGCATCCAAACCGCCCTCCAGTTTTGCGACGGTTTGCTCCAGGTACTCCCTGGTTGGATTTTGGGCTCTGGAGTAATCAAAGCCTGTGCTCATCCCCACACCGGGATGTACAAATGTAGCCGACTGAAAAATGGGTACACTTACAGCACCCGTGGTATCATACCTTTTGTTGCTACCATGGACACACAACGTCGAAAAATCCATAAACATCTTCCTTTGCTTTGTTTATATATAGAACATCATGGCCTGATCCCTCTTGTGTTTTTCCACCTCGCTGACAAGGTCTGCGAGGGTTATCCCGCTCAATGTTTTTATGATGTTATGTTCGACTACATCAAAAACACTTCGCAAAGTCTTTTCTATTTCAGGGGCCTTATCAGGGACAGTGTCCTGCGTTTGTTCGAAAAGTGATACTTCAACGGCAGACAATACATCCATAACTGTTATCTGATTTGGTATTCGGGACAGTTGATAACCGCCCTGTGAACCTTTTGAAGAAAAAACAACTTCGGCTTTCTTAAGCAGGGAAAATACCTGTTCAAGATAAATTTTGGATATTCCAAGTTCTTCTGAAATGGTGATTATGGTAATATACTCACCATTATTATACTGTTGTGCCATGAAGGTTAATGCTGCCAGAGCATATCTCCCTTTTGCTGATATTCTCATCATTATCACTCATTTCATATATAAATAGTATGTATTAATAATAAATTCAATAAAAGATCCTGTCAATAGCAGTATTAAATTTTGCCGCATTAATAAGAATAATAACTGGCCCTGACTCATATGCAGCAAATTTTTCCTGCATATGAATAAAAGTATTGACACAGGAATTTATACGTAGTATGATTAATACATATAAAACATATATGAATTAAATGAAAAAAGGAAGTGTTAATATGTCAAGAGTTTATAAGAACTTAACGGAGTTAATAGGGAAAACCCCCCTGCTTCACCTGGTTAACTATGAAAAGAAACATGAACTTAAGGCAACTGTAATAGGAAAACTGGAATATTATAATCCGGCAGGAAGCGTAAAGGACAGAATTGCCAAGTCAATGATAGAAGATGCTGAAGCAAAGGGGTTGCTGACCCGTGAATCTGTCATCATAGAACCGACCAGCGGAAACACAGGTATTGCTCTTGCAGCTATAGCTGCTGCCCGCGGCTACCGCATTATTCTGACAATGCCTGAAACCATGAGCATTGAACGCAGGAACCTGCTCAAAGCTTATGGGGCAGAACTTGTACTCACAGAGGGCGCAAAAGGTATGTCGGGTGCTATTGCGAAAGCTCAGGAACTGGCAAAAGAAATACCCAATTCATTCATCCCCGGACAGTTTGACAACCCTGCCAACCCGGAAATCCATAGAAGAACAACAGGGCCCGAAATCTGGGAAGATACCGATGGAGCCATCGATATTCTGGTTTCGGGTATCGGTACAGGCGGTACTATAACCGGAGCAGGCGAATACCTGAAATCCAAAAAGCCCGGTATCAGGATAGTGGCAGTTGAACCGGATGCATCTCCCGTGCTTTCAGGCGGAAAACCCGGTCCTCATAAGATCCAGGGAATTGGGGCAGGCTTTGTTCCGAAAGTACTTAACACAAATATTTATGATGAGATTATCCGTGTAAAGAACGAGGATGCATTTGCTTCAAGCAGAGACCTTGCCAGAACCGAAGGAGTGCTGGTGGGAATTTCATCAGGTGCTGCCCTGTGGGCTGCAACAGAAGTGGCAAAGCGTCCTGAAAATGCCGGTAAAGTTATAGTAGCCATTCTCCCTGATACAGGAGAAAGATATCTCTCCACTCCTCTGTTTTCAGAATAATCATATATATTATAGGAGCGTTCCCTGTGGAACGCTTTTTTTGCGCAAAAATTTACGTTTACATAAACGCGCAACAAGGGCGGAGGTAGTAATGCGGGAGCGGTTCAGACCTGGAATGAGACGGCAATAACAGGGACAACGGTAAAGAAGGATACTCAGGCTTAAGTTCTTCCTCACCGGTCCGGAAGTTCTTTGTGCATTTATATTGGTGGCTGAATAGAACCCATGGAGTTCTTTGTAAACTTTCAGATTATATAAACAATTACCGTTAGCATCCGATAAATTCTATAAAATGAGGCGCCTGTAATGAAAGTAACAACATAAAAAGGAAGTGACGATAATTAACATAAATATTAAATTTATATGAGGTGAGCAATTATGATTAAGGCAGCAGTATTGGGCTATGGAAATATTGGTAAGGCGGCGATAGAAGCTATTAATGCAGCTCCTGATTTTGAACTTGTCGGAGTTGTCAGCCGGACGCTTGAAAACGAAGCTCTTGGCGGAACTCCTGTTGTGAGAAATATAGACGAATTAAACGGTGTACAAGTTGCTATTTTGTGCATACCAAGCCGGAATGTGCCTGACATTGCAGAGGAGATTCTGCTGAAAGGTATTTCAACAGTAGATTGCTTTGACATCCACAGCGAAACACTCAATTTATTTAAACGGCTTGATGCAGCAGCAAAAAAGGGTAACAGTACTTCTGCAACTTCCATAGGGTTTGACCCGGGAATTGATTCGGCTGTTCGTGCATTGCTTGAAGCTGCAGCACCTAAAGGATTGACGTACACTAATTTTGGACCTGGTATGAGTATGGGGCATTCTGTAGCTGTTAGGAAAATTGCCGGCGTAAAGGATGCAATGTCTGTCACAATACCGTTAGGAACGGGTTTACACCGCCGGATGGTTTATGTTGTACTTGAGGACGGAGCTGATTTCAATACAGTATCTGCCCAGGTAAAAGCCGACCCGTATTTTGTCAATGATGAAACCCATGTGATACAAGTTACTAACTTGGATATGCTAATCGACAGGGGGCACAGTGTGAGCATCCAGAGAAAAGGTGTATCAGGTTCGGCACAAAATCAGCGTTTCAGCTTTGAAATGAGCATAGATAATCCTGCAATGACCGCGCAGATGATGGTTTCTGCCGCTAGGGCTGTTATCAGGCAAGCACCGGGTGCATATACCATGTTGCATCTTCCGCCTATTGATCTGCTTTACGGATCACAAGAGGAGCTTATTCGACGTTTGGTATAATTTTATTGCACTGTATAAATAAATTTCTTTTAAATTTATAGTTGTTAAATTCAAGTCAATAAGGCTTAAACTGAAAAAGCAGGTCATGGTATGCCAAGACCCCCGATGTGTGTATATGGGAACATGTCGGGGGCTTGCTTCGTTACCTGAAGTACCTATACTTGTGCTCGGGATATGTTATTCAATGGACAGAATGCATTGATAAAGTTTTTCGATGTCTTGAGTGACAATAAAAAATGCCTTAATGCTTAAAGTCTAAGGTTTTTATATCTTCAGCCAAACATCAGAATAATTGGAACATGACTTTTTCAACGGTTAGAGAAGGATTGAAGTCCTATTAGCAATAGACAGCCAGGGATACAAAGAAAATCAGCAAGACCTTACTTTTATTGACATTATGTATTAATTGTATTACTATTGTAACGCAACTGGAGGTACCGAACTGTCCATTCTGTATTTATGCTAGATTGTGATAAATACTTTTGGCGAACTTACTCCTGTACATTAATCTAAAATTGAATGAGGCTAAAAAATGAAAAGAATATTAATTATAAATACCGGTGGAACCATAGGCATGGTAAAAACATCGGACGGCTACAAGCCGGATGGAAAATCCTTTTCAAACCTTCTGCATAATATGGACATATTAAGGGCTGAAGGTATGCCATTATGGGATTTGACAGAATTGGATGAACTGCTTGATTCTGCAAATATGACTGTTGCCGAATGGAACAAGATAGGAAAGCTTATTGCCGATGCGTACGATAACTATGACGGATTTGTCGTGTTACATGGCACCGATACAATGGCATACACTGCATCTGCGCTTTCATTTATGCTGGAACATATCTCCAAACCGGTGATTATTAAAGGATCGCAAATTCCACTATGCGAAATACGAAGTGACGGAAGGGATAACATAATAACTTCACTTTTAATAGCTGCATCAGACATAGTTCACGAGGTGTGCATATATTTCGGGAATAAACTTCTAAGAGGCAACAGGGCTATTAAATATTCTTCTGACGGGCTTATTGCTTTTATATCGCCTAACTATCCTGTCCTCGCTGAAGCCGGAATAACAGTTTCATATAACAGGGCGTACCTTAAAGAGAAAGATACCGAAAAATTTTGCTATGTCCCTTTCGAAAACGTTCCCATTGGAGTTATTAAAGTATTCCCGGGGATTCAGTTTTACTTTTTGAATCAATATTGACAGAAAGGCTTAAGGGAATAGTTATAGAAACTTTTGGTGCAGGGAATATACCAGGATATGGCGGTGCATTGCTTCCAATCATAAAGAAAGCCTTTGCAAACGGAACAATAGTTACAGTATGTTCACAATGCCCACAGGGGTCTGTTTTGCTTGGCGCATATGAAACAAGCATGTCTCTGAAAAATGCCGGGGCAGTAAGCGGACTTGACATTACAACCGAGGCTGCAGTTGCAAAATTGTACTACCTCTTTAGTAAAGGGTACACGGCTGACAAAATAAAATTTTTAATGGAAAAAAATCTGTGCGGCGAAATGAGGGACGATATTATATAATTATGCGACATGAAAGCTATAGGTCAGGCTGATATGAAAGCGGTATTAATCAGTTTTCTGCATTTAACTGAAAATGGTATTTTTTCCTTGCAAATATAAGAAAAATATTTTATTATGTTAGTTACAACTGAATATTGAGAGAAAATCATGAGCGAGGAGTGAAATTATGCACACAAAAAAACTGGCTAAAGTATTACTTCTTATTGCTGTATTCACTATTGCACTCTACGGATGTAGTGGTAATAAGGATGGTACAGGAAGCAACACTCCAGCGAATGATGATCGTTCCTTAACTGAACCGACAGAAGCGGCAAAATCGGAGCCGACCTATGGAGGTTCAGTCACAGTAGGGATAACCCAGGAGTTGGATGGTCTTGACCCGCATAAAGCAATATCGGCAGGAACCAAAGAAGTTTTATTCAACATTTTTGAGGGTTTGGTGAAGTTTGATCCTGATGGAAATTTAAACCCGGCTGTGGCAGAAAGCTATCAAATTTCAAGTGATGGAATGGTTTACACCTTTACTCTGCGGGAAGGTGTAAAATTCCACGATGGCAGTCCTGTTACAGCGGAGGATGTTGTATACTCTGTAAAAAGAAGCGCCGGTATGCTTGAACCGAAAGATCCAACGGTTGCAGTAGACTCGGCGCTTTCTGTTATATCTGATGTGGTTGCTGCCGATGAAAGGACGATTGAAATTCGCCTGAAACGTGTTGATACCGAACTGCTTCCGTATTTAACATGTGCTATAGTGCCAAAAGATTATGGTGAACTGGATACTAAACCTATTGGTACGGGTCCGTTTAAGTTTGTATCCTATACACCGTTGCAGAGCATTGTGTTGGAAAAGAACAGCGAGTATTATATTGAAGGGGTGCCATATCTTGACCGGGTTACCTTCAAGATATCATCCAATACCGATGCTGCATTTATGGAGCTTCAGGCCGGAGCCATAGATATCCTTCCGTATATTACTGACGCGCAGGCTTCTCAGCTTCCAAAAGGTTACCATATGGAATCTGGGCCAATGAATCTGATTCAGGGGCTGTTTATTAATAACAAGGTTACACCTTTTGACAATAAGCTTGTAAGACAAGCTCTGTGCTATGCAGTGGATCGGCAGGCTGTAATTGACATGGTTGCAGGAGGACGGGGCAATGTAATTGGTACAAATATGTACCCGGGATTTAAGAAGTACTATGACGAAAGCCTTGTGAATGTTTACCCATATGACCCCGAAAAGGCCAGGGAATTATTAAAAGAAGCAGGATACCCGGATGGTTTTAAGTTTACCATTACTGTCCCTTCAAATTACCAGTATCATATTGATACCGCCCAGGTTATTGTAGAGCAGCTAAAACAGGTTGGTATTACAGCCCAGATTCAGCTGGTTGAATGGTCAAACTGGAGGTCTGATGTATATAAAGGCCGTAATTATGAGACAACCCTTGTAGGGCTTGCTGCTGACCCGGCACCCAGGAAAGCTTTGGCGAGGTTTTGTTCCACTGCGGAAAATAATTTTATGAACTATTTCAACCCGGATTTTGACGCTATTTTTAAACAAGGTGAAGCAGAAACAGAGGAAGAAAAGAAGATAGAGCTATATAAGCAAATGCAGGCTATGCTTACCAATGATGCTGTCGCAGTATATATACAGGACCCGCATCAGATGACGGCGGTAAGCGATAAACTGGGCGGGTATACTTATTATCCGATTTATGTTCAGGACATGTCACTGGTCTATTATAAAAAATGATTGCAACTGATATATGCAAAAGAATAAAAAGTAAGTTTAAGAGGTGAAGGCTTAGATGAAGTACACCATAAAAAAATGCATTACTCTCTTTATATCATTGTTTTTTGCTTCTATTCTAACCTTCACTGCTTTCCATATAATTCCCGGGGATAGCGCTCTGAGTGCTCTTGGTATGGATGCCACCGAGGAACAATTGGAAGAATACCGGGAGATAATGGGGCTTAATAAAAGTTTTCCCGAGCGTTACGCAGATTGGCTGAAGAATGCTTTAAAGGGTGACTTCGGTTATTCATCCCAATACCAGATGCGGATGAGAGTCAGTACATTAATAAAGGAACGTTTAATTGTTACTCTATGGCTGGCTGTGTTGTCATTCATGCTGATTGTCCTTGTTTCCATACCCCTTGGAATACTGTCTGCCAGAAAAAAGAACGGTATCCTGGATTCTTTAATTTCACTCGTGACACAGGTATTTATGTCAATACCGTCCTTTTTTCTGGGTATGCTCATTACACTGATTTTCGGTGTCATTTTGAAATGGTTTACACCTGGAGGTTACGTCAGTCCCGGGGAGAACTTTGGACTATCCTTAAGGTTTATGGTTTTTCCGGCCATTGCAGTGGCAATTCCCAAAATTGCAATGATGGTTAAGTTCCTCCGAAGCTCGTTGCTTGGGGAAATGGAGCTTGATTATGTAAGAACGGCAAAAAGTAAAGGGATGAAAAACATAAGCATCCTTTTTAAACATATTTTGAAAAATGCATTGATTCCGGTAATAACTTTTTTAGCCATGATGCTTGCTGACATTCTGGCAGGAACCATTCTTGTGGAACAGGTGTTTAACCTTCCCGGTTTGGGCAGATTGCTTGTGTCATCCATTGCAAACAGGGATTATGCTGTGGTGCAGGCTATTATCCTGTATATCGTATCTGTAGTAATCATTATAAATTTTCTGGTGGATCTTATTTATCAATGGATTGATCCAAGAGTCAGAAGGAATTAGACCAAAGACGGAGAGCAGGAAATGATGAAAATTAAGGGGAAAACATGCAGTTTTAATTATATATTGGGCCTGGTTATTACATCCTTAGTAATTTTGATTGTATTGATTGGTTTTTTTTATACCCCGTATGATCCGAATAAAATGAATGCCGCATTAAAAAACAGTCCGCCGAGCCTTTCTCACCTGCTTGGTACCGATAATTTCGGAAGGGACATTCTGAGCCGTGTTATGAAAGGAGCAGGAACTACATATATCATAGCCGTTGCAATTGTATTCATCGGTGCATTATTTGGAACCATAGCAGGTGCTTTGACCGGGTATTTTGGAGGATGGTTCGATGAAGTACTGATGAGGTTTAACGACGTCTTAACTTCATTTCCGAGTATTTTGCTGGCGCTGGTTTTTGTCAGCGTATTTGGGCCCGGAACATATAACATTGTTTATGCTTTGGGAATTATATTTATTCCAAGCTACGCCCGCATGGTAAGAAGTGAATTTATTGTTCTGAAGGAAAGAGATTTTGTCAAAAATGCAAAATTAATGGGAGCAGGTAATTTTCGAATTATGTTTGTACATATTTTACCAAATACAAAGAGGGTTTTAATTCCGTCTCTTTTGATTGGATTCAATAATGCTGTACTTGCCGAAGCCGGGCTTAGCTACCTGGGTCTGGGTGTCCAGCCACCCCAGGCAAGTCTTGGTCGTATGCTGTCAGAAGCCCAAAGCTACATGCTGGATTCACCATGGTGCGCAATAGCACCCGGTTTAATGATCATACTGACAGTCCTAGGCTTTAGCCTCATCAGCGGAGGTTTGGAGAATGAGTAAGGAAGAAGCAATTTTAAGCATAGAAGATCTTACCATTGGATTTGCAAAACAAAGAAAAATGAAAACAGTGGTAGACCATATCTCCTTTGATGTCAAAAAAGGTGAAATTCTTGGAATAGTAGGAGAATCAGGTTCTGGAAAATCCATGACTGCCCTGTCTGTCATGGGGCTTCTTCCTGCATCTGCAAAAATCTTGAGCGGGGGGATACATTTTTTTGGAACCAATCTGTTAAACCTGGAAGAAAAGGAGCTACGCCAGCTGAGAGGTACAGGAATATCAATGGTATTCCAGGATTCGATGACATCTTTCAATCCGCTCCTTACAATAGGTGCCCAGGTAGAGGAAATGCTGAGGCTTCATTCAAAACATACAAAGGAAGAATATAGAGCCTTAACATTGGAAGCATTAACGGAAGTGGGGTTGCCAAACCCATCTGAGATTTATAACCGTTATCCCCATGAACTGTCCGGCGGCATGCGTCAAAGAGCAATGATTGCAATGGCGATGATTACCAGCCCGAAACTTGTCATTGCGGATGAACCTACAACTGCACTTGATGTTACAACTCAGAATAAAATACTGCAATTGCTGAAAAAAATGAATGAGAAGCACGGAATGAGCATTATCCTGATTTCTCATGATTTGAGAGTAATACAAAGCATCTGCGGAAGGGCAATCGTGATGAAGGACGGCAGGATTGTGGAGTCAGGAACGGTAACAGAATTATTTGCCCACCCAGGTACCGAATATACAAAGCAACTGATGGCAGCAGTTCCTGTGCTTTTTTCCAGGTCCGACCCTGGGCAAAATGAGGCTTCCATAATGGGTTTAAAGGAAAACGCCAATACAAATACTGAGAAAAAGGACAATAATGCGGATCAAAGCAAAAGACAGGAAGAAATACTCGTAATCCGGAATCTCAATGTATTTTATCCCGAAAAAGGCATAGTGTTCGGAAAAAAGGGCAGAAAACAGGTTATACGGGATGTAAACATTTCATTGAAGCAGGGAGAAACTCTTGGCATTGTCGGGGAGAGCGGAAGCGGGAAGTCCACGCTGGCAAAGGCAATTGTGGGTCTGAACAGGGAAATTGAAGGGGTAATAAAAATCAATGATGTTGCTGTAAAGGATAGTGAAATATCTGTGTCCAGGCCACAGATGGTATTTCAGGATCCGTACGGAAGCCTGAATCCAACGAAAAAAATCGGGTGGATTCTGGAAGAACCCCTGAAACTTCAGACAAATCTGGGTAAAAAGGAACGGATGGCAAAAGTCAATGAGATAATTCACCAGGTGGGTTTGACTTCTGAGCATCTGGAGCGATATCCGTTTCAGTTAAGCGGAGGGCAGAGACATAGAGTAGCCATTGCTGCCGCTCTTATTGTAAATCCTAAACTGGTTATTCTGGATGAACCGGTATCATCACTGGATGTTACCATTCAGGCACAAATACTGGGTTTGCTGAAAGACTTGCAAAAAAAGTATAACTTAACCTATATATTTATTTCCCATGATTTAAACGTTGTCTTTCAGATGTGCAACCGGGTTTGCGTTATATATAAAGGCGAAATTGTGGAGATGAAGGAAGTCAGGGAATTGTTCTTCAGTCCGCAGAATGAATATACAAAGGAGTTGTTAAAATCTGCGATGGCAACTGTTTAAAAACACACTTTGTTCTGTCGGAATATCCTTATGGGAAGTACCGCGTGAAGTAAATGGAGCCGTGCCTTCCGGAATATTTTCATTGAGGGCAAAGGCTTAACGGTTAATATAGATGGTACTGGATATTTTCCCTCCGGTGCGGGGTTAAAATACCATTGGCCCGGGGCATGTGAAGAACTGCATAGCCAGGGGGTAAGCCCTGGTTTTACCTAATTTATGTATATTGTATATTGCATTACGGAGAGTGGAAAAATGGTTGATTTGCATGTACATACACACCATTCATGTGATTCTGAAGTAAAAATTGAAGAATATTGCGAGAAAGCCATTCAGCTTGGTTTAAAGTATATTTGTTTTACAGACCATGTTGATTTTAACAAAAATGATTCCGGTTACGGCTATTATAATGCCGGCAAATTTTTCGATGAATATAGTAAAGCAAAAGATAAGTTTTCAGACAAATTGAACATTTTGAGCGGAATAGAATTTGCAGAACCCCATATCTACAAAAAGGAATTTGATGAATTTAGAAAACTTCCCTATGATTTTATACTTGGTAGTGTCCACTATTGGATTAATGACATGTTTCCCGATGAACTGGCCAGAAATAACTTCCCTGCAGAAGCAGCGTTTGAAAAATATTGGGAAGAGGTATATAAGGCCGTATCATACGGAGGATTTGATGCAATAGCACATTTTGATTTTCCAAAACGGTACTATAAAAAATGTATCTGGGAAAGAGAGCAAATTTATGATATTTTCAGAGAGATGGTTAAAAATAGCATATCACTTGAAATTAACACTTCAACATTGCGTAAGGGGCTTTCTGAAACCATGCCGGGCAAAGAATTCCTGAAAATATACGAAGATGCCGGCGGAATCTATGTAACTATTGGAGCTGATACGCACTTGGCAGACGACCTTTCAGCCGGGTACGATTTTGCAAGCTCATTGGTTACAGGCCGGTTAAAGAGTGTAGTTTATATTGGCAGAAAGCCGAAACTTATTTCTAAAATAATATAACATTGATATTTTTACTTCTTCGGTCACGCTGACTAACCTGACTAAGTTTTTCCTGCATAATTTGTTTGTCAGTAAAATCAGAACCCAGGCTGTGCTTGTTATTGTCTTAATATTTATAATAAACGGTTGTCCGGTATCTTGGCGAAGATTGATTAATATGGTAAAATACAGTAACTTAACCTGCAAGTTGTGATATCAGGTTGCACTCGAATGTTCCATATTAGTTAAAGGGGGTTCAGATATGCAGGAACTGTTTTTCAGAGGTACGCCACAGCTGGAGACCGAAAGACTGGTGTTAAGGAAAATTACGCCAGACGATGCGGACGATATTTTCGAGTACGCTTCAGATGACGAAGTAGCTAAATATGTGACCTGGGATACACATAAGTCTGTTGACGATACCAGAAACTTTATCAACTTCATTCTTGGCAGATATGAAAGAGATGAGGCAGGAGAATGGGGCATTGCCCTGAAAGAAAACGGAAAACTGATAGGAACTATTGGTTTTACAGCGTACAGTGTAAAAAGCAGACGTGCTGAAATTGGTTATGTCCTTTCAAGAAAATATTGGGGACAGGGAATTATGACCGAAGCGGTAAACCGCGTACTGAAATTTGCATTTGAAGATATGGGACTAAACAGGATTGAATCTCTTCATGTCCTGGATAATGAAAAATCAGGAAAAGTAATGCAGAAGGCTGGTATGAGCTTTGAAGGGATAATAAGAGAAAGAATATATTTCAAAAATAAATTCTGGGATGCCAAGCAGTATGCAATTCTTAGATCCGATTGGTTAAAACAGCAAAATCATAATGATAATCCTTCAGAAGGGGCCGGAATAGGGATAATGAAGCAATTTCCCATACTGGAATTCGACCCTGCCAGGGAAGCGGTTATTGAACCCGGTAAAGTAATTAAACCAATTGATATCCCCGAAAGATGTGTTATATGCTTTTTTAAAGAAGTTATCGACGGAGTGGCAGAAAGAAATAAACTGCAGGTAATAACTGAGCTAAAGTCTGAATGTGGGGTTGTACCGGTATATAAAATGGAAACCGACAGAGGAAGTATTGCAGTGTTCAATCCGTTTGTCGGTGCTCCTAATGCTGCAGGTATGTTGGAGGAAGTTATAGCCCGAGGGTGTAATAAATTTATCGCATGTGGCGGCGCCGGTGTGCTGAATAAGGATATTGCAGTAGGACATTTGATTATTCCAACGTCGGCAGTCAGGGATGAAGGTACTTCATATCATTACCTGCCACCTTCAAGAGAAGTCGGGGCAAATGCGCATGCTGTCAGAACAATACAAAATGTCCTGGAAAAGCATGGCGTCAAATACCTTACTGGAAAGACTTGGACCACAGATGCATTATTCAGAGAGACTCGTGAAAAAGTTGCTTTGCGAAAATCTGAAGGATGTGTAACCGTTGAAATGGAATGTGCGGCGTTCCTTGCAGTCTCGAAGTTCAGAAACGTGATTTTCGGACAGATCCTCTATGGCGGCGATGACGTCAGCGGCATTGAATGGGATGTAAGGGGCGGGACTTCGCGCAAAAGTATAAGGGAGAGAGTTTTTGACCTTGCAGTAGAGTGCTGCCTGGAACTATAAATTAAGGTGGAATAAACCCATCCAAAGATTTAACTCTGCCCTCCGATATGCATTTACCAAGCATATCGGGGGTTTTTTGCAGAAAATTTATTTTAGCTTGCTGATATCCTGTGCATACTTCGGAAATGTTAAATACAGTGGCAAATATAAATAAGGAGCCGATTAAGATAACGAAATGGATCAGTAATACTTCAAAATGTAAGACAACATATTGACTTGTCTTATCAATAATATTAAAACATTGTGATGTGAGTATTGTTGCAGTAAGATATACAAGCTATACATGCAATTACGCAGAGGGTGCTTTATGAAAAAGAATGATATATATGAAATTGAAATTACCGGGATGACACATGAAGCCATGGGGGTTGGAAAAGCAGACGGCATGGCTGTATTTGTACAGGGAGCAATAGAAGGTGAAAAAGTTATTGCAAAAATAATTAAAGTAACCAGGAGCTATGCGGTGGCGAGGGTTGAAGACTGGCTTGTGAAAAGCCCCGAACGCAGGGAGCCGTTTTGTCCGGTTTACAAAAGATGCGGAGGCTGCAGCCTTCAGCATATGACCTATGATATGCAGCTTAAATTCAAGCAAAGGGTTGT
>Ga0134105_1000462_pt1 | contig 43252 bp, 40 predicted proteins | sample 16_3_2metaG_FD_94457 | JGI IMG/M metagenome (GOLD analysis project Ga0134105, IMG submission 94457) | Switchgrass degrading microbial communities from high solid loading bioreactors in New Hampshire, USA - 16_60_3.3_214_A3 metaG | ecosystem: Engineered > Bioreactor > Semi-continuous > Anaerobic... | reverse complement strand
CAAGAGTGTGGTACAGAAACTACGAGAAATGAAATTAAAAGAAGCGGCAGATAAGATAGAAAAGGGCATCGAGGAGACGCTTACATACATGGATTTTCCCTATGCCCATTGGAGTAAATTGCGAAGTAATAATGTTATCGAACGACTGAACCGGGAGATCAGGAGCAGGACCGGGTTATGAATTTGCGAAAAATTCTTGACGGTACCAAACCTTTCTAGCGAAAGGGGAATTTATATGACAGAAATTAAGAGCAAAAGCACTATTGAACTTATGAACATGTATGCTGACATCCTGAACGAATTGATTAACCGGAAAGTAGTACGTACTTATAATAGTCCAGTTGGAGATTATGCAGAATGGCTAGTCGCTGAGAAACTTAACCTTATACTTGAGTCGAGCTCTCAAAAAGGTTTTGACGCATATGAATTGATAACTAAAAAGCGGTTTCAGATAAAGAGCCGATGGGAACGTGGTAATCCAAGTCGTCAGAGTCGGGAATTAAATGTGATTCGTAATTATGAAGACAATCAGTTTGATTATTTAATAGTTTTGATTTTTGATAAGCAGTTCTATGTTAAAGAAGCATATTCCATTCCCCATGAGGTTATAAGAAAGTATGCAAGATATAGCAAGCACCAGAATGGTTATATATTAACGGCAATGGGGCAAGTATTGAATGACGATAGGGTGGAAGATATTACCTATAAATTTAGATAAGTTTGCGTACATATAGAAGAGTTGCGGAATCGCCCAATAAAGGAGTGCTATTTTAACAAGCAACAAGATTACAACTTAAGCATCCAATGAGGTGAATTCTTATGACATCCCTATATCTGACCGATATATTGAAACGCAATAATATCAATCCTAAACGAACTTTGCTGATCAGACACTCTTTTAAACATAAAAGATTTAGAAAATGTTACGAAAAATGATATTTTAATATTTATCAGAGTATCCAGGATAAACACTTTTTCAATAATTGCGATTTTGTTCTCTCTTTTATCAGTGAACCCGGGACGAGTGCAAAATTTGTAGGCTGCTACGAGGTAGGAGAAGGGAAACCAGTTTCGAAAGAACTAATGCCCCTTGATTACCCCGTTCCGGAAATGTTTATGGAAGATTCATATATATTTGACCTCAGGCCAACAGATATTATGAGTGACTTAAGGGAAAGGTTAATCATTGACTGGGGAAAGGCCACCGTATCATGGCATCAGTGGGCTACAAATAAAAAAGCGGTCCTTGCTATTCAGGCTAATCAAAAGTATGAGTTTAAAGGATTTGATAAAATGATCCTGAAATACTCACAACTCAAAGAAATAATTTCAGATAAGATTTTGTATGAAAACTGGCATACAGCATTATCATCAGTTTATGCAATTTATCTTATAGTAGACGAAACTGACGGAAAACAGTATATTGGATCAGCATATGGCGAAGGTGGTTTGCTTGCCAGGTGGAAGTGTTATGTAGATACAAAGCATGGTGGTGATGCAAAATTAAAAGAGATTATATGCAATTCACCGGAAAGGTATGAAAATTTTCAATTCAGCATATTGCAGGTATTGCCAAAGACCATATCTCCAGAGGAGGTTATAGAGATAGAAAATCTCTATAAAAATAAACTGCTAACAAGAAAGTTTGGGTTAAACACCAATTAAACCATGGAGACGTTTCTGGCGGTCATGGAGGATATACCATAAACGGTTTGAATAATCAGATGGTACATATGTGATTTACGGGGAAGGCCTTATTCAAGCATTGGAGGAGTGAAAAATGAACTTTGTAAACCCGCCTGCGGAATCGCCTCAAAATGTTGTTCATAAAACATTTTACAGCCAGGTGTTAAATCACGATATAGGCTATAATATCTACCTTCCCCCTGGGTACAAAGACGGTGACGAAAAATATCCCGTTGTATACCACATTCATGGATGGACGGGCAACGAATCTTCCGAGATATGGCCTCTGGAAAAAGCCTATAAAAACAGACGGGCCATTACTGTTTTTGTGAACGCAATTTCAACCGAAAAGGAATATTTCGATGCCTTATTGCAAATTGAATCTGTCCTTTTAAATGAATTAATCCCCCATATCGATGGAAAGTTCAGAACAGACGCACCCCGCGAAAATAGAATGCTGTCAGGGTTTTCGATGGGTGGCTGCATGGCGTTTTATTATGCGGTCAAGCACCCCGATGTGTTTGGTTCCGTAACCGCTTACGCAGGAACCTATCACCATCTTTATAACAAAGGATACCGTACCGTGGGGGTAGCACCCGAAAAAGCTATTGAGTTGTACGAACAGATGATGAAAGAAAAATGGTATGTGGAAGAAAACAATATTCTATGTTTGGTGCGACAGAATGCAGAGAAAATACGAAGTAAACTGAGAATTGATATTCATATCGGTACAGCTGATATATTATTTTGTGATAATGAAATTCTACATTTATACTTGAACTCATTGGATATCCCTCATGAGTACAAGAAATTCAAGGGGATTGGCCACGACCTGGAGCAAATATTGTAGTTCTCTGATTTGCGGAAACACATCCGGAATAATATGCTAATATGGTATTTGAGGTGATGTAAGATAATGGATATTAATCATTTTATCATCGAATAATGGAAGAATATCGTATCTCAAAATGAAGTGGCTTTATACTGGGGCGATGATGGGCCAGTTCCTCAATGGAGAAAGGATATGCATATAGGAAAACCAGTACGTTAAGTTGAAAATCAAGTCTGGCAGAGGGAAAGTATATTAAATTGAGGATGTGATGTTGTGAACTACCAAAGCGACTCTTTTTGGAAACGGATACAGGATTACTTGCCGTTACATAACAGAATCACACCCGAAACAGAGCCGCTAGAGTATTTTATAGACATTGAAAAGTGTAATATCCACATTGACCATTACAAAGTAGAGCAGCCTAAGGCAAGGTTAGTATTGTTTCATGGCATCGGGGGAAACGGGCGCTTACTCTCCTTTATAGCCGTGCCCCTTATGAAAAGCGGTTATGAAGTGATTTGCCCCGATCTGCCGCCTTATGGGTATTCACGGTATGCAGGAACCATAACCTATGATCTATGGGTAAGATACGGCGTTGAAATCGTTCGGTATTTTCAACAGGATAACATACCGATGTTCTTGTTTGGATTAAGCGCAGGCGGGCTGTTGGCTTATCAGGTTGCCAATGCATGCGGGAATATCCGAGGGATCATGGCAACCTGTATTCTCGATCTGAGAAACAGGTCTATCATCAAGCAAATAACCCGAAGCCCACTTATCGCGACCATAGGGAACGCATTGCTTCCTATTGGCAGCAAAATTGCCGGTTCCATGAAAATACCAATGAAAATGGTTGTGAATATGAAGGCCATAGCAAACGATACCCAACTGGTTAAGCTGCTGATGAAAGATAAAAGAACCTCAGGTGCAAGGGTACCTCTGGCCTTTATGCAATCTATGCTTCATCCTGTCCTTCAGACAGAACCGGAAGACTTCACGGCTTGTCCGTTTCTCCTGGTGCATCCGGGTGATGATCGCTGGACCGATATCCGGTTAAGCCGGTTATTCTATGATCGGCTGGCCTGTGAAAAGGAACTTCATGTTTTGGAAGGGGCCGGACATTTTCCCGTAGAGGCAACAGCTTTGAAGCAGTTGGAAAACGTGTGTATCAATTTCCTTGGAAAACATGTGGTATAGCATATAGTGATGGGGGATTTCTGTATCAGCGCAGAGCACGGCCGGAGATTGTATAAAACACCAACATGCCCAATGGCAAGGTGTTTCTTTTTTTATCAATCAGGTTGTTCCATATGATATAATGTCAAATGAATCGATATGTCGGTCGCGGTGCTGCTGAAGCGCTGAAAGGCAGCCCGGGGTTTTGCCTGCAGGCCTGATAATGCTACGTCTGGAACAGGCAAAAATCGTATGACAGATGAGGCATAAATTCAAGTTGAAATGGGCTTCATGCATATCGAAGATGGATTTCCCAATGTTGAACTGATCCCATGATAGAGTTGTTATTTTAAAAATTCGATATAAGGGAGTATCAATGACGATGAATGCCGATATCAAATATCCGCTGTATGAGACCACAGTCTTTGAGAATTTCCGCGTTATGGTTGAAAATGTAGCCAGGAAATATCCCGATCGAATAGCCTATTCCTATAAAAAGGATCCGCACGATACAAAGACTGTCGATGTCACCTTCAGCGAAGTACGCGACTATGTCAGGAATATGGGGACAGAGCTGATAGCTTTGGGTTGTACCGACAAAAAGGTCGCCATTGTGGGCGAAACATCACTAAACTGGATCTGCAGTTATTTTGCGCTGATCGCCATAGGCGCGATTGTGGTCCCGATAGACAAGGATATGCCCCTTGATGAATTAACGGGGATCCTCGATTTTGCCGAGTGCGAATATATTGTCTACAGCACTGCTGTCGAAGAAAAGATCATGCAGATAGGCAGCAGTGTTCCTACTTTGAAGACCTATATATGCATGGGCGAGCCCAAAATGGCATCAGCCCTCAAGCTCTCGGACCTGGTTGAAAAGGGTAAAGAGAGATTTGAAAACGGCGATAATTCATACTATGACTATGAAATCGATCCCGACAGGCTTGCCACCATCGTTTTCACATCCGGAACGACGGGCAAAAGCAAGGGTGTCATGCTGTCCCAGAGAAATATTGCCTCGGACATGACACAGGGTATGTATCTCTTTGCCATAACCCCAAAGACCATGGCCGTGCTTCCACCGCATCACACCTATTGCTCTACGGTGGTTTTTGTGGGACATTTTGCGCAGGGCTGTACGACCTTTATTTGCAGCGGACTTAAGTATTTCATGAACGAAGTGAAGGAGCAACAGCCCAGCCACCTGGTCCTCGTGCCGCTGTTTGTGGAAACCATGTATAAAAGGATTTGGGCCACTGCACAGAAAAGCGGGAAGGCTGGTATGCTCAGGCGCATGATAAAAGTCAGCAATTTCTTGAGGAAAATAGGCATCGATTTACGGCGCGTATTCTTTAAGAGCATACTGGACAATTTTGGCGGCAAGCTGGAGATGATCATTACGGGCGGCGCGGCCATCAACCAGGATATCATCGATATGTTTGAAGCCATTGGAATAACCGTTCTTAACGGATATGGCATAACCGAGTGCTCGCCCCTGGTTTCATGCAACAGGAACAAGTATCAGAAAAAAGGCAGTGTCGGTGTGCCCATCATTGGCGAGCAGATTAAGATCAAAGACCCGGACGAAAACGGGGAGGGCGAGATCTGCGTCAAGGGACCCAATGTCATGCTGGGGTATTACAAGAACCCCGAGGCTACTGCCGCAGCCTTCGATGAAGAGGGTTACTTCATGACGGGAGATTATGGCAAGCTTGACGATGGGGGCTGGCTGTATATCACCGGCAGACGGAAGAATATCATCATACTGAGCAATGGCAAGAATGTCTATCCTGAGGAGATCGAGCTTGAGGTGCAGAGGATAGAAGGCGTCTCAGAGGTTGTCGTTTATGCCGGTGAATCAAAGAACCAGAACAATAAGGAAGTTATCGTTGCCGAGATATTCCCGGATTACGAACTGCTTAAATTAAAGGGGATTGAAGGCAAGGAGGCTATCCAGGCATACTTCAATCAGGAGATAAAGAAGGTCAATAGCAGAATGGCACCCCATAAGACCATCAGAAAGGTGAAGATCCGCGAAGAGGAATTCATTAAGAATACTTCAAAGAAAATACTCCGCCATGCTATTGATAAGAGTATTGACAATGAGGATGCCATGCAGGGTTGAAACACCATGAAAGTAGAACATAGGACCTCTGACAGGCGGGGACGATTTTGGTCTTCCATTATTTATATAAGCCCTGTTATAATAATTCATATCTGCGTCACCAACCTGACAGAATACCAGGTTTGATGCATGATATACCATATCAGAAGACGGCCACCGGCCATATAACTGCTGTGGCAACTTCAGGACAGTCGACTATGGGGGGAAGACATTATGAAAAAGGTAAGGGTTATATCCATTGTATTGCTGTGTGTACTATTATTAGGCGCCTGTGGAAGTAGCAAAGAAATAAGCAGTAATGTCACTGGTAATGAGGAAACTCAAACTGAAGCCCAATTTGAGGATAACGGAAAAGACATAAGCCAGTCTGGAACTGAAAGCGTGGATAACGAAAATGACACAAGCCAAACTGCCTTAGAAACGCCTCCTGAGGATTGGGCGCCAAACCCCATATCGGATTTCGATTATAAATATAGAGATGAGCTTCAAGGTTTGGAAGTGAGTTATAAAGGCACATCCGAGAAAGTGTGGTTTCCATCTGAAATCAATGGTGACCCTGTCGTAGCTATCCAATCAACGCAAAACCCCGAAGTAGTAAAAGAGGTTTACATTCCCGAAGGTGTAAAAGTATTACGAGAATTTGCGTTTTCTGATTGTAAAAACCTAAGCTATATCGCTTTGCCTGACAGTGTGACGAAAATAGGCTCAAATGCCTTTTACAAGTGCTCTTCCCTGACTGATATAAGATTTCCGTCGAATTTAAAAGTGATAGGCAGCACGGCTTTTAATAATGTGCCGCTGACTGAAATAGTATTGCCTGAGGGTTTGGAGGTTATAGAGGAATTTGCCTTTGAGGAATGTAAAGAGCTTACTTCCGTCGTTATTCCGGGCAGTGTGAAAAAAATTAGGCTCTGGGCATTTTACAACTGTGAAAAACTTGCTCAAATAACGCTGGCTGATCCGGATGCTATATTTGAAATCGGTAATACGGCATTTAACGGGACTTACTGGTACAATATGCAGCCTGAAGGGTTTATCCGTCTTGGTAGCAATCTGGTCGCACATAAGGGGAATATTACAGAATCAAAATTGGTTATTCCTGAAGGGACCAAGGCAATAGCACAAGATATAACCAGAATTGAGTACATAGAAAATGTTACGGAAATCGTGCTGCCTGAGGGGCTAAAAATCATAGGTGAAGGAGCTTTCATGGATGCAGGAATGCTTCAAACTGTAAATATTCCTGAAAGTGTTGAATATATCGGGAATAATGCTTTCGGCAAATGTAAACAACTGGACGAGGCTACAAAAGAACGTATAAAGCAGTTAAACCCCGATGCTATATGGTATTAGCATAAATACTTATCACGTTTGAACCGATTGTCGAATGTATTATCCCGTTTATCACGCCACGCATTCTATTGCTGACCTTCGGCGGGATTGCGAGGATTACCAATGCGTGTATTGACATAGAAGGGAAATACAAGGGGAATCCTATTGACAGGGCAAGCTGTGATATATTAAAATATACGGCAAATATAATATTTGGAGAAGCGATGACGAAGAGGAGTAGCATGAATTATCGTTTACAGAGAGCGGGGAATGGTGAGAACCCGTAAAGTGAATTCATGTGAAGAACACTTCACCAGCTTCAATCTGAAAGCCACAGTGCATGGCATGTGGCAAGTAGGTGCGACGTAGGCCGAACGTTAAAGCGGCAAACACTAAGAAGTGACTGTACAATGGAGTGCAGTAATTCAGGTGGTACCGCGGACGAATGATAGTGCTGTTCGCCCTGATATTTTCATGTCGGGCGAGCAGCTTTTTTAATTATATGGGCGCTCTCCCGATACCGTGAGTTTGATAAAAGATGAGGAGGGAGAATTTATGGCAGAGGTTTATCGTACCAGGACCATGAACCAAATCACCGAAGAAGATATCGGCAGCGTCCTTAAAATTGCGGGATGGGTGGAAAACATCCGGGACCACGGCGGCGTGTCCTTTATTGACCTGAGGGACATGTATGGTGTCATGCAGGTGGTCTTCAGAAACATCGAGCTGCCAAAAGGCGTCAGAAAGGAAGAATGCTTATCCATTGAAGGTGTGATTGAAAAACGGGATGAAGAAACCTACAACCCCAAGATTCCCACCGGCACCATTGAGCTTGTGGCGGATAAAGTGACGGTTTTGGGCCGGGTGTACAGGGATCTGCCCTTTGAAGTCGTCACTTCCAGGGAGATTCGGGAGGACGTGCGCCTAAAGTACCGTTACCTTGATTTAAGAAACCGCAAGGTAAAGGACAATATCCTCTTCAGGTCCCAGGTCATCAGCTTCTTAAGGCAGAAGATGACCGAGATGGGCTTTGTCGAAATCCAGACACCGATTCTTTCTGCCTCCTCTCCCGAAGGAGCACGGGATTATATCGTTCCGTCAAGAAAACATAAAGGGAAGTTTTATGCGCTGCCCCAGGCGCCCCAGATTTATAAGCAGCTGCTGATGGTCTCGGGCTTTGACAAGTATTTTCAGATCGCCCCCTGCTTCCGTGACGAGGATGCGCGGGCCGATCGCTCTCCCGGAGAGTTCTATCAGCTCGACTTTGAAATGAGCTTTGCCACCCAGGAAGATGTTTTCCGCGTGGGCGAGGAGGTGCTGACGGCAACCTTCAAAAAGTTCGCCCCCGAAGGGTATACCATCACCGAGGCACCGTTCCCCGTTTTCAGCTACAAGCAGGCCATGCTGGAATTCGGCACCGATAAGCCGGACCTTAGAAATCCCCTGCGCATCATCGATGTGACCGATTTCTTCCAGAAATGCTCGTTCAAGCCCTTCCATAACAAGACGGTCCGGGCCATCAAGGTGCATGCCGACATGTCCAAGGGCTTCCATGAAAAACTGCTGGAATATGCGCTGTCCATCGGCATGGGTGGGCTAGGTTACCTTGAGATCCAGGAGGATATGACCTACAAAGGCCCCATCGACAAATACATCCCCGCAGAAATAAAAGGTGAGCTGGCCCGGATTGCCGGCCTTATACCCGGCGATACCATATTCTTCATTGCCGACAAGGAGAAGCTTGCCAACAAGTACGCGGGGCTCATCCGCAATGAGCTGGGCAAGCGCCTCGACATATGCGAGAAGAATGCTTACCGCTTCTGTTATGTCAATGATTTTCCGATGTATGAAATGGATGAGGAGACCGGGAAAATCCAATTTACCCATAACCCCTTCTCCATGCCCCAGGGTGGGCTGGAGGCCCTGACTACCAAGGATCCTCTGGACATCCTGGCTTACCAGTATGACATCGTCTGCAACGGCGTTGAACTTTCTTCGGGCGCGGTCCGCAACCACGACCTGGATATCATGGTAAAGGCTTTCGAGATTGCGGGCTATGATGAGGAAACCTTGAAAAAGAAGTTCGGCGCGCTTTATAATGCTTTCCAGTACGGGCCGCCACCCCATGCCGGCATGGCCCCGGGGATCGAGCGGATGATCATGCTGCTCAGGAACGAGGAAAACATCCGCGAGGTTGTGGCCTTCCCCATGAACAGTAACGCACAGGACCTGTTGTGCGGCGCGCCAGGCGAGGTAACCGAACAGCAGCTGCGTGAGGTGCATATTAAAATCCGGAATTAAGCATGTCAAAAATCATCCGGCCAAACGTGACAGCCGGTCGCTGTCAGAAATGGAGTGAGGATTATGGCGATTTCAAAAGCCGAGATAGAAAAGCTCGCGAAACTTGCAAAACTGAGCTTCTCGGATGAAGAGCTTGAGCGGTTTACAGCCGAGTTTGACGAGATAATTGCCTTTGCGGATACCATCAACCAATCCATCGAGGGCGGAACCGAGCAGATTAGAAGCGTGGGTGCGAGGATGGTCTCCTTTGACGACCTGCGCCCAGATGAAGTAATGCCGTCCCTGCCCAATGAAAAGATCCTTTCCAATGTTGAAGGGTATAACGGATTTTTCAGTGTGGAAAGGAGTAAAAAATGAGAGCGGGAATATCTGAACTGGCCATAAAACTGCGTAACCGCGAAATTTCAGCGGTGGAGCTGACCAAAGCCTATATCGATGCCATTGAAAAACTGAATCCAACCCTCAATGCCTATGTGCATCTGACCTTTGATATTGCCCTGAAGGCAGCGGAGCAGGCCGACCAAATGCTTAAGGAGGGCGATGCGCCGCCCCTCTGCGGCATCCCCATGGCCCTGAAGGACAATATCTGCACCGACGGGCTTCCCACCACCTGCTGCTCCAGGATCCTTACGGGCTTTAAGCCATATTATGATGCGACCGTGTGGGAGAAGCTGAAAAAGCAGGGTGCGGTGCTTCTGGGCAAGACAAACATGGACGAATTCGCCATGGGTAGCACCTCGGAAACCAGTTGTTATGGGGCGCCGCTGAATCCCAGGAACACGAATTATGTGACCGGTGGTTCTTCGGGCGGCTCGGCCGCGGCCGTTTGCGCCAACCTTGCGGTATACAGCCTGGGTTCGGATACGGGCGGCTCCATCCGCCAGCCGGCTTCCTTCTGCGGTGTGGTTGGGCTTAAACCTACCTATGGCGCGGTATCCCGTTATGGGCTCATCGCTTACGGAAGCTCCCTGGATCAGATAGGGCCTCTGACAAACAGCGTGAAGGATGCGGCCATCGTTTTTGATGCCGTCAGAGGCGGCGACAAACGTGATCAGACCAGCGTGGATTATGATTATGGCCCATCACTGACCCAATGCCTGGAGCAGGATGTAAAGGGCTTGCGCATCGGTGTGGCCGAGGAATTCTTTGAAGGAATCAATCCGGAGATCAAGTCGAAGATTGAGGAAGCCATCGCCCTGCTTGAAAAGAACGGGGCGAAAATCGAGCATATCCGGCTTCCGGCCCTGAAGCTGGCGCTTCCGGTCTATTACATCATCGCCTGCGCGGAAGCCTCTTCCAACCTGGGACGTTACGACGGCATCCGCTATGGCTACCGCACAGCCTCCTATACCAGCATTGAGGAAATGATTGTTAAAACCAGGAGCGAAGGCTTCGGTGACGAGGTCAAGCGCCGCATCATGCTGGGTACCTATGTGCTGTCCAGCGGCTATTATGATGCCTACTACAAGAAAGCCTGCCTGATTCGTGAAGAAATCAACCGGGAATTCGACGCCGTCTTTGAAACATGTGACGTGCTCGTTGCGCCTACGGCCCCCAATACTGCATTCCCGCTGAACTATAAGGGGGCCAGCCCCGTGGAGATCTATTTATCGGACATCTGCACCGTGCCTGTCAACATCGCAGGCGTTCCGGCCATCTCGGTTCCCTGCGGAGTAGATGCCAAGGGGCTTCCCATCGGCATGCAGATCATCGGTAAGAAGTTTGACGAGGCAACGGTGCTTCAGGTGGCTCATTTCTATGAACAAAGCGCCGGAGAAGTGATTGGTGCTTACGAAGGAGGTGCCGGGATATGAATTATGAAATTGTCTGCGGCATTGAAACCCATATTGAGCTTGCGACCAAAACCAAGATTTTCTGCGGCTGCACCACCGAATTCGGGGGAGAGCCCAACACACATTGCTGCCCTGTTTGCACCGGTCAGCCGGGAACCCTTCCCATCCTCAACCAGAAAGTGGTGGAATATGCCATTAAGGCGGGACTTGCGCTGAATTGCAAGATCAATACCAAGTCCCATATGGACCGGAAGAACTATGTCTATCCCGACTTGCCCAAGGCCTACCAGATCTCGCAATATGACGAGCCCCTCTGCGAAAAGGGGTATATCGAACTGGACAGCGGCAAGCGCATCGGTATCACCCGCATCCATATCGAGGAGGATGCCGGAAAGCTCGTCCATGAGAACGGGTATACCTATATCGACTATAACCGCGGCGGCGTTCCGCTGATTGAGATCGTTTCTGAGCCCGATATTTCTTCAGCCGAAGAGGCAAGGGAGTATGCCGAAAAGCTGCAGCTGACCATGCGCTATATCGGCATATCGGACTGCAAAATGCAGGAAGGCTCCATGCGCTGCGATGTCAATCTCTCGCTGCGAAAGCCCGGCGATCCCAATTTCGGCGTAAGAACCGAAATCAAGAACATTAACTCTTTGAGCTTCATTCAAAAGGCCGTCATAGCCGAGGCGGAAAGGCAGGCCGATATCCTGGATGCGGGGGGAACCGTTGTCCAGCAGACCATGCGCTACGATGAGGCAACCAACAGCGTCACCCCGATGCGCGATAAGGAAAACTCCGATGATTACCGCTATTTCCCCGATCCCGACATTCTGAGGTTTTGCATTGACGAGGCGAAGGTGGAAGAAATCCGGGCGTCCTTGCCCGAGCTGCCCTTTGCAAAACTCAGGCGATACGTGAATGACCTGGGGCTTCCCGAAGCCACAGCCAAACAGATCTCCAGGTACAGAAAGGTGGCCGAATTCTTTGAAGGTGCTCTGGCTGAGGGTGCAAGCGTAAAGAATGCGGCCAACCTGATTGTCGGTACCATCTTTTCCAACATGGACACCGAGGAGGAAAAGGAGCTGTTTGCCGTCAGGATTTCCGCCGCCCAGTTTGCCGCGCTCGTCAAGCTGGCTGACGAGAAGAAAATCAACATCGGCGTTGCCCAGAGTACCTTGCAGAAGATGCTGGAAAGCGGCAAACCGGTGGAGGAGTTCATCAAGCCGGAGGATCTTGTGGGCATCTCCGACGAGATGCTTGAAAACCTTTGCAGGGAAGCCATCGAAGCCAATCCCAGGGCGGTAGACGATGTCAGAAACGGCAAGGACAAGGCCATCAATGTGATGTTCGGCTACATCATGAAGAAGACCGGCGGTAAGGCGGACATCCGCAAGGCGGAAGCCTTGTTGCGAAAGCTGATCGGACCGTAAAAATGCAGGATATGCAAGATGGCGGCGTCAAGAAAGGATTGTGAGGGCTGCAGGACTGAAAGACGCCCTGCTCGATCCATTTAGCAGGAAACAGCAGGATAAAGGCGATAAAAGCGGTTTCTGGCTCAGCGCGCAAGAAGCGCAGAAGTTATAAACTGGGAAAAGCAAAACGGCACCGGTATTGCTCAATTTCAAAATGAAATTTTTGATTTTGCATCTTGCAAAACATGAAGGAGTCTGGTAAAATATATAACATGAAGAATCCAGAGAAGGATTCGGGTCAACGGACCTAAGCAGTTGCATAGTGTTTTGTCGGAAACAAAGGCGTTTCACCAAGTGGGTGGAGCGCCTTTTTTCATTGTTTTGTTTGCAGCCGGTGACGAACCGGAATAAATACTCAAATTTGCGAGACAGAACAAGCTTTAATAGTGAAAGGGGAATAGGTCATGGAAAGCATGGAAAGATGTATTCAAGAGATCGGTTCCGGTGTGTTTGGTTCAGCCGTGTTCAGTGACACGGTCATGCAGGAGCGCCTGCCAAAACCTATTTATAAGAAGCTGAAGAAAACCATTAAGGAAGGCCTTCCGCTTGATCCGGATGTAGCCGAAGTCGTGGCCTGTGTGATGAAGGATTGGGCGGTTGAAATGGGTGCAACCCATTTTACCCACTGGTTCCAGCCGCTGACCGGCGTTACTGCTGAAAAGCATGACTCCTTCCTGTCGCCTACCGGGGATGGCAAGGCCATTATGGAATTCTCAGGCAAGGAGCTCATCAAGGGTGAGCCCGATGCTTCATCCTTCCCCTCCGGTGGTCTTCGCGCAACCTTCGAAGCCAGGGGCTATACCGCATGGGATTGTACTTCCCCTGCATTTGTTAAGGACAAAACGCTGTACATTCCCACCGCCTTCTGCTCCTATACCGGTGAGGCCCTGGACCTGAAAACCCCGCTTCTGCGTTCAATGGAAGCCCTCTCTAAGCAAGCGCTTCGCATTCTGAAACTCTTTGGCGATACCACCACCAAGCGGGTTGTCACGACACTGGGTCCTGAGCAGGAGTACTTCCTTGTGGACAAGGAATACTTCCTGAAGCGTAAGGATTTGGTTTATACCGGCAGAACCCTGTTTGGCGCCAAGCCGCCCAAGGGACAGGAGCTGGAGGATCACTATTTTGGCATTATCAAGGAGAAGGTCTCCCGCTTCATGCATGATCTGGATGCCGAGCTCTGGAAACTTGGAGTTTCCGCAAAAACCAAGCACAATGAGGTTGCGCCTGCGCAGCATGAGCTGGCTCCGGTATTTGCCACCACCAATATTGCAACCGACCATAACCAGCTGACCATGGAGATCATGAAAAAGGTGGCCGACAGGCACGGACTGGCATGCCTCTTGCATGAAAAGCCGTTCGCAGGTGTCAATGGTTCCGGTAAGCACAATAACTGGTCCATCTCAACCGACGATGGCAAGAACCTGCTCGATCCCGGAACAACGCCATCGGAAAATGCCCAGTTCCTCATTTTCCTGGTGGCTGTTATCAAGGCTGTGGATGAGTATGCGGATCTGTTGCGCTTCTCCGTTGCCTCAGCCGGTAACGACCACAGACTGGGAGCCAACGAGGCGCCTCCGGCCATCATGTCCATCTTCCTTGGCGACGAGCTGACCAGCGTTATCGAGCAGATTGAGACCGGTGTGGTCAAGAACAATGGAACCAGCAGAACCCTGGAGATCGGTGTATCCACGCTTCCGGTTCTTCCGAAGGATACCACCGACAGAAACAGAACTTCTCCCTTCGCCTTTACAGGCAATAAGTTCGAGTTCAGGTCCGTGGGTTCCTCGCAATCCATTGCCACCCCGAACTTTATCATCAATACCATTGTAGCCGAAACGCTGAGTCAAATCGCTGATCGTCTCGAAAAGGCAGAGGACTTCCAGGCTGAAGTGAATGCCGTGGTCAAGGAAATTATTAAGAACCACAAGCGCATTATCTTCAATGGCAACAACTATTCCGAGGAATGGGTCGCCGAGGCCCAGAGAAGAGGCCTGCCCAACCTGAAAACAACCGTTGATGCCATTCCTGCACTGATTGCGGAGAAGAACGTCAAGGTGCTTGAAAAGCACGGCGTTTTGAACGCTGCAGAAGTGCATTCCCGCTATGAAATCTGCCTGGAGAACTATATCAAGACAATCCGCATAGAAGCCCTGACCATGATCGAAATGGCAAGCAGGCAAATCCTCCCGGCATGCATGGCTTATACAGGAAAGGTTGCATCCACCGTTGCATCCCTCAATGCGGCAGGTGCGGATGCCTCTTTCGCCAAGGACGAGCTGGATAAGCTCGTATCGCTGACATCCAGCCTGAAGGCCGCCATCGACAAGCTCGGTGCCAAGCTCGAAGAGGTGGATGCGCATGAAGGAGATTCCCTGGCTCATGCCCGCGCCTATAAGGATGTCATCATTCCGCAGATGAACGAACTGCGCGACGTTGCCGACAAGCTTGAAACCGTGGTGGATGCAAGCCTGTGGCCGATACCTACATACGGTGATCTGCTGTTCAGCGTCATCTGACAGGCACTTGTTAGATAGCTCGGTTCGACATGTCGGGAATGAGCTGAGTAGAATAGCATGGCGTACATAAAACTGGCAGATAACCGAGCCTGGTTATCTGCCAGTTTTTACATTGAGCCAAACCGGCATATGAAAGAACCCTGATATCACAAAGCCAAAGGATGTGATGAATCGATGAAACCTGTAATTGGTGTTATGCCCCTATGGGATGATGAAAAAGATAGTCTTTGGATGTTGCCGGGGTATCTTGACGGAATAACGGAAGCCGGCGGATTGCCTGTCATTTTGCCGTTCACCGATAAAATCGATGAAATCACACAGCTTGCAGATATGTGTGACGGCTTTTTGTTTACCGGCGGGCATGATGTTTCGGCCGGGCTTTATGGAGAGGAACCGATAGGGGATCTGATTGAAAGCTGTTTAAAAAGAGATGTCATGGAAAAAGTTTATCTTGAAATAGCCATAGATGATAACAAGCCCATATTAGGCATTTGCAGAGGTATACAGCTCATTAATGCTGCATTGGGCGGCAGCCTGTATCAGGATATCCCGTTGCAGTACCCCACAAAAATAACGCATTGTCAAAATGCCCCTTATGACGTTCCTGTACATACGGTAAGCATTATTGAAAAAACCCCTCTGTTCAGCTTGCTTAATACTACGAGACTTCCGGTTAACAGCCTGCACCATCAGGCCATAAAACAACTGTCGCCTGTGCTGAAAGAAATGGCAATATCTGAGGACGGGTTAATCGAAGCGGTTTATATGCCCGGACATAGATTTTTATGGGCTGTACAATGGCATCCCGAGTATTCTCACAAGACAGATTCCAACAGCAAAGCTATTTTTTCTGAGTTCGTCAAGTCTATGATTTAATGGTAGACCCTTTTGATAAGAAGGCAGATAACCAAACCTGGTTATCTGCCATTGATGCTGTCCCGCAATACTTTATGGAGCCATCACATGTACCTGGACTTAAGCCCCATGGATCATGCATGTTTGTAATTAATCATCCTGGCATATAATTTATGAATCCCGAATTTCCAGCAAAGCAGCATGCCCACGACGGCACCGACCACGGCCTGAAGTATCTGGAAAGGCAACTTCAGCAAAGCATACTCCGGCGTGCTGTATATGAAGGCTCTGCCAAGCGAATACCCAACGACCATGATGACAGCGCCGACGGCAACGCCTATTCCCGATGCAAGACGAGGGTTGCTTTTCAGGAATCTGTGCGCAAACAATGAAATGACAACAGCCTGAAGACCATGCGTAACAAGGGAAACAAACATCGGTGCAGGGTAGAACAGAAAATCGCCGATAAACGCTCCGATACCGCCTACCACAAATGCCTGCAATGGATCCAACAGGATTGCTGCCAGGCAAATCACGATGTCATTCAAATACAGGTGTCCTCCCGGAACCGGTATCCCGAAAGAACTTAGCGCGATATTCATTGCCATAAACAGGGCAGTTACTGTCAGCTTAACAGTGGTGTTAGAGCCGTTATTCATGTTTACGTATCCCCTTTATTGATTTATTGGATGTCTTCTTTACAAAATCGTGAAATAAGCATACAATAAATCTGATACTATAAAAATAACCAGAACAAGAGGATTTTATATAACCAGATGAACTATCATATCGATACCAGGTCATCTGTACCTGCCTACATGCAACTGTATAAATTCATTAAACAGGATATCCTATCCGAAGTTTATCCTTATGGAAGCCGTCTGCCTTCAAAAAGGACCATTGCCGAGGAGACCGGTGTAAGCGTTGTTACCGTTGAGCATGCGATTGCATTGCTGAGCGAAGAAGGTTATATCGAAACGCGCCAGCGCAGCGGCTGTTTTGTTATCTATAATAAATCTGATTTTCATGGAACTCCGTTATTGAAGAGTATCACATTTCCTGAAATCCAGCCACAATCCAGCAGTGTGGGAGACTTTCCGTTTTCGGTATTTGCCAAAACCATGAGAAAAGTCTTGAATCATTATGGGAATCGGATCTTTGTAAAATCCCCCAACAGCGGATGTGATGAACTGAGAACCGAAATTTGCTTATATCTTGCCAGAAGCCGCGGAATATTCGTCAAGCCGTTACAGATTATTGTGGGATCCGGTGCGGAATATCTTTATGGCCTGATTGCCCAGCTTTTCAGAGACAGGAAAAAATTTGCCCTGGAACAGCCCTCGTACGACAAGATCAGGAAAGTCTATAAAGCCATGGGCATACAATGCGATATGCTTTCCATGACGCAGGACGGCATAGCTTCAAAAGAATTGGAACGAACAGATGCAACCGTATTGCATGTCACTCCGTTCAACAGTTTTCCAAGCGGTGTTACCGCCGGCATATCCAAAAAACATGAATACCTTCGTTGGGCAAAACAAAGGGATGGTTTTATTATTGAGGATAATTATGATTCTGAACTGACAGTTTCCAAAAAGCCGGAGGATCCGCTCTTTTCCATAACCACTGATTCCAATGTGGTTTATGTCAATACTTTTTCAAAAACCATTGCCCCGTCCATGCGTATCGGTTATATGATTCTGCCGGAAAAACTGCTGGAAGATTTTCAGCGCCGGCTTGGCTTTTATTCCTGTACAGTACCTGTGTTTGAGCAGCTTGTCCTTGCCGAGCTGCTGCGCAATGGCGATTTCGAACGGCATATAAACCGTGTGCGGCGAAAAAAGCGGAAAGCGGTTAATGCTGTTGGCAATGACAGTCTGAATAACGAAAAATCATTTTGACCTGCTATATTAATGCCTGCTTTGTTTGACTTAAAAAACACGGGATGCTAAAATTTCTGGTAAAACCAGGAATTCAAAATAATTTCATCTCAGAAAGAAGTGAATGCATTGGGTTACAGTATAGATGCCGATACAATGAAGTTCTTGAAAAAAGCCCAGAAAAATGAGATAACCGAACATCGCATTTATCTGAAGCTGTCCTCATTCAGGAAGAATAGAAAAAACAGTGAGATTCTCCGGCAAATCGCAGGGGATGAGCTCAAGCACCACGACGTGCTGAAAAGGTTTACAGGAACGGATGCAAAGCCCAATCTCCTGAAAGTATGGTTTTACACTTTCGTATCTACCCTATTGGGCATTACATTTGGCATAAAGCTCATGGAGCGCGGCGAAAAAAGCTCGGAAAAAGTATATAGGGAACTTGGAGAAAAAATCGAGGAGTTCAAAAGATTATCAAATGATGAGGACAGGCATGAGAGAGAACTGGTTGCAATCATCGAAGAGGAAAAGCTTCAGTATGTAGGTTCCATGGTCCTTGGACTGAATGATGCCCTGGTGGAACTGACCGGTACGCTGGCCGGTCTCACCTTCGCTTTGAAGAATACACGGCTCATAGCACTTTCAGGACTGATAACAGGTATAGCGGCTTCACTCTCCATGGCTGCATCGGAATACCTTTCAACCAGAACAGAGCAGGATAGCGGCCGCGCTCTGAAATCATCCTTGTATACAGGCGTAACCTATATTTTCACCGTTGCGATTCTGGTACTTCCTTACCTTTTCCTCTCCAATTATGTGCTCAGTCTGGTGGTCACTATTATTGCAGCTATAATCATCATACTTGCCTTTAATTTCTATATTTCGATGGCCAAGGATCTTCCGCTGAAAGAGAGATTCTTTGAAATGGCCGGCATCAGCCTGGGAGTGGCAATCATTTCCTTTGGCATCGGGTATCTCGTCAGAATATTCCTCGGGGTTGATATTTAGCCGTGCTGCAAACTTCAGAGCCGATTATCCAGTGGGAAGCGTGAAAAGAACCGGCAGATAACCCGATACGGTTACCTGCCGGTTTTTAATACCCAATCCAACCAAACCCTTTATTTTTTACGCGAACCGATTTCTGATTCGTCCTCAACGTAGGACATGCGGTTAATGGGGTTAATATTCCCGTTCTTTATGCTGAATACCGTCCAGAGATTCCCTTCCTGGTTTATCGGAACATTAAAGATCGCTGCCAGGGAGCCTTCCCGGTATACCTTTACCTGGGCGCCTGAACTGGATAATGATTTGTCCGATGTTTTGGAACGGGCTGAAAAGTTATGGACATGGAACGTATATGTCCCGCCGGTATCTTTATAAATTGTAGTGGTTTCGGGTCCATAACCGTTTGAAGCATCAAGCTCAAGGACAGCAATCTTTTTGCCTTCGGAATAGGCTTCATTTTTGCTGTAATAGATATGGAAGCTGGTGGAATCGGACAGTGTACCTACCAGGTGCGAATCCAGATCCTGCGGGGAGTCTCCCCAGGTCAGAACGATGCGCATCTCTCCTTTCTTCATGGCAGGCGTTACCGTACCGTTCTGATTATCCGTGTCTCTGCCGCCAATCGAGATGATATTAAAGTGTTCTTTTATATAATTTGGCCCGGAAACCTCAGCCGTGTAATTCCCGGCGGGCAGATCGACAGAATACCTGCCACTTTTTGATGTAACTGTTTCAGCTACGATTTTGCCCTTTGTCGCATTGATTCCCTCTCTGAACTTTATGGACAGGCCCTTAACCCCCGACCCGTCAAGAGCGTCTTTGACCATTCCGGACACCGTACCAGTTCCTGCGTATTTATTGCGTACGATATACAGATCGGGAATGTATGTGGTCGTATCTTCCTGGATGGACAGATAGATTTCGGCCGCAATGTAGTTGTCTTTGGTTACAACAGCCTTGTAATTGCCGACAGGAAGCGGGATTCTGAAAAATCCATGTGGATCGGATGTTGCCTGGTCTGATTTCTCATAGCCTTGCCCTTTTTCCCTGTAAAAACGGATATCTGCCCCCGGGATTTCTGCGTGTGTAACAGCATCTTTTATCCGTCCTTCAAAAATGCCCCGGGCACTGGTGTCAATAACGCGGACCCTGCAGGTGTCCTTAATGCGCCCATCGGCTGTTGAAACGGTAATGATGGCAGTCCCTTCTTTTTTACCTGATACCAGGCCATTATTGTCGACTACCGCCACATTGGTATCGCTGCTGGACCAGATGAGGTCCTTTTTTGAAATATCCGAAGAAAGGATCGTTGCATGGAGCCGGGCGGATTCCGATACCTTCAGTGTCAGTTCATACCTGTCAAGCTGTATGCTTGCAACGTCAGCAATAGTTTTGGCAGGATCGTTACCCCACACGAGTTTTCCTTTTACGAAACCGGGAACCCTGTTCTGCGCCACATAGGTCTTGGCTGAGCGGTTGAAGGAATAGTCATTCTCCTGGTTGAAATCGCTCCAGTCTTCCTTGGCGATTCGGATATGTATCTCAACACTCTCACCGGGCTGCAGCATGATATTCCCGCTTTTAAAGCCAACTTCGAAACAGCTGTCAATATTGCCGGCATCTGATACGACCGTGCTGAATTTTCCGGTTACCATGCCGGTATCACCCTTGCTGAACCAGTCGCACCAGAACCTTTGTTTCTTATTACCGTCTGCTGTGTAGTAATACCTGGCGCTTATATCGGACAATGGGATCGGGACATCTCCCGTGTTGGTGATCTTGAACCAGGGGAAAAGCGTATTGATACGCTCGGCTGTGTTTCCGTTATACACCTCAACCTTGATGGAAGGTTCATTCTTAGATTTTGCAGCCGATACGACCAAAGGGGATATCCCGCTGAAAATGATGCACAGAATAAGCATGATGATGGATCCTGACAATAACTTTGACCGCTTTTTCATAACGACCACCCAAACCCTTCCTCATCCTATTATGCAGGCATTTCATTATATTGTAATCCCAAGGAGAGAATACCAATATAAACTGCAAATATCAAGCCTGATATTACCCCGTTACTGCATATTTCCCATTGCAAATATAGGGTGGACTGGATGGCACCATGCTGAAAACCTTTTTTATTTCTCTGAGATATTGACAAAAATCTGTATATAGACATAATATATAAGCATGATATATCAGAATGATATATTGATGAAGATGTTACGGAGTACGTGTATGAAACGACAACCCATCAGGAAATTGGTCTTATTGGTTTCTTTGCTTCTGTTTCCGGTTACGATGTGGTATTTTTCTCCCGCTATAATCATCATGGGAATGGCAGAGCATATTTTGACCGGAAGCTTTTTTGTATTCCTGCTTATGTTGATTCTGTCCATGTTTTTGGGAAGGAGCTTTTGCGGCTATCTTTGTCCTGCCGGAGGTCTGCAGGAATGTGTGGCCGGTGTCAACGGAAAACCTGCAAAGCAGGGCAAAAGAAGAGCAATAAAATATGTCATCTGGACCGTATGGATAGCCGTCATCGTCATCTCTTTTATTTCAGGCGAAGGGACATTACATGTTGATGTATTTTATATGACTGATCATGGCGTGTCGGTAACCGAAATAGCCAACTATTTGGTTTACTACGCTGTTATTCTGCTTTTGATTCTGCCACCCTTGATTTATGGCCGACGCGCGGCCTGTCATTACATATGCTGGATGGTCCCGTTCATGGTGATTGGAGAGAAAATCGGGCAGATGCTCCATATCCCACAGCTTCATGTATCAGCCGATAACAGGAAATGCATTTCATGCAAAAAATGCGAGACGGTCTGCCCGATGGGACTTAGGGTGGAACAGATGATTAGGGAGAATAATCATTGTCAATGCAGCGATTGTATTCAGTGCGGAGCTTGCGTTGACAGTTGTCCGAAAAATGTGCTGTCATATTCATGGAAAGCGGAAAGGCGGGTTTGACTGCTATGAAAGATCTGGTTGTCTATTATTCGTTGGAAGGGAACACCAGGCAGGCTGCAGAGCGCATTGCGGAAAGACTACATGCCGATATTCTTCAACTCCAGACAGTTAAGGAAATCCTGAAGAGTAAGATGAAATTTTTTATTGGGGGCATGCAGGCTACTTTTGGCGTATGCGCAAAGCTGAAGCCATTGGCGCTGAATCCGGAACAGTATGACAGGATAATTCTCGGCACACCCGTATGGGCCGGCAAGGCAACCCCGGCCGTTAATGCCTTTTTGAAAAAATTTAACGTGAAAAATAAAGTCACTGCGCTTTTTACCTTAAGTGGTGGCGGCGATAACGATAAATGCGTGAGGTACCTGAAAAAGAAACTTGCTCATCTCAGGACGACGGTTGCCCTTGCCGACAGAAACCATCCTGATGCATCAAAGAATGAGAGAAAACTTAACGGCTTTGTGGAGGAGCTTATCAATGGCCAATGAAAAGAAGATAAACTATGTCATACTTGGACTTCTAAATCATGAACCGCTTACAGGATATGAGATCAAAAAGCGCATTGATCATTCGCTGAAGTTTTTCTGGAGCGGAAGCTTCGGAAGTATCTATCCTGCCCTTGAAGCATTGGAAGCGGATGGCTGTGTTGAAAAGGAAGAGGAGAGTTCAGGAAGAGGCAAAATTATTTATTCTATCACCGAGAAAGGGCGAGCGCTTCTCAGGGAATGGCTCGTAAAGCCGGCGGAAAAAGATGAGCTTAGGTATGAAACATTGCTTAAGCTCTTTTTTGGCAGGGAGCTTGGCAGAGAAGGCATCCTGGATCATATCCAAAAGTTCGAAGAGAAAATACGAAATGAGCTTCTGATTCTTGAAGGGTATGCAGCGAATCTGGAAAAGGTTCAGGACGAGGAAGAACATAAATACTACTTGTTGACGGTCAGGTTCGGGATCGAAACATATCGGGCCTATCTTGCCTGGTGTGAGGAAGCGAAAGCTGTTTTGCAAAAAGACTGATTAAAAGGTTAGAGATTTTGCATACAACTCCCAGCGGTAAAAGTTCAACCATTAAAATCAGGTATGACCTTAGTAAAAGATGACTGTATGAATTATCGATGATAAATAGACACAATGGCATACTGCAAAGAAAAGCAAGTGTCTGAAAGAATTTATAGGGGAGACCATCCTTAGATAAATCTATTTTTCTCTTTTATCGGTGTTACGAGGTTAACTTCTTATTTGGAGGGATACGGATGGCTGAAATTATTCGAATAAACGACACGACCTGGCGTATTGAAGACAACGGGGTACGATTTTTCTTACTGACAGGAACGGAAAAAGCACTGCTCATTGACAGCGGTATGAATACGCCGAATGCGAAAGAAATTGCGGAAAGCATCACAAAACTGCCGGTCATGCTGCTCAATACTCATGCGGATACGGACCATATTTCAGGGAACGGCGGTTTCGATTGTTTTTACATGCATCCTGACGAAGAAGGTGTTTATAGGGCCCATGGCGGTTCGGGCGCTATTTTGCCTGTGAAGGATGATGACATCATCGATCTTGGGAGCAGACCATTAAAAATCCTTTTCATACCCGGACATACGCCCGGCAGCATCGCTGTGCTGGATATCAACAACAGGGTGCTTATCTCAGGAGATTCCGTTCAGGATGGAAACATCTTCATGTTTAAGGAACACAGGAATATGCCCCTGTACGTTGAGAGCCTGAAGAAGCTGTCAAGACTTACCGATGCGTTCGACACGATATATCCATCCCATGGCTCGTTCCCGGTCTACCCCGAATTAATTGCAAGCCTTATTGAAGGCGCTGAGCAGATTTTGGATGGAACAGCCAAAGGTAAGGCTGTCGATATGTTCGGTACCCCGGTCATGCTATATAAATTTCCATATGCCGGTTTCCTGTGCGATATTCCTGAGAGTAAATAAAACAGTGGTTTTTGAATGGAACCCTTATATAAAGAACAAGGTGATTGTCCATGAAAGAATATTTGATTCCTAAAACCGGTTATGTCATGCGGTATCATGATTTTCCCGGCGACGATATGCCAATGCTTTTCATCCATGGACTGGGCTGTGCAGGTTCATTTGATTATCCTGGGGTTGCATCACAGGCTCCTTTAAAGAATCATCGCCGTATTCTCGTGGATCTTTTGGGGGCGGGATACAGTGACAAACCCACTGATTTTGCTTACACTGTCGAAGACCACATGGCATTCAGATAGAAATCGTAAAGAATGCAGGACATGCCATGACTTGGGAGAACCCTGAGGGGCTTGCTTTGGTAATCAGTAAAGCAATCCAGCATGCAAGAACTATTGCAGACAGAAAACCGCAAAGGTAGGTGCAGGGTGAAAATGATAGAGAAAGTGTTCAATACCCAAAAAGGGGCTATTCATTATTGGATCAGTATTGTTTCCCGGGAAAGAACGTGGCTTATATTTCTGCCGGGATTGACGGCTGATCATCGATTGTTTGAAAAACAGATTGAAGAGTTTAAAGAGGATTACAATCTGTTGGTATGGGATGCGCCGGGACACGGTTCTTCAAGACCGTTTGAACTCAGTTTCTCGCTTGAAGATAAAGCGGAATGGCTTCACAGCATCATGATGCAGGAGTGTATTTCCAAACCTGTCATAATAGGACAGTCTATGGGTGGTTATGTCGCTCAGGCATTGATGGAGAAACATCCGGACTGCCTAGCAGGTTTCATTTCTATCGATTCTGCGCCGCTTCAAAGGAAATACTTGAGAAAGTGGGAGCTATCTGCGCTCAAAAATACAAAGCTCCTGTACAGCGCATATCCATGGTTTCTTTTAAAGAAATACGGTGCAAATGGATGTGCGGAAACCGATTATGGGCGTCGGCTGATGTATACCATGATGGACAGCTATACGAAAAAAGAGTATTGTGAGCTGGTGTCTCATGGATTCAAAATTCTGGCCGAAGCAATTGAGGCCGATCTGTCATATAAAATCTCCTGTCCCGCTTTGCTGATATGCGGTGAGCAAGATAAAGCCGGATATACCAAACGCTATAATACGGCATGGGCAAATCAAACAGGCCTACCCATTCAATGGATTCCTGGGGCTGGTCATAATTCCAATACGGACAAACCTGAACTGGTGAACAGAGCAATCTGTGAGTTTCTTAGAACCATATACAGCTAGAGCATGGAACGGCCAATCCTTTTACCCTGGCAAGGGAAATGTATGATATGACTTTGATTGCAAGGGATACCCCTGTGATAAATCGACCGTTGGATACAAGTTATGGTTAAGTAGGATACCCGTGGGAAACCACTTTAAATATAAGAAGCTATACGAATTTTATGGTATAATTATCAAATATAATGCACAAAATCAGGCCGGCGAATACAGACCTATCATTTGTTGAAAGGAATCAGCTGATGAACGAAACAGAGGAATTACTGACTAAGAATATAGATAATCTTGGCGGGAAAGTAAAAACAGTATCCATAAACATACTGCCGTTTGTTCGTGAGCAGTTGGAAAAGACGGATCTGAATGATGGAATGTTAAAGGATTATTTTGACTTTTCATTAGATCCCGATATCAAATCATTGGTTATCATTGCACTTCCATCTCCTCCGTGTTATATCGAGATAGAATGGGATTTCGGAATTCTGGAGGCTGATATTCCGCCTGTTTACATATATAGGGATCAACAGCTATCGATGATAAAGGAAACAGTAAGCAACGTCTTTGAACGTTATTATTTGAAATCATGGCCTGTCGTTCTTCCAAAGAAGATACTCGCAGCCATGTGCGGCTTTGGCAAATACGGGAGAAATAATTTGCTGTATATTGAAGGAATGGGGTCGTGCCATCGTCTTACCGTATTCGGAACAGATATGATTTGTACTGAGGAACTTGAGCTAGCTGCAGATTTACGGATGGATAGATGCAGTCAATGCGGTGTATGTATAAATCAATGTCAAACAGGTGCTATCGACAGAGAAAAAACCCAAATAGCCGCCGACAGATGCCTGACTTTCTATAATGAAAGGAAGGATGCAATACCTGAATGGATACATCATGATTGGCATCATAGCTTAATAGGATGCATCAGGTGTCAGGAAAAATGTCCTGCAAATAAAGGGTTATGGAACAGAAAAAAAGTTGCGGAATTTTCATATGATGAAACAAGGAGCCTTCTAAAATCTACTGCTTTTGAAGATCTTGATATGGCTCTTCAAAATAAATTGACGGAGTTAAATTTATATCGATATTTTGATGTTTTGTCAAGAAATATTTCGTTATTTATAAGAGCCAATTACTGAAAGGACTGAGTAGAACCAGGGAGGCGAAAGAAGGACAAGTAGTCGAGAGATTTATGCTATCCCAGATATAGCCCAAGGCCATCTTACAACTGTAAAGAATAGGAAACATTTTTTCGGAAAAGGCGAAAAGGTAAATTATGTTGAGCTATGATGCATGGGAGTTCTGGACGTCCCCATCTCCGTGGAAGGCAGCTTTCTTAACAGAGTATGTTTACGGCTGCATCGGACATCATGTTGAAACAATATCCTTTTTGTTAAGTCTGTATAAAAAAGCATTTTTTTGGTTGTAAACCTTATACAAACGCGTGCATAGTAAACGGGATCCGGACCCGGTATAATGTAACCAAAACAATGATTCATCTAAATATTGGAATTCCAGAAGACGGTTTATCCGGCAAAGGCGCCTTACAAGCAACGCTTGAAGGCGCCTTTTCAGTTACAGGGTTTTTGCAGAAGAACTTGCTTAAGCAAAGGGGCTGCTCCTTAAGACCTTTCTAAACTACACAAAGCATTCAGGGAGTTTGATGTTCTGAAAAAGGTTCAAGTGATGATGTAAGCGATGAGGAGGATGAGTTTATGAGACAGGTGGCAATTTATGGCAAAGGTGGTATTGGTAAGTCTACCACAACCCAGAATCTTACCGCAGGTCTTGGTGAAATGGGCAAGAAGGTCATGGTGGTTGGCTGCGATCCCAAGGCGGACTCCACCCGGCTGCTTCTGGGCGGATTAGCTCAGAAAACCGTTTTGGATACCCTCCGGGAAGAGGGCGAGGACATCGAACTGGAATCCATCATGAAAAGCGGTTTTGCCGGCATCAAGTGCGTGGAGTCGGGTGGTCCCGAGCCCGGCGTGGGCTGCGCAGGACGAGGCATTATCACCTCCATAGGCCTGCTGGAAAGACTGGGCGCCTATGAAACCGATCTGGACTATGTCTTCTACGACGTTCTGGGCGACGTTGTCTGCGGCGGATTCGCCATGCCCATCCGCGAGGGCAAGGCCCAGGAAATCTACATCGTGGCCAGCGGCGAGCTCATGGCTCTCTATGCGGCCAACAACATCTGCAAGGGTATCCGGAAGTATGCCAACACCGGCGGCGTGCGCCTGGGCGGTATCATCTGCAACAGCAGAAAGGTTGACGGTGAGAAGGAGCTCATCATGGCCTTTGCCAAGGAGCTGGGCACCCAGATGATTCACTTCGTGCCCAGGGACAACATCGTGCAGCGCGCAGAAATCAACAAGAAGACGGTTATCGACTATGATCCCACCGCTCCCCAGGCCGACGAATACCGGGCACTGGCCAGGGCCATCGACGGCAACGACATGTTTGTCATCCCCAAGCCCATGAAGCAGGAGCGCCTGGAACAGCTCATGATGGAATACGGCATACTGGATGCCTAAAGAAAGGGAGGAAGCTTTTTATGGTAATGATACGTGCCATTATCAGGCCTGAGAAGGTCAATACGGTGCTCAACGAGCTCATGCTGGCCGGTTTTCCGGCCGTTACGAAAATGGATGTGTTCGGCCGGGGCAAGCAGAAGGGCGTCAAGGTGGGGGATGTGTTCTATGACGAGATCCCCAAGGAAATGCTGCTCATGGTGGTCAACGATGAGGACAAGGACGACGTGATCAAAATTATCATGCGCAATGCGAGAACAGGGGAAAAGGGCCAGTTCGGCGACGGCAGAATCTTTGTCAGCCCCGTACTGGAGGCCTATACCATCAGTACGGGCAAGAAGGGCCTGTAATGTGACAGGCAACCGCAAGGAGGAAGTTGTATGAAAGAGGTTATTGCTATTATCAGGCTCAATAAGGTTAATCAGACCAAAAAAGCCCTTGCCGAGAACGGCTTTCCCGCCTTCACCTGCAGAAAGGTGCTGGGACGCGGAAAGAAGAGCGTGGATTTTTCCCTGGTTGAGAACATCATCCAGGAGGGCGAGCTGCCGGTATCGCCGCTGGGAGAGCACCTGACCGAGAGCGTCCGGCTCATCCCCAAGCGTGTGTTCACCCTCATCGTGGCGGACGATCAGGTTGAAAAGGCTGTGGAAACCATTATCAACGCCAATCAGACCGGCAACAGGGGCGACGGCAAGATCTTCGTGCTTCCCATCCTGGAAAACTACCAGATCCGGACAGGCGAAGCGGCCACAGACGCCTATTAGGAGGTGATAAGATGAGCAAGGTTGACTGGATTCTTGATAAATACAGCGCCCGTGTCTATAAAAACAGAAAGCTTCACATCATTGAAAAAACCGAGGACAACCACGAGATATCGGCCAATACGCGCACCATTCCCGGCATCATGACCAACCGCGGCTGCTGCTACGCCGGGTGCAAGGGTGTGGTGCTTGGACCCATCAAGGACGTGGCCATCATCACCCATGGTCCCATCGGCTGCGGCTTCTATTCCTGGGGTACCCGGCGCAACAAGGCCAGGGGGGATAAGAACACCAAGAACTTTGTGGAATACTGCTTCTCCACCGACATGCAGGAGCCGGATATCGTCTTCGGCGGCGAAAAGAAGCTGAAGCAGGCCATCAAGGAAGTGGTGGAGATCTTTGACCCCGATGCCATCATGATCTGCGCCACCTGCCCCGTAGGCCTTATTGGCGACGATATCCATGCGGTGGCCGCCGAGGCCGAAAAGCTGTACAACCGCAAGGTGGTGGCCTTCAGCTGCGAAGGGTATAAGGGCGTGAGCCAGTCGGGTGGCCATCATATCGCCAACAACGGCCTGATGCGCCACATCATCGGCACCGGCTTCAGGGCGCCCACCAAGTACTCCATCAATATCCTCGGCGAGTACAACATCGGTGGGGATGCCTGGGAAGTGGAGCGGATTCTGAAGCGCATCGGCTACGATATTGTGGTCAATATCCCCGGCGACTCCAGCATCCATGAGATTGAAAACGCCCATATCGCCCATCTCAACCTGGTGCAGTGCCACCGTTCCATCAACTATGTGGCCGACATGCTCAAGGATAAGTACGGCACCAGCTGGCTCAAGGTCAACTTTATTGGTGTGTCCTCCACTGTCAAGTCCCTGCGGGACATCGCCCGCTACTTCAACGATCCCGAGCTGACGGCCAGGACCGAGGAAGTCATCGCCGAAGAGTTGGCAGCCATTCACGACGAGATGGAGTATTACAAGTCCAAGCTCAAGGGCAAAACTGCAGCGCTGTTCGTGGGCGGCTCCCGATCCCACCACTACCAGAAGCTGCTCAAGGACTTCGGCGTGGAGACCATCATGGCCGGCTACGAGTTTGCCCACAGGGACGACTACGAGGGCCGGGAAGTGCTTCCGTTCATCAAGGAGGACGCCGACAGCAAGAATATTGAATCCCTCAGGATCGAGAAGGACGAGAGGCGCTATCGTCTGTATCTGAGCGAAGAACAGTATGAGAAGCTCAGACAGGAGATTCCCCTGGACTATTACGAGGGCATGATCAAGGACATGGAGAAAGGGACCATCATCATTGACGACATGAACCATTTTGAGACCGAGGAAATCATCAGGATACTCAAGCCCGATATCTTCTTCTCGGGCATTAAGGACAAATATGTGATCCAGAAGGCCGGCATCCTTTCCAGGCAGCTTCACTCCTACGATTACAGCGGTCCCTATGCCGGATTCAACGGAGCGGTCAATTTCGGCCGGGATGTGCTCATGGGTCTGACCACTCCCGCATGGGGTCTGGTCAAGGCGCCCTGGAAAAACAGCCCCATGATAGAAGGCCATTTGCAGGAGGTGGTATGAATGCTTGACCTGACACCAAAGGAAATTACCGAAAGAACGGCCCTTCGTATCAACCCGGCCAAGACCTGTCAGCCGGTGGGGGCCATGTACGCCGCCCTCGGCGTTCATCGGTGCATGCCCCACAGCCATGGTTCCCAGGGCTGCTGTTCCTACCATCGCACCTTCCTGACCCGGCATTTCAAGGACCCGGCCATTGCCTCCTCCAGTTCCTTCACCGAGGGCGCGTCGGTTTTCGGCGGAGGCAGCAACTTAAAGACAGCCGTCAGGAACATCTTTGATATCTATAAGCCCGACATTATTGCGGTACATACCACTTGTCTTAGCGAGACCATCGGCGACGACGTGGGTGCCTTTATCCAGGACATGGATATTGAAGAGGGCAAATACGTGGTCCATTGCCATACGCCCAGCTATGTGGGCTCCCATATCACCGGTTACGGCAATATGATTGCGGGCTTCATCAAATACCTGTCCCGGTCCACGGGGCGCAAGCATGACAGACTCAATATCATTCCGGGTTTTGTCAATCCCGGCGACATGCGCGAGATCAAGCGCATCCTGGATCTGATGGGTATCCCCTTCATCATGCTTCCCGATACCAGCGGTGTGCTGGACGCGCCTATGCTGGGAAGGTACACCATGTATCCGCCGGGAGGCACCCGCATCGACGATATCATCGCCATGGGCGACAGCCCCCTGACCCTGGCCCTGGGAGAGCTGACCTGCGAGGATCCTGCCAATGAGTTGAAACGAAAATGCGGTGTGGATTACAAGCTTCTGCCGCTGCCCATGGGCATCGGGGCCACCGACCAGTTCATCATGGCCCTATCAAACTTCTCGGGCCATGAGGTGCCTTATGCCCTGGAGGAAGAGCGCGGACAGCTCATCGATATCCTGCTGGATTCCCATCCCTACTTCCATGGCAAGTCGGTAGCCATCTACGGCGATCCCGACACCGTCCTGGGCATTACGGGGCTGGTGCTGGAGATGGGCATGATCCCCAAGTATGTCATCACGGGAACCCCCGGCGAAGCCTTTACTGAAAAGGCTCAGGAACTGTTCAGCAAGTTCGGCGTTACCGGCTGCACCGCCAAGGCCTTCTCCGATTTGTTCGAGCTCCATCAGTGGATCAAAAACGATAGGGTGGATCTGCTTATCGGCGGCTCTTACGGCAAGCAGATTGCCAAGGCCGAGGATATTCCCCTGGTCAGGGCCGGATTCCCCATTCTGGATCGCTATGTGCATTCCTATATGCCCCTGGTGGGCTATCGCGGCGCCATGCGCCTGGTGGAAATGATCCTCAATACCCTGATGGATCGCCAGGACAGGGGCTGCGCCGACGAGGACCTGGAGCTGGTCATGTAGTCCGGCTCCAGAGAAAGGAAGGTGGTCATGATGAAGGCACAGAGCTTGCTGCTTGAAGAGCGTCAGGGATTCATACACCAGAAAGGAAGCTGCGGCTCGGTTTCCATCCAGTGCGATACCGAGAGCCTGTCGGGAGCCGTCAGCCAGCGCGCCTGTGTGTATTGCGGGGCAAGAGTAGTATTAAATCCCATCACCGATGCTTTTCACATCGTCCATGGACCCATCGGCTGCGCAAGTTACACCTGGGATATCCGCGGCAGCCTTTCGAGTGGTGCGGAATGGTACCGAAACAGCTTCTCCACGGACCTGTCCGAACAGGACGTGATCTTCGGCGGTGAGAAAAAGCTCTGGGAAGCCCTGTCGGAAGTGACCCGGGTCCATTCCCCCAGGGTGATCTTCGTCTATGCCACCTGTATTGTGGGCGTCATTGGCGATGACGTGCGAGCAGTCTGCAAAAGGGCGGAGGAGAAGTTCGGCATCCCTGTCATCCCGGTCATGTCCCCGGGCTTTGCGGGCCATAAATCGGTGGGCTACAGGATGGCATGCAATGCCCTGATGGAGCTTCTCTCCAGGGCGCCCAAGGCCCCCAAACGAGGCGGCAGCGTCAATATCCTGGGCGATTTCAACCTGGCCGGCGAGATGTGGATTATCAAGAACTACCTTGAGAAAATGGGTGTTAAGGTGGTGGCCAGAATCACCGGGGATGCAACCTGCGAAGAACTGATGCATGCGGGGGAAGCCGCGCTGAACGTCGTCCAGTGTGCAGGCTCCATGACATACCTTGCCAAGCGCATGGAGGAGGCCATGGGCATTCCCTGGATCAAGGTCAGCTTCTTCGGTATCGAAGACACCAGCCAGTCCCTGATCCATATCGCCCAGGCGCTGGGGGACAGGGAGGCCGAGAAAAAGGCCCGTGAACTCATCGCCAGGGAAACCCGGGCGCTGGAACCCGTTCTGTGCCGGAGCCGGGAGCTCCTGGGCGGAAAAAAGGCGGCCATCTATGTGGGCGGCGGGTTCAAGGCCATCTCCCTTATCAAGCAGTTCAGGGAAATCGGCATGGAGACCGTGGTGGTGGGCACCCAGACCGGCAGGAAGGAGGACTACGACATCATCAACAGCCTGGTTCGGGAGGGCACCGTGGTGCTGGACGATGCCAATCCGGCAGAGCTGGAGTATTTTATCCGAGAAAAGCAGGCGGATGTGCTGGTGGGCGGCGTAAAAGAACGCCCCCTGGCCTACAAGCTGGGCGTGGCCTTCCTGGATCACAACCATGAGCGCAGGCACCCATTGGCCGGTTTCGTAGGCGTCCGGAACTTTGTCAAAGAGCTCCAGCTTTCGGTCAACAGCCCGGTCTGGCAGTATGTGAGGTGATAGCATGAGCAAAAAACTCAAAAGTCTGACCGTGAACCCCTGTAAGATGTGCATGCCCATGGGCGCCGTCCATGCCTTCTACGGCATTGCCCGGTGCATGACCCTGCTCCATGGCTCCCAGGGCTGCAGTACCTATATCCGGCGGCATATGGCCACCCACTACAACGAGCCCGTGGATATTGCCTCGTCAAGCATGACCGAGGAGGGTACCGTCTACGGTGGGGAGAAGAACCTCATCAAGGGTATCCATAATCTCTGCAGGCTCTATGATCCCGATGTGGTGGGTATTGCCACCACCTGCCTCTCGGAGACCATCGGCGAGGATATTGAAGGGATTATCAAAAAGTACCACGCGCAGTATCCCGAAAGCAGGGTCAGGCTCATTCCCGTGTCTTCGGGTGGATACATGGGTACCCAGTTCGAGGGCTATTTCCGGACCCTGCGCAGTATCCTTCGGCATGTTGACATGAAGAAAGAAAAACATGATCGGATCAATATCATCACCGGCATGCTGAGCCCGGCCGATGTGCGGACCCTCAAGGATATCCTTTCCCTGTTCCCCATAGCGTACATTCTTCTGCCCGATGCCTCCGACAACCTGGACGGCGGGTATGAGGAAAGCTACCGCCGGCTTCCCGATAACGGTACCACCCTGGAGGAGATTTCGCTGATGGCGGGCTCCAGGCTGACCATCGAGTTGTCCCTGTTCTGCCCCCCGGAGGATTCTCCCGGTGAGTATCTGAAGGAGGCCTATGGGGTACCCCTGGTCCGCTTAGGCCCGCCGGTGGGTTTAAGGGATACAGATGCCTTTATTAAGCTTCTGTCGGAGATAAGCGGCGCGCCCATACCCGAAAGGCTTAAAGGCGAGCAGGGACGCTATCTCGACGCCATGATTGACTCCCATAAATACAATGCCGAGGGACGGGCCGTGGTTTTCGGCGACCCGGATTTTGTCTATTCCATGGTCCGGCTGTGCTGCGAAAACGGCCTTTTACCCGTGGTCAGCGCCACCGGAACCTCCAGCCCAAGGCTTTTGGAGCTTCTTCATGACGAGATTGGCAAAATAGCCCCCGGGCTTTTTGACGAGGAATATGCGGTGTTGGACAAAGCCGATTTCGAGCGCATTGAGGAGCTGGCCCTTGAGAAGAAGGCCAATCTGTTCATCGGAAGCTCCGATGCCCGGCGCATTGAGGAAAAGCATGGCATACCCCTGGTTCGATGCGCTTTCCCCATCCACGACAGGGTAGGGGGGCAGAGGATTTCCACGTTGGGCTATTCGGGCTCGCTCAACCTGCTGGATTCCCTGACCAATACCCTGCTTAAGATAAAGGAAGGGAGCTATCGGAAGGCACTTTTTGAGACCTATTTCAAGGACAGCAAGGTTGAGGCCCCCCAGGCTTGCGGCGTGAGTGCTACCGATTTGCATCCCTGCTTCAGCTGCACGGGTGCTCACCGGTATGCCCGAATCCATTTGCCGGTGGCTCCCGACTGCAATATCCAGTGCAAATACTGTGTGCGCAAATTCGATTGCCCCAATGAAAGCCGCCCTGGTGTGACCTCCCAGGTCCTTACGCCCGAAGAAGCCCTGCAGCGCTTCCTGGATGCCAAGAAGCGGCTGAGTAATCTCACCGTTGTAGGCATTGCCGGGCCCGGGGACGCGCTGGCCGATTTTGACAAAACCAGGGAGACCCTCCGGCTCATCCGTGAACATGACCCAAACGTCATCTTCTGCATTTCAACCAACGGCCTTGCCCTTCCCCAGTATGCGGATGAGCTGGTGGCTCTGGGCGTCTCCCACGTGACCATTACCATCAACGCGGTGGATGTGGAGATTGCCAGCCAAATCTATTCCCACGTCACCATGATGGGCATGCGCTATTCGGGAATGGCCGGGGCGGCCATGCTGGTTTCAAACCAGCTTCTGGGTCTCAAGCTTCTTGCATCCAGGGGCGTCACCTGCAAGGTCAATTGCGTGGTGCTCCAGGGCATCAACGACCACCATATTGAAACGGTGGTGGAGAAGGTCAAGAGCCTGGGCGCAGCCATCACCAACATCATGCAGCTGATCCCCGTCAAGGGCAGCGCCTTTGAACACCTGGAAATGGTCAGCGCCAAAACCATTAATGAGATAAGGAAAAGATGCGAACGGATACTGCCCCAGATGTATCACTGCAAGCAGTGCCGGGCAGACGCGGTGGGCCTTTTGGGCGAGGATCAGTCCCTGATCCTGTACGGGAAAAAAGAGCCTGTTCAGGAAGTTCCAAGGGAGAAAAAGGGCCTGCGGTTTGCCGTGGCCACCAGGAGCGGCATACTGGTGGATCAGCATTTTGGGAAGGTAGATGAGTTCCTGATCTACGAGTACCATGACGGAAGAGTGGCCTACATCGAAAGGCGTCCTATCGGACAGTATTGCACGGGAGGCATGGATGCCTGCGATTCCCGGGAGGATAAGATGACCAGGATCCTCAAAGCACTCCATGACTGCGAGGGCGTCATTGCCCTGCGAATAGGCGTGGCCCCGCAAAGGCGGCTGGAGGAAAAAGGCATACATACCTATACCACCTATGACGGCATCCATGAGGCCATTGCCAAAATAGCCAGAGAAATGACGGGCGAGGAGGCGGTTTAAAAATGATACAACCCAAATATCACGTGTTTGTCTGCACCAGCTGCAGGCCCAACGGCACCCAAAAGGGCTTTTGCCACAGCAAGGAGGCCGTATCCATCGTGCAGCGATTTATGGAGGAAATAGAGGACAGGGATTTGTCAAACGATGTGATGGTCACCATCACGGGCTGCTTTGGTATCTGTGACAAAGGGCCCATTGTCGTCATCTATCCTGAGGGAGCATGGTACGGAAATGTCACCGTGGAGGATGTTCCGGAGATTGTGGAAAGTCACCTGGAAGGAGGCAAAAAGGTAGAGCGCCTTCTCATATAGCGAAACGACAGATGGGCCCCGCTCCACTGCCATGCGACATGAAACAGCCGGGAAGGAGGAAGGGCATTGATCCGACTGCTGGACAGGACGCTTTCAACCCTGGAATATGGCCGTGAAACCATAACGGGAAACAAGCTGGCCGAACTGGTGACGCTTTTGTCCAGGGCAGGTGCCGATTGGGTGGAGATTCCCGTCGAGGCCTATCGCCTCATGGGGACTGTACCCGATGACGTCAAGGCCATTCTGCGGGTCCATCACGGCGAGGAAGCCGCTGAATTTCCGGGCTTCGACTACTATATCTCCAGGTTCGGGGAGGAAACCGGAGATCTTCGTTTCATCCATGAGATCCAAGTCAACGATGTGAAGGAGATTGAGTTGTTAAAGAGGTTTCAGCATTTTAAATACATATGCGTCACCGGACTGGATGATTTACTGCTGTGGCCCTACGCCAGGGAGATGAAGAAACTGATGGCCCTCTTCGGCAAGAATATGTGGTTTTGCCCGGAAAATGATTACCATTGCGCCACAGCCCTGGCCCTGGAGTGGATCGCCCAGGGAGGGAGAAATGTCGGGGTGAGCTTCATGGGCCTGGGCGGTTATGCCGCTTTCGAGGAAGTGAGCCTGGGGATACGCATTGCTTTCCGGCAGAAGAGTGGAGCGGATTTAACCCTTCTTCCGCGCATTCTGGCGCTGCTTTCAGAGATGGCTCCTGTGAAGGTGGCCTCAAACAAGGCGGTGCTGGGCAGCCGCATCTTTACGGTGGAGTCCGGGGTTCATGCCGACGGCCTCGTCAAGAATCACTCGGTCTATGAGCCCTATCCGCCCCAATGGGTGGGCAAAGAGCGGAAGATTGTCCTGGGCAAGCATTCGGGCCGATGCTCGGTCAGGATCAAGGCAAAAGAACAGGGAGTGGAGCTCAGCGACCAGAAAGCCGCCCTGCTCCTGGAAAAGATCAGAAACCGGAGCATTGAGGAGAAAAGGGGCGTGTCGGAAGCCGAGTTCCTGCTATTGCTCAAGGAGGTGGCCGGGCATGAAGCCTAGACGGTTCATCGTGGATACCACCTTACGGGATGGGGAGCAGAGCGCGGGTATCGTGTTCACCGTGGAAGAAAAGGTACGCCTTGCCGCGCTGATGGATCAGTGCGGCATTTATCAGATTGAGGCGGGAATTCCGGCGGTAGGACGGGTGGAAAAGGAGGCCATCACCCGGATCCTGGCCATCCGGAAAAATGCGAAGATCTCGGTATGGAACCGGATGAACGCGGAGGATATCCGGCATTCCATGGAATGCTGTCCCGACATCATCCATATCGGTGTACCCGTCTCCTATGTGCAGATCTATACCAAGCTCAGGAAGAACAAGCGATGGCTTGAGAACGAGCTGCTTCGCTGCGTGGACCTGGCCCGTTCGGCGGGCTTTGACGTTACCGTGGGCTTTGAGGATGCTTCCCGGGCCGATATCTCCTTTATGGCAAGTCTCATGAAGCAATTGGAGGCCTATGGTGTACTTTATGTCCGGTTTGCGGATACGGTGGGGGTCCTCACCCCCGGCAGAACGGCCGACAGCATCAAGAACCTTCTGGACTATACCGGCATGCCCCTGGAAATCCATGTCCACAACGATCTGGGTATGGCCGTGGCCAATTCCCTGGAAGCGGCAAAGGCCGGCGCACTCTATGTGGACTGCACCCTCCAGGGCCTGGGCGAACGGGCCGGAAACTGCGATTTCCAGAAATTCGTGGCCGTGGGGGAGCGGATTTTTGACCTGGGTATAAAGAGGGAGGCCGCCGCTGAATTGCTTCGGGAGTTTTCAGGCGTGATGCGGATGGAGATGGTGGAATGAAAAAGTCTGGATTCTATCTGTTCGGCTTTTTGCTGCTTGTGGCTCTGTTTGCCGTAAGCCTTTTGATGGGGTCGGGAGAAAAACCCGTCACCCTGACCCTGTCCGCAGCCCAGAGCCTGAAGGATGTGTTGGCGGAGATAACGGCGCTTTACCAGGAAAAGTATCCTCAAACCCAGGTGGTTGTAAACCTTGGGGGCTCCGGTTCCCTGCAAAGGCAGATTGAGCAGGGGGCGCCCGTGGATCTGTTCATCAGCGCCGCCGTTGACAATATGGAACAACTGAAGAACAAGGGGCTATTGCATGAGGACACCTGCTATAACCTGCTTCAGAATCGCCTGGTGCTGGTAACGCCGAAGGATGAGCTTAATATCAATGGGTTTGATGACCTTCTGTCCGACAGGGTTAAGGTCGTGGCGCTGGGTGAGCCCGGCAGCGTACCGGCGGGCAAGTATGCCCTTGAGGCATTATCCTGTTTTGGGATGGATGAAAGCATAAAGCAAAAAGCGGTTTATGCCAAGGATGTGAAGGAAGTGGCCGCATGGGTTGAATCGGGGAATGCCCAGGCCGGCATGGTCTATGCCACCGATGTTTTAAGCGCAAAAGGTTTGAGAATTGCCGCAGAGGCGCCCCCGGAAAGCCATTCGCCCATTGTCTATCCGGCGGGTGTTATCAAAGGCGGCCAGGTAAAGGAGGCGCAGAGAATGCTGAAGTTTTTGTTCTCCGAGGAAGCCGCAGCGATATTTGAAGAATACGGGTTCACGGTCCTTTCGGGTGATGCTTATGACTTTTGATCTGACGCCCCTTTGGATTTCGCTCAAAACCACACTGGTCACCACGGTTATCGTCTTTTTCCTGGGCATTGGGGCTGCCCGATGGGTGATGAACCTGCCGCAGCGGGTCAGGGGGATCGTGGATGCGCTGTTTACCTTCCCTATGATCTTTCCGCCCACCGTTCTGGGTTTTTTCCTGCTTCTGCTTCTGGGTAACAACAGCCCTTTAGGTCAGCTTCTGAAGGGCATGGGGATGAACCTCATCTTCAGTTGGTCGGCCACGGTGGTTTCAGGTACTGTGGTGGCCTTCCCACTGATGTACAGGACGGCCAGGGGCGCCTTTGAGCAAGTGGACCGGTCGGTCATCGATGTGGCGCGCACCCTGGGTCTGTCCAAACGTACCATCTTTATGAAAATCCTGCTGCCCCTGAGCCTGCCCGGGCTAATGGCAGGGACCGTTCTGTCCTTTTCCCGCACCCTGGGCGAGTTTGGGGCCACCCTGATGATTGCCGGCAACATCCCGGGAAAGACCCAAACCCTGCCCATCGCCATATTCTTTGCCGTGGAAGGCGGGGACATGAGAACCGCCCTGGCATGGGTTGGCCTGATCATGCTGCTGTCCCTTCTATGCATGGTGCTCCAGGGCCTGTGGAGCTTCAGATCCAAAGCCACGGTTTCAGGGAGGTGAGTCCATGAAGCTCTCGGTGGATATCGAAAAGAAGCTCACCCAGTTTACCATGAATATTCGGATGGAGATTGACCAGGAGAACGTCAGCATTCTGGGACCTTCGGGCAGCGGAAAGAGCATGGCCTTAAAGTGCATCGCCGGTATTGAAAAGCCCGACAGGGGAAGGATTGTCCTCAATGACAGGGTGCTTTTTGATTCGGAGCGGGGCATCAACCTTCCTCCGGAGAGAAGAAGGGTTGGCTACTTGTTTCAGAACTATGCCCTTTTTCCCCATATGACCGTTTCCGAAAATATCGAGATTGCCCTTCAAAACGCGTGGAACCGTAAGAAGAGGGTGCGCGAGCTCATTGAGAAATTCCATCTTTTGGGGCTGGAAGAAGCCTATCCTGTAAGGCTTTCAGGCGGGGAGCAGCAGCGGGTGGCGCTGGCGCGCATGCTGGCTGCCGAGCCGGAGCTGATCCTTCTGGACGAACCTTTCTCGGCCCTTGACGGGATTTTACGGGAGCAGATGCAGCAAAAACTCCCTGGCCTGCTCCATGGCAATAATTATCTGATGGTCACCCATGACATGGACGAGGCCTACCGCTTAAGCGATAACATCCTGGTGATGGAAAACGGTAAAATGCTGGCCTTTGACGCCCGGGAAAGGCTTTTTGATCATCCGCCCAACCTTGCGGCGGCCAGGATTCTGGGCCTTCGGAATGTGAGCGAGGCCATAAGGGTTCAGGAGAATATGATCCTGGTGCCCCAGTGGGGGTGCTTTTTGGAATGCGGGGGCAAGCAGAAGGTTTCCCATGTGGGTATTCGCTCCCAGCATGTGCGCATTTCAACCAGCCCAGGCGTCAACAGCTTTATGTGCGAGATTGTCAGGATACTGGAGGATCGGTTTACAGCCACCCTGTTTTTCCGGCTGCTTATAAAACGCACCAGGGATGTTCTCCTCCAGGCCATTGTGGACAAGGAGCGCTGGGAATACATGAAAAAAGGAGGGCATTCGCTTTTTGCCTGCTTTCCGCCCGATAAGCTCCTGTTGTTCTGATTCTGGGATACGAGAATAAACCGGTCCCATTTTCCTGCTTGTTTGCGAGATATGCGGCAAAACGATTCTCGTTTAGCATTTTGCTGCACTTTTTTGTGGTAACTTACGGTACTTTTGTTTTACAATGCAAATTGAAAAAACCACCATAACTTGGTATGATCCTTATTAAAAGGACAAAGAAGTTCTGGCAGGAATTTTCTTTGTCCTTTATTATTTTATATTCTGTTTTTATTGCATAAATTCTCTGGGTGCGGTGGTTCGTTATGCTGAAGGAAACAGAATGGAATACAATCAACAACATTTTATTGGAGATTTATGCAATCAGAAATATCGATATCATGGCTGAAAAGCTGTTAAAAGTGCTTCGCATGCTTATTCCCTATACAAGCGGATATTTTGTTGTGCTCGACAGCAATCAGAGTATTCAAGATGATAAATCCTTTTTCATCGGATTTGACGAGCAGAAAAAGAAAGAATATATTGAACACTTTTATGAAAAGGATTACTTAAGGTATGTGTATGACATTATTACCGAGACTACGGTTTACCGTGATACCGATATCATGGAAGAAGAAGTGCGAACAAAAACCGAGTTTTACAGGCATTTTCTGATGCCTCTTAAAATACCGTATGGCGCGGGTATTCTGCTGATGAGAGACAAGAAATTGATCGGTATCATCAATTTATTCAGGAATAAGGAATTAGGTGACTTCAAGGATAAGGATATCTACATATTGGATGTATTGAAGAAGCACCTTGCCAACATCACCTATAATTTATTGCATGATGGGATTGGCGTAAAAAATCTGGAGAGTAAACTGGAAAAACTGTATGATGATTATCATTTATCGGACAGGGAAAAAGAAGTCATCCGGTTGCTCAGGCAGGGAAAATCGAACCTGGATATCAGCGATGAGATGATGATCAGCCTGTCGACCGTCAAAAAGCACGTATATAACATTTACAGCAAGCTGAATGTGAAAACCAGAACCCAGCTGCTGGCGCACTTGGCGCAAAGGTTGGGTTGGTTCTAGTGGCTTTAGTACCGCCAATGAAAAAAGACCAACTGCTGGTCCTGCAAGGATAAAAAAATACTTTACTACCGATTTTATACCATGATATAATTTCGGTAGTAAAATCTTTGTTCAGGAGGTTGAACTCATGTATCGATCGGGCCTAAGTGTATGGTACAACGTATCCAACCTGGAGCGGACATTGGAGTTTTATTCCGGCAAGCTTGGCTTTGAGGTCACTTTTCACGATCCTGCCAACGGCATAGCGATGGTCAACACAAACACCAAGGACTGTGTCATTGGGTTTTCGGAAGCGCAGACGGTAGAGCCGGCCACCTCTTCCACAGTGTTTGAAGTGGTCAATATTGAAGAAGCCATGAAGCAGTTGAAGGCGAATGGCGTCAATTTTATCGGCGAAGTGGAACATGTGCCCGGCATGGCCAAACTCGCAACCTTTGTCGATCCCGATGGACATAACCTGATGCTTGCCGAAACCCTCGTTGAGCTTTGAGCAAGGAACAACAGGTCCTGAGGCTTAGCAGCGAACTGACCGGGCAATGGACCTTGCCTATCTTGTTGGCACTGGAAGGAAGCGGAGGACGGTTTACGGCTCTGCAGAACAAACTGAATATTGCCCCTTCCCGACTCAGTGCGTACTTGAAGAAGATGGTAGAGGACGGTTTGCTGCTTCATTTATCTCCTGGGGATCGACGACATCCGCTTTTGCCTGAATATGTGCTTACCGAAAAAGGACGACTCTATCGCGAAGCGGCTCGCGCGGTTCAACTCAGTGAGCAGCGAATCGGACAGGGCAGGTTATCCGATAAAGTTTGGGGCATTCCTATCCTGCTGTCACTGAACTTTAATCACACAAGATTCCAAGAAATTCGGCAATCGCTGGAAGGGATCACTCCGCGCATGTTATCCTTGCGGCTGCAAGAATTTCACAGAGACGGCCTGATTTGCAAGGAAATAATGGGTGAGCCTCGGCCTTCCTTTCTGTATTTGCTGGAAAAGAATGTTCAGCCTCCGGTTCAGCAGCTTTCGATAGACCTGGCTTCATTGCTATAAAGCAACTACTTTTCATCATCCGGCTGAAAGCCGGGAATCCGATTGTGCATTTCCGATAGAACGTCCTTACGGGACGTTTTTGCATAGTTGGGCCAGCAAGGGGAAGGAATTGGCGAAGATTGCTTAAAAGGAATTCTGCCTGACCTGTGTTTTCAGTCAAAAATTTTACAGACTGAATGAAATAATATAACATAGACTTATGTTATATTTTTTTCTTTGCCTGTTTTCGTCTGGTAAGAGCCGTTTATGAAATCAGGGATTTTTCAGTGTTTATATAAATATCTTGGACAAAAAAGGAGAAAAAATGCCGGAATACATCCTAACCGTTGATGAACAGGACAGAGAAAAAGGTTATATGGAAAAAATGGAGGTGCATGAAAAAGGTATCCTGCACCGGGCTTTTTCGGTCATGATTTTTAATCATAAAGGTGAAGTCTTGCTGCAAAAAAGAGCGCAATCAAAATACCACTCGGCCGGACTTTGGACCAACAGTTGCTGCAGCCACCAACGAGAGGGTGAGACTTTGTCGGAAGCTGTATCCAGGAGAATCCGGGACGAGCTTGGGATTTCATGTGCGTGCAAGGAAGCATTCACATTCAAGTACCGTGTTGAGTTTGAAAATGGCCTGATTGAGCATGAAATCGATCATGTGTTTGTGGGCCGCTATGATGGCAAGATATTTCCAAACAAAGATGAAATCGAAGAAATCCGCTGGGTTTCTCCGGAGAAACTAAGGATGGAAATGACAGAGCACACGGAAGCGTTCACCTATTGGTTCAGGATACTCATGAAGCAGCCGGAAATGCTGTCCATCATACAACGGATATCTTAAGCCATGGGGATGGTTTTGGTGTTTTTTTCTTCGAAGATTACCACGAGAATTGCAATCAACCATCAGGCATGCCTGCGAGGCTGAATCATCGGTGGCACTGGCATTGTATCCTGAAAAAGTGAAAATGGAAGCAGTCCGGGAACATGACATACCGTTTGAAGAATTCAAGAAATATAATGCCCCCACTTGTCAAGACAATTTTTTAGCTTTTCTAAGTTAGGTTCTCCTTTCTTTATTTTTGTATAATTATAACATTTATGCATTCTGTTGGAGGATGTCAAGGGCGAGCGT
>Ga0134105_1000456_pt1 | contig 43603 bp, 41 predicted proteins | sample 16_3_2metaG_FD_94457 | JGI IMG/M metagenome (GOLD analysis project Ga0134105, IMG submission 94457) | Switchgrass degrading microbial communities from high solid loading bioreactors in New Hampshire, USA - 16_60_3.3_214_A3 metaG | ecosystem: Engineered > Bioreactor > Semi-continuous > Anaerobic... | reverse complement strand
TAATTTCTGTTCTTTCCTAACCTTTTTTCTTTTCTTTCGGTCACTTGATCCGTCTCAAAGGTTTGTGGTTCTTGTTCTGTTTAGTTTTCAAAGATCTATGGGCTCGCTTTTGAACACAATGAATTATACCATTTTAATAAAATTTGTCAACCAATTTTCACACAAATTTTTAATGGCAATTTTATGGAGCGGGCGAAGGGAATCGAACCCTCGTCATCAGCTTGGAAGGCTGAGGTTCTACCATTGAACTACGCCCGCACCTATGGCTGGGATAGCTGGATTCGAACCAGCGAATGACGGAGTCAAAGTCCGTTGCCTTACCGCTTGGCTATATCCCAACATTATATGGTGGAGGGGGACGGATTCGAACCGCCGAACCCACCCGGGAGCAGATTTACAGTCTGCCGCGTTTAGCCTCTTCGCTACCCCTCCGAACACAAAAAAATGGTGCCGACTACAGGACTTGAACCCGTAACCTACTGATTACAAGTCAGTTGCTCTACCAGTTGAGCTAAGTCGGCATATAAAATGGCGGAGTAAGAGGGATTTGAACCCTCGCGCCGGGTTTCCCCGACCTACACCCTTAGCAGGGGCGCCTCTTCAGCCTCTTGAGTATTACTCCACTCTAAAACGCCATTTTATAATACACTATCTGTTTTAAGTTGTCAAGATATTCGTCATGAAAATTAGCCAAAATCCCGCTGGATTATTCTGGCTTAATCATGGTGAGTGATAATCTTCTCCGTAATAAATCAATACTTTCAACGTATACAGTCACAATATCGCCAACATTAACGACTTCCATCGGGTGTTTAATATAGCGCTTGCTAAGTTTCGAACGATGTACTAATCCATCTTCCTTAACACCACAATCGACGAAAGCCCCAAAGTCAACGACGTTACGCACTGTTCCTTGTAATTCCATACCAACATGAAGATCTTCTAAACGCATAACGCCACGCTTTAATAATGGTTTAGGTAAATCATCACGTGGATCGCGATTAGGTGCTACTAATGCATCGAGGATATCATTTAAAGTATGCTCACCTAAATTAGTTATATGCATTAATTCTTGGCGATCGACATTACTAATTTTGTTAATTAATTTTTCTGTACCTAAATCTTCAGTTGTACAATCTAAGTGTTTTAGTATAAGTATAGTATTTTCATAATTTTCAGGATGAATACCCGTCTTATCTAATGGCTGCACACCATCTACTATTCTTAAGAAACCTATCGCTTGCTCATAAGCTTTGGCACCAAAACGACTAACATTCTTAAGTTCTTCCCGTGATTTAAATTTACCATGTTCATTGCGATATTGCACAATATTTCGTGCCACTTGCGCATTTAAGCCTGATACGTACTTCAATAATGCTTCACTAGCTGTATTGACATTAACACCAACACGGTTTACTGTTGTTTCAACCACAAACTGTAAGGTTTCCGCTAACTTAGTTTGATTAACATCGTGTTGATATTGACCAACACCAATGGACTTTGGATCAATCTTTACTAATTCTGATAACGGATCTTGGAGTCTACGCGCAATTGAGACTGCTGAACGTTCTTCAACATTTAAATCAGGGAACTCTTCTTTAGCAAGTTCAGAAGCTGAGTATACACTGGCTCCTGCTTCACTAACTATAATATATGATAAATCACGTTTAATGTTATTGATAACACTTATGACAAACTCCTCAGTTTCTCGTGAAGCAGTACCATTACCAATCGCGATGATATCAACATTAAAATCTTCTACGACTTTTATGATTTCACGTCTTGCTTCTTGAACCCTTTCATCGCTTACTTCTTCGCCAACATAGCGTTCATGAGGATAAATAACGCCTTTTTTCAATAGTCTCCCTGTACCATCAACAACAGCATATTTACAACCAGTTCGATAAGCAGGGTCGATCCCTAAAACGATTTTTTCTTTCATTGGTGGTTGTAATAACAGTTTGCGAAGATTTTCCGCAAAAATCTTGATTGCTTGTTCTTCGGCTTTATCTTTTAATTCGGTTCTAATTTCCCGTTCCACTGATGGCTTAATCAAACGTTTATAACCATCATCGCATGCCATGATGACATACTCAGTAACAGGTGATTTATCATCCTTAATCATTCTATTATATATGAAGTTAAGGATCTTCTCTTTAGGTTCAACGATTGAAACGCGTAATACTTTCTCGTTTTCGCCACGATTAATCGCTAAAATACGATGAGAAACAATTCTATTAATTGGTTCTTGATAATCATAATACATTTCATATACCCGACGTTCATCAAGGGTTTCATCTTTTACTTTAGTTTGAATAACACCTTCATTGAAGATAACGTCTTTGACATATTTTCTAATATCAGCATCATCACTAACCATTTCCGCAATAATGTCCATCGCACCTTGTAAAGCTTCATTAACATCATTAACCCCATGTTCACTGTTAATATATTTTTGTGCTTCATGTAAACAATCGATTTCTTTAGGGAATGATAATAAAGTATTGGCTAATGGTTCTAAACCTTTCGCAATTGCTTCTGTAGCTCTTGTCTTTTTCTTTTCTTTATATGGACGATAAATATCCTCAATCTCTGCTAACTTTTCGCACTTCAAGATTTTTTCTCTTAACTCATCCGTTAATTTTCCTTTTTCCGCAATTAATCTTATGACATCTTCTTTGCGTTCTAATAAATTTAATTGATATTCATATTCTTTTGATATCTCTCTAATCTTTTCTTCATCTAAAGCACCTGTAACTTCTTTACGATAACGCGCGATAAATGGCACAGTATTATTATCTGCTAAAAGTTCCAATACTTTTTCTACTTGAATTGGTTTAATATTTAAATCCTTGGCAATTTTTTTGATTAAATCTTGATTAAAAATAACTTCTGCCATTATATCCTCCTCAAAAAAATAAAACATTCTACTTAATTTTTAATATATTTTATCATATTTTTTAACGATTTAGTATAGCAATTTCTTTTGCAAGTTTGCGGATAAAAATAAAAAAGTTAGATTTCTCTAACTTTTGTTTCCCAATTGAATGGGGGGTCGTGGGAGTTAACCCACGACCCAATATTAGGGGTTATTATGAAAAGGGTATATGGGGGTGCAAAATAATATTTTTGCGGTAACACTACCTCTGTAGTGTTACATGAGAATTATAACATAGACTTTAATTTTTGTTAAGTATTTTGATAAAAAAATCAATATTATAACAATGAATGCATTTTTTCACTAATGTAAACTATTTTTTACGACAAAGGATGTATTATTAACTTATTTTAACTCCCGTAAAACTTCAACAAAACGGATAATATCCTTTACATCGCGACAACATGAAACTCTAACATAATTTTGATAATTCTCTCCAAATATTCGCCCAGGCACCACCGCAAGCTGATATTTCTCACTAAACAGGTTGGTAAAACCCTCATCATCTAACCCCATCTGATCCGTCCTTACAAAAACATAGTAACCCCCATTACCCTTAACATAATCAATGTTTAATTCATCTAGTTCATCTTGTAGATAACGCGTATTATTAATATAATATCGTTTCACAAAATTAGGATAATAATCATCATCAAGGGCATTACTTGCTCCTTCTTGAAGTAGTTTTGATAACGAGCCGATTATCATCCAATTTAATTTTTGTAAATTGCTTATGATTTGCTTGTTACTTAAGACAAATCCAACCCGAAAACCAGTAATAAGATGAGATTTAGAAAGACTATTTACAAAGATGAACTGCTCTTTTAGTTTTAAATCGATTAGTTCAGCAAAAGATACATGATCTTCATTAGTATAAGCTCGATAAACTTCATCAACGATAACATACATCTTATGTTCTCTAAACAGTTTAAGAAGTTCTAATTTCTCTTCTAAGGTGTAGGTTACACCTGTTGGGTTACATGGTTCATTTATAATAATTCCAACAGTATTATATGTGAGATATTCTTTAAGTTTAGTTATAGATATCTTGAAATCATGATCTTTGGTATCAACAATAACTGGTTTAGCACCTAGTAAGGTAATAATTTGTGCATAGGCAGGATAATATGGTGCTAAAACGATGATTTCATCACTATTATTATTTATTATCGCCATAAGTGCGATAAAGATTCCTTGAGTAGCACCATTGGTTACGACGACTTCTTCATAATCATATTGGGAATAGTATTTACTTACAAATTTCTTTCGTAAACTCTCTTCGCCGCTAATGGTACTATACTTAGTTTGATTCATTAGTAGTGCTTCATATACTCCCAATTTGGCATTAAAAGGTGCCTGAAAGTGACCTTCACCAACAGTTAAATCAAGAGTATTAGGTTTGCGATATTGGCGGATACTATGTAAGACTAAATTATTTAACTTTTCATTCATAGTTATTTCTCAACACTTGTAGCCCTTGTGAATGAGTTAGCGATAATGTACATTTGATCTGGTGTTAAATCACTAGAGAATAGGAAGAACTCAATACCATTGTCAATCCAAATTAATGATTGCTCACCTAAGAATGCTATTCCGCTACAAATTATAATTGGATCTGCAAACAATATTTCTGGTGCTCCTAACTCTTCATCTTTATCAACATATTCTTGAATAACCGTAAAGGATTTTTCTCCCGCAAAAGTCATGATGGCACGTTTACCACTTTCAAGTTCTTTGATTGTTTCGGCAGTTAACTCAGTCCCTTGAATATTTGTAGGATACATGATATTGCGATCCGCAAATGTTGGCAAAGTAGCACCAAAGGTATTAATTGCCTTATTCATACTATATTCAACATCAAATTCAGCTTCGTTAAACTTAGGTTTTAAGTCTACATTCATAAATTTAACTGACATTTTTTCATTCATCAGTGCATCAAACACGATAACTTCTTTGGGAAAAAGGGTCTTTCCATCAATTATAATGCGTTGTTTAGTTAGTTCCTGTGATTTACGGTAATTAACCTTTGTCTCAACGACAAAATCTTCTCCTTGCTTTGTTATTATCGCATTCTTATCATTCATAATGTCTTTTACTAATGATTGAAATAAATAGGGCTGTGAACTATTTAGTGGCCAGTCGCTTTGAAATTTAAAACTCTTATTTAAAGCGGGACTTAATACATATACACCTTCATCGTTCTTTAAGACAATTTGCACATTTTGGCTATCACGGTTCTTTAAGGTTACTTTAAAATAATGTGGGTGTTGATACTTGATATTAACATCAAATAAATGAGATTTATTCATTTCCTTGATATCCATTACCGCATCCACATCAAATGCTTTGATCTCTTCAACTTTTTCTCCTAAAGCTTTAACAATATCTGTTTGACTATGTTTACCACAAGCATTTATTAAAAAAATTATCACCACTAAAAACATAATATAAATTATCTTCCGCATAACTCCACCTCGCATCATTTTTCAATAAATCTTATGAATTGAAGGTAGATAATATTCTATAATGTATAAAATTGTCACGAAAAGAGATAATATTACTGAAAACTTTAGAGGAGGCGGACATATGAGTGTAACTTTACTACAAAAAATCGCCCTCGTCGTTACCATTATTGGTGCGATAAACTGGGGTTTAATTGGATTGTTCCAGTTTGACCTCGTGGCATGGCTGTTTGCGGGTGAAACTTCAATAGTATCGCGAACAATCTATACTCTCGTGGGTATTACAGGTTTAATAAACATTGGGTTATTATTTGCACACACAGAAGACTAAAGTAAAAAAGGCTAAGCAATTAGCCTTTTTACTTTTCAATTATCACAAATGCGATGGCATACTGTTCAGTATGACTAATCGATAGATGAACTTTCGTATCATTCTGAACATTAATATATGGTTTCCCTAGCTCATCATGGAGTACCTCAATATCCTTAAAACTAACATCACCAATGCCTGTACCCAATGCTTTCGCATAAGCTTCTTTAGCTGCGAAGCGTCCTGCTAGATATTCTAGCTTGCGCTTCTCATTTTGAAACTCGGAAAAGAGTTTTAACTCCTTATCGGTCAATACTCTTTCAGCAAGTCTAAGGTAATTATTTTTGATCCGATTAATTTCAACCAAATCGGTACCAACACCTAATATCATAATCATCACCTCAATATTCTATTGTTAAACATACTTTACAGAAGAAATTTTCAGAAAAATGGCTGATGCTACTTTTAGTCTGTAGATTATCTAGATATTTATAAGTATTTTTTAAGTAAATGGTGGTGATTAGTGATGAAGGATCGCGAGTTTAACGTACTCTTCGGTAAGAAGTTGCGGCTACTTCGGATGAGTAAGGGTTTATCACAAGAAGAGTTAGGATTCTTAAGTGGTATGCATCGAACTTATATCGGGCAGATTGAACGTGCTGAAAAAAATATTACAATTGCGAATGCCTATCGTTTGTCTAAGACCTTAGAAGTCGATATTCGCGAATTATTTGATTTTAGCGATGTTTATAAAGAAAATAGTGAGAAAAAAAGTAAAGATATTAAAGAATTAAAGAAGTAGTTAATACACATTATTATTTTAATGTGTATTTTTTATTTTTTCCAAATATTTAAGCATGTTCATATCATCTTGAAGTGGATATTGATAACCTAGTTTTTCTCCTACAAATGTACCTGTTATGCGCATTAGTTTACAACTTGTAAAAATAGCTTCCCAGATATCTTCATAATTATTACCTACATATGTCGCTCTCAACATTGCATATAAATCATTGGGAAGATACTTTTTCATAAAACGTCCATACGCACCTAGGTTAACTTGAAAGTCATATTGACAGCCAACATACCAACCTATTACCTCTAACAATGGTTTGCGGACGATTGTATCAAACATCCATTTTACATAGACTAACTCATCACGCTTTATTCCTTTTGCCACATTATTCAAACACCAAAAGAACTCATTAAGGGCTTCCTGAAACTCATGTTCCGTTGGTTTCTTAATGTAGTAATCTATTTCTGATGGGCTTCCTAACTCGGGAATTAACCCCGTTTTATCAAGCAGTTTAACCAAGAGACTTTCCCTTAATATTTCATCTAAACGATGAGGAGCGATAAAAGTCATATCGATGCGAAACATTTCTTGATAGAGAATCAAATAAATATGTTTACTTTCATCAATAATGTTATGTTGGTACATCACCACATTACCAAAAACTTGTAGCCAATCATTTACATGTAGATAGTATTCATGATTATTAGTAACCATGATAACATCATAATCCTGATAGAAATCACTTAAGACATTAGGATTTGCCCGTGATCCAGTGAGTAGACACGCTTGAATATCAGTTCGTTCCTTCGCAAAGGCAATTAGCTTCGGTATTATTTCATCCATATTTTCACCTCATGTTATAATAATTGTAATGGATTAAGAGGTAGAAGTCAAAATTTTGAAAAAAAGTCTTTATATCTTTCCAAATTATAGTATAATAGTCTTGAAAGCGTTTTCTTAGGGAGGTGCCTTTATGAAATCTTTAAATGAAATTATGTTATGTGCGCAAACAAGACCGAATAAGACAATTGCGGTAGCCTGTGCTGATGATCATGAAGTAATGCAAGCTGTCAGCGATGCGGTTAGACTTAACTTAGCCCATTTTGTTTTATTTGGCGATGAAAGTAAGACACGCACGATTGCGCAAGAACTCGAATTTGATCTAACTAATTGTGAACTTGTAAATGTTCCTGATAAGGAACAAGCTTGTCTAGAAGCAGTTAAATGTGTATCATCAGGAAAAGCCGATGTATTGATGAAAGGAATAGTCGATACTGCGGTTATTATGAAAAAAGTTCTAGACAAAGAAGTAGGACTAAGAACAGATAATCTCATTAGTCATGTAATGGTAATTCAATTACCAAAATTTGACCGTCTAATTTTCTTAAGCGATGGCGCTATGAATATCGACCCTAGTGTTGAGGATTTAAAGAAAATCACCAAGAATGCGGTTAAACTAGCACATAATCTAGGTATCTCTCGTCCTAAAGTGGCGTGTATTAGTGCGGTTGAAAAAGTTAATCCAAAGATGCCATCTACGATCAAATGCCAAGAAGTAGAAAAGATGGTGGAAAACTTAGAAATCTTCCAATGTGATATTTGTGGCCCCCTCGCTGTTGACCTAGCTTTAGACAAAGAAGCAGCACGCATTAAAAACATTAAGAACCCTGTCGCAGGTAATGCGGATATCCTAATTGTTCCATACATTGAAGTTGGCAATGCTTTATACAAAGGATGGGTCTTTGGTTGTGATAATGTTAAGAGTGCTGGTATCATCGTTGGTGCGAAAGCTCCAATTGTCCTTACCAGTCGCGCAGATAGTGCTGAATCAAAACTATATTCTATCGCCTTAAGCGTACTCTTAGATAAGGAGAATTAGTAATGGGGAAATTTATACTAATCATCAATCCAGGTTCAACATCAACGAAAATAGCGGTATATGAAGATGATAAACAAGTTTTTGAAGAAAAAATTTCTCATTCTGTCGAAGAATTAAAACCATTTCCTAATATCATTAGTCAGTTTGAATTTCGAAAAAACCTTGTCTTAGAAACACTTAAAGCCCGTAATTTTGATATAACCAAACTCGATGCTGTTTGTGGTCGGGGAGGAATGTTAAGACCACTCGAGAGCGGAACTTATTTAGTTAATGAGCGGATGATTCAAGACGTTTATGAGGCAAAACGGGGAGAACATGCCTCAAACTTAGGCTGCATCATTGCTCACGAAATTGCCAAAGAGCTCAATATTCCCGCTTTCATCGTTGACCCCGTAAGTGTTGATGAAATGGAAGACATAGCGCGAATATCAGGGCATCCTTTATTCGAACGTCAATGTATTTTCCACGCATTAAATCATAAAGCGACCGCTCGCAAAGTTGCTAAGGATGTAGGGAAAAAGTATGAGGATATGAATCTAATTATCGCTCATCTTGGTGGTGGTATTAGCGTCGCTTGTCACAGAAAAGGTAGAGTCATCGACGTTAATAATGCCCTTGATGGCGATGGTCCTATGAGTCCCGAACGCAGTGGAACAGTCCCACTAGGACCTTTATATAAATTATGTTTTAGTGGACAATATACTCTTCAAGACATTAAACGCATGAACTATGGTCAAGGTGGATTAGTAGCTTATTTAGGTACTAATAACGCCAAAGAAATCGTTAAACGTATCGAAAATGGCGATAAATATGCTGAGTTAATTATGGATGCGATGATTTACCAAATCGCGAAAGAAATCGGTGCTTGCAGTACCGTTTTCTATGGTGATGTTGATTACATCGTCTTAACTGGTGGCTTAGCTTATGAACCATATATCACAAGTCGCATCATCGAAAGAGTCAAGTTTATTGCTGATGTACTAGTATACCCAGGTGAAGATGAACTCCAAGCTTTAGCGCTTGGTGCTCTTAGAGTGTTAAATGGCGAAGAAGAAGCTAAAATATATTAATATAAAAAAATAAAATGGAGGGAGATTTATGGGTGTTTTTGATTACATGGAAAAATATGGTCACGAACAAATCATATTTTTCTATGACAAAACCACAGGTTTAAAAGGAATAACCGCCATCCATGATACTAAATTAGGTCCTGCGATTGGTGGAACAAGACTATGGAACTATAAAACTGAAGAAGAAGCGCTCTTCGATGTTGTGCGTCTATCCCGTGGCATGACTTATAAGTGTGCAGCTGCTGAATGTAACTGCGGTGGGGGTAAAACTGTATTAATCGGTGACCCTAAAACTGTTAAAACAGAAGCTTATCTACGTGCTTATGGTCGTTATGTTCAATCCTTAAATGGCCGTTTCTACACAGGCGAAGATATGAACATCGATGAACATGATTGCGAATATATGGTAATGGAATCTGATTTCATCAATGGTCGTGCTGACTTATCAGGCAACCCTTCACCCGTCACTGCTTACGGTGTTTATTGGGGAATTAAAGGTTGTGCCTTAGAAAAATGGGGCAATAACTCCTTAAAAGACAAAGTCGTTGCTGTTCAAGGTTTAGGTGCAGTTGGTCGTGCTCTTTGTGAATATCTCCATCAAGAAGGAGCAAAACTCATCGTAACCGATATCATGCCTGAGAAAGTTGAACAAGTTGTTAAAGTTTATAATGCGAAAGCGGTTAAACCAGAAGAAATCTATTCTGTTGAATGCGATATCTTTGCACCATGCTCTGTTGGTGCTATCCTAAATGATGATACAATTCCACAATTAAAATGTGAAATCGTCGCTGGAGCCGCAAACAATGTCCTCTTAGATGAAAAACGTCATGGCGACATGTTAATGGAAAGAGGTATCCTTTATGCTCCCGATTTCGTCATCAATGGTGGTGGTTTAATCAACGTCTATCAAGAATTCTTCCCACCATATGACCGTGAAAAGACCCTTAAGATTGTTGAACGCATTTACGATCGCTTACTATATATCTTCAACTTAGCGAAGAAATACAACATCAACACCCAACTTGCCGCTAACAGATATGCTGAAGAACGCATTGAAATGATCAAAAATATTCGTTCCAACTATATTCCAAATAGTAAGAGTCTATAAAACAGAATAAGTCCTTCAAGTCAAAACTTGAAGGACTTATTTTTTTAGTTTAATACCTCTTCAATAATCGCACTAATTTCCGTTAACTTATTGGTAGCGATATTCCAAACGAGATTAAGGTGTTCAGGATTATTCTCAATATTACGCAAGTTTATTAGCTCTTCCCAAGGAATACCACTAAACTCCTGTTTGACCTCATCAGGCACATGCCGCGCCGCTTCACTAATAATGTTTAAGTACTTGATGACATTCTCAACCACATGATAATTACTTTTAAAATCATCTAAGGTCTTATCCTTAAGTAACTCAGAAATCTTTCTAATTGTGGTAAGAATTTCATCTAAAAAAATATTTATGAGTTTAGCCATACATTCCTCCTTAAATTTAGATTTCATACAAATCTATGAATTAAACGTCCATTAATCTCGTTAGTAACACAATATTTATTATTAATATATTATTTTAACATAAAAATGATAATTTTCAATAATTCCCTCTTATGTAAAAATGAAAAAAGCGGAGGATATATTACTTTTCTTTACATCCTCCTCTTTTTAATTTACATTATATGACTATGTGTTGATTTTTTGTCTAAGGAAATCAATTACTGTTCCATCACGATATTCAATTACCGCTACTACCCTATCACCAAAATTAATCTTTTCAGGAATACCAAGATATTTATCTGTAAAGGTCTTTAATTCTTCTATTGAAACTAAAGGTAATCCTGCTTCCTTAAGGTTATCGATTAAATCTATCCGTTTCGGATTAACCGCAATGCCCCGCTCTGTCACTAAAACATCGACACTTTCACCTGGGGTAGTACGACACAATACCCGGTCTTTAATCAAAGGAATACGGGCATTAAAAAGCGGTGATACGATGATGGTGACCTTAGAGCCACCAGCGGTATCTGCATGTCCTCCTGAACCACCCATAATAATACCCGTGGAACTGGTAGTGACATTCACATTAAAGTCAAGGTCGATCTCTGTAGCTCCTAGGATGACAAAATCTAAATCATTTACAACTGGTTCATCGTTAATATTCGCATATTTCGAAGCGCTAATCGCGATATGATTTTTATTATCGCGAATTGAACGAACCGCTTCTAAATCGAAACATTGCACATCATATAGTCTTTCAAAAAGACCTTCCTCAAGCATATCGACGATATAACCAGTAATTCCCCCTGAGGCAAAACTACCTTTGATTTGTTGCTCATGCATTAGTTGTTTTAAATAGTAACTAACCGCAAGGCTCGTTCCACCCGCCCCCGTTTGGAAAGAAAAACCATTTTGGAAATAGCCTGAATAACGAATGACTTCAGCGGTTAGGCGAGCTATCTTTAAACCGATGGGATTACGAGTGATTTGGGTGGTTCCCGATACTATTCCTTTAGGGTCACCAATAGAAGGAACAGAAACAATATAATCGATGTATTTTCCTTCAATATCATAAACATTTAAGTAATCAACATAATTATCTGTAATCGCTACGGTAATTTCCGCATATTGAGCATCAGTTACCGCATACCCTAATGAACCACAGGCGCTTTTACCGAATCTACCTGAAATATTCCCTAACTTATCACAAGTGGGACTAGCGATAAAGGCAATGTCGATTTTCACGTCGCCACTTTCAACTAAACGGACACGTCCACCATGGGTATGCATTACACAGACCTTTGATAACTTACCATAACTAATTGCTTCTGCTACTGGTCCAGAAATATATGCTGCATAAATTTGGGTTACAATTCCCTTTTCGATTAAATCCACTAAAGGTTTATGACAGGGAAATATAGAACTCGCAAAGATGGTGATATCATGGATATTTCGTTGAGCGATTTTTTCCATCACCATGTTTAAGACATAATCGCCATTACGCAAATGATGATGGAAACTTATCGTCATCCCATCTCGAAGAGGTAGTTCATCTAATAATTTATCTAAACTATCGCGGAACTTATTATTACTTAAATTACTTTTCTTAGGGTAAATTAGTTTAGTTTTCTTATTTAAATCAACGTGAGAGAATAACTCATAGTGTTCCTTATAACCATTAAGTTTCATCATTGTCACTCACTAACTTTAATTTTTTGGCAACTTCAATTATATATTCCGCGCGTTTAATAATGGGTAGGTCGACCATTTTACCATCTAAAGCGAAAACCCCTTTTCCTTCTTTAAGCGCTAAATCTCTAGCTTCTAAAACTCTTAAAGCATGTTTAATATCCTGTTCGCTTGGACTAAAAACATTATTTATAGTGATTATTTGTCTTGGATTTATGGCTGCTTTCCCATCAAAACCTAAACTTTTCGCAAATTCAGTATCTTTTTGTAAGCCCTCTTCATCGTTTACATCTGTAAATGGTGTATCGATACAGAATTTTTGGAGGGCTTTCGCCGCATTAATCACCCGCATCCGCGCATAGAGTAACTCTTGTCCACTTTTTGTGCGTTTACAGTTTAAATCGACGCACAAATCTTCTCCCCCTAACATTAAACCTAAACAGCGTTCGCTCGTATTTAAGATATCAAAGACCTTTTCAACTCCCATGGCGCTTTCAATTAAGACCATGATGTTGATATTTGTGCCTTCAAGGTGTTTTTCTAAAATTTTAACTCCTTCAATACTTGCTTTTGAAAGGAGAATCATGCTTATGGGTAATTTCTTTAATGCCACAATATCATCCACAAAGAAAGGAGAATCGATGGGATTAATCCGAACGATAATCTCTGCATTAAAAGGGAAAGTTTCAAGGGCATTTTTCACTAATTCCCGCGCAGCATCCTTTTCTTCTAAAGCGACGCTATCTTCTAAGTCAAAGATTATTCCATCGCTATCAAAAACATCACCATTTTGAACCATACCTGGATTATTACCTGGAATAAACAACATGCTTCTTCGGATTCTATTCATGTTCTAACCCTCTTTTGATGGCTGTAACAAGGCGTGCACGAATCGCATAATCTAATGCCCCTTTATCAATAGCCTTAACATAAACATTAGTAAGTTTATACTCATCTAATACTGTTTCAATAACTTCTCTAATACGTTTACCATATAATTCGCTAACAATACTTTCAACTTCAATCTTAGTCGCTTCTTCAATCGGATAAAGCATAATATAGATGTCGTTTGATTCATATGTGCCAGCTTTCGCTGGTTTTAGTAAGCGCATGTCAATCATTCCTTTTTACTGTTATGGTACTTCACGATTTCAATAACGCGGTTCATTTCATTATTTACAATCATGTAACCTTCATCAAATCCCATACCTGGCTTAGCGAGTACTTGATCCGCACCGCAAGCAAGAGCGATGTTGGTCGTAACCTCTGCTGAAATATTGGTTTCGTTGCATGTACCACCTACATAACTACCTATACCTTTTTCTTTGCAGTATAATACCGCTTCAACGATGTTATTGATACCACCTAAATCTGGCGTCTTAATTTGAACCATATGACCAGCTTTGCGGTTCGCAAACTCTTTTATATCTTCAAGCGTATTACACCATTCATCAGCGACAATTTCTACTGGAATGTAACGACTATCGATTTCTTCCCGTAAAAGGCGTAATGCTTCAATTTGTTTCTCCCGATCTTCTACATCCATTGGTCCTTCGATCCGAAGTTTAAATGGTCTAGCCGCATTAGCTAGTGTTTCAATGTAATCAGCCATTTTGCGGGTGTCATTATCGAAGATAATTCCAATCGTACCATATACATCGAGATGTAATATTGGTTGATAATCTTCTCTTATGCGTTTTGTGATAATTCGGTCTCTTAACCAGGTAATGTAATCTAACAACAATTCGCCTTTATAACCGAGTTTCTTTTCAATATTATTAATTAAACCATGGGGTAAAACATCCACTTCTTTGATAATCATCTTGTCCACATTAGTATAGCGTTCATCCCCGCATTGACCAAAAATCGGTATGCGAGTAATCTCATGATTAATGTTATATTCTTTTTGGATGATTTCTGCCATCGTTAAATGATTTGCTTTCGCCACCGCTTGTAAAATTGCTTGTGTGACACCATAACGAATGGCAGTATGTAATGGTTTACCATTAACTTGGAGTTTATCAATCTTTTCTGCTAGTTTTCTAAATGATATTAGTTCTTGGTTTACAAGTCCTGGCTTAATGTATTCTCTGATAATTGGGATAAAATCCTTCGCAAGGAATAAGGGATCGCGGCCACCAGCACCAGAATATTGCACAGCAGCACAATCACCTACAGCGATATCCCCATTATCAAGTACCAACATTACGCTAATTGCTTCGCCAGCTTGTCTTATGGCGGTGAACCCATCTGTAACGGGTTCACCTTCATAAATGAATAAGTCTTGTTTAGCACCTTTCTTAATTGCGCGCTGATCATCAAAATAGAAACCTGATTTACCCTCACTTAATAAAACATCAACGATTTTCATTCACTCACCTACTTCCGAAAATTACTTGGTCTACCAACTAAACGACCTTCACTAATCGCAAAGATATCATCTACGGTCATACGGAAATCAACTGGTCGTTTTTCGATAATTCCACGTTTTTCTAACATATAACGATTGTATGCTTTAAGTTCTTCTGATAATGGTACATTACCAAATTCAAGATAACGGACCGCACCATATGTATCACGGGCTGGTAAAATCTTATTCGCGTTATAGCGACTTGGCGCAAAGGGAATATCTAAGATACCCCGTTTGAAGGATTCAACAACACCGATGGCAAGGTCGCCGTTACCTACTTCAAAGACTTTGTTTAAGATGCAATCGGTTTCTTCTTTGATAATGGTCATTTGTTCCTTTAGTTTCTTTGACATATAAGCTTTTTGGTCAGCCAAGAGGTTTAGCACCATCTTGGTACATTTCAGCCCATTCGCATTGGCTTCTTTAGTAGGAATACCAATCGCTTCATGTGGTGTTTTAACAATTACTTTAGTTACTTTGGCTAATGCCGCTGTTACTGACGCATTCGCAATTGCACCATAAGCTTTCGCTTCGTCTTTCGGGAAACCACCCATCCATTGATGGAACACAGTTGTTACTATTACATCATCATAGCCAAATTTACTTAGATACTCTTCGGTTTGTTGTTCAAGGGCTTTAATAGCCGCAATATCCTGAATTTGATTGCCACATTGACCATAACCAACGGTAATATGTTTAACTCCTTGTTCCGCTGCTAGGAGTGCTTCAATAATCGCTACCGCGTTGGACATTGAAGGTGGTACTAGTGTTCCAGTTAATGGACCAAAGGGTTCACGATTAATGGGAATACCATTTTCTTCATAGATTGCAGCTAAGCGGTCACAATATTGCCAGTCTTTAATAGACTTTTCTAATGGCACATCTTTTGAATAAGGTACATTATAGGAGATTCCGCCACCCTCATTGGAAGTCCATCCAGCAGCATGAATTATCTCACTCATTAAGCGCGCATCTGGCGTACCGTGACGAGCCTGAACGGGCAAATCTAGACTCTCTTGAACTAAGCGAGCTGCGTACACCCCATGGTTTACAACAGGGAACCCATTTAACATAGAACGACCTAAACGACGTGATTCTTCAATCCCTAATTCACAGTTTTCATATCGATTTTGTCTGGTGTATGAATCAATCGTTACTGGTAAGAGGTCAGCTTCGCCTTCTTCTGCTAAGTAACGTAATAAGTCGATTAAATCTTGAACTAACGCAACGCCTGCTCGTGGTTGTGTTAATACTTGTTGATCATGTTTTGCTTTTTTTAATCGCAACGCGAAGTTTTTGTTTTTAGGAACACTAAGAGCATATCTAATGTTAGCTTCTAAATCGCGAACTTGTTCACCTGTTGGCCAAGTTTTTAAAACTTCTTCCCGAATCTTAAGAAATTCATCCATCGAGAGTTTTTTATTTGTGAGCTCCAATTTCTTTTCCTCCTAAATCTCAACAATATATCTCTTCATTATGTTTAAAGCACAATCAGGTAAGTCAAACGCAAGTAATCCCATCGCTGATAAAATGTATTCGTAATCTATCTTAATGATTGGGTCTTTAGGTTTTAAAATAGTTGGTTCACTAGGTGAATATAACCCTTCTTTTAAGATTGCTTCAGGATGCTTACTATGGACAATAACCCCTCCTGTACCTATCAAATACTTAGTTTCCAACAAATCTTTTCCATACTGATTAAAGATATCACCTAATGGTGTATAGGCAATTTCTAAATAACCAGCATGACGATTTAAAGCGAGACGGGTAGCTACCTTCGCTAGGGCTTCATCGAATGCTACATCCGTATCATCTTGAGGAACATAATCGATATGGTCATGTAGATAAGCACATCTTGTTTCTATATCTGGTACATCGATATATTCTTTAATCAATTTTTCACCACTTGCTTCATAGAGAGCTAGGGCGGAATAGCGCATACCCAAATCGCCCTCAACCGTACGTTTAGCGAATGGTTCTTGTAGTCCTTTTAAATTGATACCTGCTTTAGTAGGATGACCATCCGCAAGAGAATGAACATCAGTAGTTGCTCCCCCAATATCAACTATAATCAAGTCCCCTATCCCATTTTGTTTAGATGTACCTTGACTTAAGATTTCACCAGCTTTGAGTACAGCTGCAGGAGTAGGCATGAGAATGCCGTCAATATAGTTATTGGCTTCATCCATACCTTTGGATTTAATGATGTTTTTCATGAAAATTTCGCGAATCTTTTCTCTTACTGGTACAACATTTAAGACATTTAATCTTGGCATGACATTTTCTGTAAAAACGTAGTTTACCGATGCTTCATCAAAGATTTCCTTAATTTCATCGTAACAACACTTATTTCCTGCGACGATAATTGGAATGTGCTTAATATGCTCCGCAATTTTGCGGGCATTATGAAGGATTGTTTTAGAATTGCCACCATCGGTGCCACCAGAAAGAAGGATGATATCGACTTTCGCGTTTAAGATTTCTTGAATTTCGGCATTGGTTAACTCGAAACTGTATGTTTTAAGAACTCGCGCTCCAGCACCTAATGCGGCTCTTTTACTAGCTTCAACAGTTAACTCGGGTACAAGCCCTATCGTAATCATCTTTAATCCACCAGCTGCAGAGGAGCAAGCGAGTTTCTTAATTATCCTAACTTCTTTAGTATCAAATTTAGCGCATAAATTTTCATATGCTTTATTAAAGCCATCCATGATGTTGGTTTCAACAGTTGTGATGGCTTTGGCAGTTGCGATAATTGCTTCATTCACTACATCAACTAAGGTTAGTTTGGTATAAGTGCTACCAAAATCGATCAGTAAGTAAGCATCTATCATACTAATCCTAGATCCTTCTTCAAGTCTTTAATACCTTCTTCGATTCTGACACCTGGTGCATAAACGCGGTTGAAGCCCATTTTCTTGAAACGTTCTTCAACTTCAGCGAAATCTTGTTTACCAACGACAATATTTCCACCAATGTATAATAAAATGTTGGTCAAGCCTGCTTCGTTACATTTTTCTCTAAACCCTTGACAATCTAACTCTGCATGGCCATATAGTGAAGATACTAAAATGGCATCCGCATTTGTTTCAATCGCCGCATTTATGAAGTCTTCTTGGCTTGACATAACCCCAACATTTACCACATTAAAACCTTCACTAGTTAAAACATGTTCAATAATCTTGTTTCCGACGGCATGAACATCGGCACCAATTACCCCAATCACTACTGTTTTCCCATTACTATTCATCGTGATTCTCTCCTTCTTTACTTTTTATTTTATCAATATAATTTTTTACCAATTTTAAAAAGAATGTGCCACAGAGTAAGTCGCATGATCCACCTGGATTAATACCTTTTTGGACAAATTCATCACTAACTCTTACGATTTCTTCCATATTAAAGTCACTATTATATAACCTATTCATTACTTGTTTAACATCATTTAATGTATCAATCCCTTTACGACTAATAATCGTTGTATCATCACACTTACTCATAAGAAAAAGGAATGTTTTAAGATAGGATTTTCTATCATTTAAATTGATAATCTTTAACGCTTCTTGGATCAATGGGAACCCTAAACTAGCCTCATATCTTACTCCACCTATATTATATTGCTTGTAGACTTGTTCACCTTTAGTTAAGTTATCCCCATTGAGTTTATCTAACTCGCAAAATTTCTTTTTACCCAATATTTCAACATAAGTAAAAATTTTTTGGAAATCAGAGCCTTCAAATAATACTTTGGCGCTACACATTACCAGTAACCCCAACACAAAGATTAATCCTTTTTGCGTGTTTACTCCCTTTGTTTTCACAAACATTGCCTTTTCACAAGCTTTGCCAAGTTCAACTGATTCCTCATACATCGCTACAATAGGCTTACTTTGATATCCTAATTGGGCAAACTTTAACATGTATTTGCTTAAGACAGAGATGGAATCAAGAAACAGTTGATAATCCATATCGTGATGGGCTCCGCTAGTTGATGGGGTTACCTTACCAAAGGAAGGTTCTAAACTAACTTCATACAACATGGCTTGATTAGCTAGTTCCATCAAGTCCAATGGCACATTTATAAAACTATTAATTTTATCACGAAAGTAATTTTTTACCTCGTTAATGTCATGTTTTTGCGCAATGATACACTTAAATGCATCCTCATTACATAAGTAACATTTCCGAGAACTTACATTTAAATCTTTACGACTAATACTTTTAACTGATTGATAATACACATCAAGATCAACGAGTCTACCTAAGGGATGGTTATCTTCAATCGCAATTGTTCGTTTCTTCACTATAATTGGGTCATCACTTGACACTTCATAGAGATAGATTGGTCCTTCAAGACTTTCAAAATAGCGATAATTAGTAAGTTGAAAATTTTTTTTAATTTCTTCGTGAATAATCTTTGCGACTGTTATCGTATCTTGATTTACTTTTTCTTGACCTGGGTAATTTACTCTTAAACAGATTATTACTTTATCTTTATTCAATAATGATTCAATTAGTCTAATCCGTTCGTCCCGTGCTGTTAAGATATCAACCATCTCAGTGTCGTCCTCGTTTCGCTTTTAAATTATCGATGATGGGTTTTGCTTCAGTTGATATGAGAAACTCATAGGTACTATGAGGTACCATGGATTTGATACTGTCGAAATCATCATTACGTAAACTTTCTCGTACCTTTGAGGCACTAATATAACCCTTATCTCCTTGTTTTCGTTCGATTTCTATTACTTCTACTCCATGTATAGGGAGAGTTCTTTTCATAGCCATATTATAGATATTGGTAACTTCACAATATGGTTCTGTACCAATATAGCGTTTAACAATGTTAAAAATGGGTTTATAATATGTCACAAAAATATCACAGTCCATTTGTGCTTGTGATATCTCTTTATCTGTACTGGTTTTTAAGAAATATGAAGGAAAAATACTATTTGAGACAAGATATGGTCCTGTTTCAACTACCTTAACGTTTTTGAGGTGTTCTGTACCTTTTTGAATAAGGTCAAATCTAACTTTAAATGGAAAACTCGATTTATCTTCACTCACCACAAAGACAATAACTTCTTCATTTTCCTTAGCACAACTTTCCACCAAGTATAGATGACCTAAGGTGAAAGGATTACCGTTCATGACGATACATGCTTTGGGGTTATTACTAATTCCATATTTTTCTCTTAAGTTATTTAAATAACTATTTATTTCATAAATACCATTTTCTAATAATGTAATAGCGTTTGAAGTAATAACTTCCTTATAACCAATGGAAGTAAAAATATGTTTATTATGACTAGGAGTATAAATAAAAAAATGGTATAAACCTTCTCTAAACATGCGATCTTCAATGGATTTTACGAGTAGGCTAGTAAGATTTTGTCCTTGATATTCTGGTAATATCGCAAAGCACTTAAGCACATTACGTGCTTTTGATGCTGTACCTACTAGCTTACCATCATCATAAATCGCTAGAGAATAATCTATATCACTTTCAAATTGTAGGTTAAATTGACGCAAAAATAACTTTAATTCATTCACACGTTTTTCATTCTGCAAGTACACAACATCAACAGTAATCATACTAACACCTTGCCTAAAGTCCTACCAATTGAATTATACCCCTATTAAGGTTTAAAGTAAACAATAATTAACGCAAAGATGCATGTTTTTTTAAAACGCTTTCATCATTTTATATCAATATAAATAATTTCCACCTAATCCACTTTTATTTGGGTAAGGGGTTTGTTATAATGGTGATGTATAGGTGGTGAAATAGGTGGATAAATTGCTGGTTGATACGTACAAGGAAATCCTGAAAAGAGAGTTAGAAGTAGCGACTGGATGTACAGAGCCAGTCGCTGTAAGTTTCTGTGCTGCCAAGGCACGAAGTATACTAGGAAAGCCAGTTAATAAAGTAAAACTTGTTGTCAGTACCAATATTTTTAAAAATGCCGCATATGTTTATATACCTGGTACTAATCTATATGGTGTAATACCTAGTTGTATATTAGGTATTTTAGGAGGAGATGAGGAGAAAGGGTTACGAGTTTTAGAAGGGATAACAGAAGAACATATCAAAAAAACGTTAGAATTATTACAATCTAATTTTGTTAATTTAGACGTAGTGAATAATGAGCATAAATTGTATATACATGTTACAGTTTTTCATGATGATGAATATGTTGAAGTTGAAATCAAACATAAACATATTAATATTACTAAAATAGTTAAGAATGGTAATGTGTTATATAAACAAGATGAGACTAACATCGATATCAATAAACTTGATTATAATCTACTGAATATTAAAGACATCTATACTTTCGCAAAAACTTGTGATTATACTGATATACTACCTCTTCTAAACCAGCAAATAGTTTGTAATTACCAGATTGCCCAAGCAGGTTTACAAGTAGACTGTGGTTTAAATGTTGGTAAAACGATTTATAATAACTATCCTCACGATACCATTAACACAGCAATTGCATATACAGCAAGTGCAAGTGACGCTCGCATGAGCGGGATATGTAAACCTGTAGTCACTAATTCTGGTTCAGGCAATCAAGGAATAACTGTTAGTGTACCGCTAATAGTCTATGCTGAAAACCATCATTTACCAAAAGATACCTTATATCGTGCATTAATCCTCGCAAATCTTGTCGCTATTTATATAAAATCACAAGTAGGAAGATTATCCTATCTTTGTGGAGCGGTATTTGCGGCAACTGGTGCTAGTTGCGGATTAAGTTTTCTTAAAGGTGGTAGTATAACAGAGGTCGAAAATGCCTTAAAAATCATGTTAGCTGATTTAACAGGTGTTTACTGCGATGGCGCAAAGACTACTTGTGCTCTAAAAGTCGCTTCAGCTACCTGTAGTGCTTTCCGCGCTATTAATTTAGCTCTTAACAACCAATCTATTAATGCACCAGTGGGAATTATCAATTCTGATGTTGAAACAACGATTAAGAATATTAGTTATTTAGGTAAATCCAGTGAAACAGATTTAAGAATCGTAGAAATACTAAAAGGGTATTAATTTGAGGTGATATCATGAAAAAAGTAGCCATTATCTTTACTGGTGGAACAATTTCCATGGCAATTGATGAAAATATTAAAGCCGCTGTCCCCGCTTTAGCTGGTAAAGAGATATTATCTTATGTTAAGGATATAACAAGTATCGCAGATATTGAAATTGATGATTATATATCCCTACCATCCCCTTACATTACACCCGAAATTATGTTAAATCTCGCAAAGCATGTTCAAACCTACATTGACCGCGATGATATTGCGGGTATTGTCATCACCCACGGAACGGACACATTAGAAGAAACAGCTTACTTTTTAGATTTAAATTTACGAACAGAAAAACCTATCATCCTCGTAGGCGCTATGCGCAGTGTATCTGAACTTGGGTACGATGGACCTAGTAACATCGTCGCTGCTGTCCGTACCGCTATTTCTCTTGATGCGAGAAATAAAGGTGTACTTGTAGTAATGAATGGTGATATTAATGCAGCGAATGAAGTGATGAAAACTCACACCATGTCATTAGACACTTTTAAATCATTAGAATTTGGACCATTAGGAATTGTCGATGATAATCAAGTGCTCTTTTATCGCAGTTCTACTCACATTTCTACTCACATACCGACTGATAAAATCGAAGAGAAAGTATATCTCATAAAAGTTGTGGCTGGAATGGATGGCGATTTAATCGAGTACTATATCAATAAAGACGCAAAAGGTCTTGTCATCGAAGCATTAGGTCGAGGTAATGTTCCGCCAATGATGGTACCTGCCATCAAGAAAGCAATTGATGCTGGTATTAAGATAATCCTTGTATCTCGTTGTCCTAAAGGTAGGGTCTTTGACAACTATGGCTATCATGGTGGCAGTAAGAATCTTCGCGAACTAGGTGTAATCTTTGGTGGAAACTTAAGTGGTCAAAAAGCTAGAATTAAACTAATGTTAGCCTTAGGTTATAAAAATGATTACGATTATATAAAGAGCGTATTTGAAGATGAATATTATAAATAAGAAAAGGGATGTAAAGCACTTCTATTTTGTATGAAGTACTTTACATCCCTTTTATCATCATAACATTACAATTTAAAATTATTTAATCATAATCTTTCATATAACTCTCAAATTAACTAATTGGTAGTCTTGCCATTATTTTAGGATTTGTGCTCAACATACACCATAATAATACTGGTATGTCATTACTAGCATTGTTTTATAAAAAGTAGGAACTAAATGTCTCCAGTGGTTATTAGAATCATTGTTTATCAAATAACGCTTTAAATATTATATATATTATTTCGTATTAAACTCCCTATCTTTTTGATCCGATAAATAGGCTCCAAAAGACCGAAAATCAAGAATACGCGTTTTATATACCACATCAAAATTATGAACAATTACCATTTCATTTTCATTAATATAACGCTGCATATGGGGTTTACGTGGATATAGTAACACTACCTTTTCAGTAAAACCTTCACTAGAAAGATCCATGAAACTAATAATATTTTTTATACGGTTTTTTATTGATAATTTTCCACCTTCATAATAGATCCACGTATTATGATTGGTAATTACAATTTGCTTATTAGCTACTGGTAAAATTCTAAGTGCGTATCTCTTATCATTTACTGATAGTATAATATCATAAGGTTTTCGCTTCCCAATCTCAATATGCGCATTATCAAATGTTTCATTGATTAGTTTTATTACTTGATTGATACGTTCTTTTTCAAGTTTTTTTCCTACAATAAACCAAATGATTAATATAACGATAAAGATTATTATTCCATATTTTAATACTTCTATTAGCATGATATCCTCCATATAAGTGATTCTTTTCCTATTTTATCAAAAAACAACACTAAAAAAAACAACTAAAGGTCATTTAGTTGTTTTTTTATAGACTATTTTAAAGTTTCATAAACATAATCAAGAATTTGATGCTTGAGTAACTTACCCTTGGCTAGATTAGTTTCACAAGCTTTTTGATATTCTTCAACGAGACTCTCATCATCTAATCCCTTTAAATTAATTAATACGTTTAAAATTGCTCCTTCTAAACCACTATAAAGTAGTAATGCACCTACACCAATATCACTTATCGCATTCTTTGACCCAAAGGGCATCATCTTTACAGTAGCCTCTAAGGCTTTTACTGTATTAAGCATAACTTTATAAGGGACTTCAATTGCTTTTAAGGTTGCTTGTTTAAGGGCTTCTTTTCGAATTTGGATTTCTTCTTCCGTATTTTTTGGTAGTTCTAATGCTTTCATAAATTCATTGAAACTAGCGGTATCTTCATCGATTAACTTAACTAATTCTTCTTTAATATTTGTAAGTATCGCAAAGTTTTCCAAATAATCATGTCTTATAATATCATCTAATTCTAAAAATTTCTTTTTGTTAAAGGTTAGATGGGCAACCATCTTGGCAAGAGCAATACCTAAAGTAGAAGATAATGCCGCGACACTTCCACCACCTGGTGCTGGTTTAGGTGAATCTACTTCATTAATAAACTCTTTTACCTTTAATTCTACTAACATCCTACTACTCCTCCTTATAACAGACTCTTTGATTATGAACAACTAATTTGCCATTTTTATAAACATCTTTAACATGATTTATGCCAAAATGATAGATCAAATAATCGATATTAGGCACATCAAATAACACAAAATCAGCTTTCTTACCTACTTCAATTGACCCGATTTCCTTCTCCCTGTTTAAAGCACAGGCACCATTAATTGTTACGGCAGTTAAGATTTCTTTAGGCGTCATCTTCAATTTTAATCCTGCCAGTTGCATCACCAACTGAATGTTTTCTGTTGGTGAACTACCTGGATTATAGTCAGTGGATAAAGCTATTCCGCAACCTGCTTCAATCATCTTACGCGCTTTCGCATAACCTTTGTTCAAATTGAAACTTGTCGCTGGCAACAAGTTCGCCACTATATGATACTTAGCCAATTTTTCAAAATCTTCTTCCTTTGTTTCGACGAGATGATCTGCTGATACACACCCCAACATACAGGCAATATCAACAGCACCAATGGAGTCCATCTCATCAGCATGAATTTTTAACATAAAACCATATTTCTTCGCTTTTTCAAGTAAATATAAACTCTCTTCATATGAGAAGACGTCTCGTTCACAGAAGACATCGCAGAATTCTGCTAGTCCATGTTCCTTAATATATGGCATCATATCAATAACCGTTTCGATAAATGCTTCATGGTTATCTTTATAGTCACTAGGATAAGCATGCGCTCCCATAAAGGTAGAAACGATATCCACAGGATGAGTATCATTTAATTTTTTTGCGACTTCTAATTGTTTAACTTCAGTGTCAACGTCTAGTCCATACCCACTTTTCGCTTCTACAGTCGTTGTTCCGTAACTCAGCATGATATCCAAACTCTTTTTTGCTTTGTCATATAATTCAGTGAATGATGCTTTCCTAGTTTTCTGTACAGTATTAAGAATACCGCCACCCGCTTTGAGGATATCAAGGTAACTATAACCTTCTAGTTTCATTGTAAGTTCATGTTCACGACTTCCTGCGTGAACTAAGTGGGTATGACTGTCTACTAACCCTGGTGTCATTACTAATCCTGTTGCATCTACAACTGCTGTATGGTTTTCAAGGTAATTTTTATAAACATCTCCAGTGCCAACCGCAATGATCTTATCATCTTTCACTACAACATAACCGTTTTCTAAGATTTCCACATCGCGCATCTCTTCACCCTGTCTTAGGCGATTAGGACCGCGCATCGTAACGAGTTGCGCGATGTTTTTAATTATCAAATCACCCATTAATCTTCACCTATTCTAACAGATGCGTTTCTAAAACTTTTTCCATATGGAAACCTTCTAACCCAAGGTAATATTCTAGTGATTCAACTAAAGCTTCCATTGGAACTAAACCGATGATTTCACTACCCGTGACATTTACGCCGTAGCGTTTGGCTTCCATCTTAACCGTTTCAAAAACACGATAAATAGGAGTCTTCTTATAATTAGTGATATTCATCGTTACTTGCACAATCCCTTTTTCTTTTATTTCTGCAGGTCCAGCCTTAATATAACGGAACCCCCCGCTAGAAAAACGAATTGCCTTCGCAATATTATTCGCGATTTCCACATTATTGGTATCTAAGTTGATATTAAACGCAATAAGCGGATATCTCGCACCTACGGCTGTTGCCCCAGCGGTGGGATGAATTTCTGGCTTACCATAATCTGGTGCCCATTCTGGTTGTTTTATTTTCTCCTTCATGCCCTCAAATTGACCCTTACGAATACTAGCTAAATCTTTACGATATTCGCGATCTTGAGCTTCTTCATAAAGAAAGATAGGAATATTGTATTTCTCATTAATCAATTGACCACAACGTTTCGCAAACTCGACGCATTCACCCATGGTGATATCTTTTATTGGTATGAAGGGGATGACATCGGTAGCGCCCATGCGTGGATGTTCTCCTTCATGATAGTTTAAATCAATTAACTCAGTTGTTTTTCCAACCATTTCCACTACTCTGTCAATGATTCTTTCTGGATCACCTAATAATGTCACTACCGTACGATTATAACTAGGATCAGGTTCATAACTAATTAACTTAAAACCTTCTTTATTTTTTAAACAAGCAACAATTTGCTCGACTTTATCTAAATCGCGTCCTTCTGAAAAGTTTGGTACACATTGCACAATTGCCATCTTATTTACCTCCCGAGATGTACATTTTATCAACTAAACTACGAATCTTTTCTTCATCAGTGAAATAAGGAAGCGTTATATGATTATCCGTCGTTAAATTATATTCAATCGCGGTTTCCACACTATTCATATTCCGAGCCCAACTTCTGCGAGCTACACCACCCATTACATCCCAAGGCATGGCTTGTTTGATGATTTCATCCACTCTTTCGCTTCCATCTAATACTAAACCAAAACCACCATTAATTGCTTTACCGATACCAACACCGCCACCATTATGTAAGGCGACTAAACTCATACCCCGGGCTGCATTACCCGCAAAAACTTGGGTAGCCATATCAGCCATAATGTTAGAACCATCTTTGATGTTGGCTGTTTCTCTAAAAGGTGAATCAGTACCACCAGTGTCATGATGATCACGACCAATCATGACTGGTCCAATAACACCTTTACGAACAAGTTCATTAAACTTTAAGGCAATCTTGGTACGACCAAGTGCATCTTGATATAAGATACGTGCTTTAGTACCAACGATTAGATTATTCTTCTTGGCATCTCTAATCCAAATATAATTGTCTAGATCTTGGAAACGACGATCTTTATCAATGCATTCCATTGCGGCTTTATCAGTAATGTCTAAATCTTCATCTTTACCACTCAAACATACCCATCTAAATGGTCCATAACCATAATCAAACAGAATTGGTCCCATGATATCTTCAACATAACTTGGCCAAATGAAACCATCGAGTGGATTTTCACCATTCTTACAGATTTCTTTTACTCCTGCATCATAGATAGCCTTCATAAAACTATTACCATAATCAAAGAAATAACTGCCTTTATTTACTAAGGATTTAATGACTTCAAAATGCCTTTTTAAACCTTCATCAACATATTTCTTGAATAATGGTTTATGAGTTTTGAGAAGTTCGGTACGTTCTTCAAAAGTTAATCCTACTGGAGTGTATCCACCGTCGTATACAGCATGACAGCTAGTCTGGTCGCTCAATAAATCGATATGAATATCATGCTTATCCGCATATTCTAATAAATTTACCACATTACCATAATAAGCAATCGCAAGTGGTTCTTTTTTCTTTTTATATTCTAAAGCTAATTGATAGGCTTCTTCTGCACTTATGGTGATTACATCAATCCACCCTTGTTCATATCGGGTTTCAATCCGCGAATAATCTACTTCCGCTATAATTGCCACACCACCAGCAATCTTACAAGCCTTTCCTTGCGCGCCACTCATCCCACCAAGACCACTTGAGACGAATAACACACCTGCAAGGTTACTTTGTGGTGATATACCTAATTTTGTTCGCCCAGCATTCAAAATAGTTGAATAGGTACCATGCACAATCCCTTGTGGACCAATATACATCCAGCCACCCGCGGTCATCTGTCCATAAGACGCTACCCCTAAGCTTTGCGCACGGTTAAAGTTTTCTAAATTATCAAACATTCCGACCATTAAACCATTGGTAATGATGACTCTTGGCGCATTAATATTTGACTTAAATAATCCTAATGGATGTCCTGACATAACCACTAAAGTTTGATCAACTTCCATTTCTTCTAAATACCGTTTAATCAACTGATACTGCATCCAGTTCTGACAAACGGAACCAGTTTCACCATAAGTAACAAGTTCATACGGATAAAGTGCTACTTCAAAATCAAGGTTATTATCTATCATTACTTGAAATGCTTTTCCTTCGATGGTTTTACCTTTATACTCATCAATCGGTTTTCCATAAATTCTACCTTCTGGTCTAAACCGATAAGCGTAGATTTTTCCCATTGTTAGGAGTTCTTCCAAAAATTCTTCCGCCAGTTCATCTTGCCACTTTTCTGGTACATATCTTAATGCATTCTTAAGCGCAAGTTCCGTTTCTTGTTTGGTTAAAGTAAATTCCCGCTTTGGTGCTCTTCTTACTCCTGGTAAAAACTCCTTTTTAGGTGGTAATTCAGTAAAAATACTGTCGAGTTTAATTTGCATGGCCTTGGATACTTTTTCATTTAAACTCATCTTTAATCCCCCTTATTTTAACTTACCAACAACATTTTCTACTTCTTTAAGAATAATATTAGATTTAACCAACTCAATCATATTATCAATTAATGGTTTTAATAAACAATCTTCTTCAATAAACGGTATGTACTTACGAACTAAATCATACGCGACTTGCGTACCTTTTCCTAATTTTCGTTTCTCCCTTAGATCGATAGCTTGACAACTACATAATAATTCTAACGCTAACACCATCTGAACATTCGAACATATTTCCCGGGCATATCTGGCGCTAATGGTTCCCATCGAAACATGATCTTCTTGATTTGCGCTTGAGGGAATGGAGTCAACACTCGCTGGGTGACTAAGCATCTTGTTTTCGCTTACTAAACTCGCAGCGACATATTGAACAATCATAAAACCAGAATTAAGTCCTGAACTCTTAATTAAAAAAGCAGGTAATCCTTCATTTAATTGGGGATTAACTAAACGCTCAATCCGGCGTTCACTAATATTAGCTAATTCACTTAACGCAATCTTCAAGTAATCAAAGACGAGGGCCATGGGTTCACCGTGGAAGTTGCCACCAGAAATCACATTATAATCGGGAAAGATAAGTGGATTATCAGTGGCAGCGTTCATTTCGATTTCTACTTTTTCTTTAATATGTTTCAAAGCATCTTTCACTGCCCCGTGAACTACTGGTAAACATCTTAAAACATACGCATCTTGTGTACGCTTATCACCTTGACGAGTTATATATTCACTACCCTCAACTAGTATGCGGATATTCTGCGCAGATTGGCTTTGTCCCGCATGACCTCTTACTAAATGAACATTTTCGTCCATCGCTTCGATGATTCCATACAGAGCTTCCATGGTTAAACTACCACTAATATCTGCCAGTTTCACTAGATTTAACGCGTCATAAGTCGCAAGTGCACCAATTGCGGTCATCACTTGAGTACCATTGATTAATGATAATCCCTCTTTTTCTAATAATCTATCGAAAGGTCGCATTCCATATTTCTTAAGCACTTCATTAATATCAAGGATTTCATCACGATATCTTACCGCACCAATCCCTATTAATGTTAAAGCCATATGCGCAAGTGGCGCCAAATCACCACTAGCCCCCAAAGACCCTTTTTCTGGAATTAGTGGTAAAATATCTTCATTTAAATAGAATACCAATCTTTCAATTACTTCTAATCTTATCCCTGAATAACCTTTAGATAAGGCATTTATCCTAAGAAGCATAATCCCTCTAGTTGTTTCCTCATCAAGATAATTACCCACACCACAGGCGTGGCTCTTTAGAAGGTTTTCTTGTAACTTTGTCATGTCTGATAAATTGATTTTAATTTGTGATAGTTTTCCAAATCCTGTATTAACACCATAGATGATATTATCGCGATTGATGAGTTCTTCAAGATAAGTGCGACATTTAGTAATTCTGTCTTTTGCTTCATCACTAATAATTACTTTAGCTTTGAAACGCACAACTTCGATAAAATCTTCGAGTGATAAACTATTTCCATCAATAACTATCGTTTTCACTTTATCCTCCTAAAGTAAGCGTTTTCACTATTCAATAAATATATTATATAATAATTATCCCTATATATCAATAAAGCATCAATAAACTAAATATTTCGCAAGTCTCTATCATATGATGTAGTAAAGAAAGGATGGTAATGAGTGAGTGTACATACAGAGTTATTAAAGAAAATTATCAAAAAGCACAAATTAGATGAAGACAATATATTATATAAAGGATTGGCCTTAAATAGGGTAAACAATAAAATGTTCTTATATGTTATAACAAGTAATGAGTTAATCTTAAGCGATGGTAAAAAGTTCAATCGAGTTATAGATTTAGATTCTATTAAAGAATTAAGTATCAAACAACTAGACGCTTTCACATATGAAGCCTTTATTCAATCTACTGAAACGCAAGAACGGTTCATTTTATTAGAACATGAAGCGTTTGATCGCTTTTTTGAAGGATTTAAAAAAGTGACTACCGAATAAGTAGTCACTTTTCTATTCTACTCACCTAATTTTGGTGCTTCGCGATGGAGCGTTGCTTGTTCAAAGGCATAAGCCACTCTAAAAAGTAACGGTTCACTAAAAGCTGGTCCAGTAAAGGTGATCCCCACGGGCTCCCCTTCACTTGTATATCCTGCTGGCACAGTTATTGATGGGTATCCTGCTTTGGCAGGAATAGCTGCCCCATAGTTATTAGGGAAAACTAAGACATCTAGGTTTTCTTCTTTTAATAACTTATCAATTCCTTGTTCTTTCGCATAATAGATATCATGTTGCAGACTATTTAAATATTCAGGGTCAGTTAATGTACCCGAAGTTTGTTCCGCTTCGATAAGAATGGTTTGACCATATTTAAGATGCGTTTCTTGATTTTCTTCATTAATTCTAATCACGTCTTGCAAGGTTCTAACACCTAATGAAGGGTCAATGGTGCTTAAATAATAGTTAATCCCATTCTTAAATTCATATAAGAGAACATTTATGTTCCAGCTCGCATTTAAACTAGGAATAACGACATCCTTCGTAATACCACCAAGTTCTTCGATTACTTTTATCGCTTTATCCATGATATGACGTTTTTCTTCATTTAAATAATCAAAATACTTCTTCCGACAAATCCCTAATCTTACCCCTTTTAGACCATCACGGTCTAAATAGTTCAAATAATTAAGACTTTCATTAGGATTAGTTAAGGTGACGGGATCATCAATGTCGGGTTTAACTAAATAATTCATGAGTATCGCTGCATCAGTAACACAGCGCGTAATTGGTCCAACAGTATCTTGGGTATGGGAAATCGGTATCACACCACAGCGACTAATTAAACCAATGGTTGGTTTCAGTCCCACACAAGAGTTTTGACTAGCAGGACTTAAGATGGAACCAGAAGTCTCTGTACCTAAAGCTACAGTACTTAGGTTGGCACTAACAGCTACAGCACTACCACTAGAAGACCCACCAACATCAAATCTATCAGGTCCATAAGGATTTAAAATCTGACCACCACGCGAACTATAACCATTGGGCATATTATAGGTCATAAAGTTCGCCCATTCTGTCATATTTGCCTTGCCTAAGATGATGGCACCTGCTTCTCTTAAAAGTCTGGTGACATAAGCATCACGCCTAGCATAGGAATCTTTTAGCACTAAACTTCCAGCGGAAGTATGCATTTTATCACAAGTGTCGATATTGTCTTTCAGGATGACTGGTATTCCATGTAAGAGACTACGAGGACCTTTCGTTCTTCGCTCAACATCTAAACTGGCCGCAATACTTAAGGCATCAGGATTAATTTCTAAGATGGAGTTAAGTTTGGGTCCTTGTTTATCAAACTTCTCGATTCGATATAGATACATCAGGACGAGTTCATAAGAAGTGATTTCGCCCTGTTCTAATTTTGCTTGAATATCGGTAATTGTCGCATCAATCAACCAAGTTTCGCTCAGTTTCTTTAAACGTGGGTTCATTATTTCACCTATTTATGCGCAATTAACTCAATTTCAACTTTCACATCTTTGGGTAAACGCGCAACTTCTACACAGGCCCGTGCTGGTTTATTAGTAGTGAAGTATTCAGCATAAACTTCATTGATAGCCGCAAAATCATTCATGTCTTTAATGTAAACTGTCGTTTTAACGACATTTTCCAAACTCATACCCGCTTCATTTAAAATAGCTTGTAAGTTTTTTAGTACTTGATGAGTTTGTAACTTAACATCGTCTGATACAATGGTCATTGTTTCTGGATCTAAAGGTATTTGTCCCGATACGAATAATAAATCCCCCATTAAAACAGCTTGTGAGTAAGGTCCAATTGCCTTAGGTGCCTTATCAGTATAAATAATTTTCTTTTCCATATTTATCCTCCTTTGTTTGTAATTATAACATAAAAAGATGTATGACGAATCATACATCTTGTAAATTTTTTTCATCTGAAGTCTTAATCCGTTCGGCAAATTCATTTATCTTGCGAAACCGATGGTTTAAACCTGATTTACTAATCGGTTTCCGATAGGTTTCATAATAAATTTCAGCTAATTCACTGAAACTTGCTTCAGGATTATTTAATCTTAATAAGGCTACTTCTTGTAACTTATTATCGAGAATGTCTAAACCAAATCGATTGATAATTAAATTGATATTATCGATTTGTTCTCTAGCAGCATCCCAAGTTTTATTTAAGTTCGCAATCTCGCAGTTACGAATGCGGTTAGCTGAATTATACATATCCCTTAAGATACGAACATCTTCAAATTCTAAAATCGCATTAGTGGCATTAATAACTCTTAAAAAATCAGATATCTTTTCAGATTCTTTAATATAAATAATGTATCCTTTTTTTCTTTTAATCATACGTGCATTTAAATCAAAGTTATTACATAGATTTTTAAGGTCTTCTGCTAATTCGTGATCGATTACTGATATTTCTAAATGATAACTTGAACGTTCAGGGTCGTTTACCGAACCACTTGCTAGGAAAGCTCCTCGTAAATATGCTCTTTGACAACATTTATTTTCAATAAGTTCGAGATGAATACCCTTAACAATACCATAACTATCAACGAGATGCAAATCATTAATAATCATTTCTGCATAACTGGAAATTCTAATAATATAAATATTGGCCTTGTTTAACCGCATTTGTTTACGGGTTAATAAATCGATTTGTACATTATATAGTTGTCTAATTAATTTTACATAACGGCGCGCAATCGCCGCATTTTGTGTTTCAAATTCAATGCGCATACCGTTAGAAGAAATGCTTAGTACACCATTTATTCTTGTTAACGCAGATAATTCCGCTTTGGCACAACAATCGGAAACATTAAGCGATACAAGTTCGCTTTTTGTTCTTGAGGCAAATGACACTTGTATCACCTCGCTAATCAAGTGTTTCAATTAATTTCATAAGGATATAAGCGGCGATTTTATGACTCGTATGTCTAATATGTTTCTGTTCATTAATGTAAACAAATTTATCGGCAATTAACTCTTTATTTAATTTCAAGATTTCATCATAATCAATTTGAACGATTTCCGCATTTTTACTCCGATAACGCCCTAATACTTCAGGGTCTAGATCATGGTCGATGTTAGCTAGAATAATATCGATGCTATGTTCACCGAGATATTGTTCTACTACTTTGACATGGTCACTAACAGTAAAATGATCTGTTTCTCCTGGTTCAGTCATCGCATTACAGATGTATACTTTTTTCGCTTTCGATTGATTAATTGCTTCTTTAACACCAGGTACAATTAAGTTAGGTATCACACTAGTGTATAAACTACCCGGTCCAATCACTATCATATCTGCCGCATTTATTGCTTTAATTACTTCAGGCGTTGCTTGAATATCATTTTCCTTTAAGAAAAGTTGTTTTATACATTTGTTAGCGGCTGTGATATTACTTTCACCACAGACAACCGAACCATCACTCATAAGTGCACATAATGTCAAGGGTTTTTCAGCCACAGGAAGAATGGTTCCCTTGACATTCAATACCTTGCATAACTGTGCGATTGCTTTGACATAATCACCCGTAATTTGAAAAAGGGCAGTAAGTAAAATATTGCCAACTGTATGATTGCCAAAAATTGTCTCACTAGGAAAACGATAATCTAATAATGTACTTAAAAGGGGTTCTGTTTCACTCATCGCCACCATTACTTTGCGAATGTCCCCTGGTGGTACAACATGAATGGAGTTACGAATATCCCCACTACTACCGCCATCATCACCAACGCTGATTATCGCTGTAATATCGATGGGATACTTCTTGATTCCTTTTAAGACACTTGAAAGTCCTGTACCACCACCGATAAATACTATTTTAGGGTTCCCTTCCATAACTTAATCATTACCTTTCTCCTCAATATCTCGATGCCATACGTAACAACGATACTTATCCTTAAGTTGTTTATACAAAGCTTCCGCCACCGCAACCGAACGATGTTGTCCTCCACTGCAGCCAATACCGATGAGAATTTGCTTCTTCGCAATATTCCCAAAACGAGGAATAACAATATCCAGTAATTCTACAAATTTATTTAAAAACTGGGTAGTATCATCACGGTCAATGACATAATCATAAACGATTCTATCTAAACCTGTTTTATCACGTAACTCTGGTTCATAAAAAGGGTTAGGTAAGAAGCGCACGTCAAACACGAAATCACAATCAATGGGTGCACCATGTTTAAAACCAAAGCTCATGATGTTAATATCAAAGATATTTAGTTGCGTAGTAAAGCGTGATAAGATCTCTGTCTTAAGTTTATTCGCACTTATATACGAAGTATCAATAATAAAGTCAGAATTTTCTCTTAATTTCGCTAATACTTCTCGTTCTAAATGGATCGCTTCAAGAATGGAGCCTTGTTTAGTTAAAGGATGCACACGTCTGGTTTCTTTATAGCGTTTCACCAAAACATCATCATTCGCATCTAAAAACAAAATCTTTAAATCAAGTTGTTTAGATTCCTTCAGTTCCGCAATAACATCTAACAAGCTCCCAAAGTCTTGACTACGACTATCAACCACTACCGCATAATTTTCAATATTATTGTAGTTGGAATTATTTTCACTCGTTAATGAAGTTATATGTTTCAATAGGACCACTGGCATATTATCGATACAATAATAGCCTAAGTCTTCTAAACAACTTAGCGCTACCGATTTACCAGCTCCACTCATGCCTGTAACTAATAATAAGTTCTTTACTAGTTTCGTCATTACATCACCACTTTATCCCGATTCAATACCATTATACCATAATAATTATACTTTTATTATTTGTAATACAATATTAATAAAAGGAACTTAACTCCTTCGTTAAGTTCCTATTGTTCTTTTATAGTTTCAATATATTTTATCGCATTTTGCGCTGCGATAGCCCCATCACTAGTGGCAGTTAAGATTTGGCGAAGTTCTTTGGCACAGACGTCTCCTGCCGCAAAGATACCTTTAACGTTCGTTTCTTGTTTATCATTTACAATAATATATCCTTGTTCATTTAACTGAATGAGATCTTTGAACATATCGGTGACAGGATCTTGACCAACATAAATAAAGGCGCCATCGCATGGTAACTCTTTTTCTTCGTCTGTAAGAACATTTTTAACTGTAACGCTACCTAAGCGATTATTAACCTTATTAAATCTTGTTACCACCGCATTTAATTCAAAGCCAATTTTCGGATTCTTCTTAACGCGTTCTTGTACGATTAAATCAGCCCGAAAACTTTGTCGACGGTGAATAATGGTTACTTTCCGACAGAAATTCGCAAGATATAAAGATTCTTCTAAAGCTGAATTACCTCCACCGATAACCACGACATCACGGTCGCGGAAAAAAGCACCATCACATACAGCACACCAAGAAACACCTCGACCAGCAAGTTCATCTTCACCAGGAACTCCCAAACGGCGATTAACCGTACCTGTCGCAATGATAACGGCAAGCCCTTTATAAACAGCTTCATCTGTTTGAACTACTTTGATTTTGTCTTCATCTTTAATACTTTGGACATCACCGTAACGATATTTAACGCCTAAAGTTTGCGTATGATTAAACATCCGTTCCGAAAGTTCTTGACCAGTGATTTTTTCAAAACCAGTATAGTTTTCGATTTCATAAGTATTAAGCATTTGTCCACCCGGTGCACCACGGTCAAGCATTAATACATTTAGCCCTGCCCGCGCGGCATAAATAGCACTGGTCATACCTGCGGGACCTGCACCAATAATTATCAAATCATATATTTGATTATTCATTAACTTCACCTCGATTTTCTTCAAGTAGTTTATAGTAGTACTTAGGGTTCCACTTGTAATAATGTCTTAAGATGAGAATAACAGCACCACTGACAAACATTAATCCACTAATTAATTGGGCCACTCTAATACCCGTATGACCTAGATATAGACTATCGGTACGCATTTCTTCGATGATACAGCGACCAAAAGAGTACCACATCATATATACTAAACCTAAATCACCAACATAAAGATATTTGGTACGTCGTAAAATTAACATCAACGTAAAACCGCAGAGATTCCACAAGAATTCATAAAAGAAGGTTGGATGCATGTAAGCCCCATTAATATACATTCTATCGATTACAAACTTAGGAATACCAACTTTAGTAAGATATTCGACTTGTTCGACGAGCGTTGCGCCAGGAACTTTTCCCCCATGTGCTTCTTGATTCATGAAGTTACCCCAGCGACCAATTCCCTGTGCGATTAAAAATCCCGGCGCTGCTAAATCGATAGCTCGTAAGAACTCAACTTTGCGGCGTTTTGAAAAATAATAGCCCCAAATAACCGCAAAAATCACCGCACCGTGAATAGCTAGTCCACCTTCATAGATTTTTAACGCATCGATGGGATTATCCTTATAATAATCCCACGCAAATATTACATAATATAAACGCGCGCCAATGACTGAAATCGGAATACCATAAAGTACCGTATCAATCACAAAGTCCTTATTAACACCAATTTTCTTGCCTTCACGAATCGCAAGCACCATGGCAACCATTGCGCCTGTAAGAATTAAAACCGCATACCAAGCGATGACAATTGGTCCAATTTCTAAACCAAAAAGCCGGAATTTCTCAATTTCCAAAAACTTATTGCCTTCATTGAATACCATTTTCACTTACCACCATTCTTATTCTTCATCATCTTCATCTTGTTGTGTTTGAATGTATTTGTTGAGATTATCAATAAATTCTTGGGCAGCATTAAAGCCCATATAACGTAAGCGGCGATTAAGCGCTGCCACTTCAATCAAACTAGCCATGTTACGACCAGGACGAATTGGTATCTTTATATAAGGAACATCTGTATTAAGAATTTTTATGGTTTGCTCTTCTACACCTAAACGATCGTATTCTCTATTATCTTCCGCAAGTTCCAAATCTACAACTAAAGTGATGCGTTTTTTATGTCGATATACACTGGCACCAAACAATCGCATCACATTGACGATACCAATACCTCTAATTTCCATATATGTTTCAAGTAATTTCGGAGGTTTTCCTATTAAAGTCCCTACTTCTTTTTCATAGATAATAACATTGTCATCCGCAATTAATTTATGACCGCGTTTTAATAGTTCAAGTGCAGCTTCACTTTTGCCAATCCCACTTTCACCGCGAATTAATACACCTACACCATGTACATCAACTAATACCCCATGCATATTAATGGTTTCAGCTAATTCCTCGGCAAGATATGTTGTTACATCATTGATTAGTTGCGTTGTCCGTTTCGGACTTCTAAGAATGGGAATCTTAGTTTTCTCCGAGTTATCAATAAAAACTTGGGGAACTTCAAAATTATTAGAAAAGATAAAACAAGGTGTCTTTTCTCTAAATAATTTACTAATTCGTTCTAATTGGTCATTTTCATTTAACCAGTGAAAAAAGGTATATTCTTTTGTACCTATAACTTGAATACGGTCTTCTTCATAGAAATCAAATAAGCCAGCTAATTCAACACCAGGGCGAGAAAACATCTTAGAGGTTATACGACGATTTAGTCCTTTCTTACCACAGACAACCTCTAACTTCAATTCTTCTACTAAATCTTTAACTTTTATTTTATTGATCATTCTCGTCGACCTCACCATCTATAATGCTAGTCTTAAGCCCTGTATCTTCTTTTCTAATTAACTCTACCCCTCTCATAAGTAGAGAAATTACAATTGAGATAATTAAAAGATGTTCAAAAGGAATCCGTTCATCTAGTAAATAGGTAATTCCATACCCTGCGAGGGTAAAGAGCGTGATGGTAACTAAACCAAACCGTAAAAAGGTAAAGGAAATTACATCTGCAAGAAATAGTAATGGTTTTAATAGACGTTCAATCAAGGTAAATCCCAGGGCAAGAATGAAAACCGTTGATTTATAAGTAAAAAGATTAGGATAAATGAATTCATTAATTAATAAGAGAAAACCTGTATTAAATAAATAGGATAAACCAAAGCGAATCAATGTTTGCACACTAAACAGTCTTTCTCCTACACTTCTCGCTGACACAAAGAAGTTTTTAACTCGGTTCTTTCTTTCTTTATATGTTGCTTGTTCCATTATTTCTTTAAAAAGAAAAGCTTCAACAATCTTCATAACCTCTTTTTTGGAGAATGTTTTAGATTCATCGCTCTTGGAAAATTCTTCAAATATATTATTATATTCTTCTTCTAAATCATGATAACTATGAACTTGATTCTTATTATTCATACTATCACCTTCGCTATTTCTCATTTTAACACAAAATGACAAAAATAAAAATAAATTAACCGCTCTTATTAGGAAAAATCTGTAAGAAATATATCATAGTTATTATGATGTTAACATTTATATTTATTTTATAACTAATGTAAGAAAAGTAAAAAAGCAACCTATTTTCCCATAAGTACATACTTACGCTTAAAATAGGTTGCTTTAATTGTCATGATAATTATACCTAATAGACCTCCTATACTATTTAGAATAATATCATCGATATCAAAGTAACCGAGATTAGTGACACCCTGCATTGTCTCAAAGAATAGAATTAAACCAATACAAATTAGAAAACTAGTAAGAAAGCGAAAATAATAACGAAGTAATAACCCAAACGGAATAAAGACCACAATATTACCAATTATGTATAGTAAAACAAGGTAATTGTCTAAATGGTGAAACCAATATGGTAAATAAGATGAAAAGTTAAAATGACTCATAAGATTATATTGAGGTAAAGAAGTAGTACGTCCAAATAATAACCCAATTAACCATACAAAGTAGATAATCGCTACATTCTTGACTAAATATTCTTTATCTATCTTTTTATTCCTATATTTGTCATAAAAATACTTTATTAAATAATAAAGAAAGAAAGTTAAAGTTATTCGATTTAAGAGGTATACAACATCCATCATCAGTTTAAAAATATCCATTAAAGCATCTAGAATTAAAGTATTGATTATCATAGACATAATAAAAGATAGCATCAATATAAGATATTGCATATTATCACCAATAGAAAAAGGATAGTATAAACTATCCTTATTGTATTACGATTTACAATTTATTATTACGCAAACGATCTCTTTCAAGAATTTTACGTAAATATTGACCAGTGTAAGATTTTTCATTTAAAGCGACTTCTTCTGGTGTGCCAGTCGCAATTACTTCACCACCGCGGTCCCCACCTTCTGGTCCTAAATCGATGATATAATCAGCACATTTAATCACATCGAGATTATGTTCAATAACCACGACAGTGCCACCCTGATCAACAATATTTTGTAAGACATTGATTAATCGTTTTACATCATCGGTGTGTAGACCCGTAGTCGGTTCATCTAAGATATATAAGGTGTTATCAGTTATCCGTTTATGAAGTTCACTGGCGAGTTTCACCCGTTGTGCTTCTCCACCAGAAAGGGTTGGTGCTGGTTGTCCTAATTTAATATAACCTAATCCAACATCATAAATGGTTTTAATTTTGCGGTATATGGAAGGAATGTTTTCAAAGAAAGTTAAGGCGTCTTCCACCGTCATATCTAAGACATCAGCGATGTTTTTGTTTTTGTATTTGACTTCTAAAGTTTCACGATTGTACCGTTTCCCGTGGCACACTTCACAAGGTACATACACATCGGGGAGAAAGTGCATCTCAATCTTAATAACCCCATCACCATTACATGCTTCGCAGCGTCCTCCTTTAACATTAAAGGAGAAACGTCCTTTATTATAACCTCGGATTTTCGCTTCTTGCGTTTCCGCAAATAAATCGCGAATTTGATCAAAGACTCCTGTATATGTCGCTGGATTAGAACGAGGAGTTCGTCCAATGGGTGATTGGTCCACATTAATAATCTTATCGATCTTTTCAATGCCCATGATACGGTCAAATTTGCCTGGTTTTTCTTTAGTATGATAGACGTGTTGTGCTACGGCTTTATATAATATCTCATTAACTAAAGTAGATTTCCCACTACCTGATACACCTGTTACTACCAGAAACTTACCTAAAGGAATCTTGACATTGATATTCTTTAAGTTGTTTTCTTTGGCGCCGATAATTTCTAAATAATTACCATTGCCGTTTCTGCGTTTGTGCGGGAGCGGAATAAAATCCTTACCTGAAAGATATCTACCTGTAATCGATTTATCATTTTTCATGACCTCTGCAGGTGTACCACAAGCGACAACTTCACCACCATGCACACCTGCACCAGGACCGATGTCGATAATGTAGTCACTTTCTAACATCGTATCTTCATCGTGTTCGACAACAATTAGAGTATTACCTAAATCCCGCATAGATTTTAAGGTTTCAATGAGACGATGATTATCCCGTTGATGTAAACCAATCGATGGTTCATCTAGAACATATAGAACACCAGTTAACCGTGAGCCTATTTGGGTAGCCAAGCGTATGCGCTGTGCTTCCCCACCAGATAAAGTACCAGCACTGCGGCTTAAAGTGAGATATCCTAATCCAACATTTATTAAGAAACCTAACCGTTCTTTGATTTCTTTCCGAATCATATCGGAGATTTTTTCTTCTTTTGGCGTCAGTTTTAAATTATTGATAAACTGATAAGCTTCTTCAATAGATAGTTGCGAAACATCATGAATGTTCTTACCACCAATAAATACTGATAAAGCCTGTTTAGACAATCTTTTCCCTTGACAGGCATGGCATACTTCTTCAGCCATCATCGACTCAAACCATTCTCGCATATAAGAGGATGTGGTTTGCATATACCGTCTTTTATAATTATTATAAACACCTTCAAAGTAACCCGTCTTTTCATGACGTACTGTTTTACCTTCAAATGAGAAATCGATGATATCTTTGGAGCCGTACATGATGATATCAAATTCTTCTTTGGTTAAATCCTTAATCGGTTTATGGATATCAATATGATAATATTTGCATACAGTAGCAAGTTGTTGATACATATAGGAATCGGGGCTTTCAATCCCTTTGATGGCTCCTTCCGCAATAGAGAGGTTTGGGTCTTTAATGATTAAATCAACACTTAACTCACGTTTAAACCCTAAACCGCTACACTCTGGGCAAGCACCAAAGGGTGAGTTAAAGGAGAATAAGCGTGGCTCTAGTTCCCCAATGGTAAAGTCACAATAGGGACAAGCAAACTTCTCGCTAAAGATTAGTTCTTCTTTCCCATCAACATCGGCTAGGACTTTCCCTTCCCCTAACTTAAGAGCTGTTTCAAGGGAGTCTACTAACCGAGACATAATTCCCTCTTTAATCACTAAGCGGTCAACAATGACTTCTATATTATGTTTGATATTTTTCTCTAACTCTATCTTTTCATCTAGATCACGTAACTGTCCATCGACACGAATGCGCACATAGCCTTCCTTCTTTAATTGTTCGAATTCATTTTTGAAAGTACCCTTTTTCCCACGAGCAAATGGCGCAAGTATTTGAATTCTTGTTCGTTCAGGTAATGACATTAAGCGATCGGCAATTTGGTCAACTGATTGAGCTGTTATCTCAACATTATGTTCGGGACAAATGGGATGGCCAATACGAGCAAACATTAACCGTAAGTAGTCATGAATTTCGGTAACTGTACCAACAGTTGAACGTGGATTTCGACTAGTGGTCTTTTGGTCTATCGAAATAGCTGGAGACAAACCTTCAATACTATCAACATCTGGCTTATCGATATTTCCTAAAAACTGACGGGCATAGGCTGATAAACTTTCAACATAACGTCGTTGCCCTTCCGCATAAATCGTATCAAATGCTAAACTTGATTTCCCACTACCTGATAGCCCCGTCATGACTACAAGTTTACCACGCGGTATTTTTACGTCGATATTTTTTAAGTTGTTTTCTCGTGCCCCTTTAACATAGATATATTGTTGCTCCATTATGATCACCATCTTTCATAACTTATAACACTAAGATATTATAACACAAAATATCAAACTTTTGTTTGTTTTTTGCCTGAATTTTTACTTTCTTCTCCCTATAATAGCAAATCTTTCTTCATTTATAAAATGAAAACACTATCATGATTACAAAAAACGTTTTCATAAATATAATTGTTGACGAAAAATGTCAAACATATTATAATGTCTCATGGTGTTAGACATAACACCCTTTTTGAAAAGTCGTTTCTCATATATTATCCCTTTCAAAATCTCATAATCAAATCCCTCAAACAAACTCATATTTACCCCCCTATAACCCCTCATAAAATAAAATCCCTCAAACAAACTCATACTTATCCCTTATACTCTTTTTTAAACATTTATCTCCCCCAAAAACAGCGTTAAGTCGCTGTTTTTTAATATATTAATTTACTTCCATACTTATCTTTTTAAATAAAATAATAAAAGGGGCTGTAAAAAAATAACTTCTGAAAACTAAGGAGTTCATTACAGCTCCTTTTTTTATGCCCATTTTTGATAGTTTTAGTGTTTCTATAGAGTTGTTTTTTATTATTAATTTATCTCAACCTGTGGAAAACAAAAAAATGCCCATTTCTGAGCATGACAAAATAAGAGTCTTTACCAACTCTTTTTTAAAATTATATCTTGTTTATCTGTTTTCTATTGTACTACTGCTCTTTTGTTTCTTAACTTCTTATTGTGATATTTGTACAAGTTATACCCAATTGATACTAATAACACTTCTAGTAGAACGTTCTTTATTCCTCTTCTTACTATCCTT
>Ga0134105_1000422_pt1 | contig 46211 bp, 53 predicted proteins | sample 16_3_2metaG_FD_94457 | JGI IMG/M metagenome (GOLD analysis project Ga0134105, IMG submission 94457) | Switchgrass degrading microbial communities from high solid loading bioreactors in New Hampshire, USA - 16_60_3.3_214_A3 metaG | ecosystem: Engineered > Bioreactor > Semi-continuous > Anaerobic... | reverse complement strand
TTTTTCATATTCTTTTATATGTTGGTAACTTCTTGGCATAAAAATTCCTCCTATGGTAGTTGTTTCTATTCTACCATAGGAGGTTCTTTTTTGCTATTGTCCGTTTTTACTGGACTTGTGCAGGGTTTAACGCCCTCCCGGTTTTTCTCTTAATCAACGAAAGTGTTTTTGTGCAGGTCATAGATCCCGATGTATTTCCCGTTCACCTCAACCCGCCAGCGGTCCCGGTGCTTGTCCGTAGGTTGGATCTTTGGCTCCCCTTTTATACCGAGGTCGGCAAGAGCTTTCCGTATCCGATCCGCTCCAATACATCTTTTTTCATGTCCTTGCCTCTCTTTCACGGGTTATGAGCTTATTATCTTTGTACAACGGGCCGGATCCTGTCCAGCGATACTCACCATCTGCACCAAAAAGCGCGTCAGTGACTTTGTGGGCGGCTGCATCCGTGTTTTCGGCCCAAATGCGGAGGTCGAATTTTTTCCCGGTGCGCTTGTCTTGAATTCCCACTTCATAAAGGTGCTCAATCATATTACCCATCCTTTCTGCCGGGGTTTAGCCGCCCAGGCCCGGCAAGTATTTTCAGCAGCGTTCTAAAATCCAATCAGACTGGCGGAGCTTAATGCTTGTAATTTCTTTTTCAAGGGCTTTTACAAACTCATCGAAGTAATTAAGATCTGAAAACCGGTAAATGCCGTTCATTTTTTCTGGCATATTCAGCAACGCATTTTTAATTGCTGCCGCATAAGTGTTAAACAGTCTACCTAATACTTGCCCCGCCATTTCCACCTCGGGAAAATTATACGGGCTGCGTTTTATGTCGTTCCAACCGGTGTTACCTGTAATTGCTTTTCTGGCCTCACAAATAACGGCATCGGCCATCCAAATTGTCATGGGGTTTACTGTTTTTCTAATTTCTTGAGTGGTCATTTTCGTTTCCTCCGTTTCATGTTTTCTGATGCTATTATACACAAATATATGTGTATATTCAATAGGCAACATACACAAACTTTTGTGTATGTATTTGTGTAAAATATACACTTGTTTTTGTGTATGTTGTCTGTTATAATATAAGCGTGAAAGGAGGCGCACCAAGTGGCGATCAGATATAAAATAAACATTGTGGACGCCCTCAAGGCCGCGGGGTATTCCACATACCGCATCCGTAAAGAAAAGCTATTCGGGGAGGCCGTGTTGCAAAAACTAAGGACCGGCGAGCCCGTCACCTTTGAGATCCTCAACACCATTTGTGAAATACTTAAATGCCAGCCAGGCGACATCATCGAATACACAAACCAAGAATAAAAAAAGACGCCCAGGAGCCATAAGCCCCTGGGCGTTTTAACATTCACGCGCGCACGCGCGTATACACACGTCACACAGGCGGTTTGAGAGTATTTTTATTCTCTAAACCTTCTGTTTTATGATTATTAGAGAAAAAATGTTAGAATGTTAGAAAACAGAAAAAAGCCTTGTGTGATGCGGTTTTTCAGTTAAACAAAGTTTCTAACATTTCCAAGCCAAAATGTTAGAATGTTTTTAACATTTTTACATGAAAAACAGAATGTTAGACGGGATTGTTAGAAGTCGGCGCTTTATTAAAGGCATCATTAAACTCTGCAAGTGCCGCCTCAATCAACATACGCAGCTCAAGATCCGTAATAGTAATACCCTTGCTAACCAGCATTTCAGACGCTGCAGCCAAAGCCTTATTGAGCTTTTCCTCCCCGTGCAGGTCGGTATATATTTGCTCAACGGCCTGCACAACCATTCTGGCCACCGCCTGCTTTGTTTTGTCATTTATGTACCTGGTATACAGCTGCTTTGCTATCACACCAAGGTACCCGGCAAGGGCGGTAATGATGGCATACAAAATTGTAGTGCCATAATCGGAAATAAACTGTTTTAGCAGTTCCATGTGACGTGCTCCTCCTTAAATTTTTGTTAAGTATTTTTTATCAACCGCGCCGGTTACAGCGCCAGTTTTAACCGTGGAAACAACCACCCTATCGCCGTTGATCTGTCGCACGTACAGGGTGGAGTTATACACCCATGCGGCAAATTTTGAAGTTGAGCCATACACCGGGGCGCCGGCCTGCATCCTTACCTTGTCACCGACAGCCAGGGTGCTGCTGGCCGGAGCTGGCGCGGCTGCCTGGCCGCCCTGGGTTGTGATAAAGGCATCAAAACCGGCTGCTTTAATCTTAGTCAACATGGCCTCAGCGTTAGCTTTATTACTGTATGCACCAACCTGTACCTTGTAGAGCCCTCCGCTCGTCACAATGTATGTGTCACAGCCTTTTGCCTTTAGCTTGCTTGCAAGGGCATCCGCATTTGCTTTGTTGCCAAAGGCACCTGTTTGTACCCGGTACAATGTGCCTGCAGGTGTGCTGGGCTGCTTATCTGCATCAAGCAGCTTTTGTACCTCCGCTCTGAACCAGTCCATTGTTTTGCCGAAACGCTTTAACCAGTGATCACAGTCACCATGATTTCCACTGTACCCGGCAAGGTAGCTTTCATGGTGGCTGCTGATTTTGTCCACGCCAAAACCGTACAGCTTGCAGAGGTAAGCGCAAAACTCCTGAGCCTCTTTCATGGCTGCTGTGAAATAGGCCTCATCGTTCAGCCCGTCCTCGCAGATCTCAAATTGCACCCTTGCGGTAGGGTTGTAATTATAGGATCCTTTGGATCCGGAGCCGACACCCCAGCAACAAATATCAAACGGGAGGGTTTGGTATGTTTCAACCTTGCCGGCAGCATTTACGCCTATGAAAGCATGAACACATACTGAACGCCCCATTTGCGCGGCCGACATATTCCAGTGGTTGTTATAGAGGTTTGTGCCAATGTCGGCAATGATCTCTGCATAGTCGGGATCAGTTTTAAGCGGTTGTACATAACGTTTTAGGGTTTTATTGTTTGCCCCCGTGGAATGTACAACGATGCCGGTAGGCTTTCCACCGGTCATCTTTGTGCCTTTCTTGTAACAGTCGTTTGCGGTTAGAATACATTTCTTTAATGTCATAATTGATCCTCCTTAAAAATTAAAGCAGCTCCACGGAGCTGCATTATTAGCCGAGCCCTATACGTGTACACACATACGCCACCAGGGCTGCAACCACAGCGAGGATGATTTTGTCAACCACATTTTCCCACCGCTTAGCTGATTTACTGGTTAAGTTTTTGACGTCTGATTTTATTTCCTTAATATCATTATCGATGGTGTCCTGTCTTTGGGCTATCAACGCAATGCTGGTGAGCAGCTTGTCATTGTCGGCCTGCTTTTTTTCAACCTCATCCAAGCGGTGCGTGTTTGACTTACATCGGGCGTCCACCTCCGTGAGTTTTATTAAAATATCCTGTGTGTTGTTGTCAGCCATAGTGACGCCCCCTCCTTACGCTTTAATTACTTTACCATCGGTTGTGATAATATACCCGTCTGTTATGAGGATCTCGTCAATACTCTCCTTGTATTGCGGGTATTTGGATATAACAAGGTTATAATCCAGAGCCCCCATTTCAATGCGCATTGCAAAATATCTGGCCATGATTATACCTCCTCGTCAACGCCTAAAAGGATATAGTCCACGGCGTCCATTGTAATGCTTAGCTTTTCTTTGAGCTCCGCATTTTCGGCCTCCAGAGCCGCAATGCGCTCCTCCTGGGTCGGAGGCTTTTTCGGCTGAGGTACCTGCCAAGCAGCTGCGGTTTCAAACCAGGTTTCAAAGTCCGCTGCCACGTCCTCCTGTGTTGCAGATGTACGCATATACGCCTCGTCTGCCCCATATCCTACCGCGCCGGTTTCGCTGTCTGAAATTTGGGTAATGTTTTTGCGTAACCAAAGATCAGCCTCACCGGAGGGCAAGAGCATATACTTGATGCTGTCCGGGCGCTCGGTGTAAAACGCTTTTGTTATCATGTTTAGCCACTCCTTTTTTAGCCTCTCGGCTTATTGTTTTTCTTGCAGCCTTAAACACCTCTTTAAGGTGTAAGGTCTTTGCGACATTGTGAGAATTGGTGTGCTTAAAATAGCCTTGATATGACACGATCCGGCGGGCGTTCTGCAGATAGATATGCAGCCCGGCCTGTATTCGCCTCCATGCCCTTATTAAGGCCCTCCGAGCACGTATAAATGTCCGGGCACGTATTGTGGTATGATCCCTGGCCACAACATAGCCCATCATGTCCGGCGGTTCTTTGTCCGTCTGCTTAATATGGTGTGTGGGTTTTATCGTTAGGCCGAGGACATCATGGAAATATTGCTCCAGCATTTTTACGGCCATTTTCAGATCGTGCTTTGAGCCGGAAGTGATATACACGTCATCCATAAACATGAGGATGTGGTTTATAAGGTTTTTCCGCTTGCCTCTGCGCGTTTTATAAAGCTGTTCCGTGGCGTAATGGTAAGCATAGGACATCACATAATTGCACAGCCACTGGCTTAAAAAGCTGCCTATTGAAAGGCCTTTTTCATACGTGCCTATAAGAGCAAGCACAAACCATATAAGTGTTGGATTTTTATGTATATCGCGTTCAAGCAGTTTCCGGATCGTGCGCGGGCTTATGCTTTCAAAGCAGTGGTGCACGTCCATTTTGTCATAGTATTTGGTGCCTTTAGGATCTCGTCTGATCCATCGTTCAAGCGCCTTTTTCCCATAAATTTGGCCGCGCCCAGGTATGCTTGCACACTGGAACGGGCCAACCTTTGCTTTTAACATTGGCATGAGCGCAAACACTGCAACATAATTCATACACTGCTGCATTGCGCTTTCAATACCGAGCCTGCGGAGCTTTCCGCTGCTCTTATCCACCCGGTTACGATAGTGTATAGGCGGCAGGTCAAGATCACGGGCTTTTATGCGCTCCGTTATTTCTACCGCAATACCGTGGGCGCCTCCGTATTTGGCCACGAGCCGAATAAAACCCTGGCGGTTTCGCTTTTTCGGGTCGTTTATACAGAGGCTTACCCACGGCTCTATTGTATCGGGATCAGTTAGATCAATACCTTTACAGTATGTTCTCACAAAACCCCTCCTAAGTATCGTCTGGTTGAGCACAAGGGCTTTCGGTTTGTTCTACTAACCCCAAGAGCGGCCTTATAATTCCACTCCTCCTTGCGGTGCCGGTTCAAGCTCAATTTTTGGGTTGTTAGCCCAAGGAATGTACTGCGCAATGAAAAATAAGGATCTTACCAGATGCGCGGGCGCCGATGTTCCAGTTACCGTTACCGAGGCCATTGTTCAGATTAGCACAAGCCAGGCCGCTGTTGCCGGCATTGTTCAGATTACCAAAGGCCTGCCACAGCAGGGACAAAGGGCACAAGGGTCCACAGTACATCCCTGTATGAGGGGCTGACCGCCCCTCTACACGGCGGCTTACGCCGCCGTGTATTCACCCCGGTTTCCACCGGTTCCACTCGCGCGGGCGCCGATGAACCAGTAACCGTAACCGAGGCCAAGGCTCAGAGCAGCACAAGCCAGGCCGCTGACGCCGGCAACGTACAGATAACCAAAGGCCAGCCACTGACGCCAGCCAATGGTGCTCTGTGCATCTCGGTATGTTGCTGATCTGTAACCCGTTGTGGTGCCGCCATCAAACAGGGTGGGTATCATGTATTTTTCCTGGCTGTTTTCATCCCAGTTAAGCTCCGCGTTGTACTTCCAAGCTGCTGTTTCTTCTTTGGGGATGGTGCCGAGTGTAACCGGGTTAGTGCCGGCGTTACCGCTGGCGATTTCAGCGGCTTTGCGGTTGGCGTATACTGTGTAGCCGTTCACTGCGTCCTCGTACAGGGTAATATCGGCAGCTACTTCGTACATACCGAGCATTACCTCAATGCCCTGGAGCTTAAAGGGTTCTTTGCCGCTCGTGTTGTTATATGGGCTGCCATCGTTGCCCGGTACGTCATCTGTGGCACCTGTAAGCCACGGCTGCGGTATAATGTTTGTGACATCTGCAACCGTATTAAAAGCATTTTCAGCGGCCAAATTTATGGCCTTGTAGGCTGTTCCCTCGATGGTGACGTCCTCTATACTTTCAATGGTTGTAATGTCGCACACATCATAGCAAGTGGCTTTTGAGCGGTCTGTTTCGGTGCCAAGCGATACCCGGCTAACAACAACAAAGAAAGCGGCTTGTGCAGGAGTAAGAATAATACGCCTTACGTCATTTTCCGAAACAGCGGCGGTGTAAGAGGTAGAATAGGAGCGGCAGCCGCTCATTACACTGACGCTGCCGAGGCTTGCATACTTGATCTCAAGCATGAGCTGGAGGAAAGCGTTATCACAGAGTGACGATCCGCAATACTGATTGCCCCACTCACGCCACTTGGCAATTTGGCCGTCATGGCTAATTGAGGTTGATCCTGCTGACCCTGTCCTCAAGGTAGCAGGCTGTACTCCAGAAATGCTGGACAGCTTGCCGGCTGTGTTATAACCAGCAGCATATTTTGCGTGGATAACAAAGGCGCGCACTGAGTTGTCTGACGCTCTGACAGCCTCCGGTAGCGGCTCAAAGCCCTCCGTTTTTTGCGCCCTGTATTCAACCTTTTTAGTGGTTTCTGTCGAGGTACGGCGCACCCAGCCAGTCATTTGCATAACACCAACAAAGCTGTCCTCTGGTGTGTAAGAAAACTCGCCGTACACATCTTTTATGGCATGGATCACCGGCTCCAGCGTGTCTGGGTCAATCGTATAATTGACGTCATGCGTCATAAAAAGCGTAAGATCTGCATAGTCATCCGTGCCGGGTGAGGCAATGGTGCTGGGTGTGCAGGTCAGTGTAGCGTTGTCATCCAGCTTTGTGCCTACGGGGCTGTTGCTGGTGGTGTATTTGTAAAATTCGGTCGTATATGTCGCATCAATGGTTTTGGCGGCCGCTCTATAAAAGCGGTCTGCAATGTCTGCAAGGCTGCTGTCTTTGCTTTGTGCATTGGCCTCTATAAACATCTTAAACGCCGCTTTTGCACCGTATTTTTCAATCAAAATCGGCACAATAAAAAGGTCGTTGGTATCGTTTGCGCGGACACTGCCAAGCGGCAGACGATAGAGCGCCTGCAGGCCGTTTGCATCGGGCTGTACACCCAATACATACGCCTTTTCGCTTACTTCATCGGGGATCGGCTTTTCAATTACTGAAATAGTATTTGCCATGTGGTTTATTCCTCCTTACTAATCTCTAAAAGATAAGCTCCCCGCTCATCGCGCAGGAGCTTATTGTTTTCATCGGCAATAAACTCAAAGCCCTCTGGTGGCTCCGGAGTGACGCCGCGGTGCCATAAGAGCAAAAGAGTAATAGGGTTATTTTCAATCGGGCGTACGCTTGTATCCATAAAGCATCACCCGATTAAAGCAACCTACTCACGCTCATTCGATAGCACATAAACCATGCCGGCCTCGGCTATAACTGCGGTGCTGCCTGGCCGCGGCCGGTCTATGCTGTCAGAATTCTTGCCGGTGGGTAGGTTGGCTACCTCTGCGATCGTGTCATATACATACTCCGTGTACACACCCTCGGCGTCAACAAGGTATGTACTGCCCTGCCTAAGTTTACTGATCATCTTTTGCCCTCCTTATCTTAATGCAATGTAGTAATAGTAATGACCACTTTCGTTTGACCGTATTTCATTACTTGTATATTGGTTTACCTTAAAGCCATTGCCTACGATGCCGAGCACACAATAATAGTCACTCCATGTGGTTATGTACGTATTAGATGCATGGCGGCTAATTACGTTATAGCCGCGGAGTGCCAAGCCTCCGTGCAGGTCGTCCACGTCATGATGTGTGTTGCCCTCGGCATCAAAGAGCAAAACCGCTTTCGGGTAAAACCCAAGATCAATTATGCGGCCTTGTACGTTGTTACCTTCATAAACGCCTGTTACAAAAAGGTTGCTTGCCACTAAGGCAATAAGATCGTTTAAGGATGTAACACCGGTACCGCCCATTGAGATGGGGAGCGTGCCAAACTGCGGATTGCCGGAAGTGGTGGCAAACAGTGCGCCCACGCCCTTTATGAGCTGCAGAGCGTCCGCTCCGTTGCTTTTCAGCAGGCCGCCATAGGACGGGTTGGAAAGGCCCGTACCGCCACGCAGCGGTGACAAAACGCCGGCGTTAATATCAACGGTGCTGTGTGTATGAGATTGAGCAGCCGCACCGGTTTGCGCGGCAGTAACGCCGTGAGGGTTGCTCCGGTTGTTAATGTGATTTATCAAGTTTGTAATGGCCAGCTTAATTTTACCAAAGGCCGTTGAGAGCTTTTCGCCCGAGGTGAGAGTGGCAAAGGTGCTGGCCGTTTCGTAGGTAGGTGTCTGATCGTTTGTGGCCACGTTTGGCACGTTTTCGAGCCCCACCTGTGCCTTTGTAACCCCGTGCGGGTTTGAAGTGTTGCCGGTGTGAGTATTAAAATCCGCAGCGGTGGCGTACACCAGAGAGCTGTTAATAGCCGCAGTCACGTTTTCGGCGTCACCGATAAAAATAAGAGCGTCAAGCTCCATTTCCAATATTCGGTTGGTGTTGCTCGGTACATAGTCGGCTGTGCTTTCGTCCTCGTTACCCAGGGCATATAATATCTCATTGCCGGGATCGTCCGGGTCCTCAGCAAAAAAGCCGGCCTCAGTAATGTGAAAGCCGTTTGTAACGGTGCTGTTGGTAAACAAGCCCGTTAGTGTTACATAATCCTCCCCGATACTTATATTTGATATGGGGATGGTCATTATCGGGTTGGCAAGCGCTGTGGCCTCTCTGGGATTTTGCGCCTCACCATTTCCAATTTGGATTTTTGTAAAGTTAATGGTTTCACCGGTTAGCGCACGCAAAAGCAGGTTTTTACCGGCGTCAGTTAAATTAGGGATCATGCAGACGATACCTCCTCAAATAAGATTTTGCTTTCGGTCTCCTCCATGAGCACAGCGCCGTTTTCATCCGTGAGCAGATATATGTTGCTCATTTCCCAGGAGGGCGTGATCATTGTTTGCCTTATAGCGCGCCGAAAAGCCGCACCAACATAGTGCGGAGTTTTTATTTTGGTAAGCAATATGAGGGGGTCAATCAGCACGTTTGCAGCCACATAACGCCGCATATCATCCAGGATGTGCATATAGTCCACGGACACGGGCAGTACTGTATGGAGCACATAATTGTCAATGGTCGGCGGCGGGTTGTCCTCTCCGCAGGACGGTTTTAGCCAGCCAACAAGCCAGTTGTACGTGTACACAACACCGTAAGTCCATGCAATTTTAATGCGTTGTTTACGTTCCTCCAATGTTTCAGTGCTGGACGGCGTTATGTTGAGTTCTTTTTCCCATACGGCAACGCCGGCCTCTGTGGCCGTGTCAATGAATTGATTATCCATAACGAGCTGGAGCGCGTCCCATGCTTTCTCAATTTCGGGCTGCTGCGCATCCGTTATGGCCATGAATTCCAAAACCGAACGTAAAACGGGCGGGAGGTAGTCAATGAGTTTTCTATCCATTATTCGTTACCCCCGCTGATGCAAGCACGGGTATGCTGTCCTCGTCAAGTGTTAAATTGGCTGCTACGCCATTTAAGGTTGTGCCGGTTATATCTGTTACATACACAGCACACTCGGACAGGATCCGGCTTTCTATTTGCGATATGCGCACCACTAAATTTTTGCTGCTTTCCCAAGCCTCGGCCAATTCGTCAAAGTATTTTCTAACGGCAGCGTCTATACTGGTTTTGGCCTGCTCCCAAGTGTACCCCGAGGCAAGTGTAATATCTGAGCTTATTTCAACCTCGGTAAGATCCACGCCGTCTACCGTGACAACGTGCCCGATGGGCGCCAGGCCTGCACCCTCACCGGCGTTTTGTACCGGGTCAATTTTTGATCGGATCAGATCCAGCAATTCTGCAGACGGAGTGGAGTTGTTGGCAGCCATTACAACCAGCCGTACGGTGCCGCCCACCGTCAGCTTTTTGTCTTTAGCGGCATTATATACGGCCGTGATCCAATCTTGCACAGCCGGATCGGACACGCCGCTCATACCACCCTCAAACCAGGTTTGCACGTCCTCAGAGGGTATAAGGTCGGCCGGGGAAACGTCAGCGTTCCATACCGGGTGTACCTTAACGGCTGCCACGCCCTCAATTTCAAGCACTTTGGCTTTATAGTCTGCCTGGTTGCCACCAAAAGCCTGCGATTGCAGAGCGTCAAGCACGCGCTGCCTAAATACATCCGTGTCCTCCTCGTCATCCCCGGGAACCAGGAGCTCAACCAGGTTGGCCAAAGTGAGGCCGTCAATATAATCAATAGGAATGAGCGTGCCAAAATAGTTATTTGCCACGGTGCCTGCGGTTTCGCAAACAACGCGGTGGCTGAGGCCAGTGTCGGTGTCCTCGTCTGCCATGCGTTCCGTTACGCGGAAGTTGAGATCCTCGCAAGAAAAGCGGGACCCGACAGGAACCTCAATATTGAATTCAGCGCGAAATACCGCCGGGCTGGCGGGTTTCGGGGAAAGGCCCCGGTCCTTTGCGCGTTCTATGAGGTACTCCCGCGGAGCGGTCGCAATGTATGTGGCGGTGAAAACAAAGTCCAGGCCGATATACAGCTGCGCCAATTCAGCCATTGACGGAGCAATTCCGTTATACACCATTGAGCCCTCGCGCTTATCCAGCGCCGGGCTCACACGCGATAGCGCGCTTGCAAGTAAATTTTCATAGGTTTGGTTAGTAAACAAGCTCATACATCCACCTCCTTTGTTGCCACCACATCACCGTAAATTGTGTGCACTGTGAAAGTGACAATTACGGATTTTTTTGTCGTGCTGAATTCCCAGCCATCCACGCTGTTAATGCGGTCATCCTGTGTAAGCGCCTCGGTTATGCGCCGTTTTACCTCACTCATTACGTAGTCTTTTGGCTTGCCGATAAGATCCTCAAGCTCAACACCGTAATTGTATGAGTATATAGGGTAGGCATACCGTTCAACGCTTAATATTAGGTAAATGGTCTGCAGCATAGCATCTGCCCCGTCTGTCATACCTTTTACTCTGTTCTTTTCAATGTCCAGCTTATAGGTATAACTGGGCTACTGCGCTATGCTGAATTCAATCAGATTAAGATCATCGCCGGTATTCGGCAAAAAAGATAATGTTGTTGCCATTAGCTGGGCGCCTCCACTCTGTCTAAGACTATGAATTTTTGCCCTCCATCACACCGCAGCATGATCACCTTTTCACCTTTTTTAAGGGCTAAGTGCACCGTAAAATTTTTAGTACCGGAATAGGCGTGCCGATGGTAGGCAAAAGCCTCATCACCGGATCCGCCGCTTGCATAATCAGTATTATGATCCACGGTCATGCTGACTGTGAAATCACGCACGGCATTAGTGAGGATAAGCTGCGCAGAGGTGAGCGTCATTTTTTGGTCAACGCTGATTTTCAGAGGCGATACGGAAACAACCTCTCCCAAAACTATGGCCATAGGTTTTTGTGCTTGTACAGCGTCAACAGCGGCCTGCTTGACCGCTTTTATAAGGGTGTTTGCACTAAGTGACAAAGTTATCACCTCGCAATTTCAGCTCCATGAGGTGCTGACCGTCCTTGAAAGTGTGCTTTACCTGTTCAACCATTAAGAAGTTGGAAAGGTTTATGTCACTCAATCCGAGTATGACAACCAAAAGTGTACCGGCTCTTACTCGTATATCTCCAAGCGCGTTTTTTACGGTTAAAGAGCGAGTTTTTGAGTTATACAGTTTAAGCATAGCATCAGCCATTGTTTTTGCGTTGGTAGCGTCGTTCAGTTTTTCATAATACTGCAACACGCCCCACTTGTTAATGTTTGAGCTGTCTTGTGCTATGTAAACCTGCCTGGAGCCGGAGTTGCTGTCCTCATAAAGCAATTTAATTCTGTTGTATGTTTTTAGCAATACTGGTTTTGTAGTCGTAATTTCCGGCTGTGTCCTCATTTATCACAAGGCCTAATTTCATATTGCTGATATTTGTCAAAGTTAATTTGCCGGCCTTGTCATAAAGTACATACATTTCAGTTTTGGCCTTGAGCGTTTCGTCCAGGGCGTTCTGAATAATATCAAAGAGGCTTGTGTTTTCCTCCGTCCGGCTGGCAATTTTATAGCCTGTGTCCTCCAAGGTGCCAAGATTTAGCCCGAAGTCCTCAGCGATCATTTTTACAACCTCGGTTGCGGTCTTGTTACTGTATATGTAAGTGTCCTTGTTTTTTAGGTAATAGAGCTGATCGTACACAGTAACCTTTATGACGTCCGGGTTATCGCCGGATCTTGACTTATCGAACACAAAGCCGCAAAAAAGAGGTGTGCCATCCACTGAAAAGCGGCAGGCATCACCCTCCTCAAAGCTGAGGTTGGCCGTTTTAACAATCTCAAAGGTTAATTTACCAGGTTGGCCTTGACGTTCCCACTCTATTGTCACACCGTCAACAATAGGGGGAAACATCAAGGTTTTTTCGTGTCGTATAAAGAGCTCGTACGTCATTGAGGTAATCGCAATACTTGCCCCGGATATGTGAGGTTAGGGTTCTTAATAATCCCCTTGTTGGCCTCAAATATCTGGTTGTATTTTGCTCCATTTCCGAGGAATGTTTTTGCTATGCCCCAAAGCGTGTCACCTTTTTTCACGGTGTAGGTAGTGGCTTTGGGTGCGGTTGTGGCCGGCCGCTCCGTTGTAACCGTTACTGTTTTAGCTGCAGTTCTTGTGGCCGTGGTTTCCACGGTTACGGTTTTGGTGCTGTAATCTCTGTATTGCTTGAGCTCCACGTCAACGCTTACGTCCAACCCATTGTTGGCGTTTTCGCTTATGGTGTAGTCCTCAACGCTTACTTTGATATTAGTATCGAAAAGTAGTTTGCCGCTCGGGGAGGTGCGGGTTAAAACAAACTGAGTTGTGCGTTTTTGGGTCTTGAGCTTTTCCAGTATGTCAAGGTAATAGTCCGGGGATCTCGCTCCGGACAGCATAGGGAATGTAAGCGGGAGGGAAATTTCCGTGAGCCCGGGCGTACGCAAAAAATTGATCTCCCCCTCGTTTAGCAGGGTGAGAGTGGTGTTTTTACCCTTGATTTTAACCATTAGCTTAGCCGGTGTTTCGGGCATGAGCACACCGTCTAAATAGCATTTATAGCTCATTAGTAATGTACCCCCTCTGCTGCGGTGATAAGCGCCTCCTGCAATTCATCAGCTAAATACCCAATAACGCCGTCAAGGTCAGTATTGGCCGCCACGTTGTTTGTAATGCCGCCCAGCTCAACCTTAACCTCGGCTGTGGTAAAGCGGTTTATAGCCTCTTTTTCGGCAATGTCGCGTAAGTAAGCCAGCTCCTCAGTAGTCTTATTCAGGCTGGAGGCTATACTGTCCGTGTTATCGGCAATATCGGATATTACGCCGCCTGTTTCAAGGGCATTGCTTAAAGTATCATTCATGTTAAACATATTGCCAAGGGACGCCCCCAGGTTTTCACCAGCTGAATAACCGGCGTTCCATGCGTCAGAGTATTTTATCCGGCTCAAGCCGAGGCCCTCAACCGAAAGATCCAAGTTACTCACTACTTTTTGATAGTTTTCATTGGGTGCATATTTTTCTACAAGAGCATCAGCTTTTCCCTTTAACCCGTCACGCCAGCCCTGCACGGTGTCGGCCATATTTGAACCAAAGACAAAATCAAGCGCAGAGGCAATTTTCTGTAAAATAGCCAGTACGTTATCGGCCATGCCCTGGAATAGGTAAATAATTGAGCTCACCGGGTTTTTGAAAACATTTGCAATGAAATTGGCGATTTCAATAAATGGGTTTATTAGATAATTGATAACGCCGAGTATAAACTCCAATACACCGAGCACCAAATTCCATATGAAAGCCCCCGCAGCTGCTAATGTTCCAACAATTATGCCCGTGGCTGAAATGCTGGAGCCTGTTACTTTGTTAATGATTGCAATAACCCCATACAGCAACCCGATTATGATCATTATGGCCATTATGATCCATGTTACCGGGCACGCCAGCAATGCAGAATTGTATGTAAACTGCGCGGCCGATGCAGCGGCGGTACTTCCGCGCAAGACGCCAAAACCGATTGAAAGCAAATTTACTACCCCATTGTATAGGCCTGTAAAGAAAGCTGCGATCTGCGTCCAATGCGCTGCAACTTGAAACACGAGAAACGCGCTCCCCAGTCCCAGGACCATAGGCCCGATAATGGAGGTGTTATTGGCCAACCAATTTACGGCCTTTAGCAGCGGATCCAATGCCCGCAGGCCGATATTGCCCGCCATTGTCCATACCTGGCTCCACGTCATAGGCATACTCGCAAATTTGGCGTCGGTTTCGTCTGCTGCTGCGAACATTGCATTTTTAACCACCTGGGCAGTTATCCTACCATCCTCGGCAAGGCTTTTTATGGAGCCCTCTGCAGCGCCCATATAACGTTCTATGGCGCGTGCAATTCCCGGGGCGCTGTCCAGTATTGAATTAAGCTCCTCGCCTCTTAGCGCGCCGGCAGCCATTGCTTGTGTAAGCTGTATCATGGCATTACTTTGCTCCTGGGCTGTGGCGCCCCCAATGGCAAACTGTTTGTTTACCTGCTCCATAAAGGCAATTACCTGGTCCATATTGTGATCAAAGGCATTGCCGGCGTTTAAGCCGAGTTTAGCCACAGCGGATGCTGTGTCCAAATATGCAGCCCGAGAACGCATTGCCGAGGCGTGTATCTTTTTCTCGAGCTCATCAATGCTGCCGCCATCAGTAACAAGCAGGTTAAGCCTGGCCTCTGTTTGTGCTTGAGCATCAGATAGGCCCACAAGAGCTTTTACGCCCTGTATGCCTAAATATGCTCCGACAATACCATTAACCTTGCTGAGCAGAGTACCGGCCTTGCCGGCGCCGTCTGAAATATTATCGTTTAAGCGCTCTTGCTCTTGAGTGCAACGGCGGTAATTTTCCTCCATTTCATCCAAGGCAGCGTTGGCCCGGCCGATCTCTTGACGTGCGGCTGCTATATGCTGTGTGTCAATAGCTCGGCCGGCCGCTCGCTGTACTGCCTCGAAGTTGTTAAGAACGAGCCCCATTGCGCGGTTGATGCGTTTCAGAGCGGCCGTCATCCCATCATTTATAATTAGTTGTGATCTTACTGCGCCCATGCGCGCCTCCTTTCTGGGGCAATGTTACCTCCGTCTTTGTGCTTTACGTTTAACAGACGCAGCCTCCTGCTTTTCTTTTTCGATCCTTACGTCAATGGCTGCAACGACAAAGGCCATTTCGTACGGATCCAGCTCTAAAAACTGGCGCGGCGTCCAGTGGAATTTGTGGAGGGCGTAATAGGCATAATTTGCCTCTGGATCGCCCTCCGTTATGAGTTTTTTGCCTCGTCAACAAGCTCCTGCATATCAGAAAAACCGTTAAGGTCCAGGATCGCGGAAACATACTCGTCAAACTCACCAAACGTAAGCATAGTGGTGATTAGCTGCTCCGCGCCCATAACGCCGTAGCTTTCCTGCAGCTCAGCATCATTGAGGTTGGGAAAAACAGTGCAGGCCACCGCGATTTTTGCCTGGTAGGCCTGCGCGTCAAATTCCTGTGTAAACTGCCCGCGTTTGCCGGCGATCGGCACATTGCGTGTGCAGGCTTTTCGGAGCTTTTGGTTTTCGCTTGCGGAAATGGCGCGGATCTCCCATTCCACAGGCTTACCGTCCGCGCCAATAAAGCGCTTAGAGGCAACAATTTTGCGGTTTTCAACCTGTTTAGCGTTCTGCGCCATAAAGGCGCTTAAAGAATTTGCCATTGTGGTAATACCTCCTTATGATTTTTACATATAGCTGGGGTTACGATACTTTTCGGGGCGGGTTATGCTGCTTGCAAAGCCGCTGATCTCCTGCTCAATGAAATCATCCTCGGAGCCGGCCAACGAAAGCAGCACGTCACCGTCAAGCACGCAGTTATTGAAAACCTTAGTGCTGCGGCCCATGGACGTAGCCGGGTCATCATTAGAGATCTGGATGTCCATAGTCGGCATAACACCCGTTTTAATGAAAGTATCAAGGACATCGTCAAATATCTCGGTGCATTTATAGATCGTCATTGTGAATGAGATCTCAACACTGGTGGGCTTTTTACCCATGACGATGGATCCCATGCGGGGCACGTCCTGCGTGGAAATGCTGGCCTTGCCCTCAAAGTTTTTGCACATGAGCATGGTGTACCGATTGCCGTTAAGCGTGACAAAAACCTCAGCAAATTTGGCAACCGGTGCGTCATGTATGGCCATTACCTTTGTATCAGTCATGTTGTGCTACCTCCTTACTGAATGATAACGCTCATATAGAGCTGGGACATTGCGTTTACGATATTAAGGCCGTTGATGGTCAACAGCACTGCACGCTTGTTGTCCCCAACCTCCACGTGTACCGTGTCGGTGTCAAAGTCCTCAACCGCACGGATGCGCTCCAGCTCCTGTATGAGTTTGACAATATCATTCCAAAGCGTTGCACGTCCGGAGGCATCATTCGGTACCACACCAACATAGCGGGTACTGAACAGCACCGCCACATCGTTTGCGATCTGATCGCACACTCTTATGGTCTGGTTGCTCTGGAAAATATCGCCTTTTTCGTCCGTAAGAGTTACAAGGCTGTTGATGTCCTCAAGCACACGCACCTTGCCGTTTACATTGTGGAAAATGAATTTTCCCGCTCTGAGCGCGTCCTCAAGCTCCGTTTGGGTGTAGTCAACGTCAATAGTGAGCTCACCGTCATAAATAGCATTGGTGAGTGACTTATTGACCGCAACACCCGCTTGCGCACCTGTTACCCAGTACGTAAGCATTTGCGGATCAACGCCCTCAATGGTGGGATGCTCAGCGTCATTCCAAACGCCAATAACGCCCTCATAATCTGCACTGGTGGGCTGGTATGCAACGAGCTGGAATTTTGCGCCTTGTTCATCACGCATACGCTGCGTAAAACTTACATACAAGCCAATGGTCTGCGCCTCACTGGCCGGGCAGCAAAGAGCGTTAAAGGAATAGCTCTCAAGGCTATCAAGGAAAGACTCGTGGCTTTCCCCGGTAATCGCACCATTAGAGCCGTTTGTGAGGCTCATGCCCGCCGTGTCGTCAAGATTTGCGGCCTTATTGAATACAACAAACTCGTTATCCTCGAGGTTGGAGGCGTCTGCCACGGTTTGCCTTTCAAAGAAAACCCCGCCAACATAAGTGCTGACGTCAAACAGATCATCGTTATCCACGTTGGCGGTAACAACGATTGAAATATCGTTGCCACGCTTTCCGGGGTACCGGGCAGTACCGAGAGCGCAAGATGCTTTCACGCCACCGCTACCTAAACGATAGCACAATACCTTTGTGGCGTGCTTAAATATTTCACGTAGTGCAAGCATTTCCGGTGCGTCATAAACGTAACCGAAAATGATTTTGCTGTTTTTATGGAAATCGCCGGATGTCACCTCAAAAATAGTGCCCTCCGGCCCCCAGTCAAGCTCAAAAGGCGCCGCTGCAATTCCTCTGTCGGATAATGCGGCGCTCGCTTTAGCCAAGCTGGTAAAATTGATATAGCTACCGGGCAAGCCCTTGTTTTGGGTGAGCCAGATGCCGCCGCCATGTGCCATATTATTTCACCGGTCCTTTCATGTATTTTTCGATTAGCGCATCAACCTGCGCTGTGGTGTATGTCTTGCCATCCGCAAGCAGGGCATTGAGAATGTCCCGGCGGTTGGCATACTTTTTAGAGGCAAGCAGCTGGCCCTTAGTAAAAGCCGGCGCCTCCTTATTCTTTTTTTCTGCCATATAAAAACCTCCTAAATGGTTTGTAGCGTTTCCATGGGTTCCTCAGTGGCATGGCTATACACAAAATGCGGATAGCTTACAATGCAGTGCAGCACGTCATCCTCAATAGTGTATTCAAAGCCATTACAGTGTACTTTATCGCCTCCGGGAGTTGTTATGGTACTCAGCACAGCCGGCAATGCGTGTGCTTTTTCCAAGCACTCCGCGCGCCCGCCTGCCTCGGTCGGATAATAAATCACGTCAAAGGTGAAGCTCCGTTTTGCTCTGGCGCCAAGCTGCCCGGAGTGGTTTGTGGAAAGTGGCAGCACATTGAAGTCCCCGGGGATAAGGTCCTGCTTAACAGTGCGATCATGTATGCGTGCGGCAGGAAACGCAGCGTGTAACGCAAGGCTTACGCCGTCAAAAACGCTGTTGTATGATAACTCAGCCATCATTAAAAACCTCCCGTAAAAATTTGTCGAGCTTAGCCTGCAACATAGACGGTGCAATACGTTCTAACTCCTCCTCGGATAATGTCAAGAAATATTGCCCGTCAACCCAGCCCTCTTTTAACCGCTTTCCGAGCGCAGGTACATAGCGGCCGGGTGTTTGTCTGTGTCCGAATTCAACATAGCTGGCATATTTCACGGGGTTTACAACCTGTATGGTGTAGCGGCCACCGGATTTTTGCACCGGCAGGCTCTGCTGCTTGCACTGCTGTGGGAGATCCTTTGCCGTTTTGCGCCTCAGCCTCGGTTTTTGCAACCCAGCCGCGCCGGAGTGTGCCGCCCATGTACCCGCCCCAGTATTCCTCAATACGGGCCGCCTCGGCCGTTAAGAACGATCTACTCTTGCCGCTTTCGCCCTTTACCTTTACAGTTTTAGGACCCTGCAGCTTTGGCTTTTGGCCAACGGGTGTGCGCGGTATTACGAGAGCAAGCAACCGGGCGGCCAGCTCTTTTGAGGCCTCGGTGCAAAACTTATCAACATCAACCTTTTGCAGCTTTTCAAGTTTGCGCTGCAGCTCTTTGAGTTGTTCAAAATCGGCCTTGCCCCAACGTGCCATTACGCCCACCCCTTAAAGAGCTCAAGCGGTATTTCTTTGTGGTGCGAGTACACGGCTGGAGCGCCGCTTTGCTCGTATTTTGCTGTTACACCGTTTTGCGTCACTGTGATTTTAGATCCGGGCGGTATGTTCACTGACGGATCCACGAGGAGCACAATGCGTTGTGTGGAGGTGCTGGCGCTGTCGGTTTGCTCGGTGGGGCTTATGTTCTTATAAACAAGCCGGCAAGGTATATCACTAAGAGTGTCAACCTCACTCAAGGTTGTACGGCCGGTAGTTTCGCTGGTTTCATGTTGCCGTACAGTAACAGTGCATCTGCCTTGCCATAGGCTTTGTATTGCTGCGCCATAGCGGCTGTTACTTACCATTTAAGCCTCCGAAAGGCGGCATAAATGCTTTGTGGCGGGTTTATCATGGCTGCAACCATTTTATCAAACCTCGCCTCCGGAGTGCTGCTTTCCGCAAATTCCACGGCCACCTCACCCTCAGTGATCTTTGTAGCGGGAGCCGAGAAGTCAAAGCTCTCACCAAGCTGGCCGGCCGTTTTCGCATCTCTGAGAAACAGGCCGGCCGCCATATCAACGTGAGTGTAATACAGTCCCTCCGGTATTTCCGTGCGGTTGATATTCGCCTTAATTGTTTCGGCGGCACGGTTTATTGCGTAGGTAACGGCAGCACCCTGGCTTTCCGTCACCGTGTGGCCTAAAGCCGCGAGGCGGGCCACAACATCATCGTACAGAGCCATTGGCTGCACCTCCTAACTGGTTTATCCTTTGGAAATAATGCGCACAATGGGGATCGCCTTGTGGTTGATGTAGGAACGATCGGCCTCGTTGCTTTCACCGGTGTGTACCAGTGTCCAGTTAGCGCCGTTCGCAAGTTCATCATCGGTCGGGGACAAGCTGGCCTGCGAGGCTTTTTCATATGAAAGGCCGAACGGAGCAAAGCACTTGCGCTGTCTGATATACAGCGTGTCCTCACCCCCGTTGGTTTTGGGATCTCTGGACATTTCATAAGGCACCTTAACACCGATGTCCTCATAGGAAATGGCGCCTTTGCCCAGGGCGTAGGTAGTGTACTCGGTTTTAATAACGGGAGCGGTTGTGGTTTCAAGCGTTACAACCATGTCGTCACCGTCAGCAACAACGGCGGTGGGTTCCTCCGGGATGCCCACATTCGTTTTCATGATCATTGTGATGGTGGCAGAATTAACACTGTAGGTGTATTTTGCCTCCTCACCGGTTGCTTTTGCGGCGAGTATGGTTTTAATGTTGTTTGCCTGCTGTGCAGCAGTGCCGCTTGCACCTACTTTGATCTGGTTGCCGGTCGGGGTTGCGTCATTGGCAACAAAAGTGTATTTCGTGCCAAAGATCGTAATCTCGTCCCCAACCTGGGCCGCAGTATCGACAGTAAGTGTGTACACGCCCGGGGTAACGAGCACCTCTCTTGTTGGCATTTCATCGTCAATGATAACGAGCTTGCCGTTCCATGTGCCAAGGTCAAGTGATCTTGTTACGCCCTCTTTGTCGGTGTACTTCAAGTGCTCCAGCAAATTGAGGTTTTCCAGGTTGGTGGCCACATCGCTGTGCATGAACACGAGCGAAAAAGCCTTTTTGTTGGCACCACAGGCCTTGTTGGTTGCTGTGTTGAGGGTTGTTGCCGACATGGCCCCGTCAACGGTAGTGGTATGCTTAGTGACAAATTCCAGGTTCTTAGCACCGCTATTCATAGAGAAAATGCCCTTGAGAATGGCAAGGAGCGTTTTCTGGTCCAGGCCGTCCTTATATTCGGCAATCTGCTGAGCGATGCTGTCCATGAAATCAATTTTGCCGGTGATGTCATAGCTGAAATCTTTTTCAACCCACGCTTTGGCACGGCCGACAACGACAACGCCCTGCTCAAAGGTCTTTGTGCTGGTTGCGCTGATGTCGGTCTGGCCGTCATAGTTTACGGCGTCACCATCAGCCAAGCCGCGCATTGCGATACGGGCATAGTGGGTACCATTCTGGCCGGAAAACACCTCTCTAATATCGGGGTTGCCAGCCAGCGCGGCAGACTTTTTCAGCTCATTCATCTTGAGGTTCGGAACAAGGCCTACCTTGTACTTAAAAGCCTCGGCGTTAAAGGATTTTGCATCAAATTTAGTGTTGGGCATTACTTTTCACCTTTACCTTTCATGTAGTAATTTTATTATTCGAGCTTTGCTCCCGGGTTCTGTTCCAGGTAAGCGCACAGCTCATCATAGCTCATGTCTTTGAGCGCTTTGCCTGGCGGGGGCGGGGTTTTGCCGCCGGGCGTTCCTGGGGTCATGCCCTTAAACTGCCCTTTGTTGTCCGGAGCGGCAAATAAAAAGGAGGTTGCCTCTGCTTTGGCCATTTCGGCCAAGTGCTGTGCAAGCCCCTTTACGGTGCCATCCTCTGCAAGTTTGGCGTCCTTGAGAAAATCGGCCAGCAGTGCCTTAACCACGGTGTTGTTCCGTGCTCCTGCGGCCGTTAATGCCGCGTCAACGGCGTTGTCCAGCTTAATTTGTGCAAGCTGGGCCTCGTAGTTGGCCTTGTCCGTGGCATTTTGCTTTTGGAGGTCCGTGATCTGCTTTTTCAGCGCCTCAACGTCACCGGTGGAGTTTTTAAGGTCCTCCAGCTGCTGATCGCGGGCTTTAAGATCGTCCTCCAGTTTCTTTTTTGCGGTGTTTACCTGGTTGAAGTCCGCTTTTGCCACAAAGATCTTGCCGATCTCTGCGGCAACCTTTGTGTCAATGTCCTCCGTGTACGCCTCACCAAGTATGTTTTTCAACCATTCAAGCATTTGTGTTTCCTCCTTACGTATTGTTGCTTTCCTTTTTGTCCGGCCAGTCCCGGTATTGCAACGCCCGTTTTGTATTCCGCTGGAGCAGGCGGTATTTTTGTATGAAAAAAGCACCGTGCTTTGCACGATGCTTTGATCAACGATAAGTATTTAATTACAGCGGTAGTTTTTTGCCCGCTTTGAGGCGATCCAGATTTTCAAACGGTGGTATGGTGAGAAAACCAAGATCGCCGGTTTTCTTGTTTACAGTGATATAAGGCGCTCCCGCATCATCATCGGTGCCGAAATAAAAAGCCCATTCACTGCCAAGATCGTATTTTTCTTTTAACGGGTAATCACCATAACGAAGTGCAGCCTCGCGCTGCGCTTTGTTATGGGCCTCTTTAATATCAATCAACGCCATCACCTGCTTTTACAAGTTTCTAAAATACCCTCAGTGGGAACAAGGTTATCAATGCGCCCGTATTCCACGCTGGAGGGCTTTGCATAATTGAAATAGTGCCGTACATCGCGGCTGCCGCTTTGTGGATCCACGAAAAGCACTTTGCCGTCCTTAACTTCAGCTGCAAATACATGGCCCATGCTGCCGGTGTCCCAGGCAACACGGATCTCAGCTCGTGCACCCTCGCCCCAACCAAGCATTATGCGCTCAATTTCGGCTGCCTGGTCTTTCTTAAAGCGGCTGGTGGTGTGTTTCCACTCGGCGCCCTTAAATAGTTTACGCCAAGCGCCGTGCATATATGCATCACCATCAAAAGCGGGCGTTGCCTCAACGTCAAAGCCCCGGCGGCGCATTTCATACGTTGGCACACAATGAGTGCAATTCACTCTATAAGGCCGGCCACCATCGTGGTAGTTTGGGTTTACGTTTGAAAGGTCATCCGGTATATCGTGATCGCCTGTAATTCGTTTCCATGCGTCCCACGGGTATATTATATCATCTTTTACCTCCGGTGTCGAGGGTGTACCATCCACAAACTGCTTTTTCCATTCCTTGTATGGCATATTTGCCGGCACCTTATTAATGGTTTTGCCCGTGTCCGGATCCCGTGACGCTCGGAGGCCTAAGCCCTCCATGTCCTCAAAGTACGGAGCTGTGCAGCAGCGGCACCAGGGGTGAAAGGGTGGGGCAGTAGCGCCCTCTTTATATTCGGCCATCTTGAATATGCGGCCGTCCATGTCCGCGCAAATATCACAGGTTGTTTTATCCAACGTGCCTACAACCTTGTACAGTTCAACGCCAAGCCTGTTAAAGCAGTCTTTTTGGGCCGCAGCAGAAAAATAAGCGCTTTCCGTCATAACCACGCGGCCGGCATTATATTTGGTGGTCTTGAATTGCTTTGCTATGGCGTTAACGGCCTTGTTAGGTGGCTCACCGGTTGCGATCATGCGCGTGAGCTCCTGGTTGACGGTTTGCACCAATTTGGTTTTGTCCGTCCAGCAGCGAGCTCTAAAGGTCTGATTGTCAACGGTCCACGGCCGGGAAAGCACCTTTTGCAGGGCGTTCTCATAGATCGCCTGCATGGTCCAGCCCACGCCGAGGCCTTTTTGCACCTCATAGGCCGTGTGGTAATAGCTCTGCGTGTAAGCAAGCTCTGCGGCCTCTGTGGTGGCCTTTATGCGCGCGTCGGTTAGTACCTCGGCTTGTTGCCTCAGCTGATATTTAAGCGCGTCCAGGCGCGAAATATGCACCCTTACGGAGGCGTTCTCAAGCTCTTTGAGCCATGCCTGGTTTATGGCGTTTTCCTTGCCTTTTTTGATGTACTCCTGCACAGTCCACCTAAACTCCTCAAGCTCGGTGGTGGTGAGCAGGCGCTGCGCCTCAGCATAGGTTATATTGTTGTTAGTGGCAAAGCGCTGATACCAGGCGCGCATTTGGGTGTCAATGTCCCTTATGGCAGCGTCAAACTGTTCCTCAAGGTTTCGGACGTACTCATAAGACTTGTCTTTGATAGCGTCCTCCATGATTTTAAGCCGGCGCGCCCAATACTCAGCATTATTCATTCAGCGCACCGCCTCCCGAGCCGGCTGTCTGCTCAAAAGCCGCGCGGTAAGCATCCACACTTTCAAGCGCTTTTTGCTTTTCCTCCTCCAGACGTTTGAGCTCCTCCTCTGGATCGTCAACCCAAGGATGCTGCCGCACAATAGTTTCATTGCTGATAATGCCCTGTGACTTGCCGCAGTTTTCAATGGCCTCACTTTCGTTGACGAGTATATCACGGTTGAATATGACCGTAACCTCCTCACCATCGAAGTTACCCACGCCGGTATTAGCCAGGTGCGCATTGACAAACCACAACAGATCTGCTATGGCAGCCTGGAATTCAACCTCCATGCCGTTAGCGTCAAGGTCAATGTCTGAATACATGGAGCGGATGTTCATCTGGTTAGGCGTTCCGCTCATGCGCTCGTCTTTGGCATCATAGCCGCGGGCGTTTTCGATTATGGCCTTTTTCAGCAGGTCAATAATGGTTTTATAGTTATCGGCATTTACCTCAACCGTAAGGGTGTCAACGCCGCCCTCCGATCCGTCAAAGCTCCGTACTTTTACGGCGCCGTACGTGGTGAGGTTATGCCGGAATTCGCCCAGGTTCTCGCCGTCATAGTTGTGCAGCACCAAAATAGTGTTGCGCACGTCCTCCTCCATGGCATTGGCGTAATTGGAAAGCAGGAGGTTGAGCGCGTCCTGCAGACACCTTACGCGACAGAGCAAAGGCGTTTCACGGTGGTTATACTTAAAGCAAATAAGCGGCAGACGCTGCCAGTTGAGAGGGATGGCCGTACCGTTCTTTTGGTCAACCACGGTGACGTACGCCCCGGAAGTCGCGTCATTATCAACAACCAGGTGATCATCTTTCCAGATAAACCGCTCAATGCCGCCGGCGTGATAAACTTCAACCTTGTTGACAATTTCCTCCTCACCGTTTTCCTTGTATACGTACACGGGGAAAAAGTGCACGGCGCAGTCCAGCTCCGTGTGGGCCGTATCAGCCCAAAACGGGAGTATTTCATAGGCCGAGAACACCTCAAAAGCCAGCTCACCAGCATTGTTGTAATACGGACAGAGCCACACCTTGCCGCCGGTTAATGCCTTTTCGGCCAATATGCGTATAATGCGATGCAGCTTTTTAGTGAATACCCGGGAAAGCGCCTCGCCGTATTGGCGGTTTTCGGTGTCAAAGGTTATCGGCCGCCCAAGCAGGTAGTTGGCTTTTTGGTCAACCATTTTGGCATATTGGTTATCAATGATCCGGTTATTCGGCAGGTTGTCAACCTCTGTGAGGTTGCCGTCCTCGCCTATAACCGTACGCTTACGGTTTTTTATGTCGTGCTCGCCGTCATAATACCGATCGCCGTCCAGCTGCTGCTGTCGCTCTTTCGATATAAGCCAGCGCTTTATTTCTTTTTCTAAAAATTCCTTGTCAGTCATTACGGGCCTTACCATCATCATAATGCCGGACATCGGACCGGTATGTAAATTAAGCAATTTCAACGGCTGCACCTCCTTTTCTGTTTAGTAGTCCCCATATCTGGGGGGGACAGAAAACCCGATCGAGCGCGTCTTTTCCTTTTCAAGCGTAAGCGTCTGATCGGGCAGTTGTATTTCTATTTTCAAAGTTTTATAGGGCAGGCGCTCGGCCCACTCCTCAATTTTATTCAGTATGTGTTGCTGTTCAAACACGGCCCCGCGCCTCCTTTACTCAAAGCTGTAATGTGCACCGGCCGAAAACTCCTCCATCGCATACCGCATGGCATCCATGAGGTGGTTAAAATCGTCGATGGGTCGGTTTAGCTTTTTACCGGTTTTCGGGTCCGTGTCCCATGTGTAGTTGCTGATCTCAGTAAGAAAATTTACACATTTAGGATGCACAAAAATTTTATAGTCCTGTATATAGTCAATGCCGTTGTTTACGCTGTCTTTGCCTTTACGTGCCTTGCGTATGTGCGTAAGGCCCAGCGCATAAAGTCGGTCAATGCTCTTTGGCTCGGCACTGTCAGCGCGTATACGTTCTTTCGCATACCCGGCACTTATAACCTCACGGGCAATGTCCTCATTGCTCATGCCGGTTTTGAATATCTCATCAAACACCCACATGGTCCTGTTTGCCGGATCAACCAACCCGCAAAACAGCGCCGAGGGGTCATTGGTGTAACCGAAATCGAGGCCAAAAGCGGAACGCACGCCAGGCATTTTGCGCACCTCGTCCACACTGAAAAGGCGCTCCTCCCAGTTTTCATACACGAGGCCGTCAACAATGCCCCATTCGCCCAAGCCGGCCACACGATAACGCCGCGGATTGTTCAAGCGCATTGTTTCAAAGAGCTTGCGGTCGGCATCATCCAGCCATTCATTACACATATAATTTGTGGTCATGGCCAGTATGTCCGGATCCGGGGGCGCGTCAAAAAAGCGCTTTTTAAGCCAATGGTGCTCATTCCACGGGTTAAATGTAAGCGTGATCTGCTTAAACAACCCCGGGGGCATTTCACCGCGGATGCTTTCGTCTATGGTATCAAAATCAGCCTCGGAGGATATTTCATAGGCCTCCTCAATCCACAGCCAGCATAGCACACCAACGTCAACCGTGATTGACGTAACTTTTAGCGGATCGTCCAGGCCGCGAAAATAGATTTTTTGGCCAGTGACTATGTTCTCAATTTCAAGTGGGCTTTCTTTCGGGATCCAGATATGCTGTAAGCCCAGGCGGTTTATGGCCCATTTAAGCTCTGTAAAACAGCTGTCTTTGATGGTCCTAAAGGTTTTACGCACAACAAGCAAATTGGCCTTGCTGTATTTTTCCTTGCTCAGATTGCTTATAAACCAAAGCGCGGCCGTTTTACTTTTCTTTGAGGCACGTGAGCCTTTAACAACACGATAACGCCCTTTGAAACTCCAAAACTCCTCATAACCGCTGCCTACAAAATCAGACATTTTAAGCTGGAGGCTGTTACCCGTCAAGATCATCCACAATCACAACCTTTGTGCTGCCCTCAAGGTTTACCTTATCGGTGAACAGCCCAAAGCGCTTGCCGAGGAGCTCGGCCGCTTTAAGCCGCTCTTTTTCATCGGGCGCTTTCATGATCTTTTTCGCCTCAGAATAGCCATCCCCGGAGCCCTCGATCACAACAATTTCGGCCTCCGATTGTCCGCGCATAACTGAGGTGAGATACTCCATAACCTCCTGCGCCGTGGCGGTCTTGTGGCTGCTAATTTCAGCCAGCTTTTCCTCAATGTAGGCTGCAACCTTAACATTCCTTAACAGACGCGCTGCAGCTGCTGCCGCAACCGTATCTTTTTTGACGTTCGGGTATGCCGCTTTATATGCTCTTGTGGCGTTGCAGTCAATCAAATATTCATCCGCAAACCTCTGTTGCTTGTCGGTCATGGTATCACCTCGCTTTCTTTTCACGCATAATAAAAAGCAGTCGGAGGGGCACAAAGCCCCTGCCGCTGCTTATAACAAGGAGGCACTGCCGTTTGGTCAATACCCGCAGCTTAATTAAAACATAAATCTCAATAGAAGTCGAGGACATCCGGGACATTTTTTATTTTTCGTTCGATAAATACCGGTAGCACATTTTTTTAACGCTGTCCGGAGTGGTTTTCACGCCTATGCACTCCGATACTTGATCCCAGGTTAAGCCGTTTACAAAACGGTAAGTGAAGATCATACGCAATAACGGTGTCGGCAAGTCAGCTATGTATCGCTCCAGCTTGTTGCGCTCGGCTAAACACAGTATTTGCTTTGCCTGTATCATCATAGCGCAGTCGGACCGCAAAGCCTTTTTACGCTTAATGTGCTCCTGCAGCTCAATGATCCGCGCAACAGTGCTTTCAAGCCGATTTTCATAGCTGGGGCTTTTCGGCATACCGTCATAGCTCGGTGAGGACGGGGAGGCCGCCTTTAATTCAAGATACTGGAGTTGCTCCTCGTCCGCTTTAATCTCGTAATCAAGTTTTGCCAGCCGCTCCTGGTTCATCTCGATCTCCCGATTGAGATAATATAACTGCGATAGCTCTTTAAGGGTCATACCGCCGCCTCCTTTGCTTTTTTAATTCTCGCTTTAAGTACGTTCATAACGGTTTCATGCGTATTTGCCCGCTCTTTTATGGCGGCCATGACATCCTCATCCACGCAGCCCTGTACCACAAGGAAATGATTATAAATTTTGTCGTAAGGGGAGCCCTGCCGCCACAGCCGGCACCTGCCCTGGTCGTTAAGCTCAAAGCTCCAATTTGGCGTAAACCAGATAATGTGTCGGCCGCCGGCCTGCAGGTTAAGGCCGTAGGCGCAGCTGGACGGGTGTACAAGTAACACGTCAATGCTGCCGGCGTTCCAATCGTCCTCATCTTTTGTGTCCTTGTATACGCGGACCCGCAACGGCGTTTTGGAAAGAGCGGCAAGGATCCGATCACGATCATGTTGAAAGCCGTAAAAAGTAATGCACGGCTCGCCGCTTATCTGCTCTAAAAGCTCCATGTAGGCATCCAGCTTGCAATCGTGTATATGTATAACCTGCCGGGTATCGTCATAGATCACCCCACTGCAAAATTGTAGCAGCTTGTTGGTAAGCACGCCCGCCGCGGCAGCCGTAATAACGCCCTCGTCCACTTCAAGCAGCAGATCCCGCTCAAATTGGTTATAGGCCTTGAGGGTTTTATCGTCCAACATAACCGGGATCTCATGATCTATGCAGTCCGGTAATTCCAAGTAGTCCTCCGCTTTCATTGTGAGGCATATATCACTTATGGCATTAAGCACGGCCTCCTCGGCGTGTTGCTTTGGTTTATAACTCCATATCTGTGTGGCGTTACGCTTGTCCGGCTCAAAATACATTTGCCGATACTGCGTAAGGGTCTTGCCAAGCCGCTGGCCCTCGTCAAGCAAATACACCTGCGCCCAAAGGTTCTCAAGCCCCTGGGAGGACGGCGTGCCGGTAAGCAGGACAACCTTTTTGCAAAACCGGCGTACCAGTTTCATTGCCTTAAAGCGCTTACTCCTACCGTTCTTAAAGCTGGTGCTTTCGTCCAGCACCACCATGTCAAACGGCCAGGCCTGTTTATAGTAGTCAACCAGCCAGGGTATATTGTCGCGGTTGATAACATACACGTCTGCCGGCGTGTTAAGCGCTCTTATACGCTGTGTCTGCGTCCCAAGGACCGTAACAACACGGAGGTGCTTTAAGTGATCCCACTTTGAGGCCTCCTTGCTCCATGTACCCTCAGCAACCTTTTTAGGTGCCACAACCAAAGCCTTGTGTATACTCCATTTGAAGTACCGCAGAATATTGATCGCGGACAGCGTTATTGAGGTCTTGCCAAGGCCCGGCCGGAGGAACAAGCCAACCGCGGGATCGTTTACAATCCGCTGTATGCAATACACCTGGTAATTATCCGGCATAACCTCCTCAATTAAGGCCTTGACAGCAGGCCACCCTTTAACAACCCGAACATCGGCCCCACGTTTCCGCATTTCGCTTACTTGCCATTGCTGAATTTTCGCAAGGCGTCCAATTTCGGTTTTCAATTCAACAAATATCACGTGACCGGTTGGCGTGATTATGATCCTATCCGGCACACCAGGGTTTGCGGGGCTTACAAATTTATAGCATAGGCCGCCGCGCTGTTTTACCATTTGCACCAGACGGCGCTCAATTTCTTTTTCAAGCATTTTAAGCCTCCTAACATTTTCTCGCGCGCGTACGCGCGTATGTGCGCCACGCAGGCGGTTTGAGAGTATTTTTACTCTCTAATTCTCTATTTTGTAATAGTTAATAATAATAAATGTTAGAATGTTAGAAAATCTAAAAAAGCCTTATTTTATGCGGTTTTTCGGTTAAACAAAGTTTCTAACATTCTAACAAAACCCTGTTTATCGTGTAAAAATGTTAGAAAACGAAATCTAACATTTTTACACCGAAAATTAAATGTTAGATGGAAATGTTAGAACGGATAAATCCGCGCTGCGTTCCATGAGGCCCAAAATACAAGGTGCTCGTGGATTTTTCCCACCCTGGTGTTGCTGCAATAATTGCGTTGATCTCTCGGGTGTCCGCGTTTTTCATTTCCTTTATTTGACCGCCCAGCGCCTCACACCATACCTCAAGCGCGCATACGCGATCCCGCTCCACAAGGCGTATATCGCCCTGCACAGCGCCGGCCCAAAACATACGGCGCTTATCAAGCGGCCATTTATTCCAATCGTCCGGCACTTTGCGCTCCAGGAATTCACGCACAACACCCTCCCGGCTGGATGCCTCACGGTGCTCCTCTTGTTTAATTTTTGCGTCCTCCTCGATCGCTCCGCTGAGGTATAGCGGCTCGCCGCACTGCCAGCGCATAACTGCCTCGGCCCAGATCTGATCAATTTCGGCGTCAAGGTCGCGCCATACGCTTTTTGTACGGCGTTGCTCGCCAACGTCTATTGGCCAAAAACGGCGGTTACCGGTGGTGTCCTGCAGAAAGTCTGAGGTGTTGGTTGTGCCGAAAAATACACATGAGCGGGGCAGCTCTTTGACGTTTCGGCCGTAGGCCGCGCGAAAACGATCGGCCCGGAGGCTCAAAAACTGTTTAATGCGGGCAACGTCCGTGCGCCGGAAAGCGTCCAGCTCGGACACTTCCACCATCCACACGCCCTGCAACAGCTCCGAGGCCTCTTTGCCCTCAAACGTGCGTATGCTGTCATTAAACCAGCCTCGGCTCATTTTATCCAAAAGGGTGCTTTTTCCTATGCCCTGGGGGCCGGACAAAATCACCATATTGTCATACTTGCACCCCGGCGTCATAGCTCTGGCCACGGCCGCTGTAAAGGCCTTGCGGGTAATAGCACGGTTATAGGCCGTGTCCTTTGCGCCCAGGTAATCAATAAACAGGGTATCAAGGCGCGGCACCTTATCCCATTTGCCCTGCACAACATCCGCGGTGTCAATCATTGCAAAGCACATACGCATATAGTCTGCTGGCTGTAAGCCCTGCGGCATCCAGGAGGGATTGAGCACGGTATAACCCTGTTTTTCATACTCTCTCTGTGCCGCATCAAATTTGGCTTTATATTCTGGATCGCCGGTAATCTTGCCGGCTATGTATAACTTAACTTTTGCCATCGTCTTGCACCTCCATAGCTATTAAAAATGCCACGTTGCAGGCCAGGTGCCACAGGTGCGGCAGCCCGCTTTCCTCGTCTTTACTGCTGGGATCCTTAATGTATGCGAGCAGGTGCCGAAAGGCGGCAACCCTATACCTTTCTGGCTCAACCTGTTTCCAATTAGCCGGATCGCCATATTTTGCGTTGCCGTATTCCCGCACTCTGGCAATAGCCGTTATTATATCGGTCGGCACGAGGCTGAGGCGTGGCTTTCCGGCGTCAGCCTTTGCGTGCTGCTTGTTCATATTTATGCACCTCATTTCCCCAGGCCGTCCAGCCCGGTGCTGTATTTCTTGCAAAAAGCTCTATGTATGACTGATCCCCCCCATCAGCTCCATGATCTTGTCGCGGACAACATCCGGCTTTTGGGAGTGATCGCGCAATGGTGAAAATACAAGCTGGCTCACGCTTGCGCTTTTGCGGCGCGGTTTACCTTTTACGGCTAAGAGGCATGGTTCCGTATTGCCCCTGGTCCAACGGCCAAGGCCAAAAAAGTAACCGTTACCGCTGCGGTTTTGCTTATCCACTGAAAGGCAATGCTCTTGTACTTAAAGCCCCATGCCTCTATAACTTTTAAGGCCTCTTTGAGCATGGGGTAAGTGGCCCACATAAAGAGTACGCAATCATCAGCTGCCAGCTCCTGCACTGGTAGCGCGCATATTTCCTCCACGCTCATTGTGGGGTAGTGGTCCGCAGCATTGCCGTTACAACCTTTATCTTGATACCGCCAAGGCGGATCCGCGTATATCACGCTGAATTTTCCATCTGGAAAGGGTATCATCCTTGCCGTGCCTCCTCTGCTGGCGGCATATCCTCTGGCAGTATTTGAAAAGCCAGTAAACCGCTTTTTGTTTTTCCAACCGGCCTAAAACCGGCGAGCTCAAAGGTGCGGCCCCAAGTAGGTGTACCGTGCACCATAGTTGGCTTAACTTTTTTTGTGTCAATGAAGGTAATCATTCCGAGGGGAGGGGGCCACCATAAAAGGCTTTTGTCGCGGCTATTGCATCTCTAATCATGTTGGAGGCGATCCCTGCACCCTCATTACGAAAAGCCGAGCACACCCACGCACCGGGCCAGGCGTGTTTGACATATTCAGCAAACGGCCATGAAGTAACCCAAAAGGCTTTTCCTGTTTTTGTTTCGGTGTAGAGCACAAGACAACGCCCCGGAGGTACAAATTGTGGTGTACCTGGCTTTTGCCTGTTGTAATGCCTGTCCGCAATTTCGCGGGTTTTTGGATCCGCTCGGTTTGACAGTTGCCATATCATACGCCCGCCTCCTTTCTAAACTCTTAATCTTTACACCCGAGAGCCTTACGACACGCGCGATTTTTCGTCCAGTCCTTACCAACCAGAGCCTCAATACAGAGCGTACCATCTCGGGTTGAAATCGAGATTATTTCTGCACAAAGCTGGCGCTCGGAAAACTGCGTTTCTGCGTAAAACCCCCAACCCCATGTTTTATTGAATATAACATCTTTGGTATCGACATCAATAATGCGGCATAATGTGCCATATTTAACACAGCCCATAAGCTGCTGTAGTATCACGCCTTTACCTCCTTTACGTCTTGAAAGTGCTTAACCATTACGCATTTTAACCAAGGCAAATAACACTCATTGAGGCAAACATATACCCGCATAATTTGGTGTAGTTCATCGGGCGTTAATTCAGTCGGATTTTTATATGAGAGGCTCTTTTTACCATCATCACGCAGAGCCGATATTATTTTTTGCGAATAGGTTAAGTTTCCGAGTAGTTGGCCTTGTCCGTTTATTAACTCCTCAAAGGTTAAATCCAAGGCCGCAAGGAGCTTATACAAAAGTTCAATGGACGGCTGCGTTGCTCCAATTTCCCACTGGCTAACTGCTGTTTGATGAACACCGAGTAAATCGCATAATTGTTTTTGTGTTAAACCCGCGGTTTTCCGGGCAGCTTTGATTTTTGCGCCTATTTCCATTTCCTCAGTCCTTTCTAAAGAATTGCCCCACCCAGCCATCGGCCCCGAGGGGCAGATCCGGCGCCCATGGTATGGGCTGAGCCATAATATTTACAACGTCCTCCAGGGTCGCAGTGTTGGGGTCGCAGTCAATAACAACCTCGTCATGCACATGAAACACCACCGGCAAGCCTGCAGCCTCCAGGCGTTCTATGGCCTGTGCCAGGCAGTCACGAGCAATGGCCTGCACGCAATTTTCCACGAGCTTACCGCCGTAGGTTTCAATGCGTTTCCACTTTTTTGTGGTCTGGTCCATACCCATGTAAGATATTGAGGGGTTGTCCCATTGGTTTTGACCGATACGCGGCTCAATGTAGAATAGTTTGCGCCCGGAGGGTAATGTAATGGTCATGTAGTCTGTGCCCTGGCTGTAATTAAATTCATGCGAAAGTAGCACATTGTTCACGCCCACGCTGCCACCTTGCGTAATAACCTGGACGGCTGCAGCGTCCATTTTGTACCACAGATCCCGTATGCGTTTGTTGGCGTCACGCCACCGGTTTACAATGTCCGGGAGCTCATCCTCGCTTAGGCCCATATCAAGCGCGCCCATTGCAATCAGCGCTCCGGTGCTGCCCTGGTAGCCAAGGGCCAGCTCCGCAACCTTGCCTTTTTGGCGCAACGCATACTCCGGGTTGCCTTTTTTGATAAGCTCCAGCGGCACGCCAAACATTTGCGAGGCAGAGGCCTCATATATTTTGCCGTGGGTCCTAAACACCTCAAGGCGCCACTCCTCGCCGGCGAGCCAGGATATTACGCGGGCCTCAATGGCCGAAAAATCCGCGTCAATGAGAATGTGCCCCGGAGGAGCAATAAAAGCGGTGCGTATGAGCTGGCTGAGCGTGTCCGGCACGCTGTCGTATATAACTTTAAGGGCATTTATATTGCGGGCTTTTACAAGGTCCCTGGCGAGCTCCAACGGCTCTGTATAAGTACGTGGTAAATTTTGTACCTGTACCAGGCGCCCAGCCCATCTGCCGGTGCGGTTGGCGCCGTAAAACTGTAAGAGCCCCCGCACTCGGCCGTCTGCACAAACAGCAGCCTCTATGGCGTCATATTTTTTGGTGCTCGTCTTGCCAAGCTCTTGTCGGATCTCAAGCATACGCTGCACCTGTGGGCTGTTGTCGTTCCTCTCAAGCATTTTAGCCACGGTGTCCTTACGCAAGGCGCTTATTTCCTCGCCGGTTTCCTCCTCAAGCCATGCTGAGAGCTGGCGCACACTGTTTGGATTGTTGAGGCCGGATATTCGCATGGCCTCCTCCATAAGGTTATTACGCACGGTGGCACCAATCTCAAGAGCGCCGTTTACAAGGTCCATATCTACCGCCACGCCTCTGGCGTTGATAATGAGATCTGTTTCCCACTCCTTTTGCACGAAGTCCGGCACCGGTACTGCAGACAAGCGCCGCTCAATTTCCATCTCGGTTACAACATCCTGGCAGCAATACTCTTTGAAAAGGGCCCACTTATCCGGATCATGTCGAGGCAAGTTTCTTGTGCGGCCGCCGTTGGCCTTTGTAGGGGCGCAGGGCACGCAGAAATAACGTATAAGAGCTTTACCGGTATTCAGCTTACGCTTATAAGCGCGCCCTGTGACGTCCAGGCCGGCCGTATAGCCGGCATACAAACCGTGGAACATGGTGCAGCGCCATTGCTCCGGAGGGAGCTGCCTGCCAAGGTATTTTGACAAGCAGCCCCACTCAAACGGTGCGTTATAGGCGTGCTTTATATAGTCCGGGGAAGTAATGGCGTCTAACAGCCATTGAGGCAGTATTTCACCTTGCGCAAGGTCAATGCACGTAACCGGGCCACCGTCCAGGGAATAGGCAAAGAGCAGGATCTCAAAGTCGGGGCTCATTATGTTCGCACACTATGCAGCACAAAATGCAACACGAAAGTACCTCCGGCTTTACCGGAGGTTTTTACTATATCTGCATGAAGTATGACAGTTTAACTTTTTACACAGTTTGTCTATTGTTAGGATGTATATCTTGAAAACCAAGACAACACCGAATATGATAAAGAAAAATCATGCGCATGAACTGCCAGCCTTTGTAAGCGAGCCAATGATAAAATTTAAAATATGAATAATATTATATGATTATTGTTTGAATAATCAAAATATTTGTGTTATACTATTTGCAGATACTTCCTTATCAATAATTCTATGAAAAGGAGCAATGAACATGAAGGTGTTTTTAATTGGCGGAACAGGGCTATTGGGCAGTGCGTGCGCAAAGCAGCTTATTGCGTCGGGGCATGAGGTTGTTTCGCTGGCGCTGCCGCCGATCCCCGTAGGCGCGGATTTGCCGCCGGAAATGAAAATAGAGTTCGGCAGCTATCTTGATCTGAGCGACGACCAGATTCGGCAGTACTTTGACGGCTGCGAGGGCTTTGTTTTTGCGGCCGGCGTGGACGAGCGCGTAGAGGGGCCGGCGCCCATCTATGAGATGTTCAAAAAGTACAACATTACACCTTTGGAACGACTTCTGCGGATCGCGAAAGAATGCGGCGTGAAGCATGTTGCCATCTGCGGTTCATACTTCTCTTATTTTGCCAAGATATGGCCGGAGAAGGAGCTTTGCCGGTGGCATCCGTATATCCGTTCCCGCGTAGACCAGGAGAATATGGCACTGTCATTCGCTGATGAAAACTTCGATGTTGCGGTGCTGGAACTTCCCTATATTTTCGGTTCGCAAAAGGGCCGCAAACCCGTCTGGATGTTCATTGCGGAAATGATACGCTCCGCCAAGGGCTCTATCATGTATCCCAAGGGCGGCACAACCATGGTCACTGTGCGGCAGGTCGGACAAGCGCTCGCAAACGCGTTGACGCTCAATAAAGGCGGAAACTGCTATCCGATCGGCTGGTACAATATGACGTGGGTAGAGTTTTTGACGATTGCTAAAAAGCATCTCGGCTGTCCGGAGAAAAAGATAAGGACGATTCCGAACTGGATGTACGCTTTGGGCGCAAGGCAGATTATGTCCAAGCAGAAGAAGGCAGGACATGAGGGCGGGCTTCACATGGTCAAGTTTACCGACGTAATGTGCGCAGAAACCTATATCGACAAATCTCTCGGCTGCGAGAAGCTGGGCGTGACCGAAGACGACATCGACGCCGCCATCGGCGAATCCATGCGCCTGTGCGCTGAAATCCTTGACGGAAAGAGCGACGCGATCGACATGAAGGGAGAATAGCGTGTCTTGAAACAAGCAAAATGCCGCTTGAGGCGTGGTTCGAATTAATTTATGAAGAAACCATGCGGAAAGCATAAAATAACGGATTGCAAGATAAAGTAAACTGCGCGATTCCGGCAGCAAATTGCTTTCGTACGCAGGCAAAATAGGGTTCTTTGCCCCGTTTTCCAATAGGGAGAACGGGGCGTACATTTTATTGACGAACAGTCTGCGTTCTTTTTTATTTTCCTGAAACTATTTGCGCAGATTTGCCCACTATTGCTGTAGAGAAGTAAATATTTGAAAATTTAAGAGGGAAACTCATGCGCAAAGTATCGTTTTTTGTTTCGATTTTTTTAATCTCTTCTTTTTTATTTTCTTGTTCGGAAAACAGCAATGAAACCGCGCAAAGTGAAGGTGCTTCGTACTCGCAGGTTCAAGAAACGGTCGATTCGTCCTCGCAGGTTCAAGAAACGAAGTTAGCCCCTATTGCACATCAATACGATCGGGCGGAGGATTTTTCAGAAGGTTTAGCCGCAGTTTGCATAGATGACAAGCTGGGGTATATTGACAAAACCGGTGAAATCGTTATTCCATTGAAGTATGAATGGATTGGCTACTTGGGCACTATGCGTGGAATAAGGACTTCCGCCTTTACGGACGGCTTAGCAGTAGTTTGTCAAAATGGTAAATACGGCTTTGTTGATAAGACCGGTAAAGAGATTGTTCCATGCAAATATGATGATGCCTTTATTTTCGCCGAAGGAATGGCTGCGGTTAAATTGGGGACGAAATGGGGGTTCATTGATACAACCGGCAGAGAAGTTGTTCCTCCGAAATACGATCGGGTGAGTTCTTTCAGCGAAGGAATGGCAGCTGTTGCGAACGGCGGAGAGTTATATATACCACCCGAAGACGAATTGGGCGAGGTGGAATACATAAACAGCAAATGGGGCTTTATTGACAAAACGGGTACTGAGGTTATTCCCTGTCAGTATTCTTATGTCGAGAAGTTTAGATTTCAAGAAGGTGTTGCGATCGTCATTACAGAGCAAGGAAATTTTAAAATAATAGATAAAACGGGTAAAGACGTTGTGCCGGAAGGCAAGTATTCAACGTTTGGCGATGTATCCGAAGGTTTGGTAGCAGCCAGTGTCGGGTCACAATGGGGATTTTTAGATTTGTCCGGCAACGAGGTTATTCCTTGTGTTAATGAGTATGCTATTTCGGGAATAATCCCAAGTTTTTCCGAAGGCTTAGCATGGTTTAAAATGGATCACGGAAAATACGGCGTGATTGACAAAAGCGGAAAAATCATTGTGCAACCGATTTATTACGATGGAATTTGGTATTTTAAAGAAGGAATGTCAAGTGTAAAAGTAAACGGTAAATATGGATTTATTAACAAAAATGGAATACTTGTTATAAACCCTAAATACGGATGGGCCTTCAGCTTTATAGAAGGTATGGCAAGGGTTTGCATGAATTCGGATCAAGTTGGTGAATGGGGATTTATTGACAAAACCGGGCGCGAAATCACTCCACTCCATTACTTTTCTGCATATGATTTTAACGAAGGTTATGCGGCAGTAAACATCGGCGACAGCGAAACAGGGAAATGGGGCTTTATTGATAAAGAGGGAAACACGGTTGTAGAATGTAAGTATAGTGAAGTTAGCAGCTATAAGGAGGGTATGGCGGCTGTTTGCCTGGATGGCAAATGGGGATATATACCTTACCCATGAAATGGTTTCGTATAAACGACAAAAAATTGCTTCCCATATCCGTCATGATTTTACTAAAAAGTGTAAGGCACTTATATCAATTGCATATAACAAAAACCGGTTTCTCAACATTTTGAGAAACCGGTTATGTTCATGTATAGCGAATGCAGGCGTCGGAATGCTTGCACTCGCTATCATTTTTTATACGCGTCGAATAGCAATGAACACTGCATATTCAATGAGCATATAAAATAATGAGGAAGTATACGTAAAATAAAATTGGAGGTAAAACATGAAACAAAAAATAATTTTTGTTTTAGTAATTATTATATGCTTTTTTGCGATGTCAGTGACTGTGTCCGCGGCTTCGCCGGAAGCAACGCTGCGAGTAGACGGCGTGTTTGTCGGAAACTTTCCGTCTGTTCAAGCGGCGGTCAACGCGGTAACGGTGACACCTGGCACCGACTTCGTAATTGAAGTTGCCGCGGGAACGGTAAGCGACGCGTTAAATATAACACAGCAACCAAATAAAAATTTAGTAATAAAACCGCAGCTCGGAGCAACTGTCACATTTACCAATACCATTACAATTGATGGAAACGGAAATTTGAGCAATCCGGAAACACTGTTGATCGAAGGGTTTATCTTTGATTTCACAGGTCCGGGCGCGCCGGCAAACTGCATAGATTTTAATCTTATACCGCCGCATATCGGATTCAGCTATCCGCATAACGTCACCATCAACGGCTGTACGTTTATAGGCGTTTTCGATACGACGGTAGCGGTACAAAGTATTCCGGGCGGTTCAAGAAACATCGCGATTATGAACTGCACCGCTACGGATATGCACAGCTTGGCGCAGCTGAAAGCGGTTTCGGGATACGCGTTTATCCAGAACTGCATTGTTAACAACGCTTCCGGCGGCGTAAACTTCTACGGTGTGGGCAACCTGGTAGTAGACAGCTGTGTATTCAACGTAGAAGAATATGCTGTCCGCAGCGGTCAGAACGCGGGCGCTATCAGCAATCTCGGTTCTGTAACCATCAACAACAGCGTACTGACCTCGAACTCAAACACGGTCGCAACCGTCGTCTTGAGAGGGGACAGCACAGAGAATATCAATATCATTCATTCCAACATTACCAACGAAGCGCCCGGCGGTTCTTACCTGGAGAACCTGAACGCGGCAAGCATAGACTTATATGATATTGACATTATAGAATCGAACGTATCCGGAAATGTTACCGGTATTAATCTGGCAACCATCACGACCATCGACGACCCGAACGTCGAAAACGGTCCGATTAATATTAACATTATCCCGGATAACCAACTGGTTATCATTATCACAATATTGATAATCTTAATCATTCTGTTGCTGGCGGCAATCTTCTTCTATATCCTGTTTAGTTAAAATCTATAAGATAGAATAAACAAAGCGGGCTTCATACAGCCCGCTTTTTGGTTTTTGGTTTTTATGGTTTTCTACTTTTTAAAAAAGTCACTGCGGAAAAGTACTGGTTCGGTTCCTCGTTGTATTTATTCGAATATGGAAGGATACTTTTTTATGACTTTCGTATATTCCGCGTATTGTTTGGGTGTGAGATCTAAATATGCATATTGATACACATACCGAGCGGTTACCGTACCGTCGAAGTTATAATAAATGCTTTCGATATGATTGCCCTTTGCGTCATACTTGCGCTCTTGCCGCGAGCCGAGTTCGCCGTTTTTATAGTATTTTCGTTTTTCTACCAAAAAGCCTTTTCGCCGTACTCCCATTCTTCACGAAGATTGATTTCGCCAGAATTATAGAATATACGTTCGATAATGTTGCCGTTGGCATCGCGTTTTTCTTCTGTGCCGCTAAAAATCTCGCCGTTGCCTGAGTATATAATGTCGAATATGGTTTGACCTTCAGATTCAAGATGAATCATTCGAAAGCTCACTTTTCCGTTGCTGTCGTATTGTAATGTTTCGGTTTTATTTCCGGCTGCGTCGATTGAATAGATGCTTTTTTGCTTCATTTTTCCGTTGCTGTCGAAATATACGGCTTCTGTCATTTTTCCGTCGGCATCGTATTTCCATTCGGAATTCGTGACCGCACCATCTTTGATATAGAGAGATTTGATTTTGTTACCGTTTAAGTCATACTCGTTTTTTACGGTTTCTATTATGCTTTCGTTGTCGGTGCATAGAGACAACGGCATATTCTGACACCCAATTGTTCGAAGACATCTTGTTGCTACAGTATAAAGTATTATTGCATAAGTGTCAAAACAATATTTATTGAAAAAACAACAAAAAAGAGGACAGTTTTTTAACTGTCCTCAAAAACTTAGTGATCGCATTTTTCCTTATCCAGCGTCCAGGAGCTTTGCACCGTATGGAGCAGGTGGTGCGCCAGTTCGGACAAGGGTTCGCCGAAGAACTCCTTGTAAATCTGCTGAATCGCGGTGTTCTCGTGCGAGAAGCGCATGCGGGAGTTCGCGTCGATTTCATACAGCGTTTCGCCTCTGCGCTCGGCAAGCTCCTTGCCGTCCTGAATCGGCTGTCCGCCGCCGCCTGCGCAGCCGCCGGGGCAGGCCATCACTTCGACAAAGTCATAGTCGACTTCGCCGCTGCGGATCGCTTCGACCAGTTTCCGCGCGTTGGAAAGACCGCTCGCGACCGCGACTTTGATCGGAACGCCTTTGATGTCAAAAGTGGCTTCCCGCCAGCCGCCCATGCCGCGCACGTCCTTGAACGCGTCGGGGTCGGGGTTCTTGCCGGTCAGCATATAGTACGCGCTTCGGAGCGCGGCTTCCATAACGCCGCCGGTGGTGCCGAAGATCACGCCGGCGCCGGTTCCCAGCCCCATCGGGGAGTCAAACGGTTCGTCCTCGAGCGCTTCCGGGTCAATATGGCAGGCGCGCAACAGACGGGTCAGCTCCCGGGTCGTCAGCACGACGTCGACATCCTGTCCCGCGCCGGAGTCGGAAACCTCGGGCACTTCGCATTCGTATTTTTTCGCGATGCAGGGCATGATGGATATCGAGAATATCTTGGAGGGATCCACGCCTAATTTTTGCGCGAAATAGGTCTTTGCGACCGCGCCGAACATTTGCTGCGGCGACTTCGCGCTCGAAAGGTGGGGGAGCATGTCGGGGTACTCTTTTATCAGGAAGCGCACCCAGCCGGGGCAGCAGCTGGTCATAAGGGGTTTGTTCTTCTTAAAGCTGTTGATAAACTCGGTGCCTTCCTCCATAACCGTCAGGTCAGCCGTGAAGTCGGTATCGAACACATAATCGATTCCCAGCGCGTGCAGGCAGGCGACCAGGCGGTTGACCGACGCTTTTTCCTTCGGCAGGTTCAGGTTCTCGCCCCAGGCGGTTCGGACCGCGGGCGCAAGCTGTACGACCGTGATTTTTTCCGGGTCGTAAATGGCCGACAGCACCTTGCCGGTGTCGTCCCGCTCTCTTAACGCGCCGACCGGGCAGTGGGTGATGCACTGACCGCACAGGGTGCAGCTGGTTTTCTTGATGTTCAGCCCGTCGCGCGTGGCAATCTTCATGTTCGCGCCGGTGCCGTTGACCTCCCATACGCCGATGCTCTGCACGTTTTCGCAGATGGTGACGCAGCGCAGGCACTTGATGCACTTCGAGTTGTCGCGGATGAGCGGGTAGGACATATCCCAGTTCATCTCGTCAACCTTGGTTTCGTAATCAAGGTTGTAAATGTTGAGGTTGTTCGCCATCTTCTGCAAAGAGCAGTTGCCGCTCCGCAGGCAGGTGGGGCAGTGGCAGTTGTGCTGCGAGAGGATCATCTCGATGTTGTACTTCCTTGCCTGACGGACGCGGGCGCTGTTGGTATAAACAACCATGCCTTCTTCGACGACCGTGTTGCAGGCTGCCGAAAGCCGCGGCGAACCTTCGATTTCCACGACGCAGATGCGGCAGGCGCCGATCTCGTTGATATTTTTCAGATAGCAGAGGGTAGGGATTTTAATGCCGAGCTTCTTTGCGGCGTTCAGAATGGTGGTGCCCTCTTCTACCGTTATCGGTTTGTTGTCGATTGTCAGTGTTACCATTGAACTTCTCTGCCTCCTTTGAAAGCGCCGAAACCGTAGTGGTCGCATCTCAGGCAGCGGGAACACTCCTGATTTGCTTCCTCAAGCGTCATCTCGTTCTCCATCAGGCAGAAATCGTTTTTACGCTCGTTTGCCATACGTTCCGTAAGGTTCACGCGGCCGCAGGGGGTTTTGAAGCGGAAGGAAGCGGGCGGAATCTCCACGTCGGCGGTGATTTTCGTGTTGTATCCCAAGTAGTTGTCGATGTTCGCGGCGGCGACCTTTCCGCCGTCAATCGCGCGGATTACCGTCAGCGGGCCGGAAACGCAGTCTCCGCCGGCGAAAATGCCCCGCATGCCTTCGACGGCGGCGCCTTTCTGGGTCAGGATCATATCCCATTTCAGCTTGCAGCCGCTCTCGCCGAAGTGGACAGAATCAATTGCCTGACCGATCGCGACGATAATGATGTCGCAGGGAAGAAGCACCGGCGGTTTATTCGCGTTATAGGGCTTCGGACGTCCTTTCTCGTAGTCGCCGATAATCTGAGGCTGGAGCACAATGCCGGCGACGTTGCCGTTTTCGTCCGATTCGATGCTGACCGGCGCCATCAGCGGCAGAATCTCGCAGCCCTCCGCCATCGCGCCCTCGATTTCCTCTTTCAAAGCGGTCATGTCCTCGATGCGCCGCCTGTAAACGCAGGTGACCGACGCGGCGTTCAGGCGCATCGCGGTGCGGGTCGCGTCCATCGCGACGTTTCCGCCGCCGACGATCACGACGCGCTTGCCCGTGAAGTCGGGCTTGTTGTTGTCGCCCATGTTGCCGAGGAACTCGACCGCCGAGTAAACGCCGCGGCTGTCCTCGCCCTTGATTTTCAGTTTCTTGTCGGCGTGCGCGCCGATGGATATGTAAACGGCGTCGAACTGTTTTCTCAGTTCGTCAAGGGTGATGTCCTTTCCGACCGTAACGCCTAAGTTTACTTTTACGCCGAGCGAAAGAATGGCGTCAATATCTCTGTCCAGATACTCGTCGGGCAGTCTGTAGCATGGAATACCATATCTGAGCATGCCGCCCAACCGCTGTCTTTTTTCAAAGATGGTGACCGAATGGCCCATCAGGCTCAGATAATAAGCGGCCGTAAGTCCGGCGGGACCGCCGCCGATGACCGCGACCGTCTTGCCGGTCTTGGGTGCCTTTATCTGCGGAGCCGGAACCTCGCCGGCGTTGTCCACCGCGAAGCGTTTTAATCCGCGGATGTTGACGGGCGCGTCCACCATGCCGCGGCGGCAGCGGTGCTCGCAGGGATGCTCGCAGACCAACGCGCATACGCTCGGGAACGGGTTGTCCTTGCGTATCAGGCGGATGGCGTCGGCATACCTGCCCGCTTTAATCAGCGCGATATAACCGGGTATATCCACATGCGCCGGGCAGTCGCAAACGCAGGGAACCGATTTGAAGTTTTTCGTGCAGCGGTTGTTTTGAACGTGGGACAGATAATCGTCCCTGAACCCTTTTAAACCTTCCAGAATAAACCTTGCCGATTCAAAGCCGATCGCGCAGTCGGCGGAGTCGGCGATGACCGACGCGGTTCTTTCAAGAATCGCGAGATCGTTTTCGCTGCCCTTGCCCGCAAGTATTTTATCGGTGATTGTAACAAGCGCGTCCAGTCCGATTCTGCAGGGAACGCATTTTCCGCAGCTTTGCGCAAGGCACAGCTTCAAAAACGCGTTCGAGAGCGTGACCGGACAGTTGCCTTTCGGCGAAAAGGTCAACCTGCGCGAAAGGTCCTCGTAAAGACCGTCCACGACTTCCTGACCCTTTTCGGTACAAAAAAGTGTAAGTCTTTCCATGCAGTACTCCTTAAAAAGGATATTTTTCCGTAAAGTTGCATCACACAAAGCGTTATTATAGCAAAAGAAAGAATGAAAATCAATTCAAAATTCCGCATGTTTTTTTAAAAAAAAGAAAAGCAGCCGTTTTTCGGCCGCTTTGTTTGCGCTCGTTTAAAAGCCGTCAGCAGAGAAGCGCCGAGTAGACGGTTTCTCCGCCGTTGACAAAGACTTCGACGATATACTCGTCGCGCAGGATTTTTAAATCTTTGATTTCGCCTTTATGGACGATGGAATCGCGCAGTTTGCGCTCGATGATAAATCCGTCCGCCGTCCGTTTGACCGCCGGGTCGCTGTCGCGCAGGAGATGGCGCACTTCCTCGACCGGATAGCCGTAGATTTTGCCGTCTTTCGCCGTAATCTCGCGCGGAACCGAAAGACAGCCGACGTTCTTTTCGGCAAAGCGGGCGTACTGCCAGCCGGGAATCCAGGTGATCAGCAGATTACGTCCTTTGTGGTCGGTAAAAATCTGACCGGCGTATTGGTCGGGGCCTTTGTCCACGTTTCCGGTGATCTCCGGCGTGAAGCGGCCGTCTTTGAAACTGCCGTACATGACCGAGAAAAAGTGGCTTCCGTCCAGCCTGCAGACCGACGTCGCGAGCAGGCATTTGTCGCCGACCTGCATAAACGAAGGGCACTCCGCGAATTTCGCGTCGCTCCATTCGCACAAAATGCTGCTCAGCTTCCAATCAAACAGGTCCTCGCTTTCGTAAAGAAGCAGGCGCGCGGCCCGCAGTTCCGGGTTGCCGGTTGCCATTACGCAATAGTACCTGCCGTCGATGCAGGCAACCGCAGGATCGCGGAAGTCGCGTCCGCCTTCGGGCGGATAGTGCGCGATGACAGGATTATGTTCGTATTTTTCAAAATGAACGCCGTCGGCAGAATAGGCGACGCTCACGGTCTGCATCATTTTTTCCTCGTCAAGCGTGTTTACCGAAGCGTAAAACAGATATAAAATGTCGTCTTTGACGATGGCCGTGCCCGACCAGCATCCGGCCTGGTCGTAGGGTTGATCGCCCTGCAGCGCGATGGGGAGTTCTTCCCAGGTTAAAAAATCCTTCGTACGGGCATGGCCCCAGCAAAACGGTTCCTGCCAGGGGATTTCGTGATTGGGCGCGTGCTGATAAAAAGCATGGTAATACCCTTTAAACCAGACAAGTCCGTTCGGGTCGCTTGACCAGCCTTTTTTCGGTTTATAATGCCATTTCAGAGGAAGCGTGTAGTCCATTTAAAACCTCAATACAAAAATTTAATCGGTCAAGGGGCAGTATATTCGATTATTGGCCGTATGTCAAGCGTTGCGGTATTTATTCGGAGACCCATGCCGCTAAAACTTTTCCGTCCGATTTGCGAATGATCGCTTTTTATATTTTTTATATTATATCAGAATTAGCGTATAAGTATTTCAAAGTCAAGAAACGTTGATTATCCTGAAAGAATTTGTCGCTAAAAAATATTGAAAAATTGTGATGAAAGGATGGAAAAACGAAAAGCGATGTGCTATAATGTTAGAAGTCATATAACATATTACTATATTAATTAACATAAAAAATTGGAGGTTGTTATGAGAAAACTTATTGTCGGCGCATTGATTTTTATGTTGCTCTTTTCCATTGCAGCTCCAGGTTTTTCAGTATCCGCAGCGGGAAGCTTCGACGCCAAGACGCCCATTACCATTGACGGCGTCGCGTATTCAAATGTCGCGCTCGATAAGAGTTATGAGCGGACCGGCGACGTATACGACGGTAAATGGACGGATACCGGTACCGACGGCAAACCGCTGGGCAAGATGACCGACGGCATCGTCGCAGAAGCCGGAAACGACGAAGCAGTCGGCTGTTACAAAAGCAACGAGACCAGCGTTACCATCGATCTCGGCAAAGCGTACGCGATCAAGCAGGTTACAACCGATTTGTACGGTTTCGCGGATTGGGGAATTCCCGACCCTGATCTGGCTACCATAACCGTTTTCGTATCCTCGGACGGCAGCAGCTTTACCAAGGTCGGAGACGCGCAGAAATCTGAGGAAAAAGGAGAAGGCGGCTGGAAACTAAGGTTGTTTACGCTGTCGCTCGGTGAAACCGTATCGGCAAGATATGTTCGGGTTACATACAAGATTAACGGAACCTTCTGCTGGACCAGCGAAGTAGCGGTGTTCGGCGTAGAGTCATCGTCTGAAAGCTCTGAGCCTACGGAAAGTTCCGCTCCCTCTTCTGAAGCGCCTTCCAGCTCCGCGTCTGCTGAGCCCGCAAGTTCTTCTTCCAGCAGCGCTTCCAGCGCAGCAAGCAGCGCGGGAACATCCAGCGCTTCCAATCCTGAGACGGGAGAAGACGACTTGATTTACGCATTCGCAATCGTAGGCGTAGCCGCTTTGGTATCTATTATGATTGTTCTCAGAAACAGAAGGAAAGAATGCTAAAATACAATTCGTAAAAATCTTTTTAGAATAACGCAAAAGAGCCTTTGCAGAAAGGCTCTTTTGTCATAAATAAATATCCACCCGCATAGCGGGTGGTATTTCATTTTCGGGCATAGCCCTAAACACTACTGGCTACGCACAAGTGCGTTTAGGATTGGCCTGCCAGCCATGCAACTATTACTTATTAC
>Ga0134105_1000396_pt1 | contig 48681 bp, 51 predicted proteins | sample 16_3_2metaG_FD_94457 | JGI IMG/M metagenome (GOLD analysis project Ga0134105, IMG submission 94457) | Switchgrass degrading microbial communities from high solid loading bioreactors in New Hampshire, USA - 16_60_3.3_214_A3 metaG | ecosystem: Engineered > Bioreactor > Semi-continuous > Anaerobic... | reverse complement strand
AATGTGTTTTTTGCGTTGACTGGCAGGTCATCACATATATTATCACATTTGGAGGATTTCTTCTTACCGGTTAACCTCTTTTGAACCACGCGACTATCGCGTGGTTTTCGTTACACAAAAATCCGGTATGAGCATCCGCTCATACCGGTTTTTTCATTTTAAATTTTTAAAACGCCCAGTTGCCGTTTACGAAGATGGGGGTTGCTTTTCCGTCCTTGTAGCCGGTGATGGACATATCGGGCGCGCCGATCATAAAATCGACATGAACCATCGAATCGTTGATGCCGAGCTTGTGGCATTCCTCGAGCGTCATGTTCTCGTAGCCCTCGATGGCGTTGGTAAAGCCCGCGCCCAGCGCGACATGGCAGGAAGCGTTCTCGTCGTACAGCGTGTTGTAGAAGAGCACGCCGGACTTGGAAATCGGCGAATCGTTCGGAACAAGCGCCAGTTCGCCGAGCATCGCGGCGCCTTCGTCGGAGGTGATGATCTTATCAAGTACCTCTTTGCCTTCCTTCGCTTCCCAGGCAACCGCTTTGCCGTCCTTGAAATCAATATAGAAGTCGTTAATCAGCTGTCCCTGATAGGAAAGCGGCTTCGTGGAGACAAGTCTGCCCTCGCATTTGCCCTTCATCGGGGAGGTAAAAATCTCTTCTGTGGGCATATTGGGGTTGAAATATACGCCGCTCAGCGTCTTTTCGCCGCCGCCCATCCATTTTGCCTGCGGAATCAAGTGGCACCTGAAGTCGGTTCCGTTCTTGCTCTTGAACTCTAAATAGTCAAACTTCTGCGAATTCAGAAAAGCGCATTTTTCGGCAAAGGTTTTGTTGTGCTTTTCCCATTCCGCAATCGGGTCGTTGTCCTCCGACACCCTGACCGCCTTGAGAATTTCGTCCCACAGCTTTTTCACCGCGACGCTGGCGCGGTCGTTCGGGAACACTTTATTCGCCCATTCTTTGGAAGGAATGGCGAGGATTGTCCACTGGTACTTGTTGTCGCTCTCATCGCGGTATTTTTTGAGAACCTTATAGCGGTTCTGCCTTACTTTCTGCATTTTCTCTTTGTTAATGCCTTTGAGACCGTCCGGGTCCTGCGACACGATGTGAATCACCGCGGGAAGCTCTCTGCAGAACTCTTTCTCGCGTTCTTCCACCCACGCCGGAACGTGCGAAAGATTCTTCAGGCTTTGATGGCGGTAGTGCAGTTTCGACAGCGGCTGGGAGAGCCATTCTACTCTGACCTTGCTTGCGCCTGCTTTGTATGCTTCGTCCACGACCATCAACGCGAACTCGCTCTGGTCCACTTCGGCGTAAACGAGGACAGGCTGACCTTTTTGTACGGCTGCGCCGGTTACAACGGCAAGTTTCGCATACTTTTTCAAAATCGTCTTTTTCACTTTCTATTACCCTTTCGTCTAAAAATCCATGATGTATATATTATATTACTTTATTACAAAGATAAAATATGCAGCCGCTTTCGTGCTGCATATTTGTAAACTATTTTTCTTCGGTTTCTTCCCCGGCTTTTGACAGTATTGTCTGAATCGCCCGCTTCTGTATCTGCAGTTTCGTACGGTCGGCGCCGCTCTCGATCAGAAGCATGTCGTCCTTAATCTTGACTACAACGCCTACGATGCCGCCGATTGTGGAGATGACGTCGCCGATCTCGACAGAATCGCGCATTTCCTTGATTTCTTTTTCCTGTTTTTTCTGGGGACGATACAGGAAGAGGTAGAAAACAACAACCAAAACGACGATCCACAAAAACGGCAACACATTTGCGTACCAGGGCGCTTCGATCGGCTGCGACGTCGTGTCGGTTAAGTTGGAAGCCGTGTCAAGCAAAAAATTCATCAATTTCATAAACCAAATCCTTTCACCAAAAACCTTTTGCGAAAAAAGTCTGTTAATATATGATTCTTTTGACCGAAGTAACTGCTTTTGTCTGGGTGTTGATCTCAAAAACAGCGCCGCAGAGCTTAATCTCGCCCTCGCCGGCTTCAAATCGGTCGTGGATTCTTGTGACAAAATTCTTAATCACCGGTTCGGGCTTGATGCCGAGAATGGAATCGACCGGCCCGCACATGCCGATGTCGGTGATAAATCCGCTGCCTTTGGAAAGCAGGCACTCGTCCGCCGTCTGCACATGGGTATGCGTGCCGAATATAACCTGAATCCTGCCGTCGAAATACCTTGCGAACGCGGCTTTCTCGCTGGTCGCTTCGGCATGGACGTCGCAGACGCACAGGTCGTATTTGCCCTCCTGCTCGGCCAGCAGCCGGTCCACGCAGTTAAAAGGGTTGTCAACCGGATCCATAAACACCTGTCCGAGCACGTTGATCACCATTACCCGCAGTCCCTGGTTGGCTCTGATGATGGTAAATCCTTTGCCGGGCGCGGCGGGCGGCAGATTGAGCGGCCGGATGGCGTAGGGGTTTTCGTTGAGAAAGTCGAACACCTCGTGCCGCTTCAGCGTGTGGTTGCCGCCGGTGAGCACGTCTGCACCGGCGGCGAGCAGCGCTTCCGCGCTTTTGGTGTCCAAACCGTTGCCCGGCGCGGCGTTTTCTGCGTTTACAATGACCAAATCGCCTTTTTCGGCGTTTTTTATTTTGTTTATATTTTTTACAGCATATTCGGTGCCAGCGGCGCCGACAACATCGCCTATGACTATAATCCTCATCAAGTTCTTCCTTTTAGGATGCGTAAGTTACTTCGCGTAATCGATCTGCCTGGTTTCACGGATAACGTTGATCTTAATCTGTCCCGGATAGTCAAGCTCGGATTCAATCTTCTTCGCAATCTCATGCGCAACAAGCGGCATCTGGTCGTCGTTGACTTCCTCGGGCTTTACCATGATGCGGATTTCTCTGCCCGCCTGGATTGCAAACGACTTCTCGATTCCGGAGAAGGAGTTCGCGATTTCCTCCAGTTTCTGCAGACGTTTGATGTAAGTCTCAAGGTTTTCTCTTCTTGCGCCCGGTCTTGCCGCGGAGATGGCGTCGGCAGCCTGCACGATCATGGCGGTCAGGGTGCTGGGCTCGACGTCGCCGTGGTGCGATTCGATGGCGTGGATGACCTCGCGGCTCTCTTTGTACTTCTTCGCAAGCTCGATGCCGATCTGAACGTGGCTTCCGTCCACTTCGTGGGTCATAGCCTTGCCGATATCATGCAGAAGTCCTGCTCTTTTCGCCATGGCGGGGTCTATGCCCAGTTCCGAGGCAATCATGCCCGCGATGTGCGCGACCTCGATGGAATGCTTCAGCACGTTTTGTCCGTAGCTGGTGCGGAATTTTAATCTTCCGAGTATCTTGACAAGTTCAGGATTAATTCCGTGTATGCCGGTCTCAAAAGTAGCCTGTTCGCCTTCTTTTTTAATAATAGCCTCAACTTCTTTGCGGCTTTTCTCAACCATTTCCTCAATGCGGGATGGATGAATTCGTCCGTCGGAGATCAGTTTCTCTAAAGCAAGTCTTGCAATTTCGCGTCTTACAGGGTCAAACGAAGAGATTGTAATCGCTTCGGGCGTATCGTCGATAATCAGGTCAACGCCGGTAAGCGTTTCGATGGCCCGGATATTGCGGCCCTCTCTGCCGATGATTCTTCCCTTCATTTCATCATTGGGCAAATCAACAACCGAAACCGTCGCTTCCGCAACACTGTCGGCTGCGCAGCGCTGAATGGCAAGCGTGATGATGTTCTTTGCTTTTTCGTCCGCTGTTTCCTTGTACTCCTGTTCGATATCAGCCAGTCGCATTGCCATTAAGTGGCGCGCTTCGCTTTCGACTTTGGTTAACAGCGAGGTCTTCGCTTCCTCAACGGTCATTTGGGAAATCTTCTGGAGCATCTCGATCTGCTCCTGTTTGATTTTTTCGATTTCCTCTTTTAACTCCTCGTTCTCCTTAATTTTTTTATTTAAAAGCTCTTCTTTTTTGTCAAGATTTTCAAGCTTTCTGTCGAGATTCTCTTCTTTTTGCATTGCGCGTCTTTCCAAACGCTGCAAGTCGTTTCTGCGCTCTTTAAGTTCTCGTTCAGCTTCGTTCTTGACACGGAGAGCTTCTTCCTTGGCTTCGACCAGTGTTTCTTTTTTCGCGGTTTCTGCTGCCTTTTTCGCTTCGTCAATGATTCGTGCTGCTTCCTGTTCCGCCGACCCTATGGCTTTTTCAGCAACTTTTTTGCGAATGTATATGCCTGCTAAAAAGGATACTACTGCGACTCCAACGCAAATGAGCGTCCATGCTACAGGACCCATAGATTCTCCTCCTTTATATTTAAACCTATGTTTCCCGATTTCAATATTCAATGTATCAAGTATTATAATTATCTGCTTTTTTTAATCTATCATACATCTATATAAAATCGAAAAACATTCGATATCGCTGTATTATACATCTTTTTTTTGGCACTGTAAAGCATGGCGATTCGTATTTTTGTCAATATTTACAAAAAGTTCAAAGTTTGACGCCAACTGTTAACTCGATTTGTTGACATACTATTATTTTTGGAGTATAATCAAAAAAATGTCGGGAGGAATGTTTAGCCTCAATCGTTGAATCTTAGACAGATTGGAAAAGGACTTGAAACAATATGCTGGATATATATTTTGATTCAGCCGCGACGACAAAACCCTGCCAGGCAGCGGTCGAAGCGGCTGTAAAAGCGATGGAGGAATACGGCAACCCGTCGTCCACCCATTTTCGAGGGCTCGCGGCAAGACGGATCATCGAAAACGCGCGCGGCATTATCGCGGACGCGCTCGGCTGCGGCGCGGATGAGTTTATTTTCACCGGGTCGGGCAGCGAGTCGAACAATCTGGCCATCATCGGCGCGGCGCGGGCGCGCAGAAGACGCTCGAACGTCATTGTTTCCACCGACAGCGAGCATCCGTCGGTAGAAAAGACGCTCGAATACCTCGAAAGCGAAGGGTTTCAGGTCATCCGGCTTTCCACAAAAGGCGGGAAGCTGGATATAAACGAGTTAAGAGAAGCGCTCAAACAAAAAGTGGCGCTGGTCAGCATTATGCGCGCCAACAACGAAACCGGAGCGCTTTACGATATCGCAGCAGTCCGGCGCGAAATTGAAAACAGCGGCTGCGGAGCGCTTTTTCACTGCGACGCGGTGCAGGGCTTTTTAAAAACCCAAAACCGCGGCGAGCTGACAAGATACTGCGATTTGGTCAGCGTTTCCGCACACAAAATCAACGCGTTAAAGGGCTGCGGCGGGCTGTATGTTAAAAAAGGAACGCGCCTTCAGCCCATTATTTGGGGCGGCGGACACGAGCGGGGCTTGCGCAGCGGCACCGAGAACACGCCCGCCATCGCGGCGTTCGGCGCCGCCTGCCGGGACTGGCTTTCCCAGAAGGACAGGGTGCAGGCGATTACGGCTTTGCGCGACTACGCGGAGCAGCGTATTCTAAAAGAACTGGGCGACAAGGTCGCCATCCACCGTCCGCCGGAGTGCGTCTGCGCAATTCTTAGCCTTTCGCTTGCCGGCGTAAAGAGCGAGGTGGCGCTGAATTACCTGTCCGGCGAGGGAATCTGCGTTTCCGCGGGTTCCGCCTGCTCGTCGCATCAAAAAGAAAACAGGGTTCTATATAATTTCGGATTAAAAAAAGAAGAAGTGGATTCCGCTTTGCGCATCAGTTTTTCTCATATGAACACGAAGGAAGAAATCGACCTGCTTGCGGAATACTTAAAAAAAGCGGTTGACAAATTGGCGAGATAAGGAATTAGATTATGAAGGAAGTAATTTTGCTCAAATACGGCGAGATGGTTTTGAAAGGGCTGAACAAAAATTATTTCAACAGCCTGCTGATAAAAAGAGTCCGAAATCTGCTCAAAGAGGCAGACGGGAATTTTACGCTGGATTATTCGCAGTCGACGCTGTGCATTCGGGGCGACGAGAACGCGGACATGGACAAGGCGTATTCGCTGATGAAGAAGGTTTTCGGCGTTTCGACGATCTGCCGCGGCATCGAGTGCGAAAAAGACATGGCGGCGATTAAAAAAGCGCTGATCGAACACGGCGACCGGTTTTTAATGGGCGCGAAAACCTTTAAATGCACCGCGAAGCGCAGCGACAAGCGTTTTCCGCTCAATTCCATGCAGATTTGCGCCGAATGCGGCGAGATTATTCTTGAGAACTTTGACGGCGTCAGCGTGGACGTGAACGACCCGGAAGTCAACATTACCATAGAAATCAGGGATAGAGCCGCGTTTATCCACGGCGGCGGCGAGAAGGGCGCGTGCGGCATGCCGGTCGGCTCCAACGGAAAAGCGCTGCTGCTGCTTTCCGGCGGCATCGACAGCCCGGTCGCGGGCTACATGGTGGCGAAAAGAGGCGTGTTCGTGGACGCCGTTTATTTCGAAAGCCCGCCTTATACCAGCGAAGCCGCGAAGGAAAAGGTTATTTCGCTCGCGAAGAAAATCGGCGAATATACGGGCCGGATATACCTTCATTTCGTCAGCGTGACCGAAATCCAGCAGGCGATTATGGACAACTGCGAGGAAAAATTGTTCACGCTGCTGCTGCGCCGGTTTATGATGCGGATTGCCGAGCGCATCGCCGACGAGATTCACGCGGGCGCGCTGGTGACCGGCGAGAGCATCGGACAGGTCGCGAGCCAGACCATGATGGCGCTGAACGTGACCGATTCGGTCGTGAATATGCCGGTTTTCCGTCCGTGCATCGGGCTGGATAAGGATGAAATCGTTACAAGGGCAAGAAGCATCGGCACTTTTGAAATCTCAAGTCTGCCATATGACGATTGCTGCTCGTTGTTTACGCCCAAGCATCCGAACACCCGCCCGACCGAGGATTTATTGATCGAAGCGGAAAAGAAGCTGGACGTTGAAGGCCTGATTGAGCGCGCGCTGGCGGGCAGAACCTACATCAAAATCGAATAGGGGATGATGGGGTTTGGTAGAAGAATTGGTTGCGCTGCTTGCGCAGCAGCATAAAAAAATAGCTACCGCGGAGTCCTGCACGGGCGGCATGATTTCGCAGATGATCACCTCGGTTCCCGGCGCGAGCGTTGTCTTTGACTGCGGAATTGTCGCGTACGCAAACGAAATCAAAAAGAATATTCTCGGCGTCCGCGCGGAAACGCTCGAAAAATACGGCGCGGTTTCCGAACAGACGGCGCTGGAGATGGCGCAGGGGGTAAAAAAACTGTCCGGCGCCGATTACGCGCTTGCGGTGACCGGGATCGCCGGTCCGGGCGGCGGCAGCAGGGAAAAACCGGTCGGCACCGTTTATGTCGGAATCATACGTCCCGACGGTTCGGAGGTATGCCTGTTCCGCTTCTCCGGGAACAGGGAAGAAATTCGCAAGCAGACCGCGCAGGCTGCGCTGGAGAAAATCTGTCATTATATTCGCGCGAAGCGATAGAATATGAATATTGCACCGACAATCAAATCCATCAAATCTATAAAACCGATAAAATCCATATACGTTTACCTTTATACTTTTTTTAAATGGACGGTCATATCCGCTTTTGTCGGGTTGGCGGGCGGACTGGTCGGCGTACTTTTTCACAAGAGCGTGGAATATGCGACCGGATTTCGCGAACAGAACCCGTGGCTGATATGGCTTCTGCCGGCGGGCGGACTGGTCATCGTTCTTTTTTACAAAGTTTCAAAGATAAAAAAAGACGTCGGCACCAACGAGATTATCAGCTGCATCCGTTCGGACGAGAAGGTGCCAGCGGCGCTGGCGCCGCTGATTTTTGTCAGCACGGTTATTACGCACCTGTTCGGCGGTTCCGCGGGCAGAGAGAGCGCCGCTTTGCAGATCGGCGGCACCATCGGCTATCATTCCGGCAGGCTGTTCCGGCTGGATGAAAAAGATACGCACCTGATTGTGCTGTGCGGCATGAGCGCCGTTTTTTCCGCCCTGTTCGGAACGCCGCTGACCGCGGCGATTTTCGCGATGGAGGTCGTCAGCGTCGGGGTCATCTATTATTCCGGTCTGGTGCCCTGTCTGTTCTCCTCCCTGGTCGCGTACTGGATGTCCTTGCTTTTCGGCGCACAGCCTGCCCGGTTCGCGCTGAAGGTAATACCGGAAATTTCATTTATGAATATATTGCGCGTCATAATGCTTGCCGCTTTATGCGCCGCGGTTAGCATTATCTTCTGCGTCGCGCTGCATAAAACGCATACCTTGCTGGAGAAACTGATAAAGAACGATTATCTCCGCATCGCCGCCGGCGGCTTCGCGATGATCGCGCTGACATATCTTCTCGGCACCTATGACTACAACGGCGCAGGGATGGATCTCATCGCCCGCGCGGTGAACGGTGAAGCGAAGCCGGAAGCCTTTCTTCTGAAAATACTGTTTACCGCCATCACCATCGGAGCGGGTTATAAGGGCGGCGAGATCGTCCCGACCTTCTTTATCGGCGCTACGTTCGGGTGCGCCGCGGGCGGTCTGCTTGGTCTGGACGCGGGTTTCGGCGCAGCGGTCGGCATTGCGGCGCTGTTCTGCGGGGTTGTCAATTGTCCGGTAACGTCGGTATTTTTAAGCATTGAGCTGTTCGGCGCGGAGGGTGTCGTTTTGTTTATGATCGCCTGCGCGGTGACCAACCTGCTTTCCGGCAATTATGGACTTTACAAGACCCAGAAAATTATATACTCAAAACTCAAAGCGGAGTTTATCAACGTTTTCGCGAAATGAAAAATCAGTTTGATAAAAAATATCAAAAACCACTTGACAAGCAGCCTTCGCGGTGCTAAAATATTGTGCGCGGTTGAGATAAACCGCAGATTGCGGAATTGTGTAACGGTAGCACGACAGACTCTGACTCTGTTTGTCTGGGTTCGAATCCTAGTTCCGCAGCCAAGAAACCCTTGAAAAACACTGTTTTTCAAGGGTTTTTGTCTTTTTATATGAGTATATAAGATGTTTTTATAAACAGAAAGTGTTGTAAACGAGATTTGAGTTTTATACATGCTAAAAAATAGTTAATTTCTTGAGTTATTATAGTGCATCACATAATTTTTATTAATGTTTCATATTACGACAATTTTTACGAATATAACACTGTATGATATGTAAATAAATGTATTTTTATCTTTCAAATCGTTGACATCGATATAGCGGTGTGATAAAATAAAATAGATTGTCGGAATGTATAATTTTATAAAATATTTTTAGAATCTTTATATGACAAATTACCCGATTTTTTATTATGATTTATGGAAGAGATGATAAAATGTTGGTCAGTGTTATAATGCCCACTTTTAATTGTGGTAATTTTATAAAAGAATCAGTCGAATCAGTAATAAATCAAACAATAAAAGATTGGGAGATTCAAATTGTAGATGACTGTAGTACAGATAATACATATGAAGTCCTCAAACCCTTTTTAGAGAAGTATTCAAATATCCATTATTATAAATTGCCTCAAAATAGCGGACCGGCGGCAGCAAGAACCGAAGCAATTAAGAGGGCATCGGGAAAATACGTAGCTTTCCTTGACAGCGATGATTTGTGGGCGCCTGATAAATTGGAAAAGCAAATTGCTTTTATGGAAAACACAGGCGCGATGTTCAGTTGTACGGCATATGAGCAAATTGACGAAAATGGACAGCGTCTGCATGTAGTCTGTACGCCGCCCAAGAAGACTGATTATAACAAAATGCTGAGATTATCAAATCCAATCGGGAACTCAACCGTTATGTATTGTCAGGAAGAGCTTGGCAAATTCGAAGTGCCGCCGATAAAGAAACGAAACGATTTCGCTCTATGGTTGAAAATTCTAAGAAAAACACCCTATTGTATTGGAATGCCGGACGTGCTAATGTCCTATAGAGTTCGTAAAAACTCTGTGAGCAGCAACAAACTCAGTCAAGCGAAATTCCACTGGCAATTATATCGTGAAATTGAAAACTTAAACTTTATAAAAAGCTGCTGGGCAATTCTATGCTGGGCATGGGTAAAGGGAACTGGAATCGGCTTAGATAGGAAAAAACTTGACGAGAGCAAAAACTAAAAAACTTTAAACCTTCAAAGCTTAAAAAGCAAGAGGAAATATATGGCGTCTATCAGAGAAATAACGAGACACTGTCTCCGCAAAAGCGATTACCTTTTCTTCATTGTAAAATATTGGCGCTTACGATTTTTAATGGCATTCACAAAGTGCATATCGGATGAGGTTTATATTCGTCGTCAGTATAAGAGCAGAACCGGAAAAACACTTGATTTGTCAAAACCGGAGTTGTACAATGAAAAGGTTCAATATGCAAAGTTGTACTATCGCGACATGAGACTTAAACAGCTCGTTGATAAATATGAAGTTCGAAAGTATGTGGAAGAAAAGATTGGCGGAAAGTATCTGACAAAGCTCTATGGCGTCTATAATTCGGTAAATGAAATCCCGTTTGACGAATTGCCGGATAGATTTGTGATGAAACTGACAAACGGTTCCAGTTTTAACTACATATGCAAGCACAAGACTAAAACGGAAATTCGAAAAATAAAAAGACGTTTTAAAAAATGGATAAAGCTTGATTTCTATATACTTGGCAGAGAATGGGCATATAAAGATGTACAAAATCGCATTATTTGTGAGGAATATTTAGAGACAGAAGATCCGCTGGGGCTGAATGATTATAAGGTTTTCTGCTTTAACGGAGAACCCAAACTTATTCAAGTGGATTTCGCGCGGTTCACGAATCACAAGCGTAATTTTTATACGCCGGAATGGGATTTTGTAGATGAAAGAGTTGCTTATCCAAACGACCCTGACGCTCCAATTGAAAAGCCAAAGAATCTTGATGAAATGTTGGAATGTGCACATAAGCTTTCCGAGGGGTTCCCTCATGTTCGCGTAGACTTTTATAATATCGGAAACCGATTGGTCTTTGGAGAAATGACTTTCTACCACGGTGCAGGTTATTTGTATTTTGAAAACCAAGAATTCGAGAAAAAATTGGGTTCATATTGGGAGATTAAGCAGTGAAATATACGTATCAGCTATTGGTTTCCACAATGAATCAGTGCGACCATTCCCTCCTTGAAAAGATGAACATTTCATCAGACGCCATCATAATTAACCAGTGCGATAATATGGGGAAAGAGATAATTGACCGCGATGGCAATACAATTATATTTTATTCTTTTGACGAGCGAGGCGTGGGACTGAGCCGCAACTCGGCAATGATGCGTGCTACGGCAGATATTATTGAATTTGCCGACGATGATATGATTTTTTCTAATTCCTATCGAGAGGACGTTTTGCGAGAATTTGAAGCGCATCCGGAAGCGGACGGCATCCTTTTTTCTGTGGAAAGTTTGAACCCGGATCGTCCGTTGATCAAAATTAAAAAATTTGCGAAGGTCAGAAGACGGGAAGCGCTGAAATATGGATGCGCCAGGCTTGCTGTACGGCGCGAGAAGGTGATCTATAATAACATCTCTTTTTCGCTACTGTTTGGAGGGGGCGCAAAATATGGTTCTGGCGAAGATACGTTATTTCTACAGGATTGTCTTAGAGCTGGATTGAAAATATATAAGTCGCCGATCAAGGTTGCGGACGTATCACAGGAAAATTCTACATGGTTTGAGGGATATACCGATAAGTATTTTACCGATAAAGGAGCGCTCTTTGCCGCGGCCTTGCCGCGTTTATGTTATATTTATGCTTTTTTATCTGCATTGAAGAAAAAATATAATAATCGCAGAAAATCAGAGATATTTAAGCTATATTTGAAAGGAATTCGCGAGTATAAGCAACTCCGAAAGGGTGGTTATAATAACTTGAATAAATGATTACAGCGGACATTTCGGACGCGCGATAGCGACGCTTATATAATGAAGTCATTTTCAAAAAATTACAGGAGGAATATAAATAAAAATGAGTAAAAAATACAAGATAGGGTATACCTCAGGTGTGTTTGACATGTTTCATATTGGACATTTAAATATTCTTCGCAGAGCAAAAGAACAATGTGAATATTTAATTGTTGGGGTAACAACAGATGAACTCTGCTTTGAAAGAAAAAAGAAATATCCTGTAATTAATGAAAATGACAGAATGGCCATTGTTTGTTCCGGACAACTTTATCAACAAGCTTTTTGATTGGGTATGCGGTAAAGATAATAAGAAAAAAAGCGTGTGTAAATTTACCGCAAATTTCGCGAGTCACTTTAGATGGAATAAGCAAACATATCCCAATGATGTATATGGGGAAGGAAAACAAGCATTATTTGTTGACGAAACTTTTTGCATTCCGTCGAAACCCGAGGTAATTTTAAAAAGCATTTATGGTGAAGATTATATGCAGCCACCTCCTGTTGAAAAAAGAAATTCTGGGCATACTTTAGTCAATATCAATTTCGGGAAATATGAAAATGAACTTTTCAAATAGCATACAAAAGTCAGCAATAAAAGAAGTGAAAACTTTGGAAACAAAAACAACCTCCAGCAAAAACCGTTTAGAAGTCAAACTATATATCTATTGGATTTTGTTAATGGCTTGGCAAACATTCAGGCCTACGTCTAATCGCTCTTCGGTAGATATTATTGTAAAACTTGCATTAATTTTATTTTTGGTTTTCTCAACCTTTAAAATACGGTTGTATTATTCTAAAAAGAATCTGCTGGTTTTTTCCCTGTTTGCTCTATATATGCTGTTTTTGTTTTTTGTCAAGGAAGATGACTATAATATTTCTTTGATAATAACATACTTTTTCCCTGTACTTTTTTCATTTCTTTTTTTTGTACATGCTGCTAAATATAAGATTACAAAAAAAGATTGCTATCATTTTTTTAACCTCATAATTTTTGCTGATCTAATCTTGGTCGGTTATAGTTTAATATTTCAATTTAATCATTTTAAGAACGCATTAAAATTTACGAGAGCATATGGAAATGAATTAAGTTCATTCTTAATTAGCAATCATGAATATGCTTTATATTTATTAATTGGCTTTCAATCATGTCTTTTTTGCTACCAATTTCTAACTGACGAAAAAAGCAAGGGCAGATTAAAATATATTTTATTAGGTATATTATTTCTATTTAATATAATACTAACGTTTTCACGAACTGCTTTGCTTGGGGCTGCAGTTCTGATTATTGTGTTTATACTTCTAAGTAAGAATAATAAAATAAAAAAAATATTGGTATTTTCCTTGCTCGCTACGCTTTTAATTTTATTCTTTAGCGAAACACTGCGTACATTCGTTATTAAAATAGTATTAAAGGATAACCATGATGCCGGCAGATTTGAGATGTGGGATTATGGTATGACAGTATTCCGTGAATCATCGTTATTTCAAAAGATGACTGGTCAAGGATATACGAAAATAACAAGTGATTTACTTATATATAGTAAACACAAGAGTTTCCATAATGCCTATATACAAGTGCTGCTACAATACGGAATTATTGGTCTTGCCTTCTTTGTTGGCATCATTATTTCATCTATTTTTAACAGTTTCAAAATCATGCGTAAAAACCATTTTTTAGGTGTAATGTTTTTATCCATGACTATCTCTATGATAGCATATATGCTTACGAATACTACATTAATTATGCATTCTAATATAGATTCTTATATGCTGACGGCGTTTTATATTATACTTCCCATGTATGTTAAAAACGCGGTTGAGATAGGTGAATTTGAAGAATTTTCGACTAAAAATGAATCAATAGAACCTGCTTGGCAATTCAAAAAAAATGCAATTTTTGTTGACTCTAAAGAATAATCAGCTTGTTTTTATAAAGATATTCCAATAAAAACTGTTTATAAAAACAAAAGATAAAACATACACTGTAATCAACGCTGACAAGTATTAAGGGTTTGATTTTATGTATAAATTACTTATTGTATCGAATGAATATTTGTCAAAAACGTCTTCTAACGGAAGGACTTTATTGAATTTGTTATCAGGGTATCAGCCTGAATGCCTTGGTCAGTTTTTTTTACATGGAATACAAGACAATGATGCTGTTAGTCGTTGTTTTCAAGTATCTGACAGGGATGCGTTGAATGCCTTTCTATTTAGAAAAAAGAAAACTACATTAACGTCACAAACAAAACAATTAAAAGCAAAAAAAATACCGCATACCTGCCGAAACATGGTGCTTAGAAATATAATCTGGTTAAGTTATAGATGGTGGGATAAAAGATTCGATAACTTTATTAATGATTTTTCTCCAGATGTCGTTTTATTCCAAGCCGGCGATAGCCCTTTTATGTTTTCAATCGCTTATAGAATCAGTAAACGTTGGAATATTCCTTTGGTGATGTATAACAGTGAAAGCTATGTCTTGAAAAAGAAAATTTACTATTCAGCGAATCCCCGTTCTCTTTGGCACTTTGCTTTGATGCGGTCTTTGCGCCATTGGTATAAAAAGGTGATGAGTATATGTTCTTTTTGCATTTATAGCATGGAAGATTTAGAAAAAGCATATCAAAAGGTATTTCCCCATCCGGGAAGAAGCAAAACGTTATACATAGCATCCTCGATAGAGAATGCAAAAGCTATTGATTCCTGCAGTCCCGAGTTATTCACAGTGGCATATTGTGGCAATCTTGGTGTTGGTCGTTCCGATTGTCTGTTGGAATTTGCCCAAACATTATATAAGGTTGATAAGACCGCAAAGCTGATTGTTTGCGGTAAATTTCCTACTGAAGAGATGCGTCAAAAGATTTGTCAAATCCCTGTGGTAGATTACAGGGGTTTTGTGTCTTATGAAGAAGTGCAAAATATTATCAATGCAAGCAGTGCAGTTTTACACTGTGAAAAGACCGATCGCCTGACCGACTTGAGATATGCCTTTTCCACAAAAATCGCGGATTCCCTTGCTTGTGGCAAGCCTTTTATTGTGTATGCCTCGCGTGAATATCCCTTTGTACAATACTTGGAGAATTATAAGGCTGCACATATAGCTGGAGACTTAAAAGAGTTGGAAGAAATACTTGTCAGATGTGTTTCAGACAGAGAGTTTTTATGTTATCCGGTAAACAATGCATTGGATTTAGTAAAGAAAAATCACAACATTCAAAAAAACGCAGAAGAATTTAAACGGATCATTGAACAAGTTGTTTTACATAAAAAGATATATTGAAGAGCTATAATATGAAAATAAAGAAGTTTCAAAAAAACATTGGCCTATTGATGATAATTATTATCATATCAAAACTGTTTGGAATGTTTCGAGATGTAGTATTAGCAAATTACTACGGGACATCCAATATCAGCGACGCATACTTAATTGCAAGCTCAGTTCCAACATTACTGTTTTATTTTATTGGTCATGCTTTATCTACAGCATACATACCAATGTATAATAAGGTAAAAAAAGAGAAGGGCATTTCAGCAGCTAATAAATATACAAGCAATATTATCAATATTTCATTATTGATTTGTACCGGTATTATCGTTTTACTGTTAATCTTTCCAACACAAATCGTAAAGTTATTTGCAGTCGGATTTGACAATGAAACCGCTGCTCTTGCTTCTCGTTTTATAAGATACAGTGCTTTAAGTCTGTATTTTATGGTTCTTGTAAATGTTGGAAATGGTTTCTTGCAATTAAATGATAATTTTATTGTACCTGCAGCAATAAGCATACCGCAAAATTTGGCAATCATTGCAACGATTGTGTTATCAACTACCCTTGGCATCATGACAATGGGATGGGGAATCCTTGCAGCTAAAATACTGGAATTCTTATTAATACTGCCGTTCATAAAAATGAACGAATATAAACACAGCGCTGTAATCGATATACAAGATCAGAGTGTTAGAGAAACTCTATATGTTGTGGTGCCAATAATTATTGGCGTAGGAGTTAGTCAAATTGATAATGCGATCAGCAAATCGATTGCATCTACCATTTCTGAAGGCGCAATTTCAGCACTTAGTTATGCTTCAATAATCAACACTGCAGTACAGGAAGTATTGGTCACAGGTGTTGTTACAGTTTTGTTTGCTGATTCTGCAGCGCATGTAGCGAATAACGAGTACGAAAAAGTTAAACATAAACTCTCAAAGACAATAGATGGTATGATGCTGCTGCTGATTCCAGCCTCAATAGGTGCGATTATTTTAGCAGAACCGATCGTGACAGTTTTTTTTAGCCGTGGAAACTTTAACAAGCAATCCATAGAAATGACTTCTGCTGCATTACAGCTTTTTTCGATAGGTATGGTGTTTATTTCGGTACGCAATTCATTGATAAAGGTTTTTTATGCATACAAAGACACGAAAACACCAACGATAACTTCTGTCTCTGTCATTATTGTAAATATCATTTTAAGTCTGATTTTTTCCAAAATGTTAGGCGTTCAAGGGGTGGCTTTAGCGAACAGTTCCGTGGCAATTATACATTGTCTGACATTATATTTTTTACTAAAGCATAAAATTGGTGACTTTAATACAATAAAAACTTTGAAAAATTCATCGAAAGCACTTATTGCCGGAATAATAATGGGAGCAATTGTATACGTAATGAACCATTTTATTATGCCAATCAATATGGTTGCTTCTATCATGGTTACTGTTCCGTTAGGCATGGCTGTATATGCACTAACAGTGATAGCTCTAAAAAGCGAGCCGGCATTGGATGTATGTAAAAGAGTTAAGAGTATACTAAAAAAATAAGGGGAGAGCTATGTCATATCAACGGGGAAAGTTATTTTCATCTCCGTTGGTAAGGTTCTATTGAGAAGTTATAACGGTATAAAGAATTTTATATTGTTTATAGAATAGAGGATGATATATGAAAATCGCAGTAGCAGGAACAGGATACGTTGGGCTTTCGATCGCCGTATTGCTTTCCCAGCACAATACAGTTATGGCAGTTGATATAATACCGAAAAAGGTCGAGATGATCAACAATCGAAAGTCTCCGATAGTTGATAAAGAAATTGAGCAATATTTAGCAAATCAGGTTTTAGACTTAACAGCCACGACAGATGCAGAAGCAGCTTATCGGGATGCAGATTTTGTTGTGATATGCACGCCGACCGACTACGACCCGGACAAAAACTATTTTGATACAACGTCGGTGGAAAGTGTAATTCAACAGGTTATAAAAGTTAATCCGGATGCCATAATGATTATTAAATCTACCCTTCCGGTTGGATTTACCGAGAAGATAAGAGCAAAATACAGCTGCGATAACATCCTTTTTAGTCCTGAGTTTCTGCGCGAAGGCCATGCACTTTATGATAATCTCTATCCAAGCCGGATTATTATAGGTGTTCCCTTAAATAATGCACGTTTGTTGAAAGCCGCTGAGACTTTTGCCAACTTATTAAAAGAGGGGGCAATAAAAGAAAACATTCCAACTTTATTCATGAATCCTACGGAAGCGGAAGCGGTCAAGCTGTTTGCAAATACATATCTTGCTCTGCGCGTTGCATATTTTAATGAGCTTGATACATATGCGGAGGTTCGGGGGTTAAATACAAAATCCATTATTGAAGGAGTTTGCCTTGACCCGAGGATAGGGAATCATTATAATAACCCTTCATTCGGTTATGGTGGATACTGCTTGCCCAAAGACACAAAACAGCTCCGAGCAAATTACAGCGATGTACCGCAGAATTTAATTAGTGCGATTGTTGACGCGAATCGGACGCGAAAGGATTTTATTGCGAATCAAATCATAGCGAAGAACCCCAATATTGTAGGCGTATATCGCTTAACAATGAAAGCAAACTCGGATAACTTTCGACATAGTTCAATCCTTGGTGTAATGAAACGTATTAAAGCGAAAGGGATTGAAGTGGTAATTTACGAACCAACAATACAAGAAGATGATTTTTATGGCAGCAGAATTATTCATGATCTAAATGAATTTAAACGAGTGTCTGATATTATTATTGCTAATAGATATAATAATGAAATAGCTGATGTAATAGAAAAAGTTTATACCAGAGATTTATATTTCAGAGACTAAAGCAATAAAGACTCATACTCTGTTTTTTCGGGTTCAAATCCTATTTCCGCAGCCATATGAAAAGTCCTTAAAACGCAGCGTTTTAAGGACTTTTTGTTTTGCGTATTTGATTGTATGGCAAATTCTGCGGCAAAGGTACTGGCTTATTCAGCTCAGCAAGTCCTGCCGCCAGTCGGGAATCCATTTTTCTTTGTCTTTTGTGACCGCGTCGACGATTTCTTTTCCGGATCGAAAGGAATCGAACGTGCCCGCGTTGATTTCCCGGATGACCATGTTCAGTATATTCTCGTAATACATATCCGGCGTAATCCCCGCGGTGGACTGCATGATATGCTGCTGATTTTCGTCAGAAGCTAACTTTGCATAAATCTCTTTTACTTGTTTTATCAGTTTTTCTCTGTTCATATAGCCCCTCAAAGTTTTCGTTGATTTTATCATTACCAACTCTTTGACGGACTATACGGGGTCAGCGCTTGATTAGAAGGGAGTTTTTGATTTTAAACAGCCGCGGGATGAAATGACCGAATCGGGTTAAATCCAAAAGAAAACAAGGGGTGTTCAGGGTGTTTAAAACTTCCCATATCTTATCTGCGTCTTCAATGGAACTGCCTTTGAAGATTAGTTTTGAGAACTTCTGCTTAGAAGCCACACCGACAACTAAGAGGTCGTAATCGGAATATTTAAGTTTTTTCGTGGCGATCATAACCGATTTAACGGTCGCAGGAGCGAACGCCTGCCGCCGGCAGAACGCGGGTTTTCATCGTGTTGCCTGATTTAATTCTTCCTTATGTCCGGCTGTATCTCCCGTACCAAAAACCCTAACGGACTGAACATATAGAAGCAGTCGTCTATCAGAACGGCGCGTTTTTTTTCGTTGTCGCCGGCTAAAGGCGCGTTCACCAGTTCCTTCAGTTCGTCGTCTTCTAACTTTAGAAGAATATACCGGTCCTCGATGCTGTCGTTATAATCGGTGTATCCGAGGCCGATGAGCTTATTTTTTCGGTCGATGAAATAGGATTTATATTCCTCAGAAAACATGGTGTATTTAATCTCATATTTGCATACGGAAACAACGCGGTTTTCTGCTTCTTTGTATATTTCGATTTTGAGCGTGGTCCATTCGGCGCCTGTGCCGATGCCCAGCAGATAACCGTCTCCGAAATTGACGAGCGAGGTCGAGAAACCCTCGATGGTTCCGGTATCGGTATAGGTGATGTTGTTTAAGTCGCGCAAATCGAAGAAGAACACTGGGTCTGTAAGCTGTACCGACGTGCAGACATAAGCCGCCTGCTTGTCGAAACGGACGGAACGGACGGTTTCGCCGAGCGGCGCGAAGTCTTTCACCGCGGCGGCAATCTGAAGCGTTTCAAGGTCAATACAGTATAGACTGGCGCTTGAACCGCTTTGCGCATTCGTGGTCGTGACGACGCGGAGAATGTTTTCGTATTCGTCCAAACTGTACTGGTTATTGACGAATCCGTCAATGCTGACCGAGCCTTTATAGTCTAATCCTTCGCCTTTATAGTAAATACGCAAAATTTCGGTCATTGGCGCATAAAATTTGTCTTCGCCTTTTTGCGCATAATAGGTTCTTGTCGTATAAATGCTGTTGGTTGAAACGTAAATATCGCCTGCGTAAGATAAAAACGCTTTCGCGTCCTTTACTTCGAGCATCGCTTCGTCGAGCTTGCAAACTACGGTGTACTGCGCCGCATCTACCGTATCGGGCGATATAATATGGTCTGCCGGAATGCTTTTCATGCCGCCGCCCGCATCAATCTGCGGCAGAAAGCTCGCTTCGTCGGAGAAATTCGGGTTTTTCCCTACGGTAAATCGGTTTATCAGCAGAAGCTCCCCGTCGACCATCCTGGACGTAAGGTACGCGCCGGAAACAAAAACGCTCTTCTTTGCCGTGATCCGCAAAGGATTGGAAACATCCAGCGATATGACGCCGACGCAATACCTTTTGCTGTCGGCAAGGCAACGAACAAGGACCGTGATGGTTTTGCCGTCGTCGGAAAGGAAGAACTCGCATTGATTATCATAGAGACTGTTTAGACTGTATGTTATATTACTCGTTTGCATAAACGTCGTATTATCCACCGTAAACGTATTGACCATTGCGGTTTCCTCGCCGAGTATCTCGTAAACTTCAAGCCTTGTTCCGTTCAGATAAAAAATATACCTGTCGGTGCGTTTAATCAGGTCGGCTTCGATTACGCCGGCAACCTGATTGTCTGTCGTTTCTACGTATGTTCGATTATCTGGCGGAGTATTGTCGGTGTCGGGAGCATTATAGTCGGCTCCATATTTCATGAAATAATAGAATGAGGACAAGAAGGCGTTTATTTTGGTAAAATTGTTTTTATAAACCGGTTTTTGAAACGTCGCTACGTTTAGTTTTTGTATAATCGGATAATATTCGCTGCCGGAATACTCGGAAACGTCGGGCGGGTTGGTATTGAGCGGCCAAAACAGATAGAGCCCGAGCACCATCAGGCAGGCGGCAATCAGGCTGTACCGGCGCCAGTTTTTTATGATTTTTACATTGACGGGATTGGCGGCTTCGGCGATATATTTATCGTCGATCAAATCCATCGCGTTCAGCATTTTTTCTTTTTTTCTCATATTACAATCCCTTCCTTCTCTAAATGGGCTTTGAATTTGCTTCGCGTGCGGAACAGGATGCTCTTTACGTTGCTTTCGGATAAGCCGAAAGCGTCCGCGATATTCTTTATCGGGCTTAAATACCAGTAACGACGCACAAAAATGATTCTGGTTTTTTCGGGAGCGTTTCCAAAAAGCCGTTGATCGCTTCCTTCAAGACCATATTGTCCGATTCGACGGCTTCGCTGTTTGGGTCGGGAATTACTTCCGCAAGTTCGTCCAGCGCCAGTTCTGTGTTCGCATACCGCTTTTGAGCGCGGTTGCGGTTGTACCGGTTCAGCGATATGTTGCGCGTCAGCCTGCCCAAAAAGGTTCGAAGGCACGATGGCTTGTGCGGAGGGATGGACCTCCATGCGTTTATGTAGGCGTCGTTGACGCATTCTTCGGCATCCTGTTCGCTGAACAGAATGTTGTAAGCAATAGAAAAACAGTACCGGCCGTATTTCTTTTGGGTTTCCACAACGGCGGTTTCGGAGCGATCCCAATATAATTCTACGATGCGTGCGTCGTCCACGAAGACGTTCCTCCTTTGTTGAAAGGCCTTTCACCCTAATACACAAAAAGCGTGCCGCAAAGGTTGCAATGATTTAGAATATTTTTGCCCGAATTTTAAATTATTCTAATTATAAACGCGAACGCGCAAAAAAACAAGGCCGACGCAAGCTGCGTCAGCCTTATAATTCCGCGATTACCGCTTCGCCTTTTTCCAGCGAGCGTTTTACGTCGATGATGCGCTGGTTGGAAGAACCAATGAAATTTAAGTCATAGCTCTTCAGCGACTCGACGAAAGGACCGTCGATTAAAATATCGGTCTGCTTCAGGAGAGCCATCACAGCGGGTTCTTTTTCGCTTTTTTGAAGCAGTTCCTCAAAGGTGTAGCCGGTGTAGGTGATGACGTTCAGCCCGCGGCTGTGCGCCATCCGCGCCAGCTCCGCCAGTCCCTCGGGCTGACAGAAGGGTTCTCCGCCGCTGAAGGTAACCCCTCTTAGCAAAGGGTTTTTGACAATTTCGGCAAAAATTTCTTCCGGCGTTTTCTCGACGCCGCCCGTAAACGGCCAGGTCTGCGGGTTGTGGCAGCCGGGGCAGCGATGCGGGCAGCCCTGCGTGAACACGACAAACCGGATGCCGGGGCCATCCACGATGGATTCGCGGATGACGCCGGCGATTTTTATTGCGCTCATATGGTTTCCATTCTGCTGTTTTCGGTTACTTTTAGGTGCTTGTATCGGTCGCGTTCCTCGGCGCGCTTTGCGTTGTTGAAGCGGTCGAGCGTTCCGACGAGATAGCCGGTAATGCGGCGGATGCGCTCAAAAGGCACGCCGTCCTTATCGCTGCGTCCGCATTTCGGGCAGGCGTCGCCGATGATTCCGTTAAAGCCGCAAACCGGGTCGTGGTCGACGGGATGGTTGATCGCGCCGTAGCCGATTCCGTTTTCCTTCATGCAGCGGATGATGTCCTCGAACGCTTCCAGATTTTTGGTCGGGTCGCCGTCCATCTCGATGTAGGAAATGTGTCCGCCGTTCGTCAGCGCGTGATAGGGCGCTTCTATTTTAATCTTCTCGCACGTGCTGATCGGATAATAAACCGGGACGTGGAACGAGTTGGTATAGTATTCGCGGTCGGTTACGCCCGGGATTTTGCCGAACAGTTTTTTGTCCTTCTCGATAAACCTGCCGGAAAGCCCTTCCGCCGGGGTCGCCAGAAGCGAGAAGTTCAGCTTGTATTTCCGCGCGGTTTCGTCCACGCGCTTGCGCATGTGCCCGACAATTTCAAGTCCGAGCTTCTGCGCCTCTTCGGATTCGCCGTGGTGCTTGCCGATCAAGGCTTTCAAGCATTCCGCAAGCCCGATGAAGCCGATGGTCAGCGTTCCGTGCTTGAGAACCTCGCGCACCTCGTCGTCGATGGAAAGTTTATCCGAATCCAGCCATACGCCGACGCCCATCAGGAACGGGAAGTTGCGCACTTTCTTGCGGCATTGAATCTCGAACCGGTCGAGCAGCTGGTCAACGCACAAATCGATCATCGCGTCCAGCTTCTGATAAAACTCGTCGACAGAACGGCTGGTTATGCCGAGCCGGGGCAGATTAATAGAGGTGAAGCTGAGGTTGCCGCGCGAGTAAACGATTTCTCTGGTCGGGTCGTATATGTTGCCGATGACGCGGGTGCGGCAGCCCATGTACGCGATTTCGGTTTCGGGGCGTCCGGGCTTGTAGTACTGCAGGTTGAAAGGCGCGTCGATAAAGGCGAAGTTCGGGAACAGCCGCTTCGCGCTGACGCGGCAGGCGAGCTTGAACAAATCATAGTTCGGGTCGCCGGGGTTGTAGTTGACGCCCTCTTTGACCTTGAAAATCTGAATCGGGAAAATCGGCGTCTCGCCGAAGCCAAGACCTGCTTCGGTGGCGAGCAGAACGTTCTTCATGACCATGCGGCCCTCAAGAGAGGTGTCGGTGCCGTAGTTGATCGAGCTGAACGGCACCTGCGCGCCGGCGCGGCTGTGCATGGTGTTGAGGTTGTGGATTAGCGCCTCCATTGCCTGGTAGGTAGCGCGGTCGGTTTCGGTATATGCCTGATCCGCCGAGAACTTCTGCGCTTTTTTAACGGTCAGCGGGTCAAAGGAAGCGGAGAGGATTTTGAGTTCTTCATCCTGATAACGGTCGATGCTGCCCATCCGCAGTTCTATGACGCGTTCGGTAATCTCTTTTGCCGCGGCTTTTACTTTTTCAGCGGCATCCGCGCTGTCCGCGCCGTCCAGAACCAGCGCTTTTGTCAGGTTCTCCTTGTACTTTCTTGCGTAGGTCTTGCGCACGCCCTCGGCAAGCCCGTAATCAAAATTGGGAATGCTTTGTCCGCCGTGCTGGTCGTTCTGGTTGGACTGAATCGCGATGCATGCCAGCGCGGCGTAGCTTGCGATGTCGTTCGGCTCTCTTAAGTGGCCGTGTCCGGTCGAAAAGCCGCCCTTGAACAGCTTTTGAATGTCAATCTGACAGCAGGTGGTTGTGAGCGTATAGAAGTCGAAGTCGTGGATATGGATATCGCCGTTGTGATGCGCCTGCGCGTGTTCGGGCTTTAAAATATACATTTCGTTGTAGATTTTCGCGCCCTCCGAACCGTACTTGAGCATAACGCCCATCGCGGTATCGCCGTTGATGTTGGCGTTGTCGCGCTTCAGGTTGCTTTCTTTCGATTCGACATTGGTAATCTCCTCGTAGGTCTGCATCAGGCGCGTATTCATCTCCCGCGCGCGCGTGCGCTCGGCGCGGTATAATATGTACGCTTTGGCGACTTTGGGCAGGTCTGCTTCAATCAGAACCTTTTCGACAATATCCTGTATTTCCTCGACGGTGGGGATGGAATCTGCGGCAAGCTCTTTTTCCGCGAGTTGAAGCACTCTGGTCGCAAGCTGCAGCGCAAGCTGGTCGTTGCCCTCACCGGTCGCGATGAGCGCTTTATTAATCGCGTTGCTGATTTTCTCAAGATTAAATGGGACTTCGCGTCCGTCTCTTTTCCGAATTGATGTAATCATAGCCCTTACTCCCTCCGGACTGTTCCGGTCCTCTCCTTGATGTGTGGTAGCACTAATCATACCACAATATATTGTGGTTGTCAATAGTTTCATTGAGTATATATTGTATTTTTGTGACAAAACCTTTACTTTGTCCGAAAAAGCTTGGTTTTTCTTTCAAAAAAGCTATTTACTTTAGTCCGCTAATGTGATATCATTATGAAAAATTATTCTATATAAAATAAGGATGATTGCAAATGAAAAAAGTACTTTCAGCTTTCCTGACGCTGACACTGTTGTTGCTCACCCTGTCGCTCTCGTCCTGCTCATCGGAAAAGACGGACCTTGAGTACATTAAAGACAAGGGCGAGATGATTATCGGCATTACCTATTTTAAGCCGATGAACTATTTTGAAAACGACGAGCTGGTCGGCTTTGAAACCGAGTTCGCCAAAGCGGTATGCGCGGAACTGGGCGTTACGCCGAAATTCCAGGAGATAGACTGGAATGCGAAGGAAACCGAACTGAACGCAAAGAATATCGATTGCATCTGGAACGGAATGACCATTACCGACGAAAGAAAAGAAGCGATGGACATTTCCATTCCCTACATGAACAACAAGCAGGTAATGATTGTTAAAAAAGGAAACGAGAACAAATACACCACGCCCGAGAGCTTAAAAGACGCCAAAGTAGTCGCTGAGGCAAAATCAGCGGGCGCGGATGTCGCAAAGACCGACGAGTTCTTCAAACTCGCTTCCTATACCGATGTCGATTCGCAGGCGAAGGTGCTTTTGGAAGTAAAATCCGGCGTTGCGGATATCGGCATTATCGACTACGTTATGACCATCGGCTCTATCGGTGAAAATACGGATTACAGCGATCTGGTTATCGTAGAAGGAAAATCCTTCGCAGACGAGCAGTACGGCATCGCTTTCCGCAAGAACAGCCCGGAAACGCTCAAAGCCGTGAACGAAGCGATCGAAAAACTGCGCAGGGACGGCACGCTGTTGAAACTTGCCGAAAAATACAATCTTCAGGACGTACTGATTAAAAACTAAGCGGAGCAAACTGAATGTCTTTTTCCACCGTAACCTTAAAACTACTGGACGGATTTTGGCAGAACTGCTACCTGTTTCTCTTCACGCTGCTTGCGGCTCTGCCGCTGGGGCTGCTGATAACCGCAGGCTCCATGTCAAAATTTGCACCATTAAAATACATAACAAAAGCGTTTGTCTGGGTCATCAGGGGAACTCCCCTGATGCTCCAGCTTTTTGTGGTTTTATACGTACCCGGACTGGTGTTTAACACGCCGTTTCAATCGAGAATGACCGCCGCGCTGATTGCGTTTATCATAAACTACGCGGCGTATTTTTCCGAGATTTACCGCGGCGGCAAATCCCGAAGGGACAGTACGAAGCGGGCAAAGTGCTGGGCATGACCAAGTCTCAGGTCTTTTTCAGGATTATACTCAAGCAGGTCGTCAAGCGGATTATTCCGCCGATCGGCAACGAGGTCATCACCCTTGTAAAGGATACCTCGTTGGCAAGAGTGATCGCCGTGCCGGAAATTATAAAGGTGGCGGAAGATTACTCCAAAAACGGCGCCATCTGGCCGCTGTTTTATACCGGCGTGTTTTTCCTTGTGTTCTGCGGCGGACTGACGCTTTTGTTCGGCTATATTGAGAAGAAGTTAGATTATTATAAAGGTTGACGACACATGGCGGTTTTTGAGGTAAAAGATTTACGTAAAAGTTTTGCGGGAAAAGAAGTTTTAAAAGGCATCTCCTTTTCGGTCGAGGAAGGCGAAGTGGTCGCCGTCATCGGCCCGTCCGGCGGCGGAAAGACGACGCTTCTGCGCTGCATCAACCAGCTTGAGCGGATCGACAGCGGCAACATCTCTGTCAACGGCATGGACATGATCGCCGCCGTTGAGGACGGAAAAGCGGTTTACGCGGACAAGGAGACGCTCCGAAAAATCACGCTTTCCATCGGACTGGTTTTTCAGAATTATAATTTGTTCCCGCACTTTACGGTCAGAAGAAACATCACCGAAGCGCTTGTGCGCGTTTTGAAAATGCCCAAAGACGCCGCAAACGCGCGCGCCCACGAACTGCTGAAAAAAATGGGGCTTGCCGACAAAGCGGAAGCGTACCCCTGCGAGCTGTCGGGCGGACAGCAGCAGCGCGTCGCCATCGCAAGGGCCATGGCGTTGGAGCCGAAAATACTCTTCTTTGACGAGCCGACGAGCGCGCTGGATCCGCAGCTGACGGCGGAGATTTTGAAGGTCATCCGCCAGCTTGCCGCGGAAAAGCGCACGCTGGTCATTGTCACGCATGAAATCGGTTTTGCGGCGGCGGTCGCGGACCGGGTGATTATGCTGGACGAGGGCGTTATCATCGCCAACGGCACGCCCGACGAAGTGATTCATAATCCGACAAACCCGCGCGTAAAGGAATTCTTAAGCAAACTGGATGAATAAAAGCAAAGGACAGGATTATTCACCTGTCCTTTTTTCTTGTCTTACAGGTTATACGGTTGTTTTATTGTTGGCTTTTGCGAATTCGCCGATTTTTCTGTCCATAACGGATATATGTTTCATCAGCCATTCCGAAACAAGATGGTTGGCGTTGAGAATTACCAGCAGATTGCCGCCGGAGGTTTGGTAATCGTTCTGCAGTTTGGTCAGCTGGGCGACGAAATAATCATGCGCTTCTTTCTGCTCTTTGTAGTGCGGATATTGGATGCTGAGCATAAACTTTTCCTCGTCGGCAAAATGGGTTTGGGTGTACTCTTTCAGAAAAGCGAGCAGTTCGCCGACATACTCTTTCGCTTTGCCGCTCTTGACGGCGTCATAAAGCCTATCGACTTTTTCAAACAGCGTTTTATGCTGGTCGTCGATCAGTTGTACTCCGACTGATAAATTGGGCATCCAGGGCATAATCCTTCCTCCTTCAATTTAGCTTTGTTCTGAATACTTATATCTCGTGTGTATTTTTGAAAAGTTTAGCATTTTACGGCGAAAAAGCAAGAAAAACAGCAAAGTAAATGATAAAATTTGTTGACAACGCTCCCCGAAGCGTTTAATATGGAATAAAAGAAAAAGACTGGGTATATTTTCCATTTTCCTGCCCATCATAGATGTATTCGGGCAAAAAGAAACAGAACGGAGTGATAAAATGAAAAGCACGATTTCCCATATCCACGCGCGTGAAATTCTGGATTCCCGCGGAACTCCGACCGTTCAGGCGGAAGTGACGCTGGAGAGCGGCGTCACAGGAGTTGCCAGTGTGCCTTCGGGCGCATCCACCGGCGTGCATGAAGCGCTTGAGCTTCGGGACGGCGACAAGTCAAGGTATTTGGGCAAAGGCGTTTTGAAGGCGGTCGGGAACGTCAACGACGTCATCAGCAAGCTCTTAAAGGGCAAAAACGCCGAGAAGCAGGACGAAATCGACCGCTGCATGCTGGAAGCCGACGGCACTCCGAACAAAAGCAAACTCGGCGCCAACGCGATTCTGGCGGTTTCGCTCGCGACCGCAAAAGCGGCCGCTTTAAACAATCAGCTTCCGCTTTACAAATACCTCGGCGGCGGGGACGCGCGCACGCTTCCGATTCCCATGATGAACATTATCAACGGCGGCGCGCACGCCACCAACAACCTCGACATACAGGAATTTATGATTATGCCGGTGGGCGCAAAGACTTTCGCCGACGCTTTGCGGATGTGCGCCGAGATTTTCCATACGCTCAAGAAGATACTGGCAAAGCAGGGATTGGCGACCTCCGTCGGCGACGAAGGCGGTTTCGCGCCCAACCTCAAAGACGACGAGGAAGCGATCAAACTGCTGCTTGAATCGGTTGAAGCGGCAGGATACGCGCCCGGCAAGGACATTATGATCGCGATCGACGCGGCGTCCAGCGAGTGGTACAAAGACGACGGCACCTACTTTATGCCCAAAAAACAGATTCGGTTCACAAAGAACGAACTGATCGAATACTGGGAGAATCTGATCGGCAAGTATCCGATTATTTCGATCGAGGACGGCGTCGCGGAGGACGACTGGGAAGCCTGGAGGGCGCTTACCAAAGCGGTGGGCGAAAAGGTTCAGCTGGTCGGAGACGACCTGTTCGTCACCAACTCGGCGCGTCTGAACAAAGGAATTGAGATGGGGGTTGCGAACGCGATTCTGATTAAGCTCAATCAAATCGGCACCCTGACCGAAACGCTGGAGACCATCCAAACCGCGCGCCGGAACGGATACCGTTCGGTGATTTCGCACCGGTCCGGCGAAACCGAGGATACCACCATCGCGGATTTGGCGGTCGCCGTCAACGCAGGGCAGATCAAGACGGGCGCGCCGTCGCGCAGCGAGCGCGTCGCGAAATACAACCGGCTGCTTGCGATTGAGGAAGAGCTTGACCGCGCCGTTTATCCGGGAATATCCTTATTTAAGTAAAAAAGCGCCGCATTGAAAACCTCAATGCGGCGTTTTTTTGTCGGCGTATATTCGAATCCATCCATAAACAGCGCTTGTACAAAAAAATTCTTATTTTTTGCCTTTCAAAATCAGGGGACGCCGAGATAAAGATTGACCTCGACATCCAAATCGTTTAGCGGTATAATATCTATGCCGGCTTTATCCGCAGCTTGGGCGATGTCCTGCAAAAAACTGCCGGAGAACAGCGGTTGTCTCAAGAAATTAATGTTTTACAAAGGAAAGTTATGAACCGTCAAAAAGAAACGCTGCAAAAAATCGTTGACCCGCTTCTTGCCTGGTACGAGCGGAACGCGCGCGGCCTTCCCTGGCGCAGGGACAAGGACCCGTATCACGTCTGGGTTTCAGAGATTATGCTCCAGCAGACGCGGGTGGAGACCGTCGTTCCCTACTACGAGCGTTTTATAAAGGAGCTGCCGACCATCCGTAGCCTTGCCTGCGCGCCGGAAGAGAAGCTATTAAAACTGTGGGAGGGGCTGGGCTATTATGTGCGGGTTCGGAATATGCAAAAAGCCGCGGTTCAAATCTGCGAACGATATAACGGCGTCTTTCCGGAAAAGTTCGAAGCGATACGTTCTCTGCCGGGCATCGGCGATTACACAGCGGGCGCGATTGCGTCGATCGCGTTTGAACAGCCGGCGCCGGCGGTGGACGGAAACGTTCTGCGCGTCGTTGCCAGACTGACCGGCAGCCAAACAGATATAAAAAGTCCCGCGCTTAAGGCGCAGATAGCGGCCGATTTGGCGGCCGTTTATCCGGCGGGCCGCTGCGGCGATTTTACGCAGAGCCTGATGGAATTGGGCGCGCTCGTCTGCCTGCCCAACCAGATGCCGAAATGCGCCTTCTGCCCGCTTCAAGATTATTGCTTTGCGAAGCGGCATCACATGCAGCTACGGCTTCCGGTCAAAGCCGAAAAGGAAGCGCGGAAGAAGGAGACCAAAACCGTCCTGCTGATTGTCTGCGGGGAAAAAGTCGCGATTCGAAAGCGGAAAGAAGGCGGTCTGCTCGGCGGGCTGTGGGAGTTTCCGAACATGGAAGGCATATCGGGCGAACGGGAAATAACCGCATGGCTGACGGAAAAGGGGCTGGACGTAAAAAGCGTTGCCAAAGCGGCGGAGAAAAAGCATATCTTTACGCATATCGAGTGGGACATGCATTGTTTTTTAGCGGTTTGCGGGAATACAAACGAAGAATTTGTCTGGGCGACGCCAGACGAGCTCAAAGCGTATTCTTTGCCGACGGCGTTTCGAAAATTTCTGCCTATTATTCCGATTTTTGGTTGACTTTTCCGGCTTTTAATGATACTTTTGAGTAAACGAAACGTATTTGGGGGGTCTTTATGCAGAAATATCATGTTATCGTGGTCGGCGGCGGATTCGCGGGCTGCGGCGCGGCGATCGCGGCGGCAAGAGGCGGCGCCAAGGTATTGTTAATCGAGCGGCTCAACTGTCTCGGCGGCGCTCCCTGCACGATGGCGGTCACGCCGTTTATGGGCAACGCGACCCGCATGCCGGAAACCGGCGAGGTAAAAGAGCTGTCGCGCGGGATTATCGCCGAAATCATCGCGGAAATGCAGGCAATGCAAAGCATGCGGGGAAACATTATAAATCCGGAGTATTTAAAACTCGTGCTCAACCGCATGATGGAAAAAGCCGGCGTCGACCTGCTTTTCAACTCCTACTTCATAGCCGCGAAGCGCGAGGGAAACGCGGTCAAATCCATTCAGGTTGCGAACAAATCAGGCGTTCTCACGTTTGAGGCGGATTACTTTATCGACGCCACCGGCGACGCGGACGTCGCTTTTGCCGCCGGATTTCCGACGCGTCTGGGCAGGCCGAAGGACAACCTCTGCCAGCCGATGACGCTGTGCTTCAGCATCGCGGGCGTCGATCCGGTGAAGTTTGAAGAGAACCGCAATAAAATCATACACATCTGGCAGGAAGAAAAGAAGAAAGGCCAAATCAAAAACCCGATGGACACCATTATGGTGTTCCACAGCGTTTTCCCGGGAATCGTGAACCTGAACGCGACGCGCGTGATAAAAAGAAACCCCGTGGACTGCTGGGATGTCACGAAGGCGGACATTGAAGCGCGGGAACAGGTTTTTGAACTGCACGATTTTCTGGTGCGCTGCGTGCCGGGCTTTGAGAACAGCAAGGTGCTTTCCTCGGCCGTGCAGACCGGCGTGCGCGAGAGCCGCATGATCGACGGCGAGCATATTCTGACCGCGGAAGAACTCATCGCCTGCACGAAATTCGAGGACTCCATCGCCTGCGGCAATTACGACATCGACATTCATAATCCCGAGGGAAGCGGAACCTCTCATTACTTCTTCCCGGCGGGGCAGTATTATACCATTCCCTACCGCAGCCTGATTCCGAAGGATTCGGAGAACCTTCTCGTCGCCGGGCGCTGTATCTCCGCGACGCACGAAGCGCAGGCGTCTATCCGCATTATGAAGATTGTCTGCACGTTGGGCGAAGCGGCCGGAACGGCAGCCGCGATCGCGGTCAGGGACAAAGTCCCCGTCAAACAGGTGGACATCAAGAAACTGCAGAAAACACTGGTCGAAAACAACGCTTGCATTGAATAAGAAAACGCCCGAGATAAGCAAAACGCTTGTCCCGGGCGGTTTTTTGCTGTTTCAGAGCAAATAAATTATTCAAAAATTTCCCTCTTGAAATTTTTCCGAGAATGGTGTATGCTAATAGCAGAAGAACATCCGTTCGAGGTGCTTTATGCAGCGAGTAATCCTTCATTCGGATATAAACAACTTTTACGCCAGCGTGGAATGTTTGTGTAATCCTGCGCTCCGGAACAAGCCGGTCGCCGTGGGCGGCGATCCGGAAAAGCGGCACGGGATTGTGCTTGCGAAAAACGAAATCGCCAAGCGCTACGGCGTAAAGACCGGAGAGGCTTTGTGGGAAGCAAGGCAGAAATGCCCCGATATCGTATTCGTTCCGCCGAATTTCGAAAAGTATCTCCGCTTCTCAAAAATGATAAAAGAGATTTACGCCGATTATACCGATAAAATCGAACCGTTCGGGCTGGACGAGTCGTGGCTGGACGTTACGGAAAGCCGGAGCCTGTTCGGCAGCGGAAGAACCATCGCGGACGAGATTCGAAAGCGGGTAAAGACAGAGCTGGGCATCACCGTTTCGGTCGGCGTCAGCTTTAATAAGATTTTCGCCAAGCTGGGTTCGGACATGAAAAAGCCGGACGCGACGACCGAGATATCCCCGGATAATTTCTGCGAAAAGGTCTGGCCGCTTCCGGTCGGCGAGCTTCTGTATGTGGGGCCAGCCACCGTGCGAAAGCTGCGGCATTACGGAATTTACACCATCGGCGACCTCGCGAAGTGCGACACGAAGTATCTTGAATACTGGTTCGGAAAGAACGGCATCATGCTCTGGCAGTTCGCGAACGGACTGGATACGTCGCCGGTGAGCAATTTGTACGCCAAATCGCTGATAAAATCGGTGGGCAACTCGACCACCACGCCCAAAGATTTGGTTTGCGACGACGACGTCAAGATAACGCTGTACCTGTTATCCGAAAGCGTCGCGGCAAGGCTGAGGGAATACAAGCTGATGTGCCGGACGGTTCAGATTTATGTCCGGGACAAAGAGCTGTTTTCCTTTGAGCGGCAGGAAAAGCTGGACGAACCGGTCTGCGTTTCGACAAAAATTGCCGAAACCGCGTTCAGACTTTTCAAGGAGCATGTAAAACAGCCCTACGCGATCAGAAGTTTGGGAGTCAGGGCCTGCGACCTGACGATGGATACGTACCGGCAGATGGCGCTTTTGCCTGAAAGCGTCAAGCTGCAAAAACAGGAGGACCTTGAAACGGCAGTGGATGCTATCCGGCGCAGGTTCGGGCATTTTGCCATTCAGCGAGGGCTGATGCTTACGGACAAAACGCTCTCCAACTTAAATCCGAAGGACGACCATGTCATTCATCCGGTGGCGTTTATGCGATAAAATAACCTAAGGAAGGGAATATTTTTGCGAATCAATGTATCCGTTATTTTAAAACAGGACACCGACGGAAAAAAGACACCCTTGTCCATTATCTGGAAGGACGGCAGGACCTTTGACATCGACCGCGTGCTCGATGTCCGCCGCGCCGCTTCCCTTAAGTCCGGCGGGGTGGGCGAACGCTATACCTGCAGGATAAGAAATAAACAGATCTACCTCTTCGACGAAGAAGGCAGCTGGTTTCTGGAGGCATTATAATGCCTTATTTTTTATATTATAAAATACAACGAAAATGATTCAATAAAAAGACATCGAATTTTGTATTTTTCTCCTTGATATTTTTACCGGGGTATTATATACTTTTTAAAGTATATGTGTTAAAAGATAAAGTGCGAAAAGCATGGCAATAATCAAAATATCGGGAGAAAAATACATAGCATGAATATGAAATACATAAAAACGCTGGTTACCATCGGTCTGCTTGTTTTAATCGCGGTTATCACAACCGTTTTGGTCATTGTCGCAAAGCAATCGGCCGATTCGCCCGACGACCGCTCGGAGCCTGTTTCGGCAAGCTCGGAAGGGAGCGCGGCTGTTTCGCAGAGCGTTACGTCTGAACCAGAACCTGCGGAATCCTCCAACGCTCCGAATGATTCCAAGGCGCCGGTCGATACGTCGTCGAGCGACCCCGTCGAAAGCAGTCCTGCCGAAAGCGCCCCGAATGAGGGAAGCGAGCCTTTGCAGCCGGTCGACGCTTCCTATTACAAAGACGCGTGCTTTATAGGAGATTCGCGGTCGGAAGGCTTTATGATGTATGCGGGGCCCGCCGAAGCGTCCTATTACGTTTACAAGGGGCTTACCGTATCCGGATTTTTCAGCACCGAATTTGTAAAGGACGGCGACAGAAAAATTACGGCCGCAGAAGCGCTGAAAAATAAACAGTTCGGAAAAGTCTACATCATGCTGGGCATCAACGAGCTGGGATGGTCTTACAGCAGTGTTTTCTATGAAAAATACTGCGACATTATCGACTATATCCGGGAAGTGCAGCCGGACGCGAAGATTTTCGTGCAGTCCATTTTTCCGGTTTCCGCAAAGAAATCCGCAAAAGACGCCTATGTCAACAACACCCGCATTCAGGAATACAACCACCTGATTAAAAAGATGTGCGTTGAAAAGAGCGTCGTTTATCTGGATGTCGGTCAGGCGCTTCAGGACGAGAACGGAAATCTTCCAGAAGAAGCGGCGTTCGACGGAGTTCATCTGAACAAGCCGTACTGCGAAAAGTGGCGCGTCTTTCTTGACACGCATACCGACGTCGAAGCGGCATCGGAGTCTGAAGTCGGGTAAAGTATTGACAGCACAGGAGGAAGAACGGTGAAAATAAAGGAATCCGTAACATTAAAATCCATTGTACTTTTTGTATTTTGCCTTTGCGTTCTGTTCGCGGGCTGCGGCAAGGAAAACGTCACGATCGACGTCGCCGGTCTTGCGGATGAGCTGAAAAACACGATTCCGTTCAGCGACAGTCTGGAAGAAATGAGCGAAGTTGCGTTTCAGCTGAAATATGACATTGACGAAGCCGATATCGTTTCCAAAAAAATATATGTCGGCTCCGGCGCTACGGCCGAGGAGATCGCGGTCTTTGAAGCGAAGGATGAGGAAGCGGCAAAACGCATTTTGTCCGCTGTCGATCTGCATGTCGAAGAGCAGATACACGAATATACAAACTACAACCCGGACGAGCTTAAAAAGCTGAACGATTCGGTTAAAATGCAGAAAGGAAAATACGTTATCCTTTGCGTATCGGACCACAGCGAGACCGCAAGAGCCTGCATCAATAAATACGCCAAATAGGGTTAAGGAGAGTTATATTGTCTGGACGAAGTATCAAAGCGGCGTTGACCGCCGCGGCATGCTTTCTTGTCGTTGGCTGTTTCTTGCTGATCCTTTTTAACGGAACACTTAGTCTGCCCGTAAAAAGCAGATTCATACCGGTGCACAAAACGGTTTCCGGCAGCGAATCGTCAGATAAGATTGAAGAGTCCGGTTATCAGTCTTTTGAAAAATATATCTACGATACGGTTTTTATCGGGGACTCCCGCACAAACGCGCTTGCGGTGTACGAACTTGTGCCGGTTAAGAACGTGCTTGCGAAGGACGGCGAGAATCACCGTTCAGCGCGAACCGAAAAGATTATTGCCGCCCCTTCCGGCAAAGCTGTTACCATCGCGCAGGCCGTCGCGGAGATGAAGCCGGTGCGAATGATGGTTTCGTTCGGCATAAACGGCGTTTCGTTTATGGACGAGGAAAGCTTTATCGAGGAATACGCTTTATTTTTAGACGAACTGCATCAGGCTTCGCCGGATTCGATTATCATCGTGCAGTCCATCCTGCCGGTTTCCAAAAGCTATGAAACCCAAAAACCGACCTTGTCGAATCAAAAAATAGACCGGTACAATAAGCTCCTAAAACAGCTGGCCGAACAGAAAGGGTTTGCGTTTCTGGATTCGAGCGCGGTTTTGAAGGATAAAAACAACGCCTTGGACCAAAAATACGACAGAGGCGACGGGCTGCATTATAATAAAGCGGCTTACGAAACGCTGCTGCAGTTCTACAACAAAAACAGAATCGGTTAAAAAAAAAGCGGTTTCCTTTTTATAGGGAAACCGCTTTTTTTATAAGTATTTCAGCAAATCCCTGACGCTTACATACACAGAAGCCTTGAAAATCAGAACGCTTCCGGGCTGTACGGATTCTTTGAAATACTCCGCCGCCTGCTCCACCGTTTCAAAATACTGCATTTTCTCGGGCGGCGCGCCCGCGCTTTCGGCGCCCGCGATATATTCTTTTGCCCATTTTCCGATGGCGATAAAGCGGTCGAAAATGACTTTTGCCGCCTGCTGTCCGATTGCGAAATGCACTTCCCTGGCATAGCCCGCGATGCCGTCGTCGGGCCGCTCCACGTCGCCCATAATCAAAACAACAGGCCTGTCGCCGGCAAATTTCGGAATATCTTCTAAAAGCAGCCTTGTGGAATCCGGGTTCGCGTTGAAGTTGTCGTCTATGATCACCGTATCGTTGGGGCCGGGCAGGGTTTTAAGCCTTCCTGCCATGGGCTGAAAAGCCGCCAGTCCGCGGCGGATGACGTTCGGCTGCAGCCCGAGTTCGAGCCCGACCGCGAAAGCTGCGAGCGCGTTTAAAACGTTGTATTTTCCGACGGTGCGAACGACGCATTCCGTTTCTCCCTGGCTGTGCAGAACCTTAAAGCGGGATTTAAAATCTTTATATTCAATATCCGATGCCCGGATGTCGAATTTGTCGGAGAACCCGTACCGCACGACGCGGCCTTGAAACCGTTCGAGCGGAAACCTGGCGCAGTTTTCGTCCTCGCCGTTGACGATAAAGACGCCGTTCTGGTCCATATGGTCTAAAATTTCGGCTTTCGCTTCTATGATGTTTTCAATCGAGCCCAAAAGCACATAGTGCGCCCGCTGGATGGAAGTCAAAACGGCGACGGTCGGCTTTATAATGCCGGAGGAGAAGCCCATATAGCCTTTGCTTTTCATGCCGGCTTCGATTACGACGGCTTTATGGCGATCTCTTACGTTTAGAAGGTTATACGCGGCGCCGAAAGCCGTGTTGTAGTTTTTGTACCCGACCAAAACCGGCATCCCCGCGCGAAGAACCGCACCAATCATATCCTTTGTGGTTGTTTTGCCGGCGCTGCCGATGACCTGAATCACCGGAATGTCGAACTTTTTGCGGTACAGCCTTGCCAGCGCGATTTGAAACATGACCGTGTTGCTGGTTTCGATAATGCCGATGCCGGCCTGCTTCCAGCGGTTTACGTCGAGAAAACAGGGCCGTTTCACAACGACGCCCGAAGCGTTGCTGGAAGCCAATTTCATCAGCAGGGCGTTTTCGTTCTCGTCTTCGGCGCAGAAATACAGACAATACGCGCCGATTTCCTCCGGACGCTTGACGACGTATTTGACCGGCTTCTCGCCGTCCCAGGTTAGAATTCTGCCTTCCTGAATGCTTTTCAGCTCGTCTATGGTAATGAACCGCAAACCAATCAGTCCTTTCTCTTCCATTGAATGCGAAAAGCGTTTCGCTTAATACAAAGCACAATTTCAGGCGGCTTTAATATGCTGTATCAGGGAGGTAGATTCGTGGATTTAGACGAGAAAATTGATTTGACCAAGTACCGTGGCAGAATCATTGTTATTGATATCGACGGCGTGCTTGCCGAAGAGGACAACCTGACGCCGATAGACAAAAGAGAAGTGATTCCGGAAGCGGCGGATGCGTTAAGGCAGTTAAAGCAGAAAGGGTATATTCTTGTTTTGTGCACTTCAAGATTCCGGTATCAGGAAAAAGACACGGTAAGCTGGCTGATAAAAAACAATATACCGTTCGACGACATCGTGTACGGCAAACCGCGCGGCATATTATATATAGACGACAGGGGTTACCGTTTTCGGGGCTGGCGTCGGTTTTTGGAAGACGTTGAATTTTAAAAACAAAAAATCCCGCCTGAAAAAAAGCGGGATTTTTGTTTTTAAAATTCGGCTAAGAATTTTGCGTAAGCGAGGATTCCGGTCTTTAGTCTGAGATATAAATCCCGGTCGTTCGCGTCCAACGCGATGGTCGGGTCCGGGTCGCGGTTGTTGATTTCAATCAGCCACAGCCCGCCGTTTTTATCGACGCCGATATCAATTCCCACCGTGCCGATGTTTAGCCCGTATTCGTCCAGCGCGCTGCACACCTTCATCGCAAACGCGCTGATTTCTCTGAAAAGATGCGCCGCCTGCGCGCCCTGCAGCGGAGAATCCGGACCGCCTAAAATAAACGCGGTGCCGCCGCTGGAGATGTTGCTGACGATGCTGCCCTTTTTCCGTATCTGCCGATGACGGCCATGCAGACCCATTTGCCGAAGCGGTTCTTCTGCGCAATGCAGCGGAAGTCGATCACACAGTCATTGACTTTTATCAGGTCAATCGGCTGCTGGACAAGGCATCTGCCGCTTCCGAATCTGATTTTGATATATTCGGCGGCCTCCTCTTTGGCGGCTTTCAGCGCGCGGATGTTTTCGCCCTTTTCGCGGTATTTGAATTCGTATCCGTTTTCTGTTGCGGCCGCCTGCGTGATTCCGTGTCCGCCCAGCCCGGAAATGGGCTTTATAAACGCTTTTCCGTACCGTTCCAGCATTTCGAACACGTCGTCGGCGGTTCTCAATATGTTGGTAAACGGAACATGCCCGGCGAACGCGGGGTTGGCGGAATACCACTGATACATTTCCCATTTACTGAAATAATGGCTGTTGAAGAACCGGTCCCCCATCGCCGTTAAGAAGCAGTTTTTCCAGCGGTCGCTCAATCCGATAGACCTGTACATCGAAGCGGGGAACGGAAAAATGCCTTTCTCAAACGTTTTCGTATCCGGACGGTAACAGTACCCTTCGATCAGTCTGCCGACGTCGTCCGCTTTATCCAGCTCGAAAAAAACCACCGCGCCGTGCAGGTTCTCGTAATCGCTCAGATAGACTTTCATCCGCTCGAGCAGCGACCAGGTCAGCCTTTTATCCTCGCTGCTCATCAGCATCCCGATAAAGGGCCCGAACTCAATCTCGTTTCCGCTGACTTTGACCTCGTAATCGGGAAAATCCGGGATATGCAGGTTCGAAGCAAGCCTGGTGGAGAGTATCAACTCCGTTTCGGCTACCTCGCCGTTCAGGACGACGTCCGCAAAGTGCCGGAGTATTCCGAACTTGACGACCGCTTTTTTAAAGGTTGCGATTCCCAAAGCGGCCGCGGTGTCGGGGTGCAGTTCTACGGTGTTCTTTTTGCTCTCCGAAGTTTTTATTTTACAGGTTTTCATCAGAACCCTCCGATTCGTTCTTTTCTCCGAATTCCGTGAGCGACAAAGCGTACAGCAGCGGCTTATACCGTATGGCCAGATAGGTGTCTCGGTCGGTGGCCTTGAAACCTTTGAAGCTCGGGAAAACGTTCGCTTCGATCAGCCATATGTTTTTGTTCTCGTCCACGGCGATATCCATGCCGAACTCGGCGAAGTGATGCCCCATCTGGTCAAACCGGCGGCAAACCTTTAGGCATAACCGGTTAATCTCCCGCGCGATGGAATCGTAATTCCTAAAAAACGCTCTTTCCAGCGCTTCGGAGAGGGTAAGCGCGTAGCCGCCCCTTGAAATGTTGGTCAGGTGCGAGTTGTACGAAACCCTGCATTCGATGCCGGTGCAGCCCCATTCTTGGGCCGCGTCCTTCTGCATAACCACCCGAATATCGAAGCGGGAAACCCCGATTTTCGCAAGGTTTAAATACTTTTGAACAATATATCTGTCGAAAAACGACGGGTTCAGGTTCAAAAAACGCTCAAGAGATTGTTTGTCCTCGAAGATGGACATGATTTGCTTCCGGTAGCGGTAATCCGTCACTTTATACAAGGTGTCGAACTTTTCGATGATGCACATTCCGCGGCCCCGCGACAGGTCGATCGGTTTTAAAATCACCTTCTGATGGCGGTTTACGAATTTTATAATCTGCTCCGGGTTGAGCGTAATCTCGGTTTCGGGCAGATAATCTTTGATGTCTTTGTCGGCGGCCAGAAACTCGTAAAACTCCATTTTGGAAAAGCGGTAGGAGTTGAACAGGCGGTTTTGGGTCAGCGCCATCAGCTTTTCGATATACAGCGGACTGGAATGAAAGTCGCGCCGGTAAATCACGTCGGGGAGCGGGAAGCAGCCGTACTCCCATTCGGCGGTTTGGACGTTGTAGAACAGCCCGAAGGTTTCGCGCTTCTCCCAGTTGACCGATTTCGGGGAAAACGCATAGATGATACCGCCTATCTTGCCGTAAATGCCCATTCGGTCCGAGTATTTCCGCATATGCTCGGGATTGTAGCGATGGGTATGGATGCCCAGCAAAAAGCCGATGACCGGTCCGACGCGGATGCTCGAGTCGACAATCTTGACCCGGTAAGTCAAGGCGGTCTGCAGCAGCAGTTTTTGGCACAGACTTATCGAAATCGGAATGACGGCGGGATTCTCGAACGAGTTGTTCTCGTCGCTCAGGTCGTCTTTGTATTCAACTTCTGCCGGAACAGGGTCGCGTCCGCCGAATTTTATGGTTAAGGGTTCTGTAATTTTATCGGACCAGGACGAGGGCAGGCGAACGACATCGCCTTCGTCCGGTATTTGCTCAAATTTTACCCACATACAAAATTACTCCAAGGTTACTCGCTGTGTTTTGACGCAAGGCTGCCGCACAGTACGTCCGCGAGGGGTTTATGAAGCGCTTTTCTCGGCATCAAATCCTGCCATCCGCCCAGCGCCAGAAAGTACGGGTTTCCGTCCTTATCCAGCGTAAAATCGATCGCGCAGAAGGCAAGGTCGGGGATGAAGTTGTTGACGTACGCCGCCATGCGTATCAGCGCTTCGTCGGGTTTATCGTTGGTTTTTCCGTACGTTTCTTCGGTCTGGGACAAAACGGTTTTTAATGCAAGCGCCCAGCTTTTGTCTTTGGTTTTGTATAAATAGCCGCGCGCGGTGAAAAGCCGGTTCTTATAGGTCGTCAGCTCGGGCGTGAACAGAACAAGCCATTTCCCGTTTTTGACAATCGGATTCACCGCGCTTCGAATATCGTGAAGATGGCCGAACGCGATTTCGCCGATGTTGTAAATGTCAAATCCCGCTTTGGTTTTGGCGCAGTAGGTGATTTTCGCAGGGTCGTTTCCGTTTCGCGGACGAAGAATAAACCCCGCGGAATCCTCGAAGCGGAAATCGAACCCTTTTGTCACATTGTCAAAGGGGAACAGATATCGCGCGGAAACAGCGTCGGATTTCAGAATTTTCATAATCGACCATTGGTTAAAAGAATTGGCGGGATTATAAACGGTCACATTCTCAAGCTCCAGCAGTTGTTTCAGCTTCTTGATATGCGATTTCGTATGCTGAACAGAGAAGTTGTAGATATGGCTCGGAAGCGTCGTTTTCACGATATTCGCTTCTGCGCCGGAAATCAGCGCGCCGTAAACCGTCTTTTCGCTCAGATTTACGTCCGGCATGGAAAATATCAGAACGGGAACCGTTTTGAAAGCCGCGCTTTTCAGAACCAAATCAGCAAAAAGCCTTTCCTTGTTCCTGCCGCAAAGAATTCCAATCATATGTCATGAACCCCTGCCGTTATTCTTCCAGTTCGTCGAACTCGTCCGCGAATTTTCTTAAAGTTTTCTCCGCTTCCTCCAGCGCGTACTTGTTGATCAGCTGAATGAACGAAATGCTTTTTGCGATGCTGTTCACAGAGGCGTTGAGCTCCTCGAGCGCGCCGCCGCGGTGTGTTTCGTTTTTCAGGCGCGCTAAAAGCCGGCTCTCCGCGTCCAGAAGGCGGTCGAGCGCTTTGTTGCCGGCGGCGACCGAAGCGGCGATATCGGCGAGCGTCTGTTTCAAATCCGCGCCGGGCGCGCAAATTTGATTGTTTTGATTCTGCATATTCTAAATTTTCCTTTCGTAAAAATGTCAGCGAAGATAAAGCTGATACCTTTTCAGATTGAGTACAGGTCTGAACTTCAGCTTAAAATCACGCAGTCCGCCGGAGCCGAGGTCGCTTCCGACATTGATATACTTCGCTTCCGGGAACATTCGGCGCAGCAGCCTGCAGAATTCCACGGTCAGCGTTTCTGACAATCCCGGAATATGGTCTTCGAACTTCACTACGCTGCCCCAGGTCTGACCCGTATGCAGAAGCCCGCCCGAAATCATGCCTATGATACGGCGTCCCTTCCGCATAATTAGCGTAGTCTGCTCCAGCTCGTCGTGATGTTTGAGCAGTTCTTTATAGTAAACTCCGTCGAAAATATTCGGGTATTTTCTGCCGGAGGTGTTTCTCCATTTTTCGTCGAGTTTCAACAGTTCTTCGTAATCTTCTTTTTGATAGTGCGAAATTTGAGCGTCCGGGTTTTCCCGGCGGAATTTATTGATGCGGTTCCGTATGTTTTCAAAATCCTTTCCTTTCAGCTCGCTGACCAGCTTTAAATCATAATGCCGCTCGATTCCCGACCAGATGGTTTTTCTGAAATATTGAAAGAACCGCTCGTCTTTTTCCAGAAATTCGAGCTGGTTTTCGTTTATCATGCGGACGACGGCGGCGTCTTTGTTAAAGTAGTTCCACTCCAGACAGTAGTTCAAAGCGGTCAGCAGAACGTCGATGAGTTTTTCCGGCGTGCTGTCTCCGAACGGAAGACAGAACAGGTACAGCGTTTTTTTGTAGGAATAAGCGAAGGTAACCAGCAGCCCGTCGATGATTCTCCAGAGAATCGTGCGTTTGCTCGACTGCGAATCCGCCCACAGGTAGGCGAAATTCGACGACCACAGGTTTGCCGGATACCTTGTCTTTTTTACATATTCCGCATAAATATCTTTATCTTCCAACTGTATTACATGAAAATCCCATGTCCCTAATCTGACTGTTTTTGTGTCAAGCAAAGAAAACAACCCCAATTTTTATTTACGTTATGTTCCGCTGTCAAAACCCCGCTTGGCATCAGGATTGTTTTTTCGCATATTTCTTTGCGACAGTATGTTTTCGAGCCGATTGAGCGCTAAAAACTCTTTTTGAACCGTATCGGAGAGGGTCTTTTTGATGTTCTCGTCCAGTCTTTTTATATTCCGCATCTGTAAATATGAGAAAGCGTCGTTCTTTATAAAAAGCGCTTTTTCGAGTTTTTCCGACAATTCGTATATTTTATTTGCCAAAAAGATTTCGTCGTTGGTGAGCGTATCGATGGTGTTTTGTAAGTCGTCGGTCTGATTTGAACGCATCATAATCCCCAGTCTTTGCGGACTTTTTGATTTCGGTATGATTTGTTATCGTAGAAAGGTTCCGAATGTCCAATAGCATATTATGAAGGGTAAAATTCTTGTGTTCAGCCGGTTTTTCCGGCAAAAAGCGCAAAAAGACAGCTTTTTATTAAATACGAAAAAAAATTACCGCCGGCACCGGGCAAAAAACCCAATACGAGCGGCAATTTTTTTATTTGGAAAGTTGACGCGGCGGACGGCGTGTTCAGACCTTCGCCAAACCCGCAGTACATTCCGCCGTTCCGCTGTCGTGCAGGAGAATGCCGTTTTCGGCCAGGAAGATCTTTATGCTGTAAGCGGCACGGAGAAAAGACATATCGTCCGAAATCACTTCAAAAATGTACCCGCAGGTTTGGAAGTCATGTTTTTTGTTCTCGCGAATCATCGCCATCCCGAAACCCTTGATTTGGGCGCGGACCCGCCCCGCTTCAAACGAGATTTCGGGCTGCATATCGGCGGACAGCGAGAACAAGTCCAGCATTTTCGAGCCTTTGACGACATTGTAGGCCAGAAAACTGCCCGTTTTGGCATTCGGGATAAAGGCGTATGTATCCAGAACCGAAAAGCCGCCGCCGTACGGGTCGTGCGGATTGCCGACGGCGTTTCGGTCGACGCAGTTCAAAATATAACCGCATGCATTTTTATGCGTGTCGCCGCCGCGCGTCGGGCTTGCTTCCGCCGCTTCGCTGTTTTCCAGCGCGTTCAGCAGGAGCGAAGTTTTGTTGTATAAAAGCAGGTGCAGGTACTCCAGTTTTTTCAGCTGGTCTCTCAGCGTTTTGTTCAGCGCGCCGATCTGCTCGGCGGGCAGACCTTTCTCGGACAGAACCGATATCTTTTTCGCCTGCGTTTCGAGCAGTTTCGACACCGCGTTTTCGATATACGCGGTCGAGAACAAATACTCGTAGTATGTATTCATTTTTTTAGCCTCTTTTTTTGTGTTTTTAGTGTCTATATATAGCATATTCGGCAGTTTACAGGCAGTTGCAGGAACGGCGGATGAAAAATATAGTAATGATATGCGCAATCCCCTCATATGATTTAGCAGGGGGTAAATGCTTATGTATATTTATGACACCTACAAAAGAGCAACCGAACTGGGAACCTACATGGTGGAGAATAAATCGACCGTAAGAGCCACCGCCCGCCATTTCGGCATCAGCAAAAGCACCGTACATAAAGACCTCACGCAGCGCCTGAAAACCCAGAATCCCAAACTGTATAAGGAAGTCAGCAAAGTGCTTGAGATGAATAAAAACGAGCGGCATATTCGGGGCGGGATGGCCACTCGGCTGAAATACAAAAAGGAAAAGTGTTGACTTTTTTTTGATAATGTTGTAAGATATAAATGCAAAAGTATACGGATGCGTGCGAAAAAGTACAATAAATCGTATAAAATACAGGAACTTGTCCGGGATTTTTACGTACGGTAAAAAGGATGGATATATAACATGTCAGTCAAGCGGATACTTGTTGTCGGCAGCGCGAATATAGATTTCCTGATGACTACGCCGTATGTGCCTTCCGAAGGGGAAACCGTTATTTCAGAAGGCGCATATACTTTTGTGCCCGGCGGAAAGGGCGCGAACACAGCGGTTGCCGCGGCGAGGCTTGGCGCGGAGGCTGTTTTTTGCGCGCGCGTCGGCGACGATGCGTACGGCGACAGGCTGATTAATATCTATCGCGAGAACGGAATAGACCTCCGCTATATCAAAACGGACCGGCTCGAGCAGACGGGGCTTTCGGTCGTCATGCTGGAGAAGGGCGGGGCAAACCGAATCATTGTTTATCCCGGCGCGAACAGAAGGATTAACGACAACGATATCGAGAACGCCTTTTATTGTTATCCGGACGCCGTCATCACCCAGTTCGAAATCGGCGAAGCGGCTGTGATTCAGACGGCGCGGGTCGCCAATACCGAGGGGGTTCCGCTGATTATCGACGCGGGACCGGCGCGCAGGGATTTCCCGCTCGCGAAGCTCGAGCAGGTGGAGATTCTCTCTCCGAACGAGAACGAGACCGAAATCCTCACCGGAATCCGCCCGACCACGCTGGACGACTGCCTGAGAGCTTCCATGGCGCTCATGAACGCGGTGGATATCAAGTACGTGGTCCTCAAGCTGGGCGCAAGAGGCTGCTACATATACGACGGAAAATACTGCGACATCATCTCGCCGTACGACGTGCAGCCGGTTGACACAACCGCGGCGGGAGACGCCTTTACAGCGGCGCTGACGCTCGAATATCTCCGTACCGGCGACATCATCACAGCGGCAAGGTTCGCGAACGCCGTCGGCGCTTTGACGGTGACCAAAGTCGGCGCGATCTCTTCGCTGCCCACGCGCAAAGAGGTCGAGCAGTTCATCATTGACAGCATCAGTTAAGAATCTCAATAAAAGCGGCTGGCGTTAAAAACGCCAACCGCTTTTTGTGTTATGTCGCCGGGTTTTAGCCGCCGTCATATATAAATGTCTGTAAGGTGTGCTGACGGTTATTCGGAATATTAATTAGAACTATCCGACAACAGCTCCTTGTATTCCGCAATCCTGTCTTTTAAGAAGTTTACAACGACCGTTATGTTTCGTTGTTCTGAATAAGCATAAATCTGCTCAAGCTGGTCAAGCGGAAGTTTATGCGCAAGATAATCTTCTGCCGTATGCTCGTAGAGCCAGTCGAGCGTATAAAAGGCGCGATTGGTATATACACAAAAGTCATTCTTCCAGGCCATTTGGATGGCGTCTAAGTCTTCATCCGTCATTGTGTTCTCAGGACCCATATAAAAGGTCATATACTGCTGTATCATTTTATCGGTATAGATTTCCCCATCCGGGTCTATTTCCTTGAGCTTTTGGATAAATTCTTCTTTCGTGCCCAGGAGGTTTTCTATTTGCTGCGGGGTTATTCCCAAATCCCAGATCATTTGTATCTGGTTGAAGCCTTCGCATACGGGAGATTTTCCATCTATACCAACAACGCCTAATATAAAGCGTTTTTGGAAGTTGGAAGTGTCTTCTTCCATTCCTAATTTATATATATCGAATTCCGTAAAGCTGTGATACGTGAAGTCGTGAATTTTACAGCCCTCCCAATATCCGTTCAGAATACTCACTTCCGCGGTACCGTCATAGACGATAAAATCTTCGGTTTTCGCGCCTGTGTTGCTAAAAGAAAGGCGTTCTACTGTGACGTTATCGTGGGGCAAATCATCTGGATTTATCTTTAAAAGATTTTCGTTGGTTCCGATTAAGATATTTTTATCGCCGATGGTGTCGTTTTTAACGAGGAAGAAGCTGATATCGGCCAAATCATTTTCTCCGGCTTCAAAAGCATAGACTGTTATTTCGCCGTTGATCGTTTCCTTTTTCAGGATTGGTTTCATTTTCGCAATTATATCATCGATCGTTATGAACTTCTGCTCCAATGCTTCGCCAAAACTAATTATTTCGTTGTTGCTATTCTTAAATTTAATATCGGGATATTCTGAGTAGACCGTTGAACGTTCATCGATTTTATAAACGCCTACAAGGTGTGCTAACGGCTTTTGCTCTCCGAATATTAATAAGGGACTCTTATCGATTATAACATCGCTGCTTTGTGCATCAGCGGTTCCTGAAATTATTGAAGTATCAGAGGTATTTACCGAAGGCGCAAGCAGATTAAAGCTGACGGCGAACAGAAAGCAGCACACAAGTACGACAAGAGTAGCTGTCGCAAAAATGCTTTTAAATGGTCGGGATACAGCTTTGTTCGCTTTTACTATTTTTTTATAAGCATTGCTTTTGATAGAATCCAGTACATCTGCTTTGCCGCAGAGCGCGTCCATCTTTATGCGGTATTCTTCCTCAAAGCTTTTCATTTGCCATCGCTCCTTTGCTAAATGTTTGCATAACTTTAATTGCTTTCTGATAGCGGGATTTCACCGTGCTTACCGGCAGGTGCAGCAGTTCCGCTATTTCTTGGAAGGTAAGCTGGTTGTAGACATAAAGGTTTACAACCTGCGCTTGCTTCTCGTTTAGAGGCTTGAGCAGATCTTCGATTTCCGAAACCTCGCGCGAATGGCTTCGAATATTATTCGTTTCATCCTCACGCAATTTTTTCTGCTTTTTTTCGCTGCGGATAATTTCTCTCGCTATGTTCTTTGTAATCGCAAGGATATATGTTTTTCCGTTTTTATCTGCCCTAAAACCTGCCGCCGCTTTTGGGATTCGAAGAAAGGTTTCCTGCAGGCAATCCTCCGACAATTGAAAATCCCGCAAAATACTGTATGCAAAACTGAATACATCTTTTTTCATCAGATGATACAGTTCTTCCAGAGCCGACATTTTGTCTATTGACGCGATAATCAGTTCATTAATGCGCTCCATCGTGCACCTCTTTTACAATCATGAAACATATTTCTATAATAGTATTGATTTTAAAATAGCAAAAAGACGAAATTTTGTAAATGTTTTCAAAAAAAAATAGTACGGCCGGCGACGCGCGCGGCCGTTTTCCCGCGAGGGGGTTAAGGCAACTCACCCTTCTTTTTTTATGGCATATAATCTAAAGAGGAGTTATGAGAAGGGGGGCATACGTTTATGCATGTGATATTTGTTCTCTCCTCAGTAACTTACGCCCTTAAGTCACAGGAGCTGTTAAAAAAGGAAAATATATACGCTTCCCTGATACGTTCGCCCGCTGTGAAAGCAGTCAAGGGCTGTGGATATGGAATCATGTTAGATGCGGAATACGAAACCGACGCAAGATACATTTTGCATGATGCCGGAATCAATATTTTAGGGACTTTATACGATTAAGTACAAACGAGAGAAAAGGGGTGCTTCCATGATTTATTTCGATAACGCCGCTACAGGCTTTCCCAAAAGCGAGCAGGTTTTCGACGCTATGAAAGAAGCATATTTCGGGAGCGGCAACGCCGGCAGAAGCGGGCATGAACTTGCCAGCGCGGGTTCCCGGATACTGTACAACTGCCGCAAAGCGGCGGGCGCTCTGTTCGGGTGCGAGCCGGAGCATGTCGTGCTGACGAAGAACGCGACCGAAGCCCTGAATCTTGCCATAAAAGGCGCGATCAAAAAGTCCCCCAAAGGCGAGGTGCTTATCTCCTCGCTGGAACATAATTCGGTACTCCGTCCCGTGCATGCGTTCTGCATGGAAAACGGGATGTACTATAAACAATTTGAGGTTCATTTATACAGCGACGATATCACCGTCGAGAATTTTAAAAAAGCGGTCACGCGGAAAACGGCAGCCGCCGTCATCACCCATGCGTCCAACGTGTGCGGCCGGATTCTGCCGGTGAAACGGATTGCCGAAATCGCCAAAGAGCGCGGAATTCTGCTCATCCTTGACGCTTCGCAGACGGCGGGGCATTTTCCGGTCACGTTTGAAAACACCGGCGCCGACATTATCTGCGTGCCCGGCCATAAGGGATTCTACGGCCCGATGGGAACCGGCATGCTGCTTGCAAACCCGAACAGCAGGCTTCATTTTAGAACCGTCATGGAGGGCGGAACCGGAATCAGCTCGTTTGAGAAGGAAATGCCGGATTTGCTGCCCGAGCGCCTTGAGTACGGCACGCTCAACAATTGCGGTTTTGCCGGTCTTGCCGCCGCCATGGAAAACTTTGATTACCCAGCGGATGAAACGCACGTGTTTTCTTACCTTTTGGAGAAAATGCGCACTCGGGATGACGTTGTGCTTTATGGCGCGCCCAACGGCAACATCGAAGATTTCGTGCCGGTGCTTTTATTTAACAAAAAGAATGTGTCCTGCGAAGAAGTCGCGGCGAAGTTAAACGAAAAGGGAATTGCCGTGCGGTCCGGATTTCATTGCTCCCCCCTTGCGCATACCGCGCTGGGCACGCATAAAAAGGGCGGTGTCCGCATCAGCCTCGGCAGAGCGAACACCGTTGAAGAAATCGATTATTTTTTGAGCGTATTATGAGTTTTGACCTGCCACATAACCGGTAGAAAATGCAATCTGCAGGTTAAACCCGCCCGTGTAAGCGTCTACATCGATAACTTCTCCTGCAAAGAACAGGCCTCTGATTATTTTGGATTCCATCGTCGACGGGTTAATTTCCTTTACATTGATACCGCCTTTTGTCACAATCGCTTCGCTTACCGGACGGGTGCCCGTCACAGTCAGCGGAATAGCCTTGAGCAGGGCGAGAAAGCGTTTTCTCTCCTCTCGGGTTATTTCGTTGACTTTTTTTCTGCCGTCAATGCCGGAAAGCAGAACCAGCGGTTCGATTATT
>Ga0134105_1000389_pt1 | contig 49538 bp, 43 predicted proteins | sample 16_3_2metaG_FD_94457 | JGI IMG/M metagenome (GOLD analysis project Ga0134105, IMG submission 94457) | Switchgrass degrading microbial communities from high solid loading bioreactors in New Hampshire, USA - 16_60_3.3_214_A3 metaG | ecosystem: Engineered > Bioreactor > Semi-continuous > Anaerobic... | reverse complement strand
TTTGCAATTATTCATATCCGAATACTTTTTAATAATAGATAAATAATAAATTTTATCATCATCATCTCTAAAAAGGTTAAGTTCAGATATGCTTCTGCACATGATATGATAGATACTATCCGGAGATTTAACTCTTGCTGCTCTTGGCAATTACATCTCCTCCTCTTATCTTAATTTTACATCTTATTATGATATATATTTACATTTTATTCAATATATTCTGCTATTTATTTTAATGAATTTTATTTAAAATTTGAAAAATGTCCCTGTTATTGTGTCCCACGCTTTTTTATTTTTTGCATTTTGTTGATTATTTGATTGATTACTTGAGAAATGTCCCAAATGTCCTATTTATTTGGTTGATTATTTGAGAAACGTCCCTTTTTCTTCTTATTCACGTTTGTTTAGCATGCTTAAATTGAGGCAATAATCTTACATAGCATACATATCACAGGGTCTCCATTGTAAAATCATTAAGCACTTTAAGCATTATATACTGAATTTTATGACAATACTAAACACATGCTGAAATTTTATGAATCACCACATTTAAGTATGTTTAAAATTATAATTTAGGGTTGGTATAAATGGCATATGATGATATTCAAGATTTTATAAAAACGTTGGAAAAACATAATCTTCTTATGAGAATCACTGCAAAAGTAGACAGTACATATGAAATTACGGAAATTACCGACAGAGTCGTTAAATCTCAAGGTCCCGCTCTACTTTTCGAAAACATAAAGGATTCAGCTTATCCTGTTCTTATAAATGCATTCGGCAGCTATGAAAGAATAAATCTAGCTTTTGAAGTTAAAAACCTGGATTGTATAGCTGATGATATTAGTAAATTTTTAGATATAGCCGGATATTCCGGTATACTTAATAAAGTAAAGTCTATTCCCCGTTTGGCACGACTTGCTAAAATATTTCCCGTCAAAGTTAATAAGGCTCCGTGTCAGGAAATAATTGAAGAACCAGATTTAAATACACTACCTATATTAAAATGCTGGCCGAATGACGGCGGCAAGTATATAACCTTACCCATAGTAATAACCAAAGATCCTGAAACCGGTATACAGAATATGGGCATGTACAGAATGCAGGTATTTAACAGTACAACTACTGGAATGCACTGGCATCTGCATAAAGACGGCAAGCGCATATATGAAAAATACAAAAAAATGGGTGATAGGATGCCAGTATCCGTAGCACTTGGATGTGATCCTGCAACTATATATTCTGCTATTGCTCCGTTACCTGAAGAAATTGATGAAGTACTTTTCGCAGGATTTTTAAGAAAATCTCCTTTACAAATCGTTAAAAGCATAACAAATGACATTTATGTACCTTCAAATGCAGAATTTATTCTTGAAGGTTATATAGATGTTAATGAATTGCGCGAAGAAGGACCTTTTGGTGATCATACCGGATATTACTCTCTAAAAGATTATTACCCTGTTTTTCATCTGACCTGTATCACAAGACGCAAAAAACCGGTTTATCCTGCTACTGTTACAGGAAAGCCTCCAATGGAAGATTGTTTTTTTGGTAAGGCAACAGAGCGAATATTCCTGCCATTTATCAAATTTCAATGCCCAGAAATTGTTGATATAAATTTCCCTGTAGAAGGTGTATTTCATAACTGTGTAATTGTATCAATTGAAAAACGTTTTCCCGGACACGCACAAAAAGTAATGAATGCATTATGGGGAATGGGACAAATGATGTATACGAAAATGATTGTAGTCGTTGACGGCAACATAGACCCTCATGATATGTCCACAGTAGCCTGGAAAGTTTTCAACAATATATCACCAGAACGTGATCTCATTATATCAAAAGGCCCCTTAGATGCTCTTGATCATGCTTCTCCCTTTGCACACTACGGATACAGGCTAGGTGTAGATGCCACTAAAAAATGGCCTTCCGAAGGTCATTTAAGAGATTGGCCTACTGAGGTAAAAATGAATGATGAGATTAAAAATATAGTTACTGAAAGATGGAATGAGTATGGTTTTTAAGAAAATAAAAACTTATGCAAATCTAGTTATGTTCTCCCATACATTGTTCTCGCTCCCCTTTGCCATGATATCTATGTTATGGGCAGCCGAAGGCATACCTCCCTTAAACACAGTATTTTGGATATTAGTAGCGCTCGTAGGTGCGCGCAACGGAGCAAATGCATTAAACCGCCTTATTGACTGGAAAATCGATGCCAAAAACCCCCGCACATCAAACCGTCATATTCCGCAGGGAACAGTGAAAAGAAAGGAAGCTTTACTTCTTATAATTATTTGTTTTGCTATCATGTTTATTGCGGCTGTTATGCTTAACCCTCTTTGTGTTAAGCTTTTCCCTCTGGCAGTTTTAATTTTTATATTTTACTCATATACGAAAAGGTTTACATGGCTGTGTCATTTGATACTTGGAGTAGCATGCGGAGGAGCCCCGGTTGGAGCATGGATAGCAGTTAAGGAAGAAATCGGTATACCTTCCCTGATTTTAGGTGCAGCTTCTTTATTATGGGTTGCTGGTTTTGATATAATATATGGTATACTTGACATTGAATTTGACAGAAGTGAAGGATTATACTCCATACCTGCAGTATTTGGCGCAAAAAATGCCCTATTTATATCTTCAATATTTCATCTTCTTGCTATGTTGGCACTAATATTCCTTTACTTTTTTATGAATATGGGGGTTTTATATGTTGTTGGAATCATAATATGTTTCATAATACTAATTATCGAGCATATAATAGTAACACCGGTCAAGCTGGAAAGAATAAAAACTGCTTCCTATACGTTGAATCAATTAATGGGTTGCATATTTTTTATATTTACAGCAGCTGACATATTTATATGAGGTGTTTATTTTGCCTGCGTATATTATTGGAATCACAGGTGCAAGCGGAAGTATATATGCATTAAGGCTATTAGAAGAACTTTCTTCGCGAAAGTGTATGGCACATATTGTTGCTACCCATAATGGCAAAAAAGTATTTGAATATGAGACAGGTTGTAAAGTTGACAATCTGAGTAATCTTAATAAGGAATTTATCGTTCATGACATAGACAACTTTTTTTCACCTATTGCAAGCGGATCTTTTAAAATTGATGGTATGATAATAGTTCCTTGCACAATGGCCACTTTAGGAGAAATAGCAACAGGAACCTCAAAAAACTTACTGGGAAGAGCAGCTGATGTATGTTTAAAAGAAGGCAGGAAACTCATTATTGTGCCGAGAGAAGCTCCCCTAAATTTAATACATATAGAAAACATGCTTCGTCTCGTTCGTGCAGGTGCGGTAATATTTCCAGCAATGCCTTCGTTTTATGGAAAACCTAATAATATCAATGACATAGTAAATACCGTTGTAGGTCGTTTGCTTGATGCTTTGGGTGTACAAAATGATTTATATTCCAAATGGGGGTTTTAAAATGAAAAAATACATACTACTAATATTATCCATAGCAATTCTGTTTAGTCTTACTGCATGCTCATCGACAGGAAAAGAAGCTAACGGTACACTCTCTATTGGTGTGCTACCCGATGTTGATTCAGTTCCTATAATAATTGCTGATAATGAAGGCTATTTCAAAGAAAATAACCTAAACGTTGAAATTCATCTTTTTCATAGCGCTATGGACAGAGATGCTGCCCTTCAGTCAAGAAAAATTGACGGAGCAGTTTCTGACATGCTGGCTGCCCTTTATGGAAAAGAAGGCGGCTTTAATGTTAAGATAACCTCTAAAACAAACGGCAGTTATAAACTCATTACAGGTAAAAATTCATATATAAAAAACATATCTGAGTTGGCCGGTAGAGGTATAGCTTTATCAAAAAATACTGTAATCGAATATGCTGCTGATTCTATTCTTTCGTATAGCGGTGTTGATGTTTCCAGTATAAATAAAATAGTCATACCTCAAATTCCAACCCGTCTCGAAATGTTAAGGAACGGACAGGTTGCAGCAGCTGTACTGCCTGAGCCCATGGCTTCAGTTGCTATAAATGAAGGTGCATCACTTTTAGCAAGTACGGATACTTTAGGTATAAACCCTGGTATATTACTATTTACTGAAGATTCAATATCTACGAAAACAAGCGAATTAAAGAAATTTTACAAAGCATACAATAAAGCTGTAGACTTGTTGAATAAAGAAGATGTTAAAACTTTCGCAGATATACTCGTACAGAAAGCAGGCTTTCCTGAAGAATTTAAAAATTCACCTAAGCTTGTTACTTATGAAAAAGCAGCACTTCCTTCTGAAGAAGAATTTAATAATATTAACAGTTGGATGAAAAATAATAATCAAATAAAAAGTGAATTTAAATATTCAGATGTAGTATATGATGAATTTGTTAAATAAAACTTAATATATGGTTTTTAATTATATATTTTCTTGATTAATTTATTGAAATATGTAGCAAATGGTTTTTTATAACTTCAGAGGTGAACTTGCAATATGGCAAGAATAGTATATAGCAGGTTTTTTAGAATAAATTCATATCATAACAACTCTCGCTATGACAGTAAACCTGCTACTACTTCCTCTGTTATATTCAGCATGAACCGCAAACATTCACAGCATTTCATATCCTTTCTATGCATATTTTTAATATGGTGGGCTGTATCTATAATCTTAAATATGCCTATTGTCCCTACTCCACTTGATACTATTAAATTTACATTTAAACATTTTAAAGATAGTCTATATCTTCATATTATATATAGCACAATCAGAATTCTTGTCAGTACAGCATTGTCTCTTCTCCTTGCTTTACCGACAGGTATTTTAATGGGGTACTTTATCCGTATTGACAATATCTTATCTCCTTTTATTTACTTTTTATATCCAATTCCCAAAGTTGCTCTTACACCAATAATTATGCTCATATTTGGAATAGGCGACTTATCAAAGGTCATTATTATTTTCATCATTATATATTTCCAAATTGTTGTTTCTGTCAGAGACAGTGTTAAAAACATACAGCCTGAAATGCTTGACTTTGCTATTTCTGCAGGAGCAGGCTTCATAGATATCGCAAGATGGGTTCTTCTTCCCGCTTCTCTTCCCGGTATATTAACATCAATAAGAGTAAGTATGGCGACTTCACTCTCGGTTCTGTTTTTTACAGAAACTTTCGGCACCGAATACGGCATAGGTTATTTAATTATGGACTCTTGGATACGTGTTAATTATGTTGAAATGTATTCAGGAATATTATCTTTGGCTCTTTTAGGACTTTTCTTCTTTGCTGCTATTGGAATTTTTGAAAAATTACTTTGTAAATTTTAAAGAACGGGGACAGTTCTCAACTTTCATCGAAAATTAATCAAAAAACAATAGCAAACCAATATCCTCACTAATTTTATTTTAATTAGTTGAGAACTGTCCCCATCTTAGTCCCCATCTTACATCTTCACCAGCCCCACTGGTCTCCCTCCTTATCTTTCATCCTCCCTATTCTCAACATCTAAAACATCTAATAATAATAATATTGAAACACATTTTGAATATTTTACTTCATTCGGACAAAAAATAGCCTATGAGAGCTTATTTAAAGAGGAGGATAACTGTTGCGAAAGGCTAAAAAATCACTGCTTGTCTGTTTAATAATATCTATACTAATCGTTGTCCTATTTCAGTCAGGTGGACTTCATATTTCACCTATTTCATCACGCATAGGACCTGGAAGCCCGGAAAATGAAGTAAAAAAGGTACAGCAAAAACTAAAAAGCTGGGGATATTATAATGGCGAGATAACCGGCTCATATGGTATGGATACACTGTTGGCAGTTAAAGACTATCAGTTATGTCATGGTTTAAAACCTACAGGCATAACCGATAGTAAAACTCAATATTATATGGGCCTAACTACAATAACAGTATCAAATTCAGCTTACGCCCAAGGAACAAATACAAGCGATGAACAACTTCTCGCAAGAGCAATAAATGGAGAAGCACGTGGTGAACCATACGAAGGTCAGGTTGCCGTTGGCGCAGTTATACTTAATCGAACTAAAGATCCACGATTTCCTAAAACTATAGCAGGTGTTATATATCAACCTGGTGCATTTACAGCAGTATCAGACGGACAAATAAATGTACCTATCGACGAAAAGTCCACAGTTGTAAAAGCAGCCAGAGACGCTCTTAACGGCTGGGATCCAACCGGAGGATGTGTGTATTATTGGAACCCTGCTACAGCAACAAGTAAATGGATATGGAGCAGACAAATCGTAAAAAAAATAGGTAAACACTATTTTGGCAAGTAGGAGGTGCCCTTTTGAGTATAAGAGGTAAATTATTAGATTTCAAAAGAAGATTATCAGACAGAAAAATGTACAGCATCGTAGTCGTAGCTATTGCTGCTGTTGCTATATGGGGCTTTACCCAATATAAATCCGCTTCAGAAATGAGACAAAGGTTAAATAATCAGTATAATCGTGCATTTTTTGATATGGTAGGTTATGTTGAAAATGTAAATACTTTGCTGTTAAAATCACTCATCACATCAACCCCTGAGAAGACTGCAGCTGTCTTACAGGAGGCATGGAGACAATCAAACCTGGCACAGGAAAACCTGGGGCTACTCCCCGTATCACAGCCCGTTTTAGCCAATACTTCAAAATTTCTTACTCAGATAGGTGATCTCGCATACACTCTTAATAACCAAAACATTAACGGAAAACCCATGACTGATGAACAATACGAAACACTTGAAAAGCTCCAATCATATGCAGATTCTTTACAAGGCAGCCTTAATGACTTGCAAAATCAAGTATCTGCCGGAAGGCTAAAATGGGATGAACTGGCCTCAAAAGGAAAACCAATATTTAAAAAAACTTCTAGTGAATTGCCCCAAAAACAATTTGAAAATATAGATAAAACTTTCCAGGAATATCCCACTCTTATTTATGACGGGCCTTTCTCCGACCATCTTTCAAACATGCAACCTAAAGGCCTTACCGGTAATAATATTACTGTTGAAGAAGCAAAAAAACGTGTAATCGACTTTTTTGGCGCTGATAAAGTCAGTGAAGTAAAGGATGACGGCAAAAGCGACACAGGACCTATTAAAACATATAGTTTCAAAGTAAAATTTAAGAATGCTCCCAAAGACCAGGAAGCGATGATCTCAATTACTCAAAAAGGCGGACATGTTTTGTGGATGTTAAACAACAGATCTGTAAAATCCGCAGATATTGATATGGATAAGGCCAAAAAGCTCGGCAAGCAATTTCTCGATAACCATGGCTTTACCAATATGGTAGATACTTATTACCTTAAGGAAGATAACACTGCTGTCATTAACTATGCCTATAAACAAGATAATGTAACGGTGTACCCTGACCTCATTAAGGTAAAAGTGGCTCTGGATAACGGAGAAATCATAGGAATAGAAACCCAAGGGTATCTATCATCACATACTGTCAGAAATATACCTGAGCCAAAAATATCCTTAGAAGAAGCGCGCAATAAGCTAACATCCAAAATGGAAGTTTTAAGCTCTGGTTTGGCAATTATACCAACCGATTATAAAACTGAACTTGTAACTTATGAGTTTAAAGGCAAACTCAACGAAAGAGATTTCCTGGTTTATATAAATACTGAAACGGGAAAAGAAGAAAACGTACTTATGATAATTAATACACCAAATGGAATACTCACAATGTAAGAGAGAGAGAAGGGAGAAAGCAGGGACAGTTCTCAACTATTTATTCAAATAGTTGAGAACTGTCCCCGAATCAAAGTATAATAAAAATATAAAGTATAAATGTAGTACCAACATATAATACCTTAAACAATAATAAAATATTAAAGGTGATATTATGATTGGGAATGTACTAAATGTAAATATAGAAAATTTTAATGATATTGTGCTTAAAAGCCCTCTTCCTTGCGTTGTTTATTTTTATTCTGATGACTGTCTTCCATGTCTTACATTTTCTCCTGTTTTTGAAAGAGCGGCATCTGAACTGAATGAACACTTAAGATTTGTAAAAGTCTCACGCCACCTTAACAGACCTTTGGCTGACAAATATTCTATAAAGTCAAGCCCCACAATAGTGTTTTTCAAAGATGGTTCAGAGATATGCTCAAGGCTTTCGGGATATATTAAATACCCTGAATTTAAAAATGCATTAGATAAAATCCTAAACAAAGCCTGCACATCTAAAGATAAAAACATTATACATTGCGATGTAGCAATATTAGGAGCCGGGCCTGCCGGCCTTACTGCAGCAATATATACATCCAGAAGTAAACTAAACACTGTTGTAATCGAATCCAATCTTCCGGGAGGCCAGGTATCATCAACTTTTCAAGTGGCAAATTACCCAGGTACTAATGGAGTAATAAGAGGAATAGATCTTATGGAAAATATGAAGCGTCAGGCAGAAAGTTTTGGCGCTCAAATAGATGATCTTTGCGAAATAACTGATATAAAATTGGACGTAAAAGAAAAATTAATAATAACCCAAAATACAGATTACTATGCAAAATCAGTGATAATTTCAATTGGAGCCGAACCGCGAAAACTACCGGTAGATAATGAACACGAATACAGAGGGCGTGGCATACATTATTGTGCAACCTGTGACGGAGCATTATATCAAGATGCTGATGTAGTCGTAGTAGGTGGTGGTACTTCTGCAATAGAAGAATCTCTTTTTTTATTGCGTTATGCCAAAACTGTAACAATCATAAACCGTTCAGACCATTTTAAGGCTCCAAAATATTCGATAGATGAAGCTCTAAAAAATCCGTCAATAAAAGTATTATGGAACTCCGTTGTAAAAGAGGTAAAAGGTGACAATTTCGTACGAAGTGTTATTATTGAAGATGTAAAAACAAAAAGTTTATCAGAACTATCTACAGATGCTGTATTTGTTTATATAGGCATGCAACCGAATACAACTCTGTTCGGGAAATATTTAAAACTTTCTCAAAATGGATACATTATTACCGATGAAAACATGGCAACAAATGTACCTGGAGTTTTTGCTGCCGGGGATATCCGCGAAAAGCAAGTTCGCCAGATATCCACTGCTGTAGGTGACGGCACCATAGCAGGTATAATGTCTGAAAAATATATAAACAGCCTATAATATCCCGGTTGCATAAAATAAGTTTAAATTTTGAGAACTGTCTCCCAGTTAATTGCATATGAAATAAACATAAATTTGAGAACTGTCCCCGTCAGTTGCCTAGCTTTTACTTTTAACATCAAAATCCAGCTTATCTAGAAGAAAATGAGCTGCTAAAAGTGAAAGCAGAAAATCTGTCATTGGATAATAGGAAAAGATGAAACAACTTACTCCAAAATATAATACCAATGCAAAAATTATTTTAATTATCAACTTAACTAAAAAATCTATCATTTATCATACCACTCCTTATGTTTTATAAATAAATCATATCATAAACATTTACATATGAAAGGCTAAAGATATATTTTTCATTAGATTTCTACGATATTCATTTTAATTTTTGAGAACTGTCCCCAATTTCTGTTTTTTGATGTCTCTGTTGTTGTCTTTGTTGTTAAGTGATATCAAAAGTTGAGAACTGTCCCCGTTGTCCTTATCAGTACTCATTCCTCCAGAAATCCCCGATTATACGCTTCACATCATCTATGCTATAAACCTTTTTAAACCCATTCCATTCCGGCGGGAATATTTCAAGGTACCTGCTTTGCAGGAACCTGTCGTCCACAAGCAACACGAAGCCTCTGTCGCTTTCCGTCCTTATCACCCTTCCCGCCGCCTGCAGCACTCTGTTCATGCCGGGATACATATAAGCATATTCATAACCATTGGCATTAATATCATTAAAATATCTGCTTATAATATCCCTTTCCAAACAGAGCTGCGGAAGCCCAACCCCGATTATAATTGTTCCTGACAGTCTCTCCCCTGCCAGGTCTATTCCTTCGGAAAATATTCCTCCCATTACTGCAAATGCAGTCAGCGTTATATCATTCCTGGGCTGAAATTTTGATAAAAACTCTTCCCTTTCCTCATCATTCATGGAATCATTCTGTATAATCGTCTGTTCCTCGGGCCATAGCTCCGTATATAGCTTGTATACATTTTTCATATATTCATATGACGGAAAAAATACAAGATAATTGCCGTTTTTTTGCTTTACCGCTTCATGTATGTATAATGCTATCAGTTTATAACTGTTTTCCCTGTCCTTATACCTTGTTGATATTTTACCTTGAATCATGAGGCATAAATTGCTTCTTTTAAAAGGTGACGACAGTCTTATAAATAAATCTTCCTCCTTACCTCCTAACATATATTTGTAATAGTTTATTGGGAGCAAGGTTGCCGAGAAAAATACAGAAGCTCTCATTTTTTTGCATATATTAAACAGAATATTGGACGGGTCTGCACAAAACAGCTTAAACTTTACTTCATCATCTTCACGTACGGCATAAGTAACATATCTCTCATCATAAAGCCGGTATACCGCAATAAATGAGATACAATCAAAAAACAATTCCATAAAACTTTCCGGAATATCTCCTCCTTTTATGAGATATGCTTCACTTTCATCAATAAATCTTTCAATATGAGGATATATTTCAACAGGAAGGTCAATAACTTTCTCTTCAAATTTTCTGGAAAAGCTTTTTCTTAAATCAATGAAAAATTTATTTATGCTGTTGAGTGCATCGTATATGCCCGGTGCCTTTGACTTTATCTCTTTTTTCACCTTCATAAAAGCCTTTTTTGTAAGCTCTATGGAGAACATTTTCCTTGCTCTGTCAACAAGGTTATGAGCTTCATCGATCAATACCGTATAATCTCCTCCGTATTCGAAGAAGCGTCTTAGATATGCCCTTGGATCAAATACATAATTATAATCGCATATAATGCAATCTGCCCATTCAGCAATATCAAGAGTATATTCAAATGGGCATACCATATGCTTATTTGAGTAAGCATCAAGAATATCGTGAGTAATTATATTTTCATTCACTATAATGTCCATAATTGCTTCATTAACCCTGTCATAGTGGCCTTTGGCATAAGCACAATGCTCAGCATCACATTTGCGTGTCCTGGAAGGACACAGTCTCTCCTTTGACGTTATAGTTATTGATTTGAAATCCAGGCCTTTTTGCTGCATCAATTGTAAAGCTTCTTCTGCCACCTGTCTTGTTACAGTTTTTGCAGTGAGGTAGAATATTTTTTCTCCCATTTCCTGTCCCATGGCTTTTACAGCAGGAAACATAACCGAAATGGTTTTCCCTATTCCTGTAGGAGCTTGTGCAAACAACTTTTTTTTATCTCTAATGGAATAGTACACGGCAGCTGCCAGATCTCTCTGTCCCTTTCTGTAGTTTAAAAACGGGAATTCAAGCTCTTCTATGCTCTTATTCCTGCTTTCTCTGTGACTTACTTCAAATTTTGCCCATAAAAAATACTTGTCCAATAATTCACCAAAAAATGTATCCAGTTCAGATAATGTATAATCCTTTACGATATACTTTATATTGCTTGTATTAACATTATAATAGGTAAGACGGATACTTATATTCCCAAGTTCATGCTGAAATGCGTACATGTATGCATAACATTTGGCCTGTGCCCAATGCAGCAAATTGTAGTCTTCATCTACATACTCAAGAGGAGTTCTTACTGTTTTGATCTCATCAATAGTAATTCCCTTATCTGTTGTTATAATGCCGTCAGCAATTCCTTCAACTAAAATACAAAAACTGTCATAATCTTTTTTGTATGATAGTCTTACTTCAGGCTTATACTCAATACCCGCTTCTTTTTGAAGCTTTTTATGTATTTTTGTGCCTTCTGTCATACTCTGCCCTGACACATATCCGCTAAGATTTATATCTCCTGAACGCAATATAAATTCAACCAGATTGCGAACAGATATCCTCACTTGTGGTTTATCCATGGTTACCTCCATGCTTCGTCTCCTGGTACAATCAATTATATCACATTAAGAACATTTGTTCTATGTGGTAAATTTCATATTTCCTGAAATTTTGCATTTATATAGTTACTAAAGTTATAATAAAATAATCAAGCATAACCAAATTTAGCATAAATATATAAAAACAATATTATAGGGGGATATGATGAAAAAAACTCTAATATTGCTAACCGGATTATTTATACTGAACAGTTTGCTGGTATCTTGCAAAAGCACTTTCAAACAAACTTCTCAAAACGATTATACCCAAACACTTAATGCTGTGGAGAAAAGCATCCAAAACACAAAACTACCTCTTACAGGAGAAAAAACTTTCACCGGAATCATCGGAAACAGTATCATTGTTCAAATGACGCTAACATTTAATGATAATAAGGTCTCAGGTATATGCTCTTATTATACGTCCAATGATACTAATTTCAACGTTACCGGAGAAATTGAGAATAATAAAATTAAACTTTATCAGACAGATACCAGTGGCAGCAGTTTAGGATGTCTTGAAGGCACCATTATTAATAATTCAAGAATAATAGGGACCTGGGTCAATCCTGATGCAACCAAAACACTTAGTTTTGAAATTCAGGAAGATAAGTCAGATGAAAATAATCAAAACCTTAAAGGTACCTGGAAAGGCATAAATAACGAAGGAGAACTTAAAATTACTTCCGATAATAAAAATAATATAAATTTCACTATATCAGCAAACAGCCAAAACGGGATACATAATTTATGCGGCACTCTTGAATTTACGGACGGAGTAGGCATTTATAAAGATGATAATAACAACTACACGCTATATTTGGTAGCGGTAGATGATTATATTGTAATTACAACCTGCAGTGAAAAAGAGAATTATACCGGTCCCGAAGCTATATTTGACGGCAAATACATAAAGATTAGCTCTTAGATATTAATTATTTATTGGTACTAAAAAGATGTTTCCGGACTTTTAAATAATATACTCTAACTTACTCATCACAATAATTTTGTTTCCTTATTTATAATATAAACAATATATAAATTATAATAATTTTACATTGTATGAAAAATGATGTATAGTTTTATAATATAAAGCACTATTTTGAACGAAAAGAAGTAAATTAGTGCGAACATATTATAAATTGTCAATTATAGGGGGTAGCCATTTAATGAAAAAAAGCGTACGCGTATTTACATTAGTTATTGCTGCAGCTCTGTGCATAAGCTTTTCAGGCTGCAACAACAGTAGTACTGCTAACAAAAAAGAAGACTCAGCTTCAGAAAAAGTAGCTGAAGCCAGCTTCGACCTTAAAGGTAAAACTATAACTATAGCTGTACCCGACAATTCATTTATACCTCAGGAAGATGCATCAGTATTATCTAACAACCGTTCTTCAAAGGAAAATAGTGTAATGCTTGATCGTGAGAAACAAGCTGAACGGAAATTCAACTGTAACATAGAGTGGAAAGAGATGGACAAGGATACCAGAAATAACCTCCTGGAAAAAGTTAAAACCGGAGATATCAAAGCTGACATTGTTTATCTGGAACGAAACAGTGGAATTATAGATATGATACTAAATAAATACATATTGCCTCTGGACGAGTATATTGATTATTCTTCCCAGGCATATAACAATCCAATTCAAAATAATTCCCTTTGGAAAGGACAGCATTATGGAGTGGCTACATTTGGCTCAGCAAAAACTCTGTACAACCGTTTAATGTCATATAACAAAACACTTATTGCAGAAGCAGGTTTGCCGGACCCTTATGAACTTATGCAGCAAGGCCAGTGGACATGGGAAGAATTCCTTAATATTTGTAAAAAGGTTACAGCTGATACAAACGGAGACGGCATAAATGACACCTGGGGTATGTTTACAAAAAATACAAATGATGTTTTTTATAATTTCTTATATGCTAATAATGCAAGCTATACAAAGGAATCCGATGACGGTAAAATTGAGTTTGCTTTAGAAAGCAATGAAGCAATAGAAGCTCTTCAATTTGTAAGCGATATTCACAATAATTATAAAATTATACAAAATACCGAACTGACAAAAGCCGATGAAGACTTGTTCATGAGCGGAAAAGCAGCATTTAAATGGAACAGCCCCGTTACGGATGTAAAAAAAGATAAACCCTTTGAGATCGGATATGTTTGTTATCCCAAGGGTCCAAGTGCATCAGATTACATATCATATGCAAATGCGGGAGACTTCTTTGCAATACCTGCAACAGCAGAAGACCCAAAAAGCATAGCATCTGTAATGTCATGCCTCTTTTCATATTTTGATTCATCTCAATCCGAATTCTTAACGGATGATGATGTGTATGAATCTTCAGGAATGCCTGAAAATGCAATAGCTGTAACCAAACAGATTAAAGAAAAAATTAAATATTTATGGATTGATTATGATAATACTTACAGAAGTCTATTACGGAAAATATTTGATAACATTTTGATAAATAACACACCGGTAAATGAAGCTATAAACACAGGAAAGGCAGAAATTATCAACAATTTAAACACATTAAATCAAGCGGTACAATAAGCATAGGTAGACTTAAAAGCAAGGATAGTCGCAAACTATCCTTGTTTTTATTATTTAATTAATTTTTAATTTCTGTTATTCATTCGGCTCTTTTTCCACCTCTACGATAGGCTGGTATATATCCAGCTCGCAGTAATTGTCATTTGCCAGGCTGGTATCAATATACTCAAATCTGAAAGTATCTGCAGATTTATATCCTGAATTCACAATCCACTTTCGATATAAATGAACCAGCACACGTCCGATTTGTCTTCCTTTTATTTCATCAGGTCGGAAAAAGCCTGAAAACCTGAATACAACATATTTATGCGCCGGTATTGTTATTCCTGTCATACCTTCGGGAATATCTGATAAATCGGACACCTGCAGAGACGGCATATAATATATATATCCATCCTCATATCCGCTCCAGTCCGTATATCCAAAATAAATGTCACGGTTTATAGGATTTTTTATCATGTTCCTTTTATTATAGAAAAAATCACACCCGTGCAAATTTGCTATATTATCTCCGGACTTGCTGTATATCTTATATTTGGTTCCCACCAGGTTAAATTTCTGTTTGAAAACATAGAAAGGCTTGTATGTAATCGAATTATTAACAGATACTATACTGTCAATATTTATTTTTTCCTTTATCTCTATTGATATCTGCTCATTCCGTGCTTTTAGCGGCGTACAACCAAACCTTTTCCTGAATGCACGTATATAGGACTGTTCATGATCGAAACCATATTCCATCGCAATATCTATAATCCTCATATTAGTGTTTACAAGCTCATTTAAGCTTGATGTTAGCTTGCGCATCTGCACATATTCCATTAAAGATTCTCCGGTCAGAGACTTAAACATCCTGTGCAAATAATACTTCGAAATACCAACATGTAAAGCTATTTCGTCCAGAGTTATCTTATCATATATATTATCTTCTATGTAATTTATGCAGGCTTTTATAACATCTTTAGAATTAATCATACTTTCCCGTGCCTTTCAAAATGAAAGCAATTATTGTTCATTTTTTATAAATTTTATATGTTATATTCTTAACAACTATTGATTCTTCCACAACACCAGAATGAAAGGAGACACTTTTCATATTAAAAAATGTGTTTCTAATGATCCAGGCATTTTGATTTATGTGGAGTTTCTTCAGTAGAATTAATCTTATTAGCATTAATTATACCATGGTAAAGGGAGGTTTGTAACATGAAAAAACGTGTAGTAATTACCGGTACAGGAACTGTATCTTCTTTGGGAATTGGCACAGACAAGCTTTGGCAGGCAATAAAAAACGGTCAGTGCGGAATCAGTAGAATTGAGCGGGTAGATGTTTCTGATATGCCTACTAAAGTAGCTTCCGAAGTTAAGGATTTTGATCCTGGTTTATTTATAGATAAAAAAGAATTAAGAAGGATGGACCGTTATTCTCAGTTTGCCCTTGCTTCAGCTTGCATGGCCGTAGAAAATGCGAAGTTGGATATAAATAAGGTAAATCCTGAAAGATTTGGCGTTATTATAGGCTCCGGAATAGGCGGAATAGAAACACTTGAAAACCAGCATAAAATACTTCTTGAAAAGGGCCCCGGCAGAGTCAGTCCTTTCTTTGTACCGATGATGATTGCCAATATGGCATCAGGCCTTACCGCAATCAGGTTCGGTGCAAAAGGTTTCAACGAATGTGTTATTACTGCATGCGCCACTTCCGCCAATTGCATAGGCGATGCTTTTAAGGTTATTCAGCGGGGTGACGCAGATGTAATAATAGCCGGCGGCTCCGAAGCTCCTATAACCCGTTTGTCTCTTGCAGGTTTTTGCGCAAACAAAGCAATGACAACCAATGAAGATCCTGCTACGGCTTGCAGGCCTTTTGACAAAAACAGGGACGGATTCATAATCGGCGAAGGCGCAGCAATATTAGTGCTGGAAGAACTTGAGCATGCCCTTAGCAGAGGTGCTGATATTATAGCAGAAATAGTAGGATACGGTTGTACAGATGACGCTTATCATATAACTGCTCCTGCGGAAAATGGTGAAGGTGGCGCCAGATGCATGAAAATGGCTATAAAAGATGCAGGTATCCAACCATCTGATGTTGGCTACATTAATGCGCACGGCACTTCTACCGAATTGAACGACAAAAATGAGACCACGGCCATTAAGACAGTTTTCGGAGAGCATGCATATAAGCTGGCAGTAAGCTCTACAAAGTCGATGACAGGCCATCTCATAGGTGCAGCAGGTGCAATCGAGGCAATTATAACAGCTTATGCCCTTAAAGAAGGGTTTATACCACCAACCATTAACTACAGAACGCCAGACCCTGAGTGTGATTTAAATTATGTGCCTAACAAGGGAGTATCAGCAGATATCACATATGCTCTGTCAAACTCTTTTGGTTTCGGCGGTCATAATGCAACATTGGCACTTAAAGCTTATAAGTAAATAATTGATATTTTTTAACGGAGTGGAAAATCCACTCCGTTAATTTTTCCTGAACTGGCTTCTATTAAAAAGTTAATTACTCAATAAAAGATATGCCTATTCAGTTATTTTGCAGGTAGTTGATTTATTTATTATATAGATTTTTACTGCCGTGGATCCATCACCTTACCGATAAAAAGTATACTTTCACTGGAACGGTCAGATATAGCAAAAATAAATGGCTTGTCAACATATAACACTTTATCCTCTATAGGTGCTACTGTACCCGGCGGTGCAGCTGCAGGTCCAAATATTACAGTTAATGCGGCAGCTTCAGCTCCTTCTTCATTAACTTTTACTACACAATCATGCAGAACTTCGCCTACACAGAATTTAATACCTTCACCGCTAATCCCGCTGAAATCAGCATTTTGTAAATCAAATGGCAGATTCATCCCAACATCCTTTAAGATTTTCTTCATAAAACTTCTATATTCTATATCAAATGACGGCACTTTTAATTTAACCCTTGCTATCTTCAGATTATCAAGATATGTGTTAATCATATCTGCATTTATACTTGCTGTGAACTCATCTATGTCAATCTTCGGAAGTATTATAAGTAAATTGGCATCGTTGTTAAATGTCAATTCACCTACTTGAACCCTTTCATCCTCATAGAAAGACATAAGCCTTTCATCATTCATCATATTTACATTTATTGGAGTTCCGTCTCTTAAGTAAAAAGGCTCAATTTGCGTTTTTGATTTATCAAAGTCTTTATGCCACTTCCCTTTAAAATGCAGTACATTGAATAAGACCATCAATGTTACCGGATCAAGCTCATCAATAACATTCTGTATCAGTCCGCCGCTTCTTTCCGCTATCCAATTATTCATATCATTTATAACGCCTTTATTGTAGAAATTAACTTTGTATATATCGCTGTTATAATACTTCTTAGATATTTCTGTAAAGCTGTCTTTAATATTAACATTATGATTAATCCATACAGAATTATAAATCCTTTTAAATCCGTTTTTCCCATTTGAATGATATTTCATAAGATAGCTCATCAGGTTATTCATTCTGGTGTTTAAATCTGCATCATTAAAACTGTCAATATGCATTGCTGACTTCATCTGATTTTTCGTATCTCCGCCTGCCCCGTTAATTAACAAGCTGAAAGCTGTAAACATGCTAAGAGGCGATATTATTACATTCTTATCTGCATTTTCTGCTGCCGCAGTTCTGAAAACATCCAGCCCAAAACTATTGGATGCATTTATCAATATGCTGTCATTGAAATATGATTTATCCCAATTTGATTGAAAATTGAACCTATCAGTCATATTTATATTTACAGGTTCAGCAGAAGGGTGTACTTCGATTTCTTCAACATTCCCACCATCTTTCGATTTGCTCGTAGGTTGTTCTTTCATAGTTGACTGTTGTACATTAGTTTGATTTTTTTGTTGTGTATTTTTTACTATAGTTGTTGAAGGTCTTGTAGTGGAATTCATCCTTTTTACATTAGCTGTAGAGCTCGTATAACGGGTAGTTGCTTTTGATGAGCCTTTTTTTGAGCAGCCTCCCAAACATGATAGAGTCAGGAATAATGTAATGACAAGGCTTATAATGCGTACAAATTTACGCATCATATTTACCCCCTCCTTAATTGTATTTTATATTTTGTATGTTTTACACTAAGGCTCTTTATATGACAACGTTTCTAACGCGTCAAAACTGAACTTTTATCCAGGTAAGTTATTCAGAGCATGCCCGTTCCATGTATTTCTTTGATTAATTTTACCATATAAGTTTATTGTTGTAATTCGTAAATTTGCACAAAAATAAGAAGCCTCAGGAGTTAACCCCAAAACTTCTTATGTTTATTATCGAAAAATCACCGCGCATTTACATTTCTGTGGTTTCTCTTAATTTTCAGAATTCCGTATATTAAAATAAATATGGCAAATACCCACGGAATCACCAAAGCTGCCATATCGTTTACATATGGCAGCAAAAGCTTGTCTTTCATCATCATAGACAGAGCTGTATGTATTAATATAGCCCCTCCTATGTAAATTGTAATTCTGTATTTATTCATAACATCAGCTACATATTGGCTTCCAAGCAATATTATAGGTATGTTCAGAGCTATTCCGAAAATTATCAGGGCTATCTGCCCGTCAGCTGCACCGGCAATAGCAATAGCATTATCAAGGCTCATGCTCATATCCGCTATTATTATGTTGCATACTGCGTGCCAGAAACCGGCTGATGATTCTATATAACTTTTTCCGTGCGTTTTTTCATCCTGATTTATCAGATTCCACGTAATCTTCAAAAGCAGGATTCCACCGGCCAACCTGATTGGAAGCCACTCTATTTTTAAGATTGCAGCAGCTAAAGACGCAAATAATATTCGCATGCTTATAGCTCCAAATACTCCGATAAATATTGCCCGTTTTGAATCTTTGGCATTCAGGTTTCTTATTGAAAGGGCAATAATACCTACATTATCACCTGATAATACTATATCAAGCAATGTTATCTGCAATGCTGCGAAAATATACCCGGTAACTGAATTCATATTACACGCCTTTCTGTCAGGAAAGGATCGTCAAATTTCTGACAATCCAACATATGCCGCAATACTACTGCATAAGAATTAAGATATATATTGAAAAACTTAATTCTAATCCTGCAGATATTCTCTCCTAGCGTATAATATGATTTTTTTTATTTTGTAGAACATATTTTTAATTTTAATATCAAATTCTGATGCCAGCATTCCTAAAAGCACTAAAATGCATCCAAACACTGTCCTCATCGTTAAGGTCTCAGTAACTCCGTTTGAATCCGGTATAAACAAAGCAGCTATCAGTCCAAACACAGGCTCAGCAGTGAATATAAGGGCTGTATGGGTAGGAGATGTAAATCTCTGAACTATAACTTGTCCAACATATGCCAAAGCAGTACCCAAAATTGACGTAATGACAAGTGTTATAACCAGTTCCCTGCTTATAGCAAAAGGTTCAATACCTTCTTTTAGCCACATTCCTGCACTCAATAAAGCTGTAAAACCAATTTGTAAAACCCCAAGTCCTATTGCATTTTCTTCATTAGCAAACATGTCAACGAATATAATTTGCATCGCAAAACCTACGGCACAAATTAGTGTAAGAACATCTCCAATATTGAACTTAAGGTTTATACCTCCGGAAAGTATAAATATGCCGCATCCTGCCATCAGCACACCGGCAATTGAACTTATCTCCGGCTTTTTTTTCAAAAACAGCCCTGAGATAACAGGAACCAGTATTACATTAAAACCCGTTATTAAAGCTGAATTAGACGCTGTTGTATATTTAAGTCCTGTTATTTGAAAGCTCATACCTAAAAACAGCATAAGGGCTATTATAAATCCCCTGCCGATTGTTTTGCGACTCATTTTTCTAAAATGCTTCCTATAAACAACAGACAAAATAAGAAATGCTAAAGCAAATCTAATAGTTAGATAAGCAAATGAGGGTATCTCTTCTATTATGTCCTTTATAAGAACAAAAGAGACACCCCATATTATAGTTATAAATAATAGAAAAATATCTGCTTTTAATTGTTTTGACATTTGACTCACTCTATTGCATATTGAAACTTTTATATAATTAAAGCACTTTACTTAAAAACTCCCTTGTTCTGGGGTTTTTAGGATTTGCAAATACATCCGCCGGTTTGCCTTGCTCTATAATTCTGCCTTCATCCATAAACAACAGTCTCGTGCCAACTTCCCTTGCAAATCCCATTTCATGAGTTACCACTACCATTGTCATGCCTTCTGCCGCAAGTTTTTTCATAACATCCAGCACTTCTCCGACCATTTCAGGGTCAAGAGCCGATGTGGGTTCATCAAAAAGCATCACGTCAGGTGACATAGCAAGCGCTCTCACGATAGCAATCCTCTGCTTCTGTCCTCCTGAAAGCTGGGCAGGATAACTTGAAGCTTTATCTTCAAGGCCTACTCTTTTGAGAAGAGCCATGGCGTTTGATTCAGCTTCCTCTTTACTGAGCCCCTTCAGCTTTCTGGGGGCCAGGGTTATATTTTCCATAATAGTCATATGGGGAAACAGGTTAAATTGCTGGAAAACCATACCCATCTTCTGTCTCAGTCTATTTATATCACTCTTTTTGTCGGTTATAGATACACCTTCAAAAATAATATCTCCTTCTGTAGGTATTTCAAGAAGATTGAGACAACGCAGGAAAGTACTCTTTCCGGAACCACTGGGGCCGATAACAACGACAACTTCTCCCTTTTCAATATGTTCATCAATGCCCTTTAGCACTTCAAGCGATCCGAAATGCTTGCGCAGATTCTTAACGACTATCACCTTGCCTCATCCTCCTTTCAAGCTTCCCAAGAAGCCTCGATAAAATAGTGGTTATTAATAAGTATACCAATGCTACAGCTATAAGCGGCATAAAAGCATCATAGGTTTTACTTCTGATGATATCTCCGCCCCTAGTAAGGTCATCCATTGATATATAGCCAACAATTGCAGTTTCTTTCAATAATACTATAAATTCATTACCTAATGCAGGTAAAATATTTTTTATAGCTTGGGGAATAATAATGTGTCTCATGGTTGATGCATAAGATAGGCCAAGTGAACGCCCGGCTTCCATCTGTCCCTTATCAACCGCTAAGATACCAGCTCGTACGATCTCGGCGACATAAGCTCCGCTGTTTATTCCAAAAGCCATAACTGCTACTATTTCCTTAGGTATATCAACACTTGCAAAAACTATATAATATATAATTAAGAGCTGGACAACTGAAGGAGTCCCCCTTATTACATCTACATATATCTTCCCTAATACATTAAATATCTTAATAGTGGATAAGTTTGCCAATGCAATTATAAAACCAATTACTATACCCAGAATAATAGCAAAAAAAGTAATCTCTAAAGTTACACCCAATCCTTTTACAAGAAGCATATACCTATTTTCTTTAATAAAGTTTAAATAAAAAGCTTCTTTAAAACTATCAAAAAATAATGTAACATTCATTAAATTAAGCAAGCTAACATTCATAATGACCACACCTTTAAATAAAAATAGCTAGCAATTGGTTGAGGATCAGCTCCAACTGCTAGCTCATCAAGCAATTTGTTTGAAAGAAATTACTCACCAATATACTTTTCTACTAATTCATCATATTTACCGGAATCTTTTAAATCTTTAATAACCTTGTTAACAACATCAACCAATTCTTTATTTCCTTTGGCTATAGCTATCGCATAAGCTTCATCAGTAAGCTGTTCATCTAATATCATTAAATCATCATTTTTAGAAACAAATACTTCTGAAGTGCTGGCATCCAGAACTATAGCATCTATTTTTCCGTTTTTCAAATCAGTAATCGCATCAAGTGCCTTATTGTATCTGTTCATTTTAACATCTTTGATTTTTGAAGCTTCTTCATCACCCGTTGTGCCCTGCTGAACACCGACTTTCTTACCTTTTAAATCATCTTTACCCTTAATTTCAGTATTATCTTTCCTGACTATAATTTTCTGTGATGCGGTATAATATTCATCTGAAAAATCCACATTCTTTTTTCTGTCTTCAGTAATACTCATACCTGCTGCAATAAAATCAATTTTACCTGATTTCAATGCGCTGATAAGCGATTCAAATTTCATGTCTTCAATCTTAAGCTCAACACCAAGTTCTTCTGCGATTTCTTTTGCTACTGCAGCGTCAAAACCATCAACCTCGCCGTTATCATCTTTATACTCAAAAGGCGGAAATTCTGCATTGGTACCCATAACAATTTTCCCGGATTCCTTAATTTCGTCTATGGTCCTATATTTGCTACATGAAGCTAAGGTAAGCATCATAACAGCAGTCAGCAAAATGATTAATAACCTTGATATAATCTTTTTTCTCATATTCACATGACCCCCCGCAAATTAAAATAAATTTGGCTTAATAATTATACAACAACATTAAATATTTCTCAATATGTAGAATATAGTATATATTATGTTATATAATTTTATGCTATGTGTATATTTATACATTTATTTGGCTTGTATGTATTTGCTTAAGCATTATATCAAATTTAATTTAATTGTAAACTTTATGTTAACTGTAACTTTTTATTTATAATCAGAATTGGTCCTTTCCTTATATACAATTGCAGTAGTCTTATAAACAAAGCAAAATTATTAACCTTTTTTCTGTTTCATTATTTAAGTATGAATCGCCCCGAAACCCATAATGAAATTTACTTATTCTAATAAACATAATCAATCTAAACATAATCTTAATAGAATAAAAACAGTATATTTTTACAGATAATATGTTATAATTTTCTACAAGTGGACATTTTTATTATTAAAAACAATTTATCCTGGTTTTCACAGTTTGTTTTTTTAATTTATTATATACTTAATATAAAGCAAATATTTTTGGGGGGTCACATATGAAAACAAAGTTTAAGTATCTTTTTATCACTGTTTTTATTGCACAGCTGTTCTTTTTCTGTACAGCAGCATATGCAGCAAAAGAAAGCAAGAATATCAACGTAGTTTTTAACGGCATAAACATTCAGGTTAACGGTACTAATGTAAATGCTGATAATATCCTGTATAATGGCACAACTTATGCACCATTGAGGAAAGTAGCGGAGTTATGTAACAAAGAAGTAGCCTGGGATGCAGCAACAAATACGGCAAATCTGATTGATAAGGAAGGCAGCGTTGTAGGAATAACAGACGTAGTATATGTAACAACCGAATACGGCGAAAAACCCGAATTGCCGTCTTCTGTAAAAGCTGTTTACTCTAACGGAAGCATCAAGAATGTAAACGTAAAATGGGATACGGTTGATACACAAACACCTGGAGAGAAAGTTGTAAGAGGAACTATCAGCGGATCTGACGTAAAAGCTATCGCAGTAGTTACTGTAAACGAGAAAAAAGCTTCAATATCCAAAATTGAAGATATTAATGTTGCCATAGATCAGGATTCTGATTATACATTACCCAAAAAGGTATCAGCCTCATTTGATGACGGTACAAAAAATGATGTAGAAGTCGTATGGGATACTGATCAGGTTGATACAAGTAAAACAGGTACTTTTGTCATTGAAGGGACTGTTAAGGGTTATTCTTCGAAAGTTAAACTAAATCTGACGATAAATCCTGTCAGAAAACTACTGACTGTAAAGGATATTTCTAAATACAGCAAATCAGTCGTATACATAGAGGCTTTAACTAAAAGTAACATAGTGATTGGAAGCGGAAGCGGTTTCATAGTATCATCGGACGGTAAAGTAGTTACCAACTTCCACGTAATAGATGACGCAGATAAGATAAAAGTTGTTCAGGAAGACGGGACGGAGCTGGAAGTAGAAGGAATTTTTAATTATAATGAAAAGGCTGATATTGCAGTATTAAAAGTAAAAGGTACTGATTTTACTCCTCTTATTCTTGGTGATTCAAGTGCGGTAGAAATAGCTGATTCAGTTGTAGCGATAGGAAATCCTCAAAATTATAAAAACACTGTGTCTACAGGAATAATAAGCGGTTTGGACAGAGATAATAACAGAGGTCAAACTGACATCCAGTTTACTGCAAGTGTAACCCACGGAAGTTCCGGCGGTGCTTTATTTAACATGTACGGTGAAGTAATAGGAATAACATATGCTGGCTATAATACCGGAGATCTTAACTTTGCGATTCCGATAAACGAAGTAAAACCTTATATAGAATCAGGTGAATTAAAAACCGTAGAAGAAGTGACTTATGCAAAACCAGCAGCTCCAACCAATGTATGGGCAAGAGCAACAACCTATGGTTCTATAAAACTGGGTTGGGATGAAGTCTATGGTGCAGATTATTATAATATTTATTGGAGCACTACACCTGATGGTAACTATACTAAATTATACCAAAAGGCTTACTGGTATAAAGATTATTGTGCAGATATAACAGATTTGCCCGTTAACGCTACAAGATACTATAAAATTACTGCTGTACGAAACGGAGTTGAATCTGACTTCAGTGAAGTAGTTTTTGCAACAACTAAAATAACGCCACCTACAGATATAAAATACTTTCCTGAACTGCCTACGGTTCCTATGGTTCAAGGTGCTGATTATGTAAAAGTTGATTATTCTACTGACAATAAATATGTATCATATTTTTATGAAGACACTATTGATGTCGAAGAATATGAATATATGCTTCAATATCTTGGATTTAGAATAGTTGCTTTCGATACCGAAACATTCGAAGTTTATTATATGAAAGGTACTACACTAATTGTAATTGGATACTACGATAAATACTTTGTTATTATGGGTGAAAAAAGTAATTACTGATATCCAATAAAGTCAATATGCTGCAGCTTTTATAGCTGCAGCATATTTTATATCTTATGCATTGTTGTAACATTAATAGATGTAATTATTTATATCTGAATATAACTAAATTTTAAATAATTTTTTAAAGTAAACTAAAATTTATAAATTTCGTGTCACAATTTGCCGATATAATAATGTAAGTATTTACTTACATTTATAAAATTATTTTAACCTTAAGACTTATTTTACATAAAATTGCCTTGTTAAGCAGCGGTTTCGCTGGTATACTTATTATATAGCGATAGATGTTATAATTTTACAAAATATGTGTTTTATGAGTTCTTAAAACCGGTTATATTTAATTTGTACAAAATGTATATATGATATCGGGTGGTGATCAGGTGTATCTGGACGTAATAAAAGCTGTAAAACAAACTGAAAGCGAAGCAGATAAAATCATAAAGGAAGCTATTGCAGAAAGTCAGCGTATAGTATCCGAGGCAAAGGCAAAATCCGAAAAACTACTTGAAGAAGCTATTTTAAAAGCTGAAAAGGAATCTGAAAAGATTCTGGAAGCAGCAAAGGAGTCTGCGCAAAAGGATATAATTAAATTACAGGCTGACACTGATGCAGAATGCAATGAATTAAAAAATATGGCTATGTCTTGTATGGACGAAGCCGTACAGCTAGTCATCAGAAGGGTAGTGACTGCACATGGCAATTGTTAAGATGAATAAGCTATCCTTTATCGGTTTGTCTGACGATAAAGACTTGATTATCCGCGAATTAATGAATCTCGGAGTTGTTGATATTACAGATATAAGTCACATAGCTGATGAAGATGAATGGAAAGGTATGGTAAAGAAATTTAAAGGCGGAGACGAACTGCTCCAAATTGAAAGCGATATCCAAAAGATAAAATCAGCTATTGATTATTTGCAACCATATGATAAAAGGAAAAAAACTCTCTTCAAAATGAAGCGATCTCTTGAATATGATGAATATACATCAGCTGTTAATGAAAGTGCTCTCATATGGGATGTTGTACACAAAATTGATGAATATGAAAGTCAGCTTTCATTAATGAGATCCGAAGAGAACAAACTGAGTAATCAGATTGCCGCTCTTAATCCATGGAAGCCCCTGCTTATACCTCTTGAATTGGCATCTACCGAAACCACTGTAATTACAGCAGGTGTAGTTCCCGCTTCACTTGATTCTAAGAGTTTGGTTGATGATCTTTCCTCAAATGTTCCAGAAAGCCATATCGATATAATTAATTCTGATAAGGACCAGCTATATGTCCTTGTTATCTATTATAAGAAGCTGGAGGAAGAAGTACAAAATGTACTTAAACGTCACGGATTTTCCAAAATAAGCTTCAAAGGCATGTCAGGAACTGCCGAGGATATAATAAAAAAATTGGAAAGTCAAATTTTGTCTATATCGAAAAAAAGAGTAGAAATTAAAAATAGTATAGAAGCCCTTGCAGATAAAAAGGACATTCTTGAAGTGTATTATGACCATCTGACCATAGAAAGGGATAGACTTGCTATTGTAGACAGAATGCTTAAAACGGACAGAGTATTTATACTTGAAGGATGGTTTCCGGCAGAATACGGAGATAAGATAGAAAAAACACTGAAAAGTAAATTTGACTGCATAATGGAAATCCGAAAGCCGGAAGAAGATGAAGAAACACCTGTACTTCTTGACAATCCGCGGCTGGTTCAGCCGTTTGAAGCCATAACAGAAATGTATAGCCTTCCAAATTCAAAGGAAGTCGATCCAAACACGCTTATGGCTCCCTTCTATTTTATATTCTTCGGCATGATGGTATCAGATGCAGGATATGGACTATTGATGTCAATAATCACCGGTATTCTTTTAATTAAGTACAAGTTTGAAGGACTTCTGGACAAATTGCTGAGGCTCCTTTTTCTTGGTGGAATATCTACATTTATATGGGGAGCATTATTTGGAGGCTGGTTTGGAGATATAGTTAGTGCTGTTACTTCAGGAAGGTATAGTATTCCTCCGCTTTGGTTTAACCCAATGAACAATCCCATGAAGCTTCTTATATGTTCATTAATTTTAGGTGCTATACACCTGTTTGTGGCAATGGGTATCCAGGGTTACAAGAAAATAAAGGAAGGTAAGATTCTCGACGCGATATTCGATACAGGTTTCTGGTACATCTTTCTTATCGGACTTGGCCTTCTTCTTCTGGGAGGAACAGCTGGCACAATAGGTAAGTATATGGCAATAACCGGAGCAGTGCTTCTTGTACTTACACAAGGCAGATCTGAAAAAAATATAATTAAAAAATTCACTAAAGGAGTTCTCAGCCTATATGATGCCGTAGGTTTCATGAGCGATGTTCTATCTTATTCCAGGCTTCTTGCACTGGGATTGGCTACAGGAGTTATAGCTTCTGTAATCAATGCAATGGGAACTCTTATTGGTTTTAATCCTTTAGGTATAATTGTACTGATTATAGTATTTATAGTTGGTCATGTATTTAACCTGGTTATCAACGCACTGGGTGCATATGTTCATGCCAGCCGTTTACAATATGTAGAATTTTTCGGTAAGTTTTTTGAGGGTGGAGGCAAAGCCTATAAGCCCTTCAAAGTAAATACAAAATATATAAATATTAATAATGGGAGGATTCAATAATGACACATTGGTATGACTTTTTAATTAGCGGAAATTTTCTTGCGTTGTTGGGAGCAGCATTGGCAGTTATATTTGCTGGTTTGGGTTCTGCTAAAGGAGTTGGACTTGTAGGTGAAGCCGCAGCTGGAGTTGTAACTGAAGATCCTGGTAAATTTGGTCAGGCACTGCTTCTTCAGGCACTTCCCGGCACACAAGGTATATATGGGCTGTTAACTGCATTTGTCATATTGAACAAAATAGGAATTGTAGGCGGAACCCCTGTTGAGCTTACATCACTTCAAGGTGCATTATTGTTTGCAGCAGCAATGCCAATAGCTATAGTAGGTTATTTTTCAGCTATTGCACAGGCACGTGCAGCCGCAGCAGGTGTAGGTATCATTGCAAAGCGTCCCCAGGAACTTGCAAAAGCTATCACATTTGCTGCTATGGTTGAAACATACGCCGTTCTTGCACTGCTTGGTTCAATATTGATGGTTTTCGGTATAAAACTGTAATAAGGGAGTGTCCGTAAATGGCAGGAGCAGACAAGTTGACAGAGAGGATAATAAGTGACGCACGCCTCAAGGCTGAACAGCATTTAAAGCATGCACATGAGGAAGCAGACTCTATCTTGAAATCCTCTGCTGAAGAAGCTGAAAGAAACAGAATGCGGATGCTTGACAACGCAAAAATTGAAGCTGATGAAGCAAGAAAAAAGATGCTTTCCGCAGCTGCTCTGGATGCACGCAAGCAGAAGCTTAAAGTAAAACAGGAAGTTATAGATCTTGTTTTTCAAAAAGCCCTGGAGCAGTTGTGTTCCCTTCCTGAAGATGAATATTTCAATATTCTTGCTGAAATGATAGCTTCAATTATTCAGAACGGTACTGCAGAAATAGTTTTATGCTCTGCAGACAAACAAAAATATGCCGGTACATTTGAACAAAAAATAAATAAGCTCATAAAGGACAAAGGCAGCAAAGCTGTCGTCTCCCTTTCATCCAAAACCAGAGATATTAAAGGTGGCTTTATATTAAAAATGGGTGATATAGAAGTCAACAGCTCCTTTGATGCTTTAATCAGAATGAAAAGGGATGAGCTTGAACCTGAAATTGTAAAAATACTTTATAAATAATTTTGAAAATATCAGGAATCTAGTAATAAATTTAAAGAAAGTTGCATAAAGCAGGATTCGAAAGGCAGGGATTTTTTTGCAAGCAGATACGGTTTATGCATATGCTGTAGGCAGAATAAGAGTCAATGAAAAAAAGCTTCTCGATAAAACCAGGCTGGACAGGATGCTAGATGCGAAAACAGCGGATGATGCTGTGAAGGTACTTGCTGAAGCCGGCTTTGGTTTTACAGATAAGGAAGCTTCTGATGCATTGGCATATGAGAAGCTGTTGGATGAAGAGCTTACCGGATTATTCTCATTAATAAAGGAAATAGCTCCTGATCCGGCTGTATTTGACATATTTTTGCTCAATAATGACTATCATAACCTGAAAGTCTTATTAAAATCGGAGTTTTCCGGGATTAACAACGATAACATATTAGTTGAGGCAGGTACCATACCTGTAGATAAGCTAAAACTTCTTTATAAAGAACGCAGATTGTCTGAAATCCCTGAGATAATGCGAAATGCTGTTGAGGAGTGTCTTGACGTATATAACAGAACCAAAGACCCTCAAATGATTGATGTTATCATGGACAAGGCTGCTTATAAACATATGGTACAAAATGCTAAACAGTATAATATTGCTTTTATTGAAGATCTGCTTAAAATTATGATAGATCTTGCCAATATTAAAACATGGTTTAGAATCAAAAAAACAACTAAAACTGCTGACTTTGCATCAAAGGTAATTATAGACGGCGGCAGCATAAGTCCGGATTTTTATATAAGCAATCTTTCGGAACCTGCAGAAAACTTTATACATCAGCTTCAGAAAACGAAATATGCTAAAGTTGCTGATCGTGGAAGGATAAGCTTTACTGACATGGAAAAATCCGCTGATGACTTTATAATGTCCTATGTAAAATCAAATAAGCTTAAACCATTAGGAATAGAACCAATTGTAGGTTACATAATAGCCAGACTTACGGATATCAAAAATGCCAGAATTATTATGGTAGGAAAGATAAATAACCTGGCAAATGATATTATCCGGGAAAGGTTAAGGGAAACGTATGTATAAAATCGGAGTAATTGGTGATAAAGATAGCATCCTTGGTTTTAAAGCATTGGGAATGTCTGTATTTCCGGTAGCTACGCCGGAAGAGGGATCAAAAATACTACATCAGATTTCTCAAGACAACTATGCTGTTATTTATATAACTGAGCAGATAGCTCAAGGAATGATTGAAAGCATTGAAAAGTACAAAGAGTCCCGGCTCCCTGCCATAATACCCATTCCCGGTAATCAGGGTTCTCTGGGTATTGGCATTAAAGGCGTTAAAAAGTCAGTTGAGCGTGCTGTAGGAGCGGACATACTCTTTGACAACTGATCAAATTATGTTATGATGCACTTATCGAATAACATAGATATGCAGCAATAATATATTAAAACTTGAAAATTAGAATTTATTGCAATATATGAATCTGTATAATTCGAAATATTAGTTGCACTGCCGCTTAAGCTTATCCATTGCTGGAATAACATAGCAATATATAATAATTATTTAGTACTCATTATTAAGAAGCTTACTGTGTGATATTTGTTTCTAAATATATAGATGATGTTTAAATGATTTATAACGAAGGAAGGGATCTGTTTGAGTAACGGGACAATAGTCAAAGTGTCCGGCCCTCTGGTTATAGCAGAAGGCATGCGGAATACAAATATGTTTGATGTTGTTCATGTAAGTGAACACAACCTAATCGGTGAAATTATAGAAATGCACGGTGACAGAGCATCTATTCAGGTATATGAGGAAACTGCAGGACTTGGTCCCGGTGAACCCGTAGTATCAACGGGTTATCCCTTAAGTGTGGAACTTGGGCCCGGTCTTATCGGGAAAATATATGACGGTATACAAAGGCCTCTTGTTGATATGCGTGAAACAGTTGGCAGTAACATTACAAGAGGAATACAGCTTAAAGCCCTTGACAGAAAGGAAAAATGGCAGTTTAAACCCGCTGTAAAAAAAGGCGACAGAGTTGTCGATTGCGATATTATCGGTACCGTACAGGAAACAGTAATTGTAGAGCATAGAATAATGGTTCCTTATGGAATACAGGGAGTCATAGAGGAGATATATGAAGGGGAGTTCACCGTTGAAGATACTGTTGCCGTAATCAAAAAAGATAACGGTGAAACAGTTAATATAACAATGATGCAAAAATGGCCTGTACGAAAAGGAAGGCCCTATAAAGAAAAATTACCTCCTGAAAAGCCGCTCATTACGGGACAAAGAGTTATAGACACCCTTTTTCCCTTAGCCAAAGGCGGCGTTGCCGCAGTACCCGGTCCATTCGGAAGCGGTAAAACCGTGGTACAGCACCAATTGGCAAAATGGGCTGACGCTGATATCGTAATATATGTAGGCTGCGGAGAACGTGGTAATGAGATGACTGACGTTCTCATGGAATTCCCTGAACTTAAGGACCCAAGAACCGGAGAATCCCTGATGAAAAGAACGGTTCTCATAGCAAACACCTCCGACATGCCTGTTGCTGCGAGAGAAGCTTCGATTTATACCGGTATTACTATTGCCGAATATTTCAGAGACATGGGATATAATGTAGCTCTGATGGCTGACTCCACATCCAGGTGGGCCGAAGCATTAAGAGAAATGTCAGGACGTCTCGAAGAAATGCCCGGCGATGAAGGATATCCTGCTTATCTTGGCTCAAGACTGGCACAGTTCTATGAACGTGCAGGAAGAGTAATAAGCCTGGGCTCCAATGGCAGAGAAGGCACATTAACGGCAATAGGCGCTGTTTCACCTCCAGGTGGAGACATTTCTGAGCCTGTGTCGCAAGCTACTTTGAGAATAGTAAAGGTATTCTGGGGTTTGGATTCAAGTCTTGCATACAGAAGACATTTCCCGGCCATAAACTGGCTGCAGAGTTATTCTCTATACCTTGATAAGATTGATGAATGGGCAAACAAGAATGTATCAAGGGATTGGTCTGATTTACGTACTAATGCCATGAGACTTCTTCAGGAAGAATCCGAACTGGAAGAAATAGTGAGACTGGTAGGTGTTGATGCTTTATCCCCTTCCGACAAACTTACATTGGAAGTAGCAAAATCAATACGTGAAGATTACCTCCACCAGAACGCATTCCACGATGTAGATACCTATACATCACTTACAAAACAATATCGAATGCTTAAACTCATTATGGATTTTTATTACTTAGCTAAAAAAGCATTGGATAGCGGAGCAGATATAAAGGATATATTCAATCTGTCGGTAAGAGAACAAATAGGCAGGGCTAAATATTCTCCAGAGGAGCAGGTAAATGAAGTATTCAGGAATATTGAAAACGAACTGTCTTCTCAGATGGAAGCTTTAGCTTCAAAGGAGGTACGTTAACGTGTTAAAAGAGTATAAAACTATAACAGAAGTTGCAGGCCCTTTGATGATGGTAAGGCAAGTTGAAAACGTAAAATACGGAGAGCTTGGTGAAATCGAGCTGGCAAACGGAGAAATACGCAGATGCAGAGTCCTTGAAATAAATGAAGACTGCGCATTGGTTCAGCTTTTTGAAAGCTCTGTTGGAATCAATGTGGCTGAAAGTAAAGTAAGATTTTTAGGAAAAGGAATAGAGCTTCCGGTTTCTCTTGATATGCTTGGCCGGGTTTTCGACGGGCTTGGCAAACCTATAGACGGCGGGCCTAATATTATACCTGAAACGAGATTGGACATAAATGGTCTTCCTATAAATCCTGCTGCAAGAAACTATCCCTCTGAGTTTATACAAACCGGTATTTCAGCCATTGATGGCCTGAATACTCTTGTAAGAGGGCAAAAGCTTCCTATATTTTCAGGTTCAGGATTGCCACATGCGCAGCTTGCAGCACAGATAGCAAGACAAGCTAAAGTACTGGGAGGCGAAAGCAAATTTGCCGTTGTTTTTGCTGCCATAGGTATTACTTTTGAAGAAGCCGACTACTTCATTACTGAATTTAAAAGAACTGGAGCTATTGACCGCGCGGTACTGTTCATGAACCTGGCAAACGACCCGGCAATAGAAAGAATTTCAACACCGAAAATGGCGCTGACAGCTGCTGAATTTCTCGCTTTCGAGAAAGATATGCACGTGCTTGTTATACTTACAGATATGACAAATTATGCAGAAGCGCTTCGTGAAGTATCCGCCGCAAGAAAGGAAGTACCCGGCAGAAGAGGCTATCCCGGGTATCTGTATACCGACCTTGCTACCATATATGAACGTGCAGGAAGAAAAATAGACAGTGAAGGTAGTATTACTTTAATACCGATACTGTCAATGCCTGAAGACGATATAACACATCCTATACCTGACTTAACCGGTTATATAACCGAAGGTCAGATTATTTTAAGCAGAGACCTGCATAGAAAAGGCATACAACCACCTATAAATGTGCTTCCATCCCTTTCAAGGCTGAAAGATAAGGGTATAGGTAAAGGAAAAACCCGTGAGGACCATGCTGATACTATGAATCAGCTTTTTGCCGCTTATGCAAGAGGCAAGGAATCAAAAGAACTGGCAGCTATACTTGGTGATGCCGCACTTAGCGATGTTGATAAACTATACGTAAAATTCGCCGACGCATTTGAGAAAGAATACGTATCACAAGGATTCAATGAAGACCGTTCTATAGAAGAAACCTTAAATATCGGATGGAAACTGCTTAGGATATTGCCAAGAAATGAGCTGAAACGTATCAGAGATGAATATCTCGATAAGTATTATGATACTCAGGAATAAGGACAGGAGAGAATATATATGGCTGTAATGCGTGTAAATCCTACGCGTATGGAGCTTACGCGGCTGAAGGGACAATTGAAGGTAGCAAAAAGAGGACATAAGCTTTTAAAAGATAAAAGAGATGAAATGATGAAGCAGTTCCTTGAGCTGGCAAGAAAAAATAAAGAACTGCGGGAAAAGGTTGAGGATATGCTGATGAAAGTCCACAGCAATTTCCTCATAGCTCGTGCTGTCATGTCTTCAGAATTCCTTGAAGAAGCATTAATGCTGCCAAAACAGAGCGTATCTCTTGAAGTGGGAGTCAGGAATATAATGAGTGTTAAAGTCCCTGAATTTGAGTTCAAAACTTCCAGTCCTGATGAAGCGGATATTTACCCATATGGTTATGCAAACACTTCAGGGGAACTGGATGACGCCATCAAAAATTTATCTGAAGTAATGCCATATATGTTAGAGCTTGCACAGATGGAAAAATCATCACAGCTTCTGGCTGAAGAAATCGAGAAGACAAGAAGAAGGGTTAATGCACTTGAACACGTTCTGATACCTTCTCTTGAAGAAACAATTAAGTATATAACCATGAAGCTTGAAGAAAATGAAAGAGGCAGTCTTACAAGGTTAATGAAAGTTAAGGACATGATGCTGGAACAAGCAAGAAAACAGCATGCTGAAGGTCATATTTAATAATAAGATATTTAAACATACAAAGAGTAAAATTTTTATCTATATATAAAAACAATCATATCTACGGAATAGCGAAAGCTATATTATAACATAGACTTTATAATATCTTATTTAATAATTTATGTTATAATATAGCTTATTAATTGGTGCTTATTTCCATTTATTAGAAGGAGGCAAACATATATTGTTAAATTCGTTTGCTAAAAAGAAATACTTGAGTTCAGGCAGAATAGTGGATTTCAGTCCCGGGCAACTAATTGTGTTAAGTTTTGCGTTATTAATATTAACAGGAGCTATTTTACTTAACCTTCCGATTGCTTCCAGAAACGGAGAAAGTGTTGGTTTTATAAATGCTTTGTTTACTGCAACATCTGCTACATGTGTTACAGGCCTTATTGTTGTAGATACTTATACACACTGGTCTATTTTCGGTCAAATAGTGATAATTTCACTAATACAAATCGGTGGGCTTGGTTTTATGACCATAGCTACACTCTTTTCATTTGTACTCCGCAGAAAAATATCATTTAAAGGCCGTTTAGTTATAGCTGAGTCTCTTAATCAATATAACCTTCAGGGAATTGTTGAACTTACACATAGAATTATAATTGGAACTTTAATATTCGAAGGCATAGGCACATTATTACTTTCAATAAGATTTGTTCCCGAATACGGTATTGCTAATGGCATATTTAAAGGGATATTTCATTCAATTTCAGCCTTCTGTAATGCTGGTTTTGATTTAATGGGCTCGCATGGAGAGTTCTCAAATCTTTCTTCATATGTAAACGATCCCATAGTAAATCTGGTTATAATGAGCCTTATTATTATCGGAGGTCTCGGTTTTGCTGTATGGGATGACTTATACAAAACAAGATCCCTTAAAAATCTTAATCTTCATACAAAGCTTGTATTATCAGTTACAGGTATACTCTTGCTATTTGGTTTCATATTCTTTTTTGCAGCAGAATATAATAATCCTGCTACGCTAAAACCATTGAGCATGAGGGGCAAATTACTTGCTTCAATGTTTCAGTCAGTATCCCCCAGGACTGCTGGTTTTAATACAATTAATCTTGCTGGTATGACTAACTCATCAATCTTGATTACCATGCTTCTTATGTTTATAGGAGGTTCTCCTGGATCTACTGCCGGAGGTATTAAAACCACTACAGCAGGTATATTGGTTTTTACCGTTATTTCGGTAGTAAGGGGCAGAAGCGATACAGAAATTTTTAAAAGAAGGCTTAACAAAGATCTTGTGCTCCGAGCTTTTACAATTACATTTTTAGGCGCAGCATTGGTATCTATTGTAACTATAGCACTCAGTATTATAGAAAAAGTCGCTCTGACAGAAGCTTTATTTGAAGCAATTTCTGCCTTTGGAACAGTAGGACTTACACTTGGTATAACTCCCGGCTTGCATACGGCAAGTAAAATAATAATCGCACTAACCATGTTCTTAGGACGTGTGGGTATATTAACCATGCTTTTAGCTCTGACTGCAAAAGCTCAGAGCAATAAAATAAATTATAGGTATCGTGAAGATAAGGTAATAATCGGTTAGGAGGTAACTTATGAGAACAAAATCCTTTGCAATATTAGGCTTGGGTAAATTTGGTCAAAGTGTTGCTGAAACCCTTCATAATATGGGACATTATGTGCTGGTTGTCGATAATTGCGAAGAGAGTATAAATCATATATCTGCCAATATAACTCATGCAATTTTAGGTGATGTCACTGATGAAGCATTAATTAAGTCTTTAGACCTTAAAAATTTCGATGCAGCTATAGTAGCCATAGGAGATAATATACAATCAAGCATTCTCTCTACCCTTCTCTTAAAAGAAGCAGGTGTTAAATATATACTTGCAAAGGCACAAAATGAGTTACATGCAACTGTGCTTAAGAAAATAGGGGCAAACAAAGTTATTTTACCTGAAAAGGATATCGGAATAAGAGTGGCATACAGCCTTGTAACACCTAATGTACTTGACCTGATTGAATTATCACCTGAATATAGCATAGTAGAAATGACGGTACCGGAAAATTGGGCAGGAAAATCCTTAAAAGATTCCAAAATACGCAATAAGTATGGTATAAATATAATAGCTGTAAAAAACGGTAACTCGCTTATCGTAGCACCAAGTGCTGATTATGTAATAAAAAACGATGACACACTTGTGATTATCGGTTCAAATTCTGATATCTCAAAAATCGGAAAATAATTATAAAGGGGTGTTACAATGCATTGAAACACTCCTTTATTACATAGCTTGATTTTATTAATTATAATATATTAGTATAATAAAATTCCTCGATTTCTTTCATCGTTTTTTTTACTATCTTATCCACAATGCTGAAATTCATCGCTTCTATATAATACTTTTCCAACTGGTCATGGAGTATCTTAGCTTTTTTCAGATATGTAATGCCTTCGCTCATTTTTTCTTTGTATCTTACAGCAATGTCTGAAATTTCATCTTTATATATTTCATCCGTATTATTTGATATTGCTCCGGAATACATATCAATTATAACGTCATTTTCCCTTTCGGGAAAATATTCATGAGGAGCAGTACTGTCAAATATGGCGCTGTTTAATTCTCTTATCACCAGCATATCCAGGCTGTCAGGATCAAATCCGCAGTGGTATATTTCCATATCAAATCCTCTTTTTTCCGCAGCACTGGCAATTTTCTTCAGCATAGTTGACTTTCCTGACCCTGGTCGTCCTTTTATAAAATACCTGTGAGTTATATCTTCTGTTAAATTGTGTATGTAATCTACAGGCCCGTCATGCGTCGCTCCTCCAAAAAATCTATGCTTTATTGTACTGGATTTGTCTGCCGTTTTGCTGCCTATAATTGTTTTTATTGTTTCGTTGGTTATTTTATCGGCCTTTATAAAATCCATATTTTCAATATAGATTTTTTCCCATTCATCATGAATCTTCAGCGCGTCTGCAAATGCGCGGTATGTATTTTGATAGCATTCCGATATTTCCTGATTTATGTTCATAATAGCATCTTTGTTATTGGCCAGCATTCTGCTGTCCCATGCTTCTCCGAGGTTAATATAGTTTTCTACCGCTCCCGGTGCTTTAGGTTCTATTATATGAGGAGCTGTTCCGTCAACTATCCCTAATCTCATTCGCGGAATTATAATCCCGTCAAGCGAATTCCTATCTGAGGAACAATGAATAAGCTCAACTTCCAGCCCTCTTTCGTTCCATTCCTGAGCAATATGCTTCATCAATGAGGACTTCCCTGTTCCCGGGCCTCCTTTTAAAATATAAAGTCTATCCAGATCTCTTATATTGCTGTCAAATAAATTCACAAATCCTTTGCTGGAATTTGCACAAGTAAAATAATTTCTAATACTTGCAGCCATTTAACCGCTTCCTCCTGACCTTTTTCTATAGTATCTATATTATGCTGCCGCAAAGTATTAGTTACTATAGTTTACGCACCCTTATTAAGTGTCAGTGAATATAATAACATATACGCAATTATATTGGGGGTGAAATAGCATGGCACCGATTGTTGAATTACATAATGTAAGTAAGAAGTACCATTCGCTGAACGGAGAGACGGTTGCTTTGAGAGATATAAATCTTACCATAGAAAAAGGTGAGTTTATATCTATAGTGGGGCCAAGCGGATGTGGCAAATCAACCCTGCTCTCTTTGATCTGCGGACTTATCACTCCTTCCAGCGGGAGTATTCTGGTAGACGGCAATCCGGTTTTAATAGCATCTGAAAAGGTAGGATATATGCTGCAGAAAGATCACCTTTTCGAATGGAGGACAATTCTGCAAAATGTACTGTTAGGGCTTGAAATAAGAAAAACTCTTACTCGTGAATCGAAAGACTATGCTGTCAGTTTATTAAAGACCTATGGACTTTATGATTTTAAAGATAAATATCCTTCTCAATTGTCAGGAGGTATGCGTCAAAGAGCCGCACTTATACGTACTCTGGCAACAAAACCGGATATTCTGCTGTTGGATGAAGCCTTTTCAGGGCTGGATTATCAAACAAGGCTGGCTGTAACTGAAGATATATACAGCATAATTAAAAAGGAGAATAAAACCGCAATTCTAGTAACACATGATATAGCAGAAGCTATTAGTATGGCAGACAGGATTATAGTGCTGACGGCGCGTCCTGCAACTGTTAAAAGCATTCATACTATAAATTTAAGCTGTGAGGTCAGATCTCCCTTGTCTTCAAGAGAAGCACCGGAGTTCCGTGTTTATTTTAATACCATATGGAAGGAGCTTGATGTGCATGTCTGATGAAACAAATAAAAACATATCTATGGAACAATTAAAATATTTGAAAAAAGTAAATCGCGAAAAATATACTGTTCTTTTATTACAGATACTTATAGCCGTACTTTTTTTCGCAATATGGGAAGCAGCTGCCAGACTGAAATTAATAGATCCGTTTATAACAAGTCAGCCCTCCAGAATTATAAAAACAATAGTAAATCTTTATTCGGAAGGCCATCTTTTTAACCATATAGCAGTAACATGTACTGAAACCGTAATAGGTTTTATAGCCGGTACAGTTATAGGCATAATAGTCGCTATTGCTCTTTGGTGGTCGTCATTTTTTGCTAAGGTTCTGGAGCCGTATCTTGTAATATTGAACAGCCTTCCCAAGATCGCTCTTGGTCCCATTTTTATAGTATGGATAGGCGCCGGGCCGGCTTCCATCGTAGTAATAGCGCTTACAATCTCAGTAATTGTAACTATTCTGGAGGTATTAAACGGCTTTCTGTCGGTTGATAAAGAAAAAATCCTATTGGTGAAAAGTTTTGGGGGAAGTCGATTCCAAATACTCAAGAAGGTAGTCCTTCCCTCAACCCTTCCGGTAATGGTTAATGCTCTAAAAGTCAATGTAGGTATGTCATGGGTAGGAGTAATCGTAGGTGAATTCCTGGTTTCAAAAGCCGGTATAGGTTACCTTATCGTATACGGAGGACAGGTTTTCCAGCTTGATCTGGTGATGGCTAGTGTATTAATTCTGTCTGTAGCAGCAGCATTAATGTACAAAGCAACTACATTATTAGAGAAAATATTGATAAAAAGCGTAAATCATTAAGTCTAAATTCAAAAATAGTGATACAGAAGTAATTTATGATTCCAATAATCTGTTTTTAAAGCACAAATGAATCGTTATTTTATTTCACCTCATTTATATAACAAAAATATAATGCTATAAAGGGGGTATTTGTATGAAAAAGAAGTTTATAGTTCTTTCATTGATCCTGGCTGCAACTATAATTTTCAGCCTGACCGGTTGTTCAAATGATGAAAGAGGCAATGTAAAGATTCGCCTTAGTGAAGTTACTCATTCCGTTTTTTACGCTCCGCAATACATAGCTATTAACGAAGGCTTCTTTGAAGAAGAGGGCATTGAAATTGAACTTACCAACGGACAGGGTGCAGACAAAGTTATGACCGCAGTCCTTTCAAATCAGGTAGACATTGGCTTCTGCGGCCCTGAAGCAGCAATCTATGTGTATAACGAAGGAAAAGAAGATCATGCACTTGTATTTGCACAGTTAACCAAGCGCGATGGCTCTTTTCTTGTAGGAAAGTCTCCGGACAATGATTTTAAATGGAGCAATGTTAAAGGAAAAACTATTATTGCCGGCAGAGTAGGCGGAGTACCTGAAATGACACTGGAATATGTACTTAAGAAAAATAATGTGATACCCGGAAAAGACGTGACCCTGGATACCAGCGTTCAATTTGCACTGATGGCAGGAGCATTCACCGGCGGTCAAGCAGAATATGTTACACTGTTTGAGCCTACAGCATCTATGATTGAAAAAGAAGGTAAAGGATACATCCTGGCCTCAGTAGGGAAAGACAGCGGTGAGATACCTTACACAGCTTATATGGCTAAGAAAAGCTATATAGAAAAGAATAAAGACATTATACAAAAATTCACTAAAGCAATATATAAAGGTCAAAAATGGGTTATGAGTCATTCACCTGAAGAAATTGCCGAATCATTAAAGCCCTCCTTTGCCGATATCGATATCGAATTGCTTACAACAGTAGTAGAGAGGTATAAGGATGTCGATGCATGGAACAGCGATCCTATACTGAAGGAAGAAGCCTTTAACCGTCTACAGGAAGTAATGATGGAGGCTAAACAATTGGAAAAGACTGCTCCGTATAAGGAAGTTGTTACTACTGAATTTGCAAAAAAAGCAATTGATGATTTGAAATAACAAAATCCTATCATATAACAGGAAAGGGCCCCTGACTCGAAATTACTAAGCCATGGGCCCTTGTCTGTATATATTTTAATACTTGTAATGATCTGGTTTGAAAGGACCATCTACAGGAACTCCTATATAATCAGCCTGTTTCTGGGTAAGTTTAGTCAGCTTCGCTCCAATTTTCTCCAGGTGAAGTCTGGCAACCTCTTCATCCAGCTTCTTTGGCAAAATATATACTTTAGGTTCATATTTATCCCTGTTCCTCCACAGGTCTATCTGTGCCAGAGTCTGGTTTGAGAAGCTGTTTGACATAACAAATGAAGGATGTCCTGTAGCACAGCCGAGATTTACGAGCCTTCCTTCAGCTAAGATAAATATTTCATGCCCGTCCGGGAAAATATACTTATCTACCTGAGGCTTTATATTAACTTTCTTAATATCTTTACGGCTGTTTAAACGGCTCATTTGTATTTCATTATCAAAATGACCGATGTTGCATACAATCGCCTGGTCTTTCATTTTTTCCATGTGCTCCAGGGTGATGATATCTACATTTCCTGTCGCTGTAACGTAAATATCTGCAATGCCAAGAGTATCTTCAACTGTTTTAACTTCGTAGCCTTCCATTGCTGCCTGAAGAGCACAAATAGGGTCGATCTCCGTTACAATAACCCTTGCGCCAAGCCCTTTTAATGCTTGAACGCAGCCTTTACCAACATCCCCATAACCACAGACAACGGCTACTTTTCCTGCTATCATAACATCAGTTGCCCTTTTTATACCGTCAACCAATGATTCCCTGCAGCCATACAAATTATCAAATTTAGACTTGGTAACCGAATCATTGACATTAATAGCAGGCACAAGGAGTTCTCCTCTTTCCATCATCTGATAAAGCCTGTGCACTCCTGTGGTAGTTTCCTCTGAAACACCCTTCCAGTCTTTAACCAGTTTGTGCCATCTTTTATTGTCCTTCTTAAGTCCTTCCTTGAGCAATTTGTTAATAATCTGCAATTCAACATTATCTGTAGGTTCGTCTAATATTGACGGGTCATTCTCTGCCTGATATCCTCTGTGTATAAGCAGAGTCGCATCTCCCCCATCATCAACAACCAATTGCGGGCCTAAGCCGCCCGGGAATGAAAGAGCCTGTTCAGTACACCACCAGTACTCTTCCAAAGTTTCACCTTTCCATGCAAACACGGGGACTCCTGCTTTTGCAATAGCTGCAGCTGCGTGGTCCTGAGTTGAAAATATATTGCAGCTTGCCCACCTAACATTAGCACCAAGGGCAACAAGAGTTTCAATAAGTACCGCTGTTTGTATGGTCATATGAAGAGAACCTGAAATTCTGACGCCTTTCAACGGCTGTTCCTTGGCATATTTTTCTCTGATAGCAATAAGGCCTGGCATTTCCTTTTCCGCTATTTCAATTTCCTTTCTTCCCCATTCCCACAAGTTTATATCCGCTATTTTATAATCCGGCATAATTACCTCCTGTTAAGTTAAAAACTTAAATTTAATCCTATTATATTAATTTGCTTACACAGTAAAATCATTCATAACTAAATCATACTAAAATTTCTCAGCAGATTTTAACTATAACATGAATGAATTTAACTGACTTTAAGTATATTATAACTTAATTTAGCTATAATTCAATACTTGGTGTTTATTAATATAAACATGATTTGTAATTCTATTATAATTATCTTTTGAATTACTATTGAATTATAATATTTATCATTTATAAACTACCTATAATGCTCTCTGTGCATTAACTTCTGTATTAACTATGCTAAGCTGTATGATTTCTACATTATAATGCTTAATTGCTCCATTCTTTTCAATTCATAGACTTTGTTAACTTTTTAACACTCATACTATACAATTTCCCTGCCACCTCTTTCCTTCAGTGCTTATTTTGTGCTATTTATTAATCTTATTGATTTAACATTATATGTAATCGACTCTTTATAATTAGAATTATAAATACAATCATATTTTTTGCTAAATTAGTTATTAGACTATACTTTAATATTTGCAGAAAATCCATGTCGATTTTTGTTGAAATGTTTAAACACATCCGATAATATAAAATAAGATATAAGATAATTAAAATAGTTGTGAACTTTATTTGTGTCTGTTTTATACTAACAGACATTAGATATATATTTTTTAATGAGAGGTGAAGTATGATTCGAAAATTTATACACAAGCCCCCCTGCAAAGAAGCAGAATGCATATTGAAATACGTGGAAGATTCACTGGGCGGAAAGCAGCCTGACTGCCCTGAAGTAGAATACCATCTTCACAAGAAAGTATTAAATCAATTTCAAAGACTATTGGACTCTGAAGCTAAAATGTCCATATCCGCAAAAGAACTTCTCGATATAGTAAGCTCATTAAGCAATTTTGATGTAGGCATGACCTACATTTCAAATCAGTTAACAGATTTCGCTTCGGAAATGGCAACTGTTAGTGAATCTAACTTGGCAGTTGTAGAGCAAATAACCGCTAATATGAATGAAGTTAATAATGTTATCGCATCTACCTCAAAAACCTTAAGCAGTCTATCAAGTGAAAGTGAACTACTGGTAAAGAAAAATGATGAAAGTATGAGCCTTTTAGAGGAGCTACAATCCTTCAAAGACAGTGTAGTCCATGATAATAGGATTATGATTGACAAAATCCAGCATCTAATAGAACTGGCAGCAAAGGTTGAAAATGTTGTAAACAGTGTTCAGGACATTGCCGGAAAAACAAATCTTTTAGCTTTAAATGCTGCAATTGAAGCTGCAAGAGCAGGCGAAAACGGACAGGGATTTGCAGTTGTAGCAGAAGAAATCCGAAAATTAGCCGATGATACAAAACAAGAGCTTAAAGGCATGATGCAGTTTGTAAACAGTATTAAAAATGCGGCTGAAGAAAGCAAAGTAAGTTTAAACAATACGCTTCATTCATCTTCTCAGATGAGCGAAAAAATAGAAGCAGTATCAGATACCGTTAGTAAAAATGTAGGTATGCTCAATAATGTAATCAATAATATAATGTAATCAATAATATCGGTATAATCAATGAGTCTATGCATGGAATAAAAATTGCGACGGGTGAAATAAATCATGCGATGGAAGCTTCCAGCCAGGATGCAGAAAAACTTAGCAATATGGCCCAAAACATACATGAAGATGCCATTGAGAGTGTAAAATTTGCAGGGCAAATATCTCAAATTGATAATCGGTTATCTGATATACTAAATGTTATGTTTGAAAGTCTTGAAGGTGGTGCTCATGCGATAACAAAGGAAGAAATACTGGATGTAATAAAAAAAGCGGTTAATGCTCATACAAAATGGATAGAGGTACTAAAAACTTCTGTTGATGAAATGCGCATTTATCCTCTGCAAACAAATTCAAAAAAATGTGCTTTCGGACATTTCTACAATATCATACGTATAAATTACACAGAAATAATTGAAGACTGGAAGCAGGTAGGTAAAATTCATCATGAATTTCATCTTATAGGTGACAAAGTAATTGAGGCTATCAAGTATAACAAAAAAGCCGAAGCTCAAGATTTATATAACAAAGCGGAAATATTGTCCAAAGAAATAATCGGTTTAATGGAAAAGATAGCAGATAAACTGAGCCTAGTAAACAAATAAAAAAACCACTCCATAGTACATAATGAATCACTGTAACATCAAAAGTTCTATATTAGCCGCAGTAAATAATCTCCATAATATACTTATATTTAAAGGGCTGTTATTATTCAACGCATAAGTTGATGTCTTATTTACTAAAAGGTTTATTAACTTGTAAAGCTAAGAGATATCATTAATTGATATCTCTTAGCAAGTTTTCATATTCTGTTTTATCATGAACTTGCAATCAAAAGTTAAAACCTAAATTATATGCTGTTTTAAGGTGTTCTTTAATTTTCTTCTCTCGCAATTCCTCATACCAATGAGTAGTTCCGTCCAATATTACCATTTCTTTTTCAATTGCTCTGTTTTTTATCCTGTCTCCTAACATAACTATCCGCATGGCATGGGCTTCACCTGTTTCTTCAAGGGATTTCAATGTATTTCCGGCACTTAATATAAATAATGCTTTCTTGAGAGTCTTCATTTGAGGATTAGGATCATAAGCAAATCTGTATGTCCAAACCCTATCAAACCAGCCTACCAATTTTGCGGGAGCTTCTGTCCAAAAAACCGGATAAATGAATACAATCGCATCTGATTCCTGAATTTTTCTCTGTTCTATAAGAACATCCTCCGGTACAGGTATATCCGTTCTGTAGAAAGCTTCTCTTTCGTATTCCTCCTCTGAAATATCCCCATTAAAATTCATTTGATACAAATCAGAAACTATAAATTCATGATTTGCATCCTTTAATCCTTTTAAAAACTCTTCCTTCAACTGATAGGTAAAACTGTTTCTGCTCGGATGACAATAAACAACAAATACTTTCATTGGTCCCTTTCTCCTTTCACTATTTCTTCCATATTACAACACTAATTTTTCAGTTTTTTGAATTCATTTATGATTTCAGTTCCTTTTTTATCAAGCTAAATTTCTAAATAACTTATCAACATTTATTGGTTTCCCAATTTCTATTATACTTGGTGTAACTGTTGTAACAATGTTAACAATATGATTTAAGCGTACGATTCCATAATGCATTAAAGGTGGATGTACATCTCCACATACTTGATGTACAAAAGTATGTTCCTTTATAAGATTCAAATACCTTGATTTTGTATAAATCCTGAATGCTTTTACATTCAAATAACTCATAATCGTCCCATGAAGTAAATGACCCGTTTTTGTTATAGAATAAGCTATATAAGATTCAAAATCCAGCTGTTAAATTGGCGAATCTATATCAATAGTAACTTGACAAGCACCATTAATATTATTATCTCTAATTAATAAATCTTCAGGTTTATCACTTACTTTACATCGGGCAAAATACATTCTCAAACTGTTCGTAGCAGGCTCAGTTAGTCCAAAAGCTCTATGTATTCAAGCTTCATTAAACTACGATAATCCATGTTATCATTCTCCCTATAATGCATAATACTCAAATATACTATTCATTTAAGTTTTAATTCCACCTGATATTATTTATGGTACGTTTCACCGTGATTTATCTTAAACGCACGGTATATCTGCTCTACCAACATTAATCTTGCAAGCTGATGTGGAAATGTCATTTTTGAAAAAGAAAGTCTAAAATCAGATTGCCTTAGAAGTTCTTCATCCAACCCTAAGGATCCTCCAATAATAAACGTAATGGCAGATTTGCCGGAAATGAAAAAAGAATTAAGCTTTGCAGCCAATTCCTCTGAACTTAGTTGTTTTCCCTTGACATCAAGGGCAATGACAACAGAACCGTCTTTTATCTTTTTTCTTATTCTGTCGCCTTCCCTCTTTTTAAGCTGCTCTTCCTCAAGCGCGCTTAAATTTTCAGGCGCCTGTTCATCAGGTACTTCAATCATCTCTATATCACAAAATCTCGAAAGCCTCTTGCAATATTCCGCAATACCGTCTTTCAAATATTTCTCCTTTAATTTACCTACAGAAATAACAGTTATCTTCACCAATTACCCTCCGAAATTAGTCCAGCCTTACCTATTCATAGTTTATTATTAACAATTCATGGTTTATATTTCATAGTTAATCCTTATATTAAAAGCTTAACTCTAAATTACTATAAACTCGCTTATAAGCCTTTGAAAAGCTTCGCTAATACACTCGATATAAAAACAGACGACGCAGTAAAAATGACACGATGTCATTTTTAGGCGCAACCTGAACCACGGATGGCGAATTTGCGCCGACCGCCAAAGGAATGTTTTTCTATCGCCCAGTGTATTCGAAGGTTTTCACCGACCCTAACAACTTCCGCGACGGTCATAATGTAATGCGACACTTCTCTGCTGACGCGGGTCATCCTCGCTGAGAAATGTCCCATTTTGAAAAGCGGCTTTTCCCCCAATTTGATCGGTCAAAAGCGGAAAAAACTTCGAAGGCACTCAAGACAAGCGTTTCCTGCCTTCCCTACCAATTATTTTTAGACTACCCATTTATGACTACCTACTTCAACGTCACCATACTGCTGGCCCTGTCCCGCAGAGCTACTTCAAGAAAAACATCAGTACCTGCCTTAATTTTTTTCTTTGCCAGCTCATTGCTCACAGTCTGAAATGCCAGTTCAGGGAAGTTGTTTTCCTTGCTGAGATGGCCGAGCATGAACATCTTCGTGCCTTTTTCAGCAAGATGCGCAACTACCTTACCTGCCATTTCGTTTGACAAGTGACCGTCATCTCCAAGAATCCTCTGTTTAAGATTCCATGGATAAGAACTCACTTTCACCATTTCTCTGTCGTGATTTGCCTCTAAAAGAACAAAATCACTTTCATCCAACGCATTTATTAATCCATTCGTAACATGTCCGATATCTGTAGCTACAGTAACCTTTTTTTCGCAGGCAAAAAAATTAAAGCCAACCGGTTCAACCGCATCATGAGGTATACTAAAAGGCTTTATAAAAATGTCTTTTATTTCAAATCCTTCTTCCGTATCAAAACACTTTATATTTTCATCTTTAATATTTCCAATGGCACTTTTCATAGCATTCCATGTATTGCTGTTCGCATATATTGGTATATTTAATTTCCTCGATAATATACCCGCACCTCTGATATGATCAATATGTTCATGGGAAATCAGGACCGCATCCAGCTCACATGGATTTTCGCCCATTGTTTCAAGAGCCTCAGTAATCTTTTTTAAGCTCATCCCGGCATCAACAAGAATCTTTGATTTATCTGTACTGATAAATATACAATTTCCACTGCTACCGCTAAACAATGTACAAAACTTTATCATGTGTGGTTTAACTCCTATATATGCTTTTGGAATGCTTCGCATTTTATGCTCATCATTCGTAGTCTGTAGTTCATTGTTCAATTAACAAACAATATATTAACTATGAATCTTATGAATCTTAGAATTATCAATCTTGAACAGATAATTCCTAATTTCAACTTTACTTGTGTTTCGTAATTTATAATTCCCTGTCTATTATTAGTATATAGCCTGTAATTAAAGATACATTGCAAAATTCTTAACTTCAAATATAAAATTACCGTCTACATTTTACTTTAAACATCGCATCCAGTCATCAATTATCAACACTGAACTCTGAACTAATAAATTCACTCATTATCATTAACTGTAACTATATCCGCTCCGAGGCTTGCAAACTTCTTATCCAGGTTTTCATATCCTCTGTTTATATAATTTACGCCGCTTATTTCACTCTGTCCTTCTGCCGCCAGAGCAGCGATAACCAGCGCAGCCCCTGCCCTTAAATCCATAGCACGGATTTTAGCCCCTGTTATTTTCTTTCCGCCTTCGATAACAGCTATTCGTCCTTCTACCTTTATATTAGCCCCCATACGTTTAAGCTCATCAACATACTGGAAGCGTAAATCCCAAACACCTTCAGTAATAGTACTGACCCCTTCTGCCATGCACAATAATACTGCCATCTGAGGATGCAGATCAGTGGGGAAACCAGGATATGGCAAGGTTTTAATATTTGCTTTATTTATAGGGCCTTTATTATATACTCTTATACTGTCTTCTCCCTGCTCTACCCCAACGTTCATTTCTAAAAGCTTAGCTGTCAAAGATTCCACATGTTTCGGTATAATATTTCCTATCGTAACATCGCCTTTTGTAGCGGCAGTTGCTATCATAAATGTTCCTGTTTCTATCTGATCAGGTATAATGCAATGAACATTACCTCCTATTAGCTTCTCAACACCTTTGATCTTAATAATATCAGTTCCGGCACCTCTGATATTCGCGCCCATAGCATTTAAGAAATTTGCTACATCAACAATATGAGGCTCTTTGGCTGCATTTTCAATAGTTGTTATTCCTTCAGCTTTTACAGCCGCAAGCATTAGATTAATAGTCGCTCCGACGCTTACCACGTCAAGATAAATATGCGCTCCGGTTAATCCCTCAGAAGTTGCATTTATTATCCCATGTTCAACATCTATCTTAGCTCCCATGGCCTCAAAACCTTTTATATGCTGATCCATAGGACGAAATCCGAAATCGCATCCTCCCGGGAAATCGATTTCAGCTTTCCCAAACCTGCCTAATAACGCTCCGAGCATATAATAGGATGCTCTTAACTTTTTCATACAGTTAAATATTGCTCTATGGTCACTAATATTTGTAGTATCTATAGTTACAGTATTTTTATCGATATATGTAAAACTGCCACCCATGCATTTTATTATATCCAAAAGTATTATTACATCACTTATATTCGGTATATTTTCTATGGTACAAGATCCATCCACTAATAATGCGGCAGGAATCAAAGCTACCGCAGAATTTTTACATCCGCTTATGTAAACCTCTCCATGCAAAGGCCTGCCCCCATTAATCAGCAGCTTACTCAATAGTTACACCTACTTTCTTTTCTATAGCAAAATACACTCATAAAATTTATTATATCATTATAAATTAAAAAATGATACTTGTATAAAATAAAATAAAATGCAGACAAATGTCAGCATTTTATTTTATTTTATCTCCGGTAAAAGCATCAAAAAAATGTTCGCTGCCGTCCCCCAGGCGTATCCTCCATACCGGCAAATAAATATTTGCATTTTGTTCGCT